>Ga0208940_1001191_pt1 | contig 28556 bp, 29 predicted proteins | sample AD_JPNNA6_MetaG_FD_184445 | JGI IMG/M metagenome (GOLD analysis project Ga0208940, IMG submission 184445) | Active sludge microbial communities of municipal wastewater-treating anaerobic digesters from Japan - AD_JPNNA6_MetaG (SPAdes) (version 2) | ecosystem: Engineered > Bioreactor > Anaerobic... | reverse complement strand
CAAGTTTGCCACTCTCGGTGAGGCGCTGCGTCTGGAAAAGGGAGCCAAAGTGCTGGACCTCGGCAGCGGTTCGGGGGAGATGCTATGCACCTGGGCGCGCGATTACGGTATCACCGGCACCGGCGTTGACATGAGTGAGCTGTTCACCGGGCAGGCGAAACGCCGCGCTGAAGAACTCGGCGTTGCCGATCGTGTCAAATTCATCCATGACGATGCCGCAGGTTTCGTCTCTGACGAAAAGGTTGATGTGGCCGCCTGTGTCGGTGCCACGTGGATCGGCGGCGGTTTCGTCGGCACGATCGAGCTATTGGCGCGAAGTCTTCGCCTCGGAGGAATCATCCTCATCGGCGAGCCCTTCTGGCGGCAGTTACCGCCTACGGAAGATGTTGCCAAGGGGTGTCTTGCCCATTCGATGTCCGACTTTCTCATGCTTCCGGAACTTCTCGCGTCTTTCGGCCGTCTCGGCTACGACGTCGTAGAAATGGTTTTGGCTAACCAGGACGGCTGGGACAGATACGAAGCGGCCAAATGGCTTACCATGCGCCGATGGCTTGAGGCTAATCCCGATGACGAGTTAGCCCAGGAGGTTCGAGCCCAACTGACCTCGGAACCCGTGCGCTACGCCACGTACACGCGCGAATACGTGGGCTGGGGTGTGTTCGCGCTGATGTCGCGATGATAAGAAGACTTTTGTAGATTTATTTTTTATGCCGCTTTTTTCGATTTGCCGGATCGGGCGTGTAATTTTATTCCCAAGGCATCGACAACTTTCAAAATTGTTGATAATTCGGGGTTGCCTTCCGCTGACAAGGCTTTATATAAACTTTCCCGCCCCATACCGGTCTTTTGGGCAATCTGAGTCATGCCTTTGGCTCTGGCAATATCACCGAGCGCAGCAGCTATTAATTTAGGATCGTTTTCTTCCAGTGCTGCTTCCAGATACGCTTCGATGTCGTCTTGTGTTTTTAAGTGTTCAGCCGCATCCCAGGAACTGGTTTTTACTTTTTTCATATTTCACACCTCGATTTCATGGACAAGTTCTTTTGCCTTTTTGATGTCGCTTGCCTGAGTTGTTTTATCGCCGCCAGCAAGAAGTATAATAAACAATGCGCCCTTTCTCGTGAAGTACACACGGTAACCGGGGCCATAATCAATTCTTAATTCCGAAACGCCTTCACCCAATGCTTTGACATCGCCGGGATTGCCCAAGGATAACCTGCGAATACGAATATCAATCCGGGCGCGGGCATTTCTGTCTTTGAGTTTATCAAACCACTTACGGTAATCTTCCGTCTGGCGGATTTCTATCATGGCACTACTGTATTTTATAGGATACATTTTGTCAAGGGGTGAAATTGAGACTAAACGATATGTCCTCGCTTGTTCATCCCTCATAATTAGGCTATACTCTCTCCATGTCTAACGACAAATTTTTTGACCATACGGCGGATATCGGCGTTGAAGTTACCGGACGGACCGCAACAGTGCTGTTTATGAATGCTGCCGATTAAACTTTATAAAAATTATTCCACGAAAGGATAATTGTGCATGGAAAAGTTGTTGGGAAAGCACTGGCATCATATGCCTCATGAAGAGGTCATTGACCTTTTGGAGACGAATCCGGACAAGGGACTCGATCTGCTGGAAATCAATCACCGGAAAGAGCGATTCGGAGCCAATGTCCTGACCGCCAAAAAAAGCAAAGGTCCCTTGATGCGATTTCTCCTGCAGTTTCATCAGCCGCTGATTTACATCCTGCTGGCGGCCGGAACCGTTACAGCCTTGTTCCAGGAATGGGTGGATGCCGGCGTCATTTTCGGGGTGGTCATCGTGAATGCCGTCATAGGATTTGTACAGGAGTCCAAGGCGGTCAAGGCCATGGAAGCGCTGGCGAAAACGATGATTACGGAAGCCACGGTCATGCGTTCAGGCAAAAAGGTGAAGATATCTTCATCAGAGGTGGTACCCGGCGATATTGTTCTGCTGCAGTCGGGAGATAAGGTTCCAGCGGATATGCGCCTGATATCCTCCCGTGACCTGCAGGTGGATGAATCGGCTCTTACCGGAGAATCCGTGGCGGTTTCAAAAGACTCCTTGCAGCTTCCCCACGATACCGTTCTGGCTGACCGGAAGAACATGGTGTATGGCTCGGCGCTAGTGACCTATGGACAGGCCTCCGGCGTGGTGGTGGCCATAGGCGACAGCACAGAGGTGGGCCGTATTTCGGAACTCATTTCCTCAACCGAGGAGCTGCAGACCCCGCTTTTGAAGAAAATAGGGGAATTCAGCAAGCTTCTGCTCTACCTGATTCTGGGACTTGCCGTGGTCACCTTCGGAGTCGGTCTGTTGAGAGGCGAAAGCGCCTTCGACATGTTCATGGCCGCCGTGGCCCTGGCGGTGGGCGCCATTCCCGAGGGCCTGCCGGCCGCGATGACCATCACGCTCGCCATCGGTGTGGCACGCATGGCTAAAAGGCGCGCCATCATCCGCAAGTTGCCTGCGGTGGAGACCCTGGGCAGCACCACCGTGATCTGTTCGGACAAGACCGGTACGCTCACCGAAAATCAGATGACGGTGCAGGAGATTGCAACCGGCGGACAGGCCTATTCAGTCAGCGGCACGGGTTATGCGTTTGATGGCAAGATAGAACGAACGGATGCCAAATCCGAAGGCGCGCTGTCCCATGGTCTCATACAGACGCTGAGGTGCGGTCTGCTCTGCAATGACAGTCTGCTTGTCGAGAAAGAAGGACGGCTCACCGTTCAGGGCGATCCCACGGAAGGGGCTCTGATTTCAGCCGCGGCCAAGGCGGGTCTTTTCATGGACAAGGAACAGGCGCAATTCAAGCGTCTCGACACAATCCCCTTCGAATCGCACTATCAGTACATGGCCACTTTGCATGCTAACCCTCAGGGAGGAGATGCCGTGGTTTATGTAAAAGGATCGGTTGAGGCGCTCATGGAACGTTGCACCTCGGCCCTTGATCAGCAGGGAACTACCGCCGTTCTGGATGCTCCGGCAATTCATGCGGCCGTGGACGCCATGGCAGCGAAAGGTCTTCGAGTTCTTGCCTTTGCGCAAAAAGCCATCGAGAGCGGTACACAAAAGATAGACCACAAGGATGTTAAAACGGGGCTTACCTTTTTGGGCCTGCAGGGAATGATCGATCCGCCCCGGAATGAGGCCATTGAGGCGGTGCACAAATGCCACAGCGCCGGCATCAAGGTGAAGATGATTACCGGCGACCACGCGCTCACCGCGTCGGCCATTGCCGGGAGGATAGGCCTGCGCAAAGCGGAGAAAGTCGTTACCGGCAGGGAGCTGGCGGCCATGAGCGACCAGGAAGTCATTGACATTGTGGAGGACGTATCGGTTTATGCCCGTGTGGCGCCGGAGCAGAAACTCCGCCTGGTGGAAGCCCTCCAGACCAGGGGAAACATTGTGGCCATGACCGGGGACGGGGTGAACGACGCGCCTGCCCTCAAGCGGGCGAATATCGGCGTGGCCATGGGAATCACGGGAACGGACGTGGCCAAGGAAGCTGCAGACATGGTTCTTACGGATGACAACTTCGCCTCCATCGAGGCTGCCGTTGAGGAAGGCAGGGGGACCTTTGACAATCTCACCAAGTTCATTGTCTGGACGCTTCCCACGAACATCGGCGAAGGCCTGGTCATCCTGGCGGCGATTTTCGCGGGCGTGACGCTTCCCATCCTGCCGGTGCAGATTCTCTGGATTAACATGACAACAGCGGTTCTTTTGGGACTCATGCTGGTGTTCGAGCCCAAGGAGCCGGGCATCATGGAAAGGATGCCGCGCGATCCCAAAGAACCCATCCTCACCCGTACGCTTATGTGGCGGATTGCCATTGTGGGATGTCTGCTACTCCTGGGCGCCTTCGGTCTGTTTAAGTACGAACTCTTAACCGGCGCCGGCGTCGCAGAAGCCAGGACAGTGGCAGTGAACCTGTTCGTCATGGGCGAACTTTTTTACCTCTTTAACTGCCGCTCGCTCACAAAATCCTTTTTTGAAATCGGATTTTTCTCCAATCCCTGGGTATTCGGCGGCGCAGGCCTCATGTTTGTTTTACAGTTGCTCTTCACCTATGTGCCGGTTATGAACACCGCATTACAAAGCAGCCCCATCGGTCTTGGTGCCTGGCTGCGTGTTTTGGCCGCCGCTTCTTTGATCATGGTGATCGTGGGTATAGAGAAATGGTTTGTTCGTAGAAACAATATGAAAGTCAAGGCATGATCGAAGCAACGTAAAAACATTCCGGTCCATGTCCCCGCTTGTTCATACGGTATAATTGGGCTATACTCTTCACATGTCGAACTACACTTTTTTTGACCATACGGCGGATATCGGTATTGAAGTTACAGGCCGGACCAGAAAAGCGCTGTTTGTGAATGCGTCCGGGGCTTTGTTTGATGTGATGATTGAAAGTAAAACCGGTGGGGTAGCCAAAAAACAGCAAAAAAAAATAGCTGTCGAAGGAACAGATGTTGCCGATTTGCTGATTAATTTTTTGCGGGAGTTGCTTTATCTGTTTAACGGCGAAAAGTTCATCACGGGTGGTTGTGAAATCATCAAGTTCACCAATCAGGAATTACAGGCGTGGCTTACAGGTGAATCGTTTGACAGCAAAAAACATTTGATTAAAACAGAAATAAAGGCGGTGACCTATTCCGGCCTGACGGTGGAAAAAGAAAAGGCAGGTTGGAGGGCAAGGATAATATTTGATGTCTGATATTGTACTGGAAAAACTTGATGAGAACCGCTGGCTTCTGCCGCAGACAGGTGCCATGCGCGTGCCTGGAATTATCTATGCCAATGAAAAAATCCATCAGCTCTTACGTGGCGATGAAAGCGCCAGGCAGGTGGCCAATGTGGCTCATCTGCCGGGCATTGTGAACTTTTCTCTGGCGATGCCGGATGTCCACTGGGGTTATGGTTTTCCCATCGGCGGTGTGGCTGCTTTCGAACTGGATGGCGGCATTATTTCGCCGGGGGGCGTCGGCTATGATATTAACTGCGGCTGCCGTCTGATGACCACGAATTTAACCCTGGGGGATATCAAAGATCGGCTCAGCGATTTGACCACAGCCTTATATCAACATATCCCATCGGGCGTCGGCTCGAAAGGTTCTGTAAAGTTATCCGGCAAGGATCAGAAAAAGGTGCTCGAAGAAGGCGCCGCCTGGGCGGTTCGAAACGGATTCGGCTTACCGGAGGACTTGGAAACGACGGAAGACCACGGCGTCATCCTAGGGGCCGACCCGGAGCAGGTATCGGCGCGGGCGCTGGAACGGGGCAAAGAGCAACTCGGCACGCTGGGTTCCGGCAATCATTTTCTGGAAATTGAAATTGTGCAGGAAATATTTGATGAAGAAGCGGCCAGAGCTTTCGGCTTGCACAAGGGACAGATTGCCGTGATGATTCATACCGGTTCGCGCGGTTTGGGGTATCAGATTTGCGATGATTATCTGGCATTGATGGTGAAACACGCGCAGGAAACCGGCATAGAACTTCCGGACAGGCAACTGGCCTGTGCTTATCTTGATTCGGGACGGGGGAAAAACTATCTGGCAGCCATGGCTTGCGGCGCCAATTACGCCTGGGCGAACCGGCAAATCCTGATGCACAAAACGCGGGAAGTTTTTGAAAAAACGTTGCGGATGTCGCCTCGCGACGTGAACATGCGATTGGTTTATGACGTCTGTCACAATATTGCCAAGATAGAGTCGTTTAATATAGGCGGTGTGATGAAAAAACTTTGTGTTCACCGCAAAGGCGCGACGCGTGCTTTTCCCGCCGGGCATGAAGCGGTTCCCGTGCGTTACAGAAGTGTCGGTCAGCCGGTACTGATTCCTGGTGACATGGGAACAGGTTCGTATGTGCTGGTCGGTCAGCAAAAAGCGATGGAAGAAACCTTCGGCAGTGCCTGTCACGGGGCAGGTCGTGTGATGAGCCGGTCGCAAGCCATCAAAAACAGCAGGGGACGCTCCATTGCACGTGAGCTTTCGGAAAAAGGCGTTCTGGTCATGGCCGGTTCCAAGGGCACACTCAGCGAAGAAATGCCCGAAGCGTATAAAAATCTGCACGATGTCGTGCAGGTGATGCACGATGCGGGCATTGCGAAGAAGGTTGCCAGGCTTAAATCTTTGTCTTGCATAAAAGGATAAAGCCTTATTTCTGGAAAAATTTTACGGGCTGATGTAAGTAATGGCGAAGATAAAAAAAGTTGTCTTTTCCATGTAGGCGGGCCATGGTGCCCTTTAGGGCGAATCCAGAAAAAAATATTTAAGATTTATATTATTGCCGGAGAATAAAATGGCGGAAATCATTCTTGATGAAAATGAAGACTGGGAAAAGCGAATCTTGTGCAGTGACGAATCCTGTATCGGCACGATCGGTCCCGACGGCAAATGCAAGGAATGCGGCAAGCTTTACGAAGGCAAATTACCGAATAATCACACGGGGAGAATTGTTGATAAAGAAGCCTCCGTAGAAAAAGGAGAAAATGATATTCAGGCGAACGACGATTGGGATAACCGGATTTTGTGTTCAGACGAATCATGCATTGGCGTCATCGGCTCCGACGGCAAGTGCAAAGAATGTGGCAAACCACTATAATGATAAACCATGCCTGTCCAGCCAACTCAAAAAACTAAAATATTGCTTTTTATCTTTCATTGCATTCCCCGTATCGTGCGCAAGGGGTTCTTCCTTTTTTTCTTTTATCTGTTTTATCTTGTGGGCGTCAAAAACCGTTTGATCACCCTGCACAATCTCCAGCGTTCCTTTCCTGAAAAAAGTAATGAAGAAATACTCAAAATCGCCAGAAGGGTTTATCGTCATTTTGCCATCGTGACTGCTGAATTTTTCGATCTGCCGTACATAAACAGAGCGAATATTCACAAATGGGTTGAAGTGGAAGGTTTGGAAAACTATCAAACGGCCATTGCCCAAGGGAAAGGACTTCTTACGATCGTTGCTCATTTCGGTAATTGGGAGCTGATGACGATTGCTATTCCCTTTTTTCTAAAACCGATTGAAATCGTTTACCGTCCACTGGATAATAAGGTCATCGATAATGTAGTTGAATATGTGCGCACCGTGAGAGGAAACTCATTGATTCCCAAGGGAGGATCGGGGAAAAAAATTATCGAATTATTAAAAGGTAATCATCTTATCGGTATTCTCAGCGATCAGAACGTTGCTAAAAAAGAGGGAGTTTTTGTGGATTTTTTCGGCCGTTCCGCCTGCACAGGCGCAGGGCTGGCCGTGATGGCGATGCGCTCCGGCGCTCCGGTGCTTCCCATTTTTATGGCCAGGAAAAAATCAGACCAGTACAAATTTATTATAAAACCTGCCGTCCAGGCTGTTTGTACCGATAATCACGAAGCGGACTTAGTAGCCAATACTCAGCGTTTCACAAAAATCATCGAGGACGTTATCCGCGAATACCCCGATCAGTATTTTTGGTTCCATCAAAGATGGAAAACCAAGCCGTGGCAGAAATAAATAAAGCGTGTGGAACTCTCCCCATCCGCTACGCTTCGGAAGGATGTCATTATCCCACGGCACGTCGTGCCTGGGATAATTCGACTAATGCTTCAAACTTCGCTTCGCTCGTTTTCAGCAAGTCTCATTAAAACTCGTAAAGCTTGCTTCCCGGTATTACCGTAAAATTCTTTTTCGTCAGAACGTCGATGGCTTTTTCGGGGTTGTCAAAGCGGAAGATGATGACGGCGTTTTCACCGCTTTTTTCCACGAAGGCGTAAAGATATTCGACATTGATGCCCTCTTTGGACACAACTTCCATGATGCTGTGCAGTCCACCCGGTTTGTCGGGAACTTCCACGGCGACAACAGGGGTTTTGCTGACCCGGAAGCCATTATCCTTGAGAACCTTGTTGGCTTTTTCCACATCATTGACGATGAGGCGCAGAATGCCGAAATCAACTGTTTCCGCCACGGAAAGGGTACGGATATTGATATTGGCTTCCTTTAATACGCGTGTCGCGTGCTCCAGCGGACCGGGTTTATTTTCCAGAAAAACTGATATTTGCTCTACTTTCATTGTAACCCCCTTCTATTTATCAAATGTGGCGTTTATCAATAATTTTTGCGTCAGCTTTTTGAAGCGTATTGGGCTGAACAAGCTTTACGCGGGCGGAGATACCCAGAAAATCCTTCATGTCTTTGATAATTCTTTGTTCGATTTTCTGCAATTGCTTGATGCTGCCGGAGTCGCTGAATATCGTGTCGTTAACTTCAACCTGCAAATCCAGAGTATCCAGAGCACCCGCTTTATCGATGATGACTTGATAATTCGGTTCCAGCCCTTCGATATCAACGAGAATGGCTTCGATTTGCGACGGGAAAACATTAACGCCGCGGATGATCAGCATATCGTCGCTGCGTTTCAACACCCTTTCCATCTTGACATGCGTGCGGCCGCAACGGCAGGGTTCGGTAATCAGGCGTGAGATGTCGCCGGTGCGGTAACGGATAAGCGGATTGGCTTCTTTGGTCAACGTGCTGAAAACCAGTTCGCCCTCGGAACCTTCCGGAAGAACGTCGCCGGTTTGCGGATCAATGATTTCCACGATGAAATGGTCTTCAAACACATGCATTCCATTACGGCCTTCCAGGCATTCCATGGCCATGCCTGGACCAATGACTTCCGATAAACCGAACAAATCCAGAGCGGTGATGCCGAAAGCTTTTTCAATTTCATCGCGGATGGCATTATTCCAGGGTTCGGCGCCGAAAATGCCCACGCGCAGCTTGAGGGCTTTAATGTCCACGCCCATTGCTTTTCCCGTTTCGGCCAGATGCAGAGCGTAGGAAGGAGTGGAACAAATGACAGTCGGTCCAAAATCCTGCAAAATCATCAGTTGCCTTTTGGCATCGCCTCCCGACATCGGGATGACGCTGGCGCCGATTTTTTCCGCACCGTAATGCAGACCGAGGCCACCGGTGAATAATCCGTAACCGAAGGCGTTGTGAATGATGTCATTTTTAGTGATGCCCGCGGCGACAAGACAACGCGCTATCAGATCCGACCAGGTGTCAATATCACGTTTGGTATAACCGAAAACGGCAGATTTTCTGCTGGTGCCGGATGAAGCGTGCAGGCGGACAACACTGCTCATGGGGACGGCAAATAAACCAAAGGGGTAATTATCGCGCAAATCTTTCCTGGTGGTGAAAGGAAGCTTTTTCATGTCAGCCATGGATTTAATATCATCAGGTTTGACTTTGGCGGCATCAAAAGATTTTTTATAAAAACCGACGGTGTGATAAACACGCTCCAGAACCTGCTGTAATCTTTTGACCTGCAGAGCTTTGATGACTTCACGGGGCATGGTTTCAAATTCTTCATTGTAGATCATGACAGAGCCTCCATTGGTATAATAAATGACATTGGTCTTGCCCAAAAGCCTAACAAAACTTTATGCGTCTGGCAAGAATCTTTCTCTTCAAATGAGATGATTATGTTGGATTTTTTTGTAAAAAATTATCGGCCAGCATAATGCCCAGGACGGTTTTGGCATCAATTATTTCATTTTTTTCTATTAAATCCCGCGCCCGGGAAAAACTGACCGGCATGGTTTCAATAAATTCATCTTCGTCAGGTGTCAGCGGAGCATGGGTTAAATCTTTGGCCAGAAAAAAATACATATATTCGTTGCAGTATCCGGGCAGCAGGTAACCTTCAAAAAGTTTGATGATGGTTTGCGCCCGAAAACCGGTTTCCTCGGCCAGTTCGCGCTGCGCGCACGTCAAGGGGGATTCTTCGTTGCCATCCAGGGAGCCGGCGGGAATTTCCAAAAGGTCTTTTTTAACGGCATTGCGATACTGTTTGATTAACAGCAGCTCGTTTTTTTCATTAATCGCCACAATGGCCACGGTGGGGTTGTGGTTGATCCAGCTTTGTTTTGTTGTCTTTCCATTAGGTAATGTGAATTCTTCTTCCCAAACCTTAAAAATTTTACATTGATACGCAAGAGAAATTTTATCGTTTTCCATGAACTCGCTGTCCGGTTTAATTGGTTTTGATGATGGATAAAAGATGCTGCTCAATTGCTTCTTTGGGAAGCGCCCCCGTGACTCTATCGACCATCCGGCCCTCTTTAAAGAAAAGCAGGGTGGGAATACTGCGAATGCCGTATTGTGAAGCCGTCAGCGGATTTTCATCGACATTGAGTTTAACGATTTTTACACCGTTGGCATAATCGGAAGCCAATTCGTCAATAATTGGGGATAAGGTCCGGCAGGGGCCGCACCACGGCGCCCAGCAATCCACCAAAACGGATGACTCGGAATTCATCACTTCGCGGGCAAAGGTCTGGTCGGTTACTTCATACGGGAAAACTTTTTGTTGCGGAATGATCAGCGGCTCACGACATTTACCGCATAAAGGCTTTTGATCGAGGCGATTTTCAGGCATTCTGTTTTTTGTTCCGCATTTCAGGCAGCGGATAATGAGTTCTTCCAGCGAAGCGCCACATTTACCGCAAAGAGACCTGCCTTGCAGCTTTTGTTTCGGGATTCTGTTTTTTGTTCCGCAATTAAGACAGCGGATAATGATATTGTCTGGCATTTCCTTTAACCTTGGTTAAATGTTTTGTTTGTTCGCAGAAAAAGGCAAATCATATGGCAACGCTTACCAGCATTGGTTTAAGTATTCGAATAAGCTCAACCGTCTTCATGCGCGCCAATAAACCGCGGCTCCCCGCATTAATCAAAAGGTCCGGCAGCTCCGCGATGGTCTGCTCCATGTAAACAGGCAGCCCTTTTTTTGTGCCGAAAGGGGACGTTCCGCCTACTTTATAGCCGGTATGTTTTTCCGCTACCGCCGGATTGCACGGGGAAACCGATTTCGCACCGATGGCGCGGGCCAGCGATTTTGTAGAAACCTCCTTATCTCCATGCATGAGGATAATCAGCGGACTGGCTTTTTCATCCTCCATAATCAGTGTTTTGATAATACGGTGTTCATCAACCATCAATTTGCCTGCCGCTGTTTTTGTTCCGCCATGCTCCTCATAAGGATAAGTATGCAGGGTAAAATCAGCATGTTGCGCTTTCAGGGTCAAAACAGCCGGTGTTGTTGGAAATTTCTCTTTACTCATCGCACATATAATAACAACTTGTTGAAAAAAAGCAATATACGGTACATCTCATTTTAGAATGTTTGACAATTTTATATAAAAATATTAAACAAATGCAACTCAAAATGATATTTTACGTCAATTCATTTCATGACACAGGAAGCAAAAACATGCAAGAAACAACGCTGCAGGCTTTAATGATTGATGATTCGGAAGATGATGTTCTGCTGACCGTTCGTGCACTGACGAAAGGCGGATACAATCCTGTTTTCGAACGGGTAGACACCGCGGCTGCTATGAAAACAGCCCTCCGGGAAAAGCAGTGGGATATCATTCTTTGCGATTATAAAATGCCGACTTTCAGTGCACCGTCAGCCATTGCCATTTTCAAGGAAGCCAATATAGACATCCCTTTTATTGTGATATCCGGAACCATTGGTGAAGAAACAGCTATAGAATGCATGCGTTTGGGTGCTCACGATTATTTCATGAAGGGTAAGTTATCCCGTCTTTGCCCGGCAATTGCCAGGGAACTGGAAGAGACAAAGATTAGAATCAAACAAAAAAAATCGGAAGAAGAACTGCGTCAAAGTGAAGAAAAATATCGAACCATTCTGGAAAACATCGAAGACGGATATTACGAAGTTGATCTTTCCGGCAGTTTTACTTTTTTCAATGAGTCCATGCGCAAGACCCTCGGCTATTCCAGCGAAGAAATGATGGGGATGAATTACAAGCAGTTTACAGATGACGAATACGCTCAAAAACTGTTTCAAACGTTTAATAAGGTTTTCAATGCCGGTGAACCCGCTAAAGAATTCGACTGGCAGCTGATCAGAAAAGATGGAACCAGAAGGTACATCCAGGTATCCGTGTCCTTAATGAAAGATACAACAGGTAAACCCATTGGCTTCAGCGGAATTTCCCGTGACATCACGGAGCGCAAGATGGCGGAAAATTTAATCAGAGAAAGCGAGGCAAAGTATCGCAATATTTTTGAAAACGCGATGGAAGGCATTTACCAGGTAACCCTTGATGGCCGGTTCATAACGGTGAATAAGGCTTTTGCCAGGATGGCGGGGTATGAATCTCCTGAGGAATTAATGGATTCCATTCAAGACATAAGGACACAGCTCTATGTTCGTTCCGAAGACAGGGATAGATTTCTAACAACCATAGAAGAACAAGGAGTTGTCGAAGGTTTTGAGGTTGAATTCATCAAAAAGGACCGGAGTGTTTTTTGGGTTATTCTGAATGCCAGAACCGTTACGGATGAGAACGGTAAGATTATTTATAATGAAGGACTGGCCGAAGACATTACGCTTCGCAAACAGACCGAAGAACAACTTCGACAGAGTGTCGAGAGTCTGAAGAGGGCGACGGGAACAACGATTCAAGTTCTGGTTTCCGCCCTGGAGTCCAAAGACCCTTACACAGCCGGTCACCAGACCAAGTCGGCCAATCTGGCCTGTGCCATAGCCCGGGAGATGGGTTTGGACAAGACGATAATAGAAGGCATTCGCATGGCGGGGATCATCCATGATATCGGGAAAATATCCGTACCTGCTGAAATATTGACGAAGCCCAGCAAATTGACCGATATCGAATTTCTATTGGTGAAAGAGCACGCTCAGAGCGGATACGAAATGCTGAAGGATGTGGAATCACCTTGGCCGCTGGCGCAAATGGTTTACCAGCATCATGAAAGAATCAACGGATCCGGGTATCCACGAAACCTGAAAGAGGATGAAATTATTTTAGAAGCCCGCATTCTGGCCGTGGCCGATGTCGTGGAGGCAATGGCCTCACACCGTCCTTATCGCGCTTCTTTAGGCATAGAAGCGGCCCTTGCGGAAATTGAGAAGCACAGGGGCATTCTTTATGACAGTGTGGTCGCCGATGCCTGTCTGAGATTATTTAAGGATAAAGGTTACCAACTTGCCTGAGACATCAAGCATTCCATTTCCTTAAAACCTGACCCGGTTCAAGAGCACATTTACAAAGCGCAGGTAGGGGCGTAATGCCGGTGTGCCGCCGCCTTCGGAAATAATCTGCAACGCTTTTGCGGCATCTGCAACGATTGAGCCGCCAAGATGGGTGACCGGCGTGTCGTGGAAGATGTCAGGCACGAGCGGTGTGGAGGGCCCCATCAGAACAACCGATCGCGGCCTGCCCAACAAGCCGATCGTTTCTTCAAACGTATTGTTCAGAAGAGTCGTTGCGGTAATAATCGCAACATCGCAGTCTTTGAGCGCCTTTTGTTTTTCTTCCGCTGAGAGCACTTCCAGACGCTCGGGATTTTTTTCAACCACGGTCAGTATCGCACCGGTAGATCGGATGCGTTCCACCAGGGGAGCAAACAGCCCGACCATGGCCACCTTTTCGCCGGGTTGAAGATTCAGGTACGTCGTCGCTTCACGGTCTTCGGTTTTTCCGCTTTCAGGCAAAACGAGCGCATTGGCTGTTGCCATACCGATCGCCCTGCGCAGAGTGTCTTTTGCGTTCACAAGATATTTCAATGTTTCAGACGCGGCTGATCCGACGTATGTTCCCGCTTCCTTCAAAACCGTGCAGCCGCGTGCGGAACTTCCCGGCAGGACGGCGGCAAGTCCGGCAAAACCGTTATCAAGTTTTATTCCGACATAGCTCAAGCCGATGCGCAAATCGGCAATTTTGCGGTTTTCGACCAATCCTGCCAGCTGTTCATCAAGACGCTTTAAAACAGTCCCTGCTGTGATCATAGATACATCCTTTATTTATGTGTCTAAATTGCATCTTTAATTTTCGATGAATGCTTCTTCCACCCACATCAATTCGCACGACCCCGCGCCGCTGTCTTCCCGGGTCAGTGACGTGTTCCAAGTCCATCCGTCACGATGCTTGATATTTATCAGGTATCCTTTAAGCTTAACGATTTCACCGGTGCGCACCTTGAGCAGTCTGGACTTCACGCTGTCACTCGCGGGCACCAGATGGGTATTGGCGGAGGAACGGATAATATCAGCGGGGCTGATGGGCGGCGTACCTTCCCAACGGTAATAATACCAGCGATTGCCTTGACGGATATCCAGTTTTTCGATGACGTCATTGCGTGACATCGGTCCCCAGCCGAGCGCAAGATCAAGGGGAGATAAATCCGACATTCGTCCCATTCTGTATCGTTCAGCGGACAGCACCTTGGCGCGGAGGGCATAACGGGCAACGGGTTGAATGTCATAATCATCTCTTTGCAGAGACGGTATATTTGTACTTTCCTGAACAGGCTGTTCTTCTACCGGCCCGATAACGGCAATACGCCTCTGCTCCATTTTCTCATAAATGAAGTAGCCGGAGGTTAAGATAATCAGCAGTATCAACAGCCATTCTTTGAATGATTTGGGCAGCAATCAACAACCTTCCAAAACTCTTTGAGTACCGTTCAGAATTCGGGAGACAGCATATCTCATTATGCAAATAATTTTAATGATATTTTGCTATTTAACTGTTGATATTTCCGAATAAGGAGTCTCCCCCTGACAATTCAGACATTTTTCACCGTGTTTTGAAGGATAGGCCTCGCCGCAGACGGGACAAATACCCACCGGTCCCATTTTCTTGCGGCGGACTTTTTCCGGCACGACCTGAACCTTCTGCACGCTTAATAGCTTGTGCCCGGCTTCTTTGATTTGGGCCAACAGGACATCAGGGCTCTGTTCGTTCTTTTTTTTCTTTTTCAGATACCAGTCGCGGATTTCCGGCCAGGCTTCCAATTTCTTTGTATCCAGATAAACGCGCACGCCTCTCCCGCTGTATTTTTCATACAGGGTCACGGCAAACCGTCCGAAGGGGGCGATGGAGAGCCAACCGTTGCCGATGGTGCAGGGCGTCAGAATCTGCACGGCATCCGGCAGGCAAACCGGTGTTTCACTGATGGCGTCAAAAAATTCACCTTCAGGCAGATTTTTCATCGCCAGATCAACCATAAAACCACCAATAATCAACCCCGGCGCGAGATTACCGTGAAAAGATTTGACCAGGTGAAGGTATTCTTCATAGGAATAGGTACAGATGTTCATAAAATTCTTCGCTCCTTAATACTCTTAATAGCGGTGTCATTAGCCCTGAAGGCTTCGCTTCAGGATAAGTGAGACTAACCAATCTGACTGCGCGATGCTTGTCATATTGGAGTCTCACTAATAAACTAAAGTCAATCTCGGTTCTCGCGCCGCGCGTAGAGCCGCTGGCGATGACGGCTCTCTGTTCATCATCCGCGTCAACCATTGATTGTCAATTTTACCTTCCACGACCGGCAGCAGTTCATCGGCCAGATATAACGCTTCGGTTATATCATGCGTCACATAAATTATCGGGAAAGACATTTTCCCCTTTAAATTTTTCAATTCTTCCCGCAGGCCGCGGCGAGTAATGGCGTCGAGCGCCGAAAACGGTTCATCCAGAAGCAGGATACGCGGATGTCTGGCGAGCGCTTGACAAATCGCGCAGCGCTGGCGTTCGCCGCCGGAAACCATGTGAGGCTTGCGCTTTTTCAAATGATCGATTTGGAAAAGCTCGAAAAGTTCATCGACTTCTTTCCTATCCACAGCCGCAAATGTTGCATTCTCGTAAAGATTCAAATGAGGGAAAAGCGTATAATCCTGAAAGACATAACCCAAACGACGTTTCTGCGGAGGGACATTAATATGCCGCAGAGAATCAAACCAGACTTCATCACCGAAAACAACCCTGCCCTCTTTCGGTTTTTCCAAACCCGCCAGCATACGGATGATCGTTGTCTTGCCGCCGCCGGAAGGACCGATCATCACGACCATGTTTTTCTTCGCGCAGGAAAAGGATATGTCCAGATCAAAATATTTTAATTTCTTTTTCAGGGAAACGGCAATGCTCATGATTTGGTTCTCTTGTTTGAGTTTATTCTGCTTTATAAATCCAGTCTCTATCCGCAAAGAGTCTCACGCCGTACAGCAGTCCCAGTCCGATGCCAAGCAGAATGAGGACCAGAACCACCGTTCCCTCAATGTCCGCGCTGGAAAGCCTCATGAATATCGCAATGGGAAGGGTTTCTGTCTTCATGGCCATTGAACCTGCAATGGTGATGGTCGCGCCGAATTCACCCAATGCCTTGGCCCACGTAAGAACAGAAGACGCAATAATTCCCTTTTTACCAAGGGGGAGAATAACCTTAAAGAAGGTGTTTGCGGGCGACAAACCGAGCACCCAGGCAGCTTCTTCGTGCTTTTTCGGTATTTCATCAAACACCGCTTTTATAAAACGTATGGCAATCCCCACCGTCGTGATGAATTGGGCGAGGAGTATCCCGTATATCGTAAAGACAAACGGAGTCCCTCGCTCCTGGATCAATTGGCCGGCAGGCGTGGTGAAAAAGATGAGAATCATCGCACCCAAAGCCACAGGCGATACAATCATGGGCAGTTCCATGAGGGTATCAATAATCTGCCTGCCGGGGAATTGATACCTCGAAAGAGCATACGCGGATGGAATTGCGAAAAAGAGGGAAACAACCGTGGCAATCGTGGCCGCCATCAGGCTCAAACGCAGAGAAAAGAGCGTTCTTTCAGAGAGAAGCGTCTTCATAAAGAGAGGCCCCTGGTAAAAATAGAAAAGGGAAAGGATAAGCACAGCGTATACCAAAAAAACAGAAACCGCGAACGCGATGGTGATTCTCTTAAAGGTCATTTTCCTCTCCAATCTTCTGGGATTTTGTATTCTCCACCGACCGGCTTCTTTGCGCCAATCCATGCCATGGCTTCTTCAGGGTTCATGAAGTAATGATATTTTTTGAAAAAGATTTTGCCTTCGCCGGAAAGGATAAAGTCTATGAATTTTTGAGCAAGATCTTTGTCTGTCGTGAACTTCGATATGGCTATAGGGATGTAGCCGATGCGCGCTATTTCATGTTGCCTAAGAGGGATGGTCTCTATGCGTTCAGGATTCCAATGCTGGAAAACTTCCCATCCTATAACCGCATCAACCGCTTTCAAGGAAACAGCGGTGGCCGTTTTCTCGCAGCTTTCCGTATAATTAACAAGGTTCTTTTTAAACTGAGCTTTTTCTTTCGCGGTATAGTTATTTTCTATAATCTCCACGGCATAAAGGCCGACGCAGACGCTCTCGGGATTCGCAATGGCCACCCGAACACCCGGTTTAATGAGGTCTTTCAACGATTTGATACCTTTGGGATTACCCTTCTGCACGTTAATTGCCGGAACAAGATAGACGACATACTTTTCCGATTCCGGAAATACGAACCCCTTCTTCTTGGCGATTTCCATAAAATCCGACGAGCCGGGAAAATAGATATCCCCTTTTCTCGCCAGGGCCATCTGGGAAAGAACGAAACCTGATCCCCCAAAAGTAAGATTAACTTTTACGTCCGTCTTTTTCTCGAAAGCTCTGGCCGCTTCCTCCGTTGGCGGTTTGCTTGCCGCACCGGCGAAAATAAAAAGTTCCCGGCCAAACGAAAGCCCCGGCAACGTGAACAATAACAGGTAACAACAGATTGCAAAGGTATATAGAACACGAATCATCAGTTGAACCCGGTTTATTCTTAACGGCTATGTTTAATACAAAGCCGCCATCTCCTTGAAAGCTGAAATAAGTTTTACCGCCAATGCGATGGAAATTTTTTCCTCTGCAAAAAAAGACGCAGAACCCATGAACAAGACAATGGAACAACAGGCCTTATATGTCTTATGGTGATTATCCTTATCATTTTTTCGGTTATGTTACAAATAACATATATAACAATAACAAAAATATACTCACAAAAAAGCTTTCTATTTTATAAAATAGCAGGAAGCTTTTTAAATGTTTCCTGTTTGTGATTATTTTCCGTGCTCATGAGGAAAGGAGGGGTCAGGTAATATTACTTCTGGCAACCGGGACAATAAAACGTGCTTCTTCCGCCCTGCTTGATCCGGCAGATTGATCCGCCGCAAATCAAACAGCGTTGCCTTTCCCGACCATAGGCTTTCAATTCGTGCTGGTTCTCGCCTTTTTTCCCATACAGGTCCCTCCAGTCGGAAATGGACGTTCCTCTTTTTTTGATACCCTTTTTTAAGATGCGGCGGGCGTTGATAAATATTTTTTTCCATTCTTCCCTGGATAAAGTTGCCGCCTGACGTAATGGTGAAATTCCCGATCGATACAAAATCTCACAGGCATAAATGTTGCCAATGCCGGCGAGCGCTTGAGGATCCATCAGCAGATGTTTGATGTTGACTTTACGGGGGGCCTGTTTTTCCCAAAAAGCTTTTTCGTCGAAGACGGTAATGAGATCGTTGGGAATCTTTGCCGGATTGCTCTGTTGAACTTTAATCGTGGCGAAACGGCGTGGATCAACAAGGAATACATTTCCGTCTTTAAAGGTCATCCGCCATCGACTATGCTTGGGACCTGTCGAATCCTGTTGCCAGAACAGGCGCCCGGTCATGCGCAAATGAATGGATACACTTTGCCCGTCCGTCAAAAGAATCGTCACGGTTTTGCCCCGGCGTTCCACTCCCGCAACGACCTTTCCCCCCAAATTTTTAATACCGGAAAGCTTTTTGTCGTAAATCACGCTGCCTGAAATCTTTCGGCCGCAAATTTTCTGGTGCAGTTGGCGGCAGAGCGTTTCTACTTCAGGTAATTCGGGCATCAGTCAAATCCTTAACGGGCTCAGGGGGACGTTCAATGGTCTCCCGGAAGAATGCTCTTTCCTACTAAAGAAAATATTTTTTGACTATTTCTTTTTCTGTTGGTTGTAAAAATGTTTTCATCAAGGCAAAGCGCTTTCCGACTTTCTGATCGGTCACCGGTCGGCGCATCAAGCGTCGACGGAAGCTTCTTTTCGTTTTTACAGAAGGATGGTCACCTGCGTTCAAAGGATCTGATGCGTTTTTTTACATGCCTCATTCGCTGATTCAGTATCCATGAGGGTTGGAATGCTCCTGCCGCTATCGAATCGCATTCCCGGTTCGGCCGATCTTGAGTCATAGTCCGGAAGAAAATGGTTGTCGAATGCGGCGAAAATTTTTGCTGACGGCAATCACGGAAAAAATTTCATTTTTTTTCGGCAAAAATGCAAAAAAATGTTGACAAAAATTTTTGTATGAGTACATTCGTAAATCAACAGAAAATTTTTTATTCAGGCAAAATTTTTTAGGGGGAGGGAAACCCGCATCAAGGAGGCACGAATGGAAAGCGAGACCCTGTTTAAAGAGGAGGAGGAACCTCCTGGTCATTTGACCGGTCTTGTTCATGCTAAAAATAATGTAAGTGACTTTTTGTTATTCAGCTCCGAGATCGCGCAGCCTTACACGATCAAACAAAAGTCAAGCAGTGCTTTATTTCCTTTTAAAGATTCCGCCCGCTCCCGTATCTTCCGAACAAACAATTATCCCGATATCACCCGTCTGGAATGGTTCGACTGGCGCTGGCAGTTACGTAATGCCATTCGTGACGTTGATTCCCTCTCGCAGATCATCAACCTTTCGGATAATGAACGTCAGGCCATGATGCATCACTCCGGCGCTCTGCCCGTTTCCATTACGCCTTATTATGCCAGTCTGCTTGACGTTGATGATCCTGCCGATCCATTGCGCCGCTGCGTGGTTCCGGTTGTTGATGAATGTCTCCATACCGAAGGCGAGGAGGAAGATCCGCTCTGCGAAGATGTGGATTCTCCCGTGCCGGGCATTATCCATCGTTATCCTGACCGCGTTTTGTTTCTTGTAACCGATACCTGCTCCACATACTGCCGCTACTGTACCCGCTCCCGGATCATCGAACGGAGCGCTCATCGGATTTTGAACTATGAAAGATGGAATGCGGCCATCGATTATATCGCCGGTAATAAAAATATCCGTGACGTTCTGCTTTCCGGAGGCGATCCGTTGACACTTTCCGACGAAAAGCTGGAATGGCTGCTGGCGCGTCTGCACAAAATCCGTCATGTTGAAATGCTGCGCATTGGCACAAAAGTACCGGTTGTGCTGCCGCAGCGCATTACGCCGGCGCTGACCAACATGCTGAGAAAATACCATCCGCTCTGGATGAGCATTCATATCACGCACCCGAAAGAACTGACTCCGGAGATGAGCGCCGCCTGCATTCGTCTGGCCGATGCCGGCATTCCGCTGGGCAGCCAGACCGTTCTGCTGGCCAACGTCAATGATGATGTGGCCACCATGATCAGACTGGTTCATGGTCAGCTGCAAATCAGGGTCCGTCCCTATTACCTTTATCAATGCGATCCCATTCCCGGATCCTCCCATTTCCGAACGCCAATCAGTAAGGGCCTGGAGATTATTCAAGGACTGCGCGGCCACACCACCGGTTACGCAGTGCCCACCTATGTTGTGGACGCCCCCGGCGGCGGCGGCAAGATTCCCTTACTTCCCGAATACGCCATCGGCTGGGAAAACGGCGACCTGCTGCTGCGCAATTACGAAGGTAACACTTACCGCTACCCCGATAATCACGCCATGTTGAAAGATATTCATTAATCGCCGCAATTTTATGGCAGGGGGTAGATAAATTAATCGTGAGTCGTGTCCGCAACAAACTCAAAATCGGTCTAACCTATGACCTGCGCGACGATTACCTGAAAGAAGGATATGGTCTCGAAGAAACCGCTGAATTCGATCTTCCTGATACCATTGAAGCCATTGAAAAGGTCATTCTGAATAATGGATTTCAGGCTGACCGGATTGGCAATATCAAAGCGCTGGCCCGCAGACTTGTGGCAGGAGACCGCTGGGATCTGGTATTTAATATCGCGGAAGGTCTGCACGGTTTTGGCCGCGAGGCGCAGGTCCCCGCTCTTCTGGAAGCTTACAACATTCCCTACACATTTTCCGATCCCCTGGGTAACGCTCTGACGCTACACAAAGGTTTTACCAAACAGATACTGCGTGATCTGGGCATACCCACACCGGATTTTGTCCTGATTCATAACGTGCAAGATATTGAAGGCGTGAGTCTTCCTTTTCCGCTTTTTGCCAAACCGGTGGCTGAAGGAACGGGCAAGGGCATCACCTCACTTTCCAAAATAACCTCCCGTAAAAATCTGCAGAAGGTATGCAAACAACTTTTAAAGGATTTTTGTCAGCCCGTGCTGGTGGAAACCTATCTTCCCGGACGTGAATTTACTGTGGGAATACTGGGAACGGGCAAAGATGCCCGCGCGCTGGGAGCCTTGGAAGTCATTTTAAAACCCGACGCGGAAAAGAATGCCTATTCTTATGAAAACAAAGAACACTACGACAGACTGGTTGAGTACGTGTTGGTCAACGACGAGGAAGCCCAAAAAGCCATGGAAATTTCCCTGATGGCCTGGCGGGCCCTGGATTTAAAAGATGCCGGACGCATTGATCTGCGTTCCAATATCCATGGCGTTCCGCATTTCATGGAAGTCAATTCCCTGGCCGGACTCAATCCTGTGCGTTCGGATCTGCCCATCTTATGCAACAAAATAGGAATGAGTTATCATAAATTAATCGATGCCATCATCAAATCTGCCCTGAAGCGGGTGAAAAAAGAATCATCCATAAAAGCCGGTGAATCATCCTGATGAAAAAAATTGTGATTTTACACAGCGATATTCCACCTGACGCCTCAGATGATGAGCTGGATTGCCTTGTGCAGGCTGAAGCCATTGCTGAAGCCCTGCGTACGCTGCATTATGATCCCGCTTTTCTGCCATTTGAACTCAATCTGAATAACACCATCACCATGTTGCAGTCCTTGAAGCCGCTGTTGGTTTTCAATATTGTCGAGACGCTTGATTCAAAAGGCAGTCTGATTCATTTTGCTCCCGCCGTGCTTGATGCTCTGCGGATTCCTTATACCGGCTGCCCGACGCGAGCCATATATCATACATCCAACAAGCCGATGGCCAAGAAAATCATGCACCATGCCGGTATTGCTACCCCGGATTGGATGGAGCAGGACGGTTTCGTCTGTCAAAAAGAAAATTCCAGGAATTTTTTAATCAAATCTTCCTGGGAACACGCCTCCATCGGACTTGATGAAAACTCCCTTATCACCTACACAGACAAAGCAAGAATGTTACAGGAAATGAAGCTCCGTGAAGCAAAACTGGGCGGTTCCTGCTATGCCGAAGCCTACATTGAAGGGCGCGAATTCAACATTGCCCTGATTTCGGATAAGGCCGGAGCAAGGGTATTGCCGATAGCCGAAATGCTGTTTCAGGATTATGCTCCCGATAAACTGAAAATTGTTGATTACAAAGCCAAATGGGACGCGGATTCCTTTGAGTACAACAACACGATCCGCAGATTTGATTTTCAGGACGACGATTCCCTGTTACTATCGTCTTTAAAAGAAATTTCTCTGCAGTGCTGGAATATTTTTGAATTGCGGGGGTATGCCCGCGTTGATTTCCGGGTTGATACCAATGGAAAGCCCTGGGTATTGGAGGTCAACACGAATCCGTGTTTATCGCCGGATGCCGGTTTTGCCGCCGCGCTGCAGAGGGCTGAAATAAAATATCAAGAAGCTATCAGACTGATCATTGAAAATGCGTTGAAATAATAAAAATGCAGAAAATTTTATGAAACCTTTTACCTATCGTCAGCAAATAAAATCCTCCGATGTGGAAGCCATTGCCGGCCTGGTTGAATCCAGCGGCTTCTTTTCCGATGAGGAAATAGAGATCGCCATTCAACTGGCCGAAGAAAAATTAGATCAGAAAGAGGCCAGTTCATACCGGTTTTTATTTGCCGAAAACGATCATCGCGTTCTGGGATACACCTGCTATGGACTTATTCCGGCGACTGCCTCCAGTTATGACATTTACTGGATTGTCGTCGCCAATGATTTGCAGGGACAGGGATTGGGAAAACTGCTGATGGTTCAAACAGAGAAACTGATTGAGGCAAGCGGCGGCAGACGATTATATGCCGAAACATCCTCCCGCGACCAGTATAAACCCACGCATAAATTTTATGAAGCCTGCGGTTACCGCCAGGAAGCATTTTTGAAGAATTTTTACGCTGAAGGTGACGGGAAAATTATCTATTCTAAAGTCCTTAAATAACAGGTTTTAATTTTTTTTTACGTTTTTTATCCCTTTTTAATTCTTGCATTTTCTCCGATAATTCGTTAGAGCACAGCCGGTAATTATGTAACATTTGACAACATAAATTTATTAAGGACCGCAAGGAGGGATATCTCATGCGTCTGTTCCCTAAAGAAGAGAATTTTTTTGAACTTTTTGACGAACTTGCCGATAAAATTGAAGAAGGCGGCAAGCTTTTCCTGGAAATGGCCCAGGCCCGGGATTATTCTGATGTAAGAGTCGCCAAACTCAAAGAAATCGAGCACGAAGCCGACGGTATTACTCATAAAACATATGAAAAAATGCACAAGACTTTTCTCACACCCATCGATCGAGAGGATATCTATGCGCTGGTCAATAAAATGGACAGCATCATGGATGTGATTGAAGCCACTGCTGTCCGCATCCATTTATATAAGGTGAAAAGAACCTCCGACGAAATTATCAAGCAGGCTCAAATTCTGAACGATGCCATCAGGAAATTAAAAACAATTATTCAAGCCATGCGCGATATGAAGAACTCCGAGATGATTCTCGCCGGTTGCGTGGAAATTAATACTCTGGAAAATGCCGGCGACATCACCTTAAGATCCATCATGGCCAATCTTTTCGAAACCGAAAAAGACGCGATTGAGCTCGTTAAATGGAAAGATATTTTTCAACTCTTGGAAGAAGCAATTGATGTTTGCGAAGACGTATCCAACATCGTGGAGGGGATCGTCCTGAAACATGCTTGATTCAATGGCATTTGTTGTTTTTCTCATCATTGGCGCGCTAGCCTTTGATTTTCTTAACGGATTTCACGATTCGGCCAATTCTATTTCCACGGTTGTTTCCACCCGTGTTCTGTCGCCAAAATATGCGGTTATCTGGGCGGCTTTTTTTAATTTCGTTGCGGTTTTTTTTGTGGGCACAGCGGTGGCACATACGGTCGGCAAAGGTATTATTCATATAGATATTGTTGATAATCTGGTCATTCTATCGGCGTTAGGCGGTGCCATTATATGGAATATTGTCACCTGGTACCTCGGATTACCCAGCAGTTCATCGCACGCCCTGATTGGTGGGTTAATCGGCGCAGCTGTCTCCAAGGCTGGCACAGGCACGTTGGTCTGGGCAGGTATTATTAAGACAACCGTTTTTATCATTGTATCGCCTATGATCGGTATGATCCTTGGTTTTACATTCATGGTGTTGGCCATGAATTTGAGCCATAATTCCAATATCGCAAAATCCGACAAACTATTCCGCAAGCTTCAGCTTGTTTCCGCAGCCATTTATTCATTAGGACACGGTATGAATGATGCTCAGAAAACAATGGGCATTATCGCCATGGCTCTTTTCAGCAAGGGCCTTCTGGGCAATACTTTCCATATTCCTGTCTGGGTCATTATCGCCTGCTATGCCATGATTTCTTTGGGAACCATGTTTGGTGGGTGGAGGATTGTGAAAACGATGGGAACAAAAATTACGAAACTTCAACCCATGGGAGGCTTTAGCGCTGAAACGGCTGCCGCCTGCTCGATCATTGGTGCCACAATGGCAGGCATTCCTGTTAGCACGACCCACACCATTACCGGGGCGATCGTCGGCGTCGGTTCCACAAAGAGACTTTCCGCTGTGCGGTGGGGTGTTGCCGGAAATATAGTGTGGGCATGGATTTTAACCATTCCCGCTGCCGCGGTTCTTTCGGCGGTGATTTATCTTTCCGTTGACTTTTTTGTCCTTTAATTATTCCGCCATGCACAAAATATTATTGATAAATTTGCGGTTTTGCCGTAAACCTTTTACTGAATTTAACTAAATTTGTATTCAGGAGATTGGAATGCCGGGGAAATCATTGCCTTTTACAAAAGCTCAAATCGAAAAAATCATTAAAAACTATCCGACGCCTTTTCATATTTATGACGAAAAGGCCATCCGGGAAAACGCCCGCGATTTCAGAGATGCCTTTAGCTGGAATGAAGGTTTCAAGGAGTTTTTTGCCGTCAAGGCGGCTCCCAATCCCTATCTGATGAAAATTCTGCACAAGGAAGGCTATGGTGCTGATTGCAGTTCGCTCGCCGAGCTGATTATGGCGCAAAAAACCGGTATTACCGGTGAAGAAATCATGTTTTCTTCCAATGACACTCCCGTGGAAGACTTTCTGCTGGCCAAAAAATTAAAGGCTATCATTAATCTGGACGATATCAGCCACATTTCCTATCTCGAAAAATACGCCGGACTGCCCCCGATGATTTGCTTCCGCTACAATCCGGGTAGATTGAAAAAAGGAAATCATATTATCGGGCATCCCGAGGAAGCCAAATACGGTTTCACCAGAGAACAGCTTTTTGAGGGCTATAGAATCTGCAAGGGAAAGGGCGTTAAGCGTTTCGGCATTCACACGATGGTGGCTTCCAACGAACTCGACCCCTACTATTTTGTCGAGACCGCAGAAATCCTCTTTCATCTGATTGTGGAAATTTCACAAAAGCTGGGCATCAAATTTGAATTTGTCAATATCGGTGGCGGGGTGGGCATTCCCTACAGACCGGAGCAAAAACGAATTAACCTGAAAGTCATGAGCCAGGGGATCAGAAAAAAATACAACGAAATCATTGTCGCCAACGGTCTCGCACCATTAAAGCTTTTTACAGAGTGTGGCCGATACATCACCGGTCCTTATGGCTATCTGGTGGCCCGAGTTCTGCACATCAAAAATACCTACAAAGCATTCGCCGGCCTGGATGCCTGCATGGCTAATCTGATGCGCCCTGCCCTTTACGGCGCCTACCATCACATTACCGTTATGGGCAAGGAACGTAAAGCGCATAATGTTGTTTACGACGTCACCGGTTCGCTTTGTGAAAACAACGACAAATTTGCCATTGACCGTAAACTACCCAGGCTCGAGCGAGGCGATATTATTGTCATTCATGATGCCGGTGCGCATGGCTTTGCCATGGGTTTCAATTATAACGGCAAGCTTCGTTCGGCGGAACTGCTTTTAAGAGAAAACGGTGACGTGGTGCAAATTCGCCGTGCCGAAACCGTCAAGGATTACTTCGCAACTCTGGATTTCAATGGCTTGAAAAAATTCAAGTAACTCTAAGGGTGAATGTTTCTCCACCCTCGAAGCTATATTAGAGACAAATAAATGATTGAAAAATTACGACTCATTCTTTCGAAAATATTTGTTGGTTTTTTATTTGTTTTAGTCATTTTTGCCAGCAGCCTCTGGGAAGATAAGGCGCCGTTTGTGACGTCGTTACTGTTTTTTCTGGGCGCCATTCTGGTCGGCATTGCTTCGATGGGGAGATTATGGTGTTCGGTTTATATAGCCGGATACAAGACAGGTCATCTGGTCACACAAGGTCCTTATTCCATGTGCAGAAATCCCTTGTATTTTTTCAGTCTTGTTGGCGGATTGGGTGTCGGATTCGCGTCTGAAACGCTTTTGATACCATTGTTAATTTTAATCGCTTTTGTCGCATACTATCCATTTGTTATCAAAAGTGAAGAAGCAGAACTGATCGTAAAGCACAAAAGTGAATTTGAAAATTATCTCAAAAGTGTGCCAATGTTTTTCCCTAACACGTCACTCTTGAAGGAACCTGAAGAATATATCGTGAAACCCAGGATTTTCCGCCAGCATATGTTTGATACACTTTTGTTTATATGGCTATTGGGCGCGCTGGTTGTCATTAAGGAGCTTCACGAACTGAAAATTATTCCCACCCTGTTTAAAATCTATTAATTTCTGCAACCTATCACAAGAAATCTTGCCATATCCTGATTAATTGTGATAAGCATTTGCACGATATTAATCCTGACGTAAACAAACTTTTTTTAATGAAAAGAAGATTATAACCAGTGAATATACAATCCAGTCGTGCCATAGGCGTTTTCGATTCCGGCATCGGCGGCCTGACAGTTGTCCGCGCTTTAATGGAGCGCCTGCCTTTTGAAAAGATTATTTATTTCGGCGATACCGCCCGCGTCCCCTACGGTATTAAATCGGTAGAAACGATTAACCGTTATGCGGCGCAAATCACCGAATTTCTGATCAAGCAAGACGTCAAAATGCTGATTGTCGCCTGCAATACCATGGCGGCGGTTGCTCATCAGACAATTGTTGATCTGGCCCATGTGCCCGTCGCCGCTATTGCCTCGCAAAAGATTGTGGAACCCGTGCCTGTATTGGAAGTTATTGATGCCAGTGCCCGTATGGCCGTTCAGAACACCAAAACGAAGTCAATCGGCGTCATCGGAACACCGGCAACCATCAACAGTAACGCTTACGCACGCGCTATCCATCTCTTGGACAAGGATGCAAAGGTGTATTCACAGGCCTGTCCCCTGTTCGTGTCCCTGGTGGAAGAGGGATGGTTTGATCATCCTGCAACAAGACTCATTGCTCAGGAATATTTAAAACCAGTTATTGCTGAACAGGTGGATACACTTGTGTTGGGCTGTACGCATTATCCTTTATTGAAGCCTTTGCTGCAGGATGTAATGGGCGCTTCCGTAACACTGATTGACTCGGCAGAAGCGATGGCAAATATCGCCGCGGATTTAATTGACCAGAAAAAAATAGGCAATAAAGCCGGCACACCGCCGGATTACACTTTTTTTGTCAGCGATTTGCCCTATCGTTTCCAGACAATCGGCGAAAGATTTTTGGGAAGAACGCTCGGACGCGTTCAATTAATCAGCTTATAGGAAAAACCTTATGGAAATTCTTCTTGCCGGTTATAATCTGGATTACGACCTGATCCGGGAAATGAAGGACAAAAGCGGTCTGAAGCAGGATTTAACGCCCGAAACCATCTCGGCGGCCTACGCGCGCATCAGCCGCAGCCCGAAACCGGTGAATGATTTGCGCGAGATCTCCCGCGAGGAAGTGGACAAGGCCCGCCAATCCAATCGTAATATTGTTTTTGAAATGGGACACAGCTCTGTTGCCGAACATGCCGTCTTTAACATTGACGTTATCGGAGTATCACGCCTTTTAGTCGAGGAAATTGAAAAATTCCGTCTTTGTTCCTACACGGAAAAATCGCAGCGATATGTTTTGTTCAACAAAGATTTTGTCGTCCCTGATGAAATCAGGCGGGCTAATCTGACGAATGTATTCGTCTCAACCATCGAAGCACAAAATGATTATTATCACGCCCTCTACGAGAAATTAAGACCATATATTTTTGAAAAACACAAAGCTTTGGCGGGAAACCCGGCTCACAAGGCCATGCTGGAAGGCTGGGCCAAGGAAGATGCCCGCTATGCGATATCGATGGCTACCCAAACCCAATTGGGCATGACCATCAATGCGCGCAATCTGGAATTAATGCTCAGGCGTCTGGCCG
>Ga0208940_1001190_pt1 | contig 28560 bp, 25 predicted proteins | sample AD_JPNNA6_MetaG_FD_184445 | JGI IMG/M metagenome (GOLD analysis project Ga0208940, IMG submission 184445) | Active sludge microbial communities of municipal wastewater-treating anaerobic digesters from Japan - AD_JPNNA6_MetaG (SPAdes) (version 2) | ecosystem: Engineered > Bioreactor > Anaerobic... | reverse complement strand
GCAACTGCTCATCAGCGGGAACCGGTTGAAGATTCAACCTTTCGGTGTTTTTTCCGGTCAGGTAAGAATCCAGACTTTCAACTCTGGGAAGAATTCCACCCAACCCGCTGTGAATAAGATATTGTACCGGATCAACAGCTCTCTCGTTGGCACAAATGATTGTCCAGGCGGAAAGATCGGGATGATCGCCCCGCAGAAGCTCGATTATATTTTTATCAAATCGTGACATTTGCTCTCATTGGCTTCATAGTGATCTTAAGATGACACACGATTAATTCAGCACCAGATTTTTAACGCAGAATGCTGTAAGACATCTTTAACAATTTCTCAAGTTTATTGTCGTAATCGTGCTTGATTCGGGCAACCTTCATCATTTATCCGCAATAAAAGATATAAATATATATTTACAATACCATCGATCCCCTATTCTTGCCTTGACATATTCATTCACATGAATTATTTATATAAATATGAAAAAGAAAATATTTACCAATCAAGTCGATGCCGAGTTATTGAAAAACTTTAAAAAGCTTGCCATTGACCTCGACCGCCCTCTTAATAACATTCTTGAAGAAGCGATGCGTAACCTATTGAAAAATTACGAAAAACCAAAGGCAAGAAAAGATAAGGACCCCGGTTCATTCCCAACCCTACCTTTTTGAACATCCCCTTCTTAACTTATTGTTGTTTTTCACTACTGTCCGGAATAGAATTATTTAACATCATTTAACATATAGATATCGTTTAATAAAGATGTCAATTACACGAGTTACCGACTTGAAAATTTGTTATCATTTTGAGCATTCCCCTGTGATCCAACAGGAGGATGTAAAACATGTACACTGGCAAACTCGTTTTCTCTCAAGTCATGGACGTCATGCCCCTGCATACATTCCGCCGCTGCGTTGCCCGATATCAAGGCGATTACAAAGTAAAGAAGTTCAACTGCCTCGATCAATACCTTTGCATGGCCTTTGCGCAAATCACCTATCGCGAAAGTTTGCGCGATATCGAAATCTGTCTACGGGCCCAAGAACAAAAACTTTATCATATGGGCATTCGTGGCAAAGTATCACGATCAACGATTGCCGATGCCAACGAGCAGAGAAATTGGAAGATCTATGCCGACCTGGCTTATTCGCTGATCCATACGGCTCGCAAACTTTACAGCGACGACCCTTTCGCTTTCGAACTGGAACAAACAGCTTATGCTCTCGACGCAACAACCATCGACTTGTGCCTGTCAATGTTTCCGTGGGCCAATTTTCGGCAGAACAAAGGGGCTATCAAACTCCATACCTTGCTGGATTTGCGTTGCAGCATTCCGACGTTTATTCACATCTCCGACGGCAAACTACACGAAGTCAATACGCTCGACATCGTTCCCTACGAGACAGGATCCTTTTACGTCATGGATCGCGGATACTTGGACTTTTCCAGATTACACACGCTCTCCCAAGCATTAGCCTTCTTTCTCATCCGGGCGAAATCCAATCTTCAGTGCCGGAGAATCTACTCGCATCCGGTGGATCGATCAACCGGTCTGATCTCCGACCAGACCATCCTGCTCACCGGTTTCTATCAGAGAAAGGACTATCCAGAAAAACTGCGACGCATCAAATACCACGACGCCGAAACCAATCTTACTCTTGTTTTTCTGACCAACAACTTCAAACTGCCGGCCCTAACCGTCGCAGAGCTTTATCGCTCACGCTGGCAGGTGGAACTCTTTTTCAAATGGATCAAACAGCACCTGCGCATCAAAAGTTTTTACGGAACATCGGAGAATGCAGTCAAAACGCAAATCTGGATCGCCATCTCCGTTTACGTTATTGTGGCTATCCTGAAAAAACAACTCCGACTCCCTTACAGCCTCTACAGTATTTTACAGATTCTCAGTGTCTCTGTTTTCGAAAGAACGCCGCTTTATCAACTATTTACAAGAACCAATTACAATGCGGAAAATCCTATGTCGTGTAACCAACTAAATTTATTTGACGAAACACCCGGACAGTAGTGATTTTGTATCATTTTAAATGACAGTTATTTCTATCGCTTAATTATGTCCCGGAGCGTTTGGTTCCCCAGCGCAGGGAAGTTGTCCTTTTGACCAGTTCATCGTAGAGCTCTTCCAGCGGCCTGGCTGTTTCGGCGCCTTCGAGTCTGGCAACCGCGGCGGCGACCGCCTCGATCGTTGACATCCCGTCTGAACGATGCTGTTTCCGCAACCGACTTCTGCTCCGGATTGGCGTTGGTAGAGCCAGACGGGGCATCGTCCGCAGAACAGGCATGGTGCCGTACAGTCGCCGGGCCTGCTGCCAGGTCGCGTCGATTACGACTATTCGTGTCGGAGGCGTCAGGTTGGATGGGTTCGTTTCTGCGCCGCTTCCGTCGGGCCATAATAGCCAGGTTCCGGGAGCCTGCAACAATTCATCGTCAACAGGCACCAGGCCGATGCGGCTTCCGCCGCCGCAGGGAATAATCCGGGAGTTCGGCATGCTGAGCGCGACCAGGCGGCCGGTATTGCTGGGACGTTCCGCTTCCCAGATATGCCGCAGAATCAAAAACTCCGTTTTCGTTTCTACCGTGGGCAGGATTGGACAGATGCAGATTTCCCGGCGCTGGTAACAGCGTGGGCAGTGGCTGTTTTCATCACGGGGCTTGTTCGAACGCATAATAATAAGCTATCTGCTGAGCGTGGTTATGACTGTGGCACTTGAATATATAAATGCGTTTTTCTCAAGCATCCATCAGCTCAAGCTGGAAATAAAAATCGTTATCGCCCGCTGAAAAACTCCGGACGCGTTTCGCGACAGATTTTCTCCCGAAGATTTTGACGGCCTGTTGATTGTAACCCATCACAAGGTTCTCGAAATCATTATCTTTGATTTCAATCCCGGTGATGTTGATATGAACAACGTTGTTCTCGAACTTCGAGACAAAAACTCCCGCGTCAAAAAATATCCTCCAGATCTTGGGCAGAACATACTGAGCGAAGTTATGGATATCCTTGGTGAGCATATAAGCCTGATGGGGGCCTCCCGGCGACAGTAGAGACTTGGCGCCCATCTTCCCATACATCGCGTAGACGGCTTTATCGTTGTTGAAGAATTCTTTGGTCATCTCGCCAAAAAATAGCATTACTTTTTCGACCGGAACAACGGTAACTGAAATAATCATCTGATTGAAATAGTTGTCCTTCTGAATCAACTTGGCCATGAAGGCATTCCAGCGTTCCTCGCCGAAACCTGCGATCATATTGGTCCTGGTTATGACTATAATATTGCCTTTCGCGTTCATATTGCCCCCAAAAGTAATAATTTTTATAAATGCTATATAAAATATTCCGGTTGTGCAATCAATATATGAAGGATAATTTGCATCAGGAATACGACACAGGCTGAATGGATGATTGTATCATGAAGCGGGGTATCCGGTATCGCTAATGAACAGGGATAATCCTTGCTCCCCTTTTCTCCCGCAAATACTCATCGGCCCGCCGGGCTTCTTCAACAAGCCTGCGTACTTTTTTCATGTCTTTTCTAAAGCGGATGGGCCTACCCTGCCCATCCACGGCGTTGGTTTTCGTGCAGCTGTCCACGCCTGCCGGTTTCATGGTTGTAATGGCGTCGAAAACATTTTCACCGGAAATGCCTCCCGCGAGGATTACCGGTATCGAACTCGCCGTAATGATTGCTCCAGCAATATCCCAATCACAGACTTCACCGGTAATGCCGACATAGCCCGCGACAGGCTGTTGCAACTGATCCCCCGGATTGCCGATAAGCGTATCGATAAGAAAATATTCCGAAAGCGGCGCGAAAAGCCCGGCATAACGCAGGATATTTTTTTTGATTTCTTCCTGCTGAGCAACACCGGCTCGGGGCACGGAAAGCGAGCGCATTATCCTGATCTGCGGAAATCGTTCTTTCACCGCCGTTTGTAAAGAAAGCAGTGAATCGCATTCTCGCACGACGTCGGCTTGATTTTCCGGAAAGGGAGAAAGCGCTTCACAGAAATGAACAAAGTCCGGCTGATAATAATCAAGCGCCTGAAATATCTCTGTCTGATCTTTAAAAATCGGAATCAGGCCGCTTTTGGCCCCCGCCTGCTGTATTGCCCGCACCGTTTTGCGGATAGTCTCATTTTTGAGCTGAGCCACATCCGTAAGCACACTGCCGATATGATCCACGCCCAAATCGACCAGGGCTTCAGCCTCCTTGGGCTTTTGTACTTCATAAATTTGTATAATGGTTTTTTTCATTCGCGAAGACATATCATTTCGGGCGACCCAGAGCAAGACATTGCCCCGCATCCCCCAAAGCGATCTTTGGGGGATGCAAGCCAATACAGAATCATTTCTTACTTGCTCAAACCGGGCAGTGGTTTCATGAGCAACGGTACGGATTCGCGTTTCTGCTCGCTTACTATTACAGGTTGCGGTTTGGCGTGGGCGATTCTCCCGGCGACGTTGACATAATGACGTCCCCGGAAAACCAGCTCTATCGCCGCGGGCAGGGCGAGCAATCCGAATCTTGACGACCGGATAATTAACCATAACGCGTGGATACCGAACGGAGAAAAGAAAAGCTTGGCCGGTTCCTTCATCAAGTTCATCTTATTGGGGTAATTGGTCAATTTTGATTTCGCCAGTTTCTTTTTCCACGGCTCCGCCCCGCGAAGCTTTGTTATTTTAAGATCGGGCAGCCGGCTGATGAGGGTTGAGGCGCGGGCGAAAAAGTTTTTGGGCGCATAGGTTTGAGCGATCACCCGTCTGTAGCCTTCGACCAGTTTTTCAGCCGGCATGACGGGTACAAAGTTGAGCACGGTATCGACGTTATCGCCGCTGTGCGGACTATCCTGACTGATGATCCGGCCTTCCCGTTCCAGCCGTTTGAAAAGGTCGGTGTTCGGCATGGCGGCGAGCAGTCCCACCATGCTCTGGGCAATGCCGTTTTGCCGGATGAAAGTCAATTGGTTATCGAACGCATTCTCTTTATCCGTATCGAACCCGAGGATCAACCCGCCCATGACCTCTATGCCGGAACGCTGTATCTTTTCGATAGCTCTGTTCATATCGCAGGCGGCGTTTTGGTTTTTGTTGGCGGCACGCAGCGTCTCGCTGTCCGGCGATTCGATGCCTACAAATACGGACGTGAATCCCGATCGCGTCATTAAATCCAGAAGCTCGTCATCTTTGGCAAGGTCAATGCTCGCTTCAGTGAACAACAGATACGGATAGTTGTGCTCCTCCTGCCACACCGCCAGGAGTCTGAACATTTCTTTGACGGCCTTCCGGTTGGCAATGAAATTGTCGTCCACGATAAACAGGCGTCCGCGGTAGCCGGTCGTGTGGAGGTCTTCAACCTCACGCATGAATTGCGCGGGAGATTTGATGCGCGGAACGCGTCCAAACATCTGGACAATATCGCAGAATCCGCAGTTGAACGGGCACCCGCGGGAGAACTGCAGGGCCATGGATGCGTAGTCGTTCGGATTGATCAGGTCAAAGCGCGGCGACGGGGTAAGGTCCAAACCCGGTTTCTCCTGGTTGTCGTAAACTTTTTTTGTCGTTCTCCAATCGTAGTCCTTCACGAATTGGGGAAGGTTATTTTCGGCCTCATAAAGGATCAGATGATCGATCTTATCCGCTTCCAGGTAATCGCCCGGCCTGCCATAGGCCGATTGGACAAAGGGCCCTCCGGAAACAACGGTTTTCCCAAGGTCATGGCACATATTGAGAACCTTCGAAATGGACAATTAAAGATGCTTTGTATCTGAAATATGGTAACATGGCCTTTACATTATAAATTCAGATACAATTCGGCGCGTTTTTCAATTCTGCCCAATGTTGGATTATCGGGCCTGTAAGCTTCCATGAAAACCTGTTTAACTCTTTGGGCCTGTGGTAAAGATTTAATTTTATCCGGAGCGTGGCCCCAGTCTAAAAGAATATGATGAGCCTTTTGCGGCAAAATTTTCAGGGATTTGTAAACGGTTGAACGGCCGTTGCTTCCCTTGATTTTGGGACCGCAGGCAAAAGAAACTTCCGTAACATGGGTTGTCAACGAGCGTTTGGCCCGTTCATTCTTGGTCTTATCATTATGCTCTCCATGAGAAGGAATAAAAATAAACCGCATGTTGTCCGGTGTAACGCCACCCACAGTCAGAGGCACGCCGTAATCAATGCCGTTTAAATTTGATCCGATCAGTTGTGTGCCGGCAACGGCCATGACATCTTTATGGCTAATTCTCCGGTCAAAGAGATTGACAAAGAAACGACTGATTTTTCTGTATTGAGCATAAAATCTGCTGTTTTGTCCTTTTCCGGTCCTTTCGAGATGCATTTCCTCAGCTGCGTCCTTCACGGCATCGCGAATCCATCGATATTGAGTCGATGGATCGGCATTTCCTATTTCCTCCGTCAGATACGTTCGCACAATGCCCAAGCCGCGGTATCCTTTTTGAACATCAACCTGCCGCTTGGAATTTTGATCACCCTGCGCGATATAATCCGTGGCCCAGGTGATCCCCATTTCCAGACTCAGCAGGGCTATTTCAACGGATGAATTCGAAACGTTCTGGCCGATCTCCAGAGCGATTTTATTTCTGAGCTTCAGGATATTGCTGCCGGTGACATCGATCTGGCTTCCAATCGGGAAAAGATCAGATTCACCCAGGCAATTTAATCTCAGCCAGCCTTTTTTATCCGGCAGGGTGCCGCTGTCCCACAAATGGAACTTGTAGACAGCCGGAAAAGTCCTTTTGCTCTGTCTTAAAAATGATGCATTGCCCAGAATCAGATGATTATGGATAAGATGCGTGTACAGCGCAAGCGGCACGCCGTCGATGACGTGATTATAGACCAGACTCATGATCCGGTATGACCGATTTTGTTTGTCATAGGTGATTTCAATTAAGACCGGTTTGCAATAATCCCAATCCAGCGAAAAATCTATATCATAACCCGCCACCATATTATCTTCCGCACACAGACAGCCTTCCTTGACCTGTACATCCGCATTGATCAGCATATCGCCGTAATGTTTGAGCGCGAGATCCACAGCCTCGATAGCTCTATGGCGCATGGCCATGGCGCTTTCGAAATCAGGCGAACTTCCCCTGACTTCAAGACCAAAGCCGAAATGCTTGGCGTATTTTGATCGTAAGAATTCCCACGCGGTGGTTGTTTTATCCAGACCGAGCTTGGTTGTGATGTAATCTCTCGGCGTGGCCACGATTCCTCCAAGATGAATTGCTCCTACTATTGCGTTCATATCGGTCTCCTTTTCCTTTGGATGGTTGAGTCTTTCAATGTCATTGCACTCATCCTTAATGTCTCTTGACCATCTCTATACACCCGCCGGGCTTTCAGGAACCTTTCGTGTGTATTACAATTTTGCAAGGTTAGGAGTTGGAGGAAAGGGAATACTGCGCTTACAACGCTTCATCACTTTGGGAATCGCCGGCCATCGGCATGAAGCGTTTATGATCAAAAAAGGGTATTCGCTTTTGAAATTTGAGTCTCACAATAAGACAGCAACGGGTTTGCTGCGAAGGGGATGATTCTTCAGGATGTCAATCGTTTTCCGTTTCTCTATCCGTGATGTTTCCGTTTGTGGCGTTGATATATACCATCTCGGATGCATTGTTCCCGCGTTTGGTGACGATGACCTGATAATAGAGGACATGATCTTTTAATTTGGCTTTTGCCAGAACGGTCCTGCCGCCGGTTTCCTTTTCTGCGACAGCGATGGCTCGCGCCAGAGATATTTTAGCATCGGCAAAAGCTTCCTTTTTACTGATGTGCAAAAAATGCAGCAGGCCGAACCAATCATCGAGCTGAGCGAGCACTTTGCCGGATGTGACATCCACAAAATAAGCCTTCATGATGTGGTCCTTGACGGTCATCAATTCGAACACCAAGGGTCCTTTTCTCAGATGCAGCGGCTTTCTCCTGGGTTCGACCTCTGCCATAACTACTCTGCCGCCCGATGCCGATTCGATATTGCTGATGGCCTGGAAAAGACTGATTCGCGATTTTTCAAGGGCGCTGCGCTGCGCCTGCCGCGGCTCGTCATACGCGATGACCCGGGCCGGTAAGGCCAGGATAACCATCGCCACAACAACAAGCGCGCATATCGTACTCTTCATTTTTGTTTTCATTCATCACCGCCGTATCGTTTCATTCCCTGGCCTACCTATAAGCCAGCATAACTTACACCCACATTTCCTGAACATTACAACTTTGAAAGGTTCACACGCGCCGTTGAAAAACACGCTTGGCCTATTACACTGCCGTATCAGTATCGGCAAGGGGTGTTTTTGCCGGTCTTACGGGCGTGCGCTGCGGCAGAGTCAGGGTAAAGACCGCGCCCCGGCCGGGCAGATTCTGAACGTTAATTGCGCCATGGTGGGCTGTGGTAATGGCCTTCACCAGGCACAGCCCCAGGCCCAAGCCACGCTGCGACCGGCTTTTATCGCCGCGGTACAGCCGATCAAAGATGCGCGGCATGTCGGCCGGACTGATGCCTCCGCCGGTATCACTCACGGAAATGAAGATATTCGTTTCATTGCTGCCGGCATCAAGGGTGATACACCCGCCTGCAGGCGTATATTTAATGGCATTATCCATCAGATTGGCGATGGCTTGTCGCAGGCGTGTAGCATCGGCATGGACCGTCAAATGAGCGGGTATGTTCATTTCCAGCCGGATATTCTTGTCTTCCGCGTCATAAAGGTAGATGTCTGCAATGGCGGAGATGAGTTCCTTCAGGTCGATTTCTTGGAGATCAAGCGTCATGACACCTGTTTCCGCTTCGGAGATATCCATGAGCGCGTTGAGCATATTCAGAATATTCCCGGATTCTTCGGCACAATCCAGCAAAGCCTCCTGCAAGGCGGCCTTATCCGGTTCGCGCTGCATAACGGACTCAATGGAAAATCGCATACGGGTCAAGGGCGTCCTGAGGTCATGCGCCACATTATCAAGCGCTTCCCGCATGCCGTTCGTCAGAGTCGCGATCCAGTCCAGCATGGCATTGAATTGCCGGGCAAGCTCTCTTAATTCCGTATGGGTGTCACCCAGCGGCACTCGGGCATCCATCCGGCCGGCACGAACACTCTGGGTCGCCAGAGTTAATTCCCGCACCGGTTTGAGCGCCTGACGCGCGAGGAAAACACCGATCAGAATACCGAACAGAATCACCGGCCCCAGGATGATAAGAAAAACACCGGCGTAATATCCCAGATATTGTGCGCGGGCACGAGTGGAGTATCCCACTTGCAGGATCGTGCCATCAAGGAGCAGCCGTCCCGTAACATCAATATTATCGCCGCCTGTCAGCCCTTCCAGGGTCCTGGAGAGACGCGGTTTTTTCAGCAGAGTCCATTGGTCCTCCACAAACGGTAAAGGCGTTTGTATACGTTTTATCTGTGCTGCATTCCAGGTTTGCGGCAGTGTTTGGCTAAGGATGAAGCCGTTCTTCCCCGCGACACGGATAAAAAACCCGTTTTGTTCGTTCTGATAGCGGGTGCGTTCCAACTCCTGCACGAGGCGGGGGATTCCACTATGCTCTATGATATTGGTATAGGTGTTGATCTTTTCGGAAACGATCTGATGATCCTTGGTGCGCATCGTATTCCACAGCGCGACATAGCCTATGCCGAAAAGGAGCAGGGAGCTGAACACGAAGAACAGCGCATACCAGAGGGTGAGCCGGAAGGTGATTTTGCGTCTGAGCTGTTTAAGATATTTTAAGAACATACCCGACACCCCGCAGCGTATGGAGAATCTTGGTGTCGAAGTCGCGGTCAATCTTCCCCCGCACCCGGCAAACCAGGACATCCACGGCATTCGTCTGTGGATCGAAATCATAGCCCCAGACATGTTCCAGGAGAGCAGTCTTCGAGACCACTTTGCCGGCATTGAGCAAAAGGTATTGGAGCAGTTCGAACTCCTTGGGCATGAGATCGATCACCTTATCCCCGCGCCTGACCGTGCGGGTCAGCAGGTCCATGCTCAGATCACCGAAGGAGAGGCGTGTGGGTTCGGCGCTGCCGCTGGAACGGCGAATCAGGGCTTGCACGCGTGCCAGGAGTTCCGAAAATGAAAACGGTTTGGTCAGATAATCGTCCGCGCCGGTCTGCAGGCCCTTGATGCGGTCATCCACCGTGCCCTTAGCGCTCAAGACCAGGACCGGGGTTTTAATGAGGCGGTTGCGCATCTTTTCTATGATGCTCAGACCGTCCAGACCGGGTAACATGATGTCGATAACGGCCACATCATACGGTTCTGCCAGCAGCAGGTCCAGACCGTCGACGCCATTTTCGGCATGGTCAACCGCAAAACCGGCTTCTCGCAAGCCGCGTCTGACAAAGTTCGCGATCTTGCGATCGTCCTCAATCAGCAATAAGCGCATGTTCTAATTCCTTCTGATCTGTCGTTTGGGACAAAATCACTGCGTTCTCTTTACCTGTTTGCCGACATTCTATCAAGCACATAAAACGCGACATGGGCTTACGGTGCAAAAAATATTTTTTTAAAAAAGATATATTATCTGACGTTATTTAGAAAGGTAATGGCTAATGGCAGTGAACGATGAGAACTTCCGTTTTGTGGCCGGGGGTAGGAAATACTATCTTTTCCTGATTTATCCTGTGTCGCAAAAAATGATATCAGCGGCCGGCAGTTGTGGTTTGAACGTTGTAACCGGCCGCTGAAAGCTCAGGTATTATCTGTTATGTTTTTTGGCGGACTCTTCATCACAATGATATCCAACGGGCATGCCCGGGAACACAGACCGCAGCCGATACAGGCCTTGGGATACTTTAAATAGGGCCAGGCATCCACACCCTTTTCCCGCGGCAAATCCGACATGGCCAGACAACCCGCGGGGCAGGCATCTACGCAGATAGAACAGGCCATGCAGGTCTCCAGGATGAAATCGGGCTTGAGCCATTCCGATCGTTTGATCATCAAGCATTCGGAACCTCCGGCATCGAGCAGGGCGGATTGCGGGCATATTCTCCCGCAAGCTCCACAGTCGATGCACAAAGCGCCGTCAATCGCATGGAGTTTCTTTTTTTCGCCAGAAATGGCGCCGGATGGACAAATCCGGGCGCAGGCGCCGCAACCATTACATTTTTCCGTGATCGTGTAAGGCATATTTAACCTCTTATTTAATTTCCAGCTTTCGCAGGGTTTCTTCTTTGGGCTTGCCGGTATCTCTGTCCCATCCAAACTGCTCCCAGTAATCAAAGGCAAGTTTTTCCACATCGACGAACCTTCCTTTATTGGCGCCTTCCTTCTGGGGAGGATTACCTTGGGCACGGCTGCTGATGAAATTGTTTTTCGGTTCAATGCCATGCCGGACATTGAAATTTTGTTTCATCGTCTGAATCCGTTCGCCTATGGTCATGTATTCATCGGGCGTTAACGTCCAACCCGTTGCCGCATTGAGCCAATCGAAAGTTGGTATTTTTTTTGATCCTAGAAAAAGACCGAAGAGACACATGCCTGCTGCATTGCCCACATTCATGAACTTACTGCATGCGGCAGAGGCTTGGGCCTTTTCCTTGTTGATCTTGTATTTGCTTCCCTTCATAAAAAGAGGGGTTGGTTTGGGCAATCCCTTAACGCTTTTCCAGAGTTGAAACATTTCGTAATACAGATGGGCGCCAATGGTGTGACGTCCCGGTGTCGGTTCCACACTATAATGAACGTTGAAGCCCGGATCATTGCGGCCGTCATGCATGGCCGGTTCCTGTCCTCCGGCATGGACGGTCAAGGCTTCCGCCCCTTTGCCGATTTTTTTAGCGGCGATCTTTGAACCGTCGGCTAGCAGATCACCGATGCCCTCTCTTTTGATCATTTTTTTGATAAGGGTTACCATTGCCTCTGTATTGCCCCATTTTAATTCCAGACCGTCGGTATCTTTGATGGTCAGAATGCCCTTTTCGTAACATTCAATGGCAAAAGCCGCCGTCGCACCCGCAGAAATGGTATCCATGCCGGCCCTGTTCAGAATCTCGTTTAAATAAAAAACACTGTCCAGATCCTCATTCATGCAAAGGCCGCTTAGGGCCAGAACGCTTTCATATTCAGGTTTGTGGGTGTGGGAATACTTTCCCTTCATGGCGCAGATACCGCCGCATCCCAATGGACAGGAATAACAATGGTACTTCACAATTTCCGCGTCTTTGACGAGATCCGGACTGATTTTATTGGATTTCTTCAGAGGGAAATCTTTATTGGATCCATCCCAGTTTTTCAGAGGAGAATCGCCCATCTCGATGGACATCTGATTCATGCCTCCTGTGCCCCACTCCCTCAGAATGGTCTTGTATAAGAGACCGTCTTGGGGAAAAAGAGCAGGGGTCACACGCAGGAATGTTCCCATCAGGGCCATTCCTATTCCCGGAAGCAGGTTGAGGGGTATGGGAAAGTTGACCCACTTGTTGCAGTGCCGGCTTAAGCGTTTCATTTCCGCCGGATCGTGCGCGACGATGCGTTGCACGCCGTCCAGGACGACCGCCTTGAGTTTTTTGACTCCCATGACAGCACCCAGACCCGATCGGGCGGCGATTCTGCCCTTGTCGGTGCATACGCCGGAAATCAGAGATACTTTCTCACCAGCAGTGCCTATAACGGCCACATGCGCTTTGGGGCCGTGTAGTTTTTCGAGTTTTTCTTCTGCTTCGATGGCGTCAAGTCCCCAAATCCCTTCGGCGTCTTTCAGCGTGGCCTTACTGTTTTTTACATACAGATAAACCGGCTTATCGCTGATGCCTTTAACAAAAATGGCATCATAGCCGCAGCGCTTGATGGCCGGAGAAAAGGTGCCGCCACAATTCGCGTCGCCCCAACCTCCGGTTAGAGGGGATTTGCCGACCAGCGTCCACCGTCCGGAGAATAAACTGCCCGTGCCCGTGAGAAATCCCGAACAAAAACCGAGAATGTTTTCCGGTCCCAAGGGATCAGCACCGGCCGGTATACGATTGTAAAGAATGTATGCACCCAAGCCCATCCCGGACAGATACTGCTTATAGACTTCGTCGGGTATCACTTCCTCTGTCATGGTCTGATTGGATAAATCCACCATGAGAATTTTGCCCATGTAAGGTTTGTTCATGACACAACTCCCTTTCGTTTTTCAGCCTTTTTTCACTTTACTCCGGTCCAGCGGTTTCCCTTCCCAGGCCGCTTCCAGAACCATCAGATTATCTTCGTAATCCGTATCTTCGGGATTATAAATGGATGCGCCGTCAGACAGTGCCGCTTTGGCGATCTCGGGTAGAATTTCACGGGGAACGAGCGGTTTGCCATCACGGTCCTTTATTTCCTGCAGGCATCGGGGATGCCGGCCCCCTGTAAGGGCATTAAGTTCCTGATTCATTTCCCGGATCAGGGAGGCAACTTTCTGCGCGCGCTCTTGTTTAGGTGTCTTGAGATAAACCGCTTCCCCTGCCATGGGCAGCAGCAGCTCCGCGATGATTTCTTCACGCTTATGCATATTGTATTCGAGGCCGTAAGGCAGAATAGTCGCCATGCATATACCATGGGGAGCGCCGCAGACAGCGCCGGTGGCGTGCCCGAGATTATGCACCAGCCCCACCATGGAATTAGAAAACGAAATGCCGGCGAGACAGGCGGCAATGGCCATGGCCAGTCGACCGTCTTTATCTGAAGGATTTTTTGTCACGGCGGGCAGATATTTAAAGATCATATTGACGGCAGCTAGGGAATGGGCATCACTCAATGGATTCTTCTGAAGACAATAATACCCTTCCACAGCGTGGCTTAAAGCGTCCATTCCCGTCATGGCCGTGATGAAAGGCGGCATGGTCATGGTCATGCGGGAATCAAGAATGGATACATTGGGCAGCAAAAAATAACTGGTAAATGCCATTTTAAGATGCTTTTCATGATCTTTGATGACAGCGACCAGCGTCACTTCTGAACCCGTGCCTGCCGTTGTCGGTACGGCAACAAGAGGTTTCAGACGCCGCTTCAGGGCTCCGGCGCCGCTGAAGGCCATCAGGTCGGTGGCATTTTCGGAAACGACGATATTGACGCCTTTGGCCGTATCCATGACCGATCCACCGCCGACAGCGATGATGGCGTCACAGCCGTTATCCCGGTAAAGACCGGCTAACTGGTTGACCACCCTTAAATCAGAGTCAGGGGGGACGTTGTCCGCGATACCGCCAATGGCAATGCCGTCTTTCAGTGCATTGACGACGATATCCACGAGCCCGGCGGCGGCAACACCTTTATCGGTAATAATCAGAGGCTTTTTTGATCCCATGTCGGCCAGCAGAGCCGGTATTTTTTCCAGTGCGTCGTGTCCCGCAACAATCTTTACCCGACAGCAAAATTCATAATAATCCGGTAGTATCATCACTTGCATCCTTTCTGTTCATGACTTGACAGAGCTGCCGCCGGCACGATCGATAACCGTGCGCAGGTAAGCCCCGTCGGGTTCCTGATTGATTACGTCAAATATATCATCCATCAGGTACCGGGGAATTCCCGCCTCCTGAATGGTGCGCGGCATTTTGCCCTTCAGCGCGCCGTAAAGTTCATTCATAAATTTATTCAGAGTGTCTAATGCCCTGTCCGCTCTTTTATCCTCAGGCGTGGAAGCATATTCATCTTCGGTGGTTAAAGGACGAAGCAGAACAGATACAAGGCGGCTGTCCTGCTTCATGTAATCGGAAAGCACCGTGTTCAGACACATTCCGATTACGACGCCCGGATGAACGTGGACAACGTTCTGAAAGATCTGGCCCAACCGGTAGAGGACATTCCGGTCGGTGTTGGAGATGACGCATCCCGACATGGCTGCGGCATTGGCTATGGCGAGCGCAGCCTTTTTATTCCCGCAATGATTGATGGCGCCAGCGAGATTTTCCCGAATGAAACGCAGCGCGGCTAAAGCGTAAGCATCCATGAACGGATTTGCATCCGGCGCAGCGCATGCCTCCAGCGTGCGGCCCAACGCGGCAAGTCCCGCTTCGGCAATTGTCTTTCCATCTTTTACTTTGGTCAGCCGGGGATCAAGCACAACAAGGTCAGGCATCAACGACATGGAAACAAAGGTTTTTTTGTTTAACACGGCATATTTCGATGTTTCCATGCCGGTTACAGACGCTGTCGGAACGAATACAAAAGGTCCCAGGGGATCAGGAATGGCCGTTTTCTCCGAGAGCTGACGCGCATCAGTCGTTTTCAGCGCGGCAGCCAGATTCACTATCTTGGCCACGTCAACAATAACACCGCCACCCAGCGCGATAATGGAATCGTACTGACCTTTGAAGAAAAAATCTCTGATTTGTTCAACAACATTCAGATCTGCCGTATTCCTTATGTCGTCAAAAAGGCCTAGGGTCATTCCGGAATCACCGAAAGCATGGGTCAATGTCCGGATCGAATTGCGTCCCGCCAAATCACGGCCGGTTATAATCAGGGGTTTGAAAGCATTAAGGCTGGCCAGTTCGACCGGAAGATGTTCCAGCGCCTTGTTCCCTGAATTGGTCTTGAACGGACAGGTAAATGCAAAACCGTTAGTAAGATTCATTTTTCATTCCTTTCATTAAATACCCAACAAGGTACGTGTATAGACGCCGACTCGCCCTGCAAGCTTGCGGCCGAACGACCACCATGACGGATAACGTTTCACGGCCAGAGAGGCGATGATCTTGGGCAGTAGATAAACTTCAACGATATCGAGAATCCGGATAACCGAGAGGGAGTAAGGGACTTCGCCGTCAACCATCAGACGATTGCGGGTTGTCGCCACCGCCGTACTTTCCTGAAAAGATAAGATTGTAAAGGCAGCATCGATACTTTTGATAATCAGACGGAGGTGAATAGGCCGGCACTGAAGATCGCCGCCGAAATATTTTACCTTACCCTTTTCCTTGCCGACAACCATCCAGGGGCCGTTGGGAAGGCAACCCAGCGTAAATGTAAATTCATCGGGAAGTGTATCGAACAGATTTTTTACTTCTTTATCGGTTTTTGCCGCCGCCTGGATGGCCCGGCCTGTAAACCACAGAAAGACAGCCACGTAGATTTTTTTCAGAGGTTTTCCTCCCGCATGAATTTCCTGCATGTTTAAATCCTCCCATCACTTTCGGTTGAGAAAAAAGCGGTATGCTGTTCGCAAGAAATATGATTCCACACCATTCAACGGGGCGCTTTTAATACGCATTTTAACGGACATAAACCAGCGCCTTTTCTGCTGCATCAGTTAGAATCACTTTGATTGTTTAATCATTAAATCAATATTGCTGATAAAAACGTGTGGAAGTATAAGAAGTCGGTTCCTTTGTGTCAAGAGAATTTTGGGAGAATTTTGGGCAAAGAAAGATTTTGTGTGCCAGGGTGAGTGCCCTCCGTTACTTTTCCCCATTTGCGCAGGATGAAGGGGTGCCGAGTTTGACAGTATCAAAGCCGTAATAGCTGCCGAGACACGCATTGCGAAAGTTTTTTGGATCGCTGGTGATATCCGTGGCAAAAAGGGTTCGAGGCGGTCTCGAAATGCTTGCCAGAGTAATTTCCTTATCGCCACGCTTCATGGCGGCATCGATTTGAGCAAAGCGGGCTTGCATCTCCTTTGTGTATCGATAACCTCGATAGGTGTCCTTGTAGCCTTCGAAAACATTCGGTGCTCCCAGCATGCTCACAAGGAGCAGCATCATTGCCGCAAGCATCAAGCGCTTGCCATGATTGCTTATGTTGTCTGCCGCAAGAAAATTTCCCAGGATCAGAAATGATGGATACCAGCCCAGCAGGAAGAAAAGAAAAACAACGCTTTCCGCCCGCTCCGGAAGAGGATAACGGTTAATCAAAAATCCGATGGCGTTGAGGACGAAAATTCCACAAATCCAGAATACAGGCACGGCTAAAAAAGATCTGCGGAACATTCCCTCTTTATATAAAATATTTTGGGCAGTTTCGGCCGTAAAAATAAGCATGACAAAAGCCGAAGCCCATAGGCCGGGATTGGAAAGCCAGTAAAGAATGCGCAGCATAACCCAGGGGATGTACAGAAGGACAGCCATCCAGGGAGTCGGGCGTATCATGGAATCACCATCAATAGTTGAAAAGCGCTGAAAGTTTCCCGGAGCAAGAACACTGATGAATGTGAAAACGATGCCGATCAAAAGAAGTGTCAGCCAGAACAATCGTGATTGACGGCGTTCCCTTACCGAATACCATGTTCCACAAGCGATGAGCATAACGGTCAGAATCATCGATACTTCATTGCTGCCGATTGCAGCTACAGTCAAGCCTGCTGACAAAAGCAAAATCAAAGCCCTTAATGATTGGTCATCACTTGCCGTTTCACGCCGGATGCAAAGGGCAATGAAAAGAATCGAGAAAACATTTCCAATCTGATAGGTGAAGCTGCCGGCCAGCCAATAGAAGGTCTGTGCCGGATCAGGAACTCCGGCAATAAAAAGGATCGTTGCGATGGCTCCCGTAAGAAAGGGGAAACGGAAAGGGCAGACGTGTCGGCTGATTGTCCAGGCCAGAAAACTGAAACTGAGCCAGGTCGAAACCAGCACAACAATTGCCGCATAAGGATAAACCGCAACAATATTGTCGTATCCGCCCAACAGGCTCATGGTGAAAACCGTCGCATATCTTCCCGACGAGCCAAAATACGACAGCGACAGGATGTCGAAAATACCAAGCTTCCGGAATGTGGCGGCAATGCAGAAGTCGTCCGCCGACGGCCAGGCAAAGAAGGATAGGCCGATGAACATAACCAGCAATCCAAATGCCGCCAGTCTCAGCCCCGGTAACACGTATTTGCGCAAAGGGCGTATTGTTTTGTCCAGACTGAAATATTCGAATTTCCCCATTATTGCCCTCTATAACTTAATTTTGGATTTGAACACAAAAAGAGAAATACGGGAGGTGATATATCGGCGCGCGGACATTTTGATGATCAGGTGTCTGCTTTTCCATAAGGCATTCATGCACTAAAATTGCAATGGTACTGCAAGAAACTCCGGATTATTGATGTCAAAGTTTGAGGCATTGTTTTCAGTTCCGGGACTTCGATTTTTTCTGAAAAACACCTGCAGGGATGAATTTGCGGAATCATAGATCACGATCTGTTGTGTGATATGCGTCATGATGCCTGCGTGATCACTCAAATCAATATGGGTGCCGTAATAGGTCGCAATTTTTTTCATCTCTTCAGCAGTGACCAGATTATTTGAAGATAAATAGGCACCCAATTGATCTTGAATCGACTGCCAGCGAATCGTGTTTGCCGAGTTGCCGGTGAAGTTATCAAAATTATCCTTTAACAAAAAAGCGTTAACCGCAGCGATGGCATCTGAAAATTCCCACGTTATCCCTGCATTCAATTCAGAATTATCATCACGCAGGATACGTCTGCCATTTAAATCATTTTCCAATACGCTGACCGTCCTGCCGTCCCCGATGACGATAAGATGATTATACGTATATTTTCGTTGAGAGAGGTAACGGGCGACGGCGTAAATAGTATGATAGTTTTCCAGAGCATAGCGCAGATCAAAATGATAGGCGTAATAGGTGTCGGAAGATAAGTCCGGATACGGTTCGCCGGTGGGAGCATCGAGCGTGGCCACAAAGATACCATGTTTGTTCAGGCCGGTTGAAACGGATAACGATAAAAGAGAATTGCCGATATTCACAATCTTTTTTCTGCCTTTGTTGATATAAAATACCGCGCCGTGAGGAGCGCCCGACCAGTCCAGCAATCGGCCGATGATCGGCTTATGGGTGGCGGACACTGAATGATAGGCGGCAATAACCGAACATTGGCTGGATCTGTGTACCTCTCCAATCAGACTGAAATAAAATACTTCATCAACGGATAACACGCCGTCATTTTTGTCGTTATGGGTTCCTCCATCAAATTTGCTGGCTAATCCGTTGATAAAATCCCGGTACTCTTGAGGAATCTGATTCTTGATCAGTTGAATGCGAGTCATGATCTTATCATATTCGGCATCCGGCAAAGCTGACAAGTAATTCACAAAGCCAGTCTCCAGAGCAGGGTATTGAGATACCAGCTTTTCTCCGTATAACTGCCCCATATGATAATCCGTATCCCAATGGTAATTCAGGATGACTTCATAATAGCCCCTTTTTTCTTCGCCGATATAGCGGACATCAACACTACCCTTATACAATTTGCTCATAATATCGGTCAGGTTGAAGGAACTGATGCTTGCTGAATCGTCGATGTTGTCATCTGTGGCGTCAGGGGGGGCTGTTTCTTCCGTGTTTTTTTCATTGTCTGCGGAAGAACCGCTCTTGTCCCCAGAATCACAACATCCAACAAAAAATAAGAGTGAAAAAATAACCACAACAATCAGAAAGGTTTTGTATGTCCGGAAGAGTGTTTTTTTCATGGTGTTCCGCCTCCTTGATATAGAATTGTTTTGCAAACCTCGGTGGAGTTTCTGCTTCACTATATTTTAGTGCAAACGAAAAAATAGAAAATCATCATTATCGTCTGATCAGCTCATCACCTTGGTTGCAGCAGATTTGTTTCCGGAAATATGATTTTTTAGCAATCTAAAATTTGTGTAAAATATCATGATCGGATTCATCCAATGGAATTACTCTTCGGGGATCCGGTTGCAGTCCAGACAAAGCTTTGCCGCCTTTTTTTACGGTTTTGCCATTTTGCCGTATCTGCTCACGTTGACTTTCTCGCGGCAGAGATCTTATAAAATCTCCTGAAGCCGTCAACTTGAAACCGGCCACCATGCTGCGCATTTCTTCGGATTGTGAAGACATTTCCTGGGCAGCGCTTGCTGATTCTTCAGCATTTGCCGCGTTTTGCTGAGTCAATTGATTCAGCTGTTCGACTGCCTTATTTACCTGACTGATTCCTTGATCCTGCTGATCTGATGCCGCCGCGATTTCCGATACGACCTGACTGACCTTTGTAACACGCGTCGTAATATCCTGGAAATTCGTTAATACCTCAGTGTTGATGAGAACTCCGTTTTCTGAGTTCTTCACCGCTTCTTCAATCAGATTGGCCGTGTTCTTGGCTGCCTCGGCACTACGCTGTGCCAGATTCCTTACTTCTTCAGCCACAACGGCAAATCCCTTGCCGGCGTCACCGGCACGGGCCGCTTCGACTGCCGCGTTCAAGGCCAGCAAATTGGTCTGGAAGGCGATCTCGTCAATGGTTTTCACGATCCTGGCCGTGGCATCTGATGAAGTCTTGATCTTGTTAATAGCCGAAGACATCCGTTTCATGCTTTCAACACCTTTCTGGGCACTATCGCGAGCCGCTTCGGCTACATCACTGGCTTCTCTGGCGTTTAGGGTATTTTGTTTGGTCATGGAGGACATTTCCTGCAGACTACTTGAGACTTCTTCCAATGAACTGGCCTGTTCACTTGCTCCTTGTGACAACGACTGTCCGCCGGTGCTTACCTGCACACTTGCTGATGCGACCTGATCCGCACCGATAGCCACTTGTTGAAGGGCCTTGTCCAGATTATCCACTGCCAGATTGAGTGATTCTTTGATTCTTGCATGATCACCCTTATATTCACCAATCACCCGTGCTGTCATATCCTTACCGGCCAGTTTTTCAAGAACATCAGACGCCTCGTTGATCGGTCCCATGACTTCATCCAGTGTTCTGTTGACACCCTGAACTATTTCCTGATAAGCACCTTTAAACATTTTGGCGTTACCACGCACATCCAGTTTCCCTTCCATTGCCGATTTAGTCAAAAATTCCATTTCATTCACCATATTGGTAATGGTCTCCACCATTTTTTTCAGAGCCGGACCGATCTCATCCCGGTCGTCAATGATGGTTGATGTAATATTGATGTTACCTTCAGATATCTGTTGCATATTGAAAACGACATTTTTCTGAAGATGATCGGCGAATTCATCCATGGAATTGGCCAAGAGACCCACCTCGTCCATACGCTTTCCCATATTCAAACGCGTAGACAAATGGCCTTTTCCGATTTCAGTAACCATCAACAAACCCTTTTTCAGCGGTGCCGCAATTGAACGAGAAAGAAACACACCGAGCAATATCGCAATTACGCCGCCGATGATCATCAGAGACATAAATATGCTTTTTGCCCTGATGGCAGAGAGCCGCGTTTTCTCGGCTGAGTTCACGGCTTGTGAAGCAATGATAGACACCAGTTGGTCCAAACCGTTAGCGGTCAACTTCAGGCTACCCAGCGCGTCTAATTCGGCTTTGTCTGCTGCCTTGTCCCATTTTTGAAAATTCGCGTCTTCTTCGGATATTCCTGCTTGCACTAATCTCAGTTTATTATTCAGAGCTTCCATCGCTTTATCATGATTTTTTTTCCATGTTCTGAAACTAACTACGAATTCATTCCACAACAACTTCTCATTTTCCCCCTTGGGTAAATTCTCATACTCGGCCCAGTTCTTTTCCAATCTTTCCCATGATACACTTATCTGCTTAAACAAGTCTTTGCGAATTTGTTCATTATCAAACATGATGCCCAGAGCCAGACCCCTTTCACAAGCCACAATATAACTAATCTCTTTATCAATGCTTCTGAGATTATTGACGGCGGTTAGTTCGACATTACTGATCTGGTTGAGTTTGTTTCCTAGGGCGGACAGATTGAAGAGGGCGTAAAACCCTATGGCCTGTGACATCACGATGATAAAAATCACGCCGCCAACGATCTTTGTTCCTATTTTGACATTGTTAAGCATAGTTCTTGCCCCTTTATGCTTTTTCCTGTGATTTTGATTTCATTCAGTCCCTGATTTTCAGATATCAAAAATATTGTAGGTTGGATTTATTGACATCTGTAAAATTCTCACTGAATTCTAACGACAGTTACATGAACTTCTTTTTTAAGGTTAAATAATTGAATGAAAGGTTGTTAATATCATTAGCAATTTTTTTAAAATATCCTATATTTTAAAAAATAAGTCAATGATTATTCTTTAATCTGGATTATTCTTTAATCGCAATTGGTTCGTGACTTTAATCTCTTCGGGTACAATTCCCCGCCGCTTGCAGAGGGGTTGTTCATTTCAGAATCAACCGGTTGAAATTCAGACTTAAATCCGGATGGCATCAATTGGTAATTAAAAGTAGAGTACCCGTTCCATAATCAAGAGGGAAGTTTCATCAGGAATGGAGCCGTTCTGAATCAACCTTGTTTTACCTTTCAATATCTGGTAGTTGAATGCAGGGATTTGTTGAAATGGAAGATATTCTGACCGTATCACAACTTAATAATAATATTAAATTTCTTCTTGAGGAAACGCTTGATTTTGTTCTGGTGGAAGGCGAGGTTTCCAATCTGCGGCGGCCGCAATCCGGACATGTTTATTTCACATTGAAAGATGAACAAAGCCAGATTCGGGCGGTTTTTTTTCGTCAGTTCGGCGTTTATCAGAGACGCAATCATTTTGAACTGGAAGAAGGTCTGAAAGTTTTGTGCCGGGCACGTTTGAATGTTTACCTGCCGCGCGGCGAATATCAACTGGTTGTCGAGTCGGTGGAGCCGCTGGGAGTGGGTGCGCTGCAAAAGGCGTTTGAGCAGCTCAAGGCAAAACTGTTTGCGGAAGGATTATTTGATGCGTGTCATAAGAAATCACTTCCCTTTCTTCCCGAAAGAATCGCTGTGGTGACGTCGCCGACCGGGGCGGTCATCCGGGATATTCTGAACATCACGAAACGGCGTTTCCCGTCGGTTGACGTGTTGATTGCTCCGGTGCGCGTGCAGGGCAATGAAGCGGTGGATGAAATCATCCGGGCTTTGCGCAATGTGCATGCCTACGGCGGTGTAGATGTCATTATCATTGCCCGGGGCGGCGGTTCGCTGGAAGATATCGCTCCTTTCAATGATGAGGCGCTGGCGCGGGAAATTTTCAGGTCCACGATACCGATTGTATCTGCCGTAGGCCACGAAACGGATTTTACGATTTGCGATTTTGTGGCGGATCTGAGGGCGCCCACGCCGTCTGCCGCCGCGGAACTGATTGTTCCGCAACGATTAGAATTGTTATCAAAAATCAATACGCTCCAACAGCGGACAATGTCCGGTTTTTTCCGTCAGTTGGATGACTATCGGGAGCAGCTTGCCGATTTGCAGGTAAGATTAAAGGATCCGCGCCGGTTTGTGGCTGATCTGAAAATAGGCGTGGACGAGCTCAGGGAAAGACTGACCGGCGCCTTGCAACATAAAAAGCAAAATATTTATCATGAACTGCGTCAACTGGAATTGCGTCTGTTGCATCAGAGCCCGGTGCTGAAAATCAGAGAGAAGAAATTTCTATTGCAGAATCTGCAAAAAGAATTATCAAATAACATACTGATTCGTTTGACAGCCGCCAGAGAAAGACTTATGAAAAATTCAGCCCTTCTGGAGTCGATCAGTCCTCTGGCAGTTTTGCAGAGGGGTTACAGCATCACCCGTCGTGTTGACAGCGCGATGATTGTGCGGCAGACCGATGATTTGAGTGTCGGAGACAATGTGAATGTACTCTTGGCAAGGGGTAATTTTAACGCTAAAATAGAAAAAATATTTTAATGAAGGTACATATCCCGTTCATGGGGGTTAGGGGTGAATGATGGCAAAGGAGAAATTTGAAGACGCGCTGGAAAAACTCGAAGATATCGTCCGGAAAATGGAAGCAGGTGATATGCCCCTGGATGATGCCCTGAAATCTTTTGAAGAGGGGATCAAGCTGATCCGTTTTTGTTCATCGAAACTGGAAGAGACGGAACGGCGCGTCGAGGTGCTTCTGGAAAAGGAAAATTCCTTGCAGTTAAAAAAGTTTCAGGGAGAAGACGATGAATCAAGATGATGACTTATTCTTAAAAGCTTACCTGGAGGACAGGCAAGGTATTGTGGAGGAAGCGCTGCAGCGTTATATTCCGGGGAACGGGATTCCCGCCGAAATATATGAAGCGATACGTTACAGTGTTTTCAACGGCGGGAAACGGATCCGGCCGATTCTCTGTCTCGCGGCGGCGGAAGCTGTCGGCGGAGACCTGGCGCCGGCCATGCCCGTGGCCTGTGCGCTGGAATTAATTCATTCATACTCTCTGATTCATGACGATTTACCGTCCATGGATAACGACGATTTCCGACGCGGCAAACCGACGTGTCACAAGGTTTTCGGGGAAAATATCGCCATTCTGGCGGGAGACGCGCTGCTGACCGAAGCCTTTTTCCTGTTATCCCGTTCTGAAAAGGTCATGTTTTCAGCCGAGAAGCGCCTGGCGGTGATTCAGGAAATCGCTTACGCTGCCGGCATCGGCGGCATGGTTGGCGGACAGGCGCTGGATGTCATTTCAGAAAAATCAGGCGCTGACGAACAGACGCTTCAGGAAATCCATCGGCGCAAGACGGGAGCGCTGATTATCGCCGCCGTAAAATCAGGCGCACTCATTTCCAACGCGGGCAAAGATAAAATGCAGGCTCTGACCGAATACGGCATCCATGTGGGACTGGCCTTTCAGATTGCGGATGACATTCTGAATGTCGAGGGAGACAGCGCTTTAATGGGCAAGGGCACCGGCAGTGATGCTTCCCGCAACAAACTGACCTATCCGTCTGTGCTGGGGATGCCGGCGGCGAAAGAAAAGTTATCTCAACACATTGAAGCGGCTGCGGCCAGTCTTGCGGGGTTTGATGAGCGGGCGATGCCGCTGATGGTCATGGCCCGTTTTATAAAAGAAAGAAAATCGTAAAGATATACCGGGAAGGATGTTGTTTTGGTAAAGCAGCCGGAAAAAGTCAATTACAGTGTTCTGCAAAATGTCAACCTGCCTGCGGACATCCGTGGTTTGAATATTGCTCAGCTTAATACACTGTCACAGGAAATCAGGGAATTAATCATCCATACGGTTGCCTTCCGGGGCGGACACCTGGCCTCATCCCTGGGCGCCGTGGAGTTGACCCTGGCGCTGCATTATGTTTTTAACACCCCTCAGGATAAAATCATCTGGGATGTCGGGCATCAGGCGTATGCGCATAAAATCATTACCGGTCGCAAGGATGACTTTGCCGGGTTGCGCACAAAAAACGGGATCAGCGGTTTTCCTCGCCGGGAAGAAAGTCCCTACGATGTCTTCAATGTCGGACACAGCGGAACCTCTATTTCCGCCGCCACGGGATTCATCGAAGCCGGTTGTTTGAAAGGATTGAATCATAAGGTCATTGCGGTCATTGGCGACGGTTCCATGACCGCTGGCATGGCCTTTGAAGGATTGAACTGGGCGGGGGATCGAAAAAAAAACATGATCATCGTGTTAAACGATAACGAAATGTCGATTTCCTCCAATGTCGGCGCAATGTCTTCTTACTTAAACCGCGTGATGACCGGCCATAAAATTACAACTCTGAAAACCGATATTAAAAGATTTCTCAACAGCATCCCGGGCATTGGCGGCAATATGATTAAATTTGCCCAAAAGATAGAAGAAATTTTAAAAACCATGATGGTTCCCGGAGCGCTTTTTGAGGAAATGGGTTTTACCTATGTGGGACCTTTGGAGGGACATCGCCTGGATCACCTGATTAAGACTTTTGAAAATATCAAGGAGATGACCGCTCCCGTGCTCGTTCACGTCATCACGAAAAAAGGCAAGGGCTATGAATTCGCCGAAGAAGATCCTCTCGGTTTTCATGGGGTCGCTCCCTTTGATGTGGAAACCGGTCAGGCTATTTCTTCGCCATCCAATGTCCCGACTTATACAAACGTATTCGGTCGGGCCATGGTCAAACTGGCCCGTGCCGATTCCCGCGTTGTCGCGATTACCGCTGCAATGTGTGAAGGCACCGGCCTCAATGAGTTCTGCCAGGAATTCCCAAAACGTTTTTTTGATGTCGGCATCGCGGAGCAGCACGCGGTGACATTTGCCGCCGGTCTTGCCCTGGAGGGATTAATTCCTGTCGTTGCTGTTTATTCGACTTTTCTGCAGAGAGCCTATGACCAGATCGTGCATGATGTCTGTCTGCAAAAACTACCGGTCGTATTTGCCCTGGATCGTGGCGGGTTTGTCGGGGAGGACGGAGCGACCCATCAGGGCCTTTTTGATTATGCTTACCTGCGTTCCATACCGGATATTGTCGTCATGGCGCCCAAAGATGAAAATGAACTGCAACACATGCTCAAAACCGCAGTGGATTGCGGCCGTCCGGTTTCTTTGCGTTATCCGCGGGGAAAAGGTGTCGGGGTTCGTCTGGATGAAAAACTGATCAATCTGGAGATTGGCAAAGGTGAAGTGCTGCGGGAAGGAACGGACATCGCGATTATTGCCATCGGCAATACGGTGAATCCGTCTTTGGCCGCCGCCGCAAATCTTTCAAAAGAAGGAGTTCATGTTCAGGTTATCAATGCCCGTTTTGTAAAACCGCTCGACGAAGCATTAATTTTGAAAACCGCGGCGGAGATAAAAAAAATTATTACCATTGAAGAGAATGTGCTTCAGGGCGGCTTTGGCAGTGCCGTCCTGGAATTGCTGTCTGAAAAGGGGATAAAAGACGTTCAGGTCAAGCGTATGGGCATTCCTGATGAGTTTGTCAAACATGCCACGCAGGCCGAGCAGCGCAGTAAGTATGGCCTTGATGAAGAAGGTATCATGCGAACAACCCGGGAAATGCTGGCGAGATAATCTCTTATTATCCCTGTCTTTTCATGAAAGGATTGTAAGTACAGCGTACGAATTTTCATTCTTTAGACTTTAACCATTTTTCCGCATCGGACACCGTCGGGAAAACCGCGATCGGCAACGAGCGGTTTACGCACGCGTCTTCGGCAAACTTCATCGTATTACTGACAGAATTTACGTCGACATAGGCAATGGCTTTATATAACCCTCTGGCTTTGCACGTTACGTTCTGGACAAGCTCGAATACATCCATTATGGACAAGCGCGGACCATCAAGACGTTCTTCAATCAGGACCCTGAAACACTTGCGGGCGGCACATTCTTGATTAATTTCTTCGACATATCCCAAAATGGTCTCTTTGCTATTCTGGCCGGTAACAACGAAGTGAAGATATGTTGGTTCTTGCGTTACCTGTAATGCGTAAGCCATAGAGGACACTCCTGCATATCATAAAATTGGTTTTGATAAATATACCATATATTGATTTCTGTACAGTCAATTTTGGAAATCGTAAAAACGGGAAAATAGAGACAGTTGTTCCGGCTAACTATTTTCCGTGCCTGGCAGGATGGATAACATCATCCTGAAGCGATAACACATCATAAATCTATTATAATATCATCCAGGGGAGATTTTCACAAAACCTGCTACAATCTTGTTTTACCATACAATATCTGGTAATTTACAATAAAGGTATGGAGTATATGACCTCTAAAAAAATTCGTCTGGATCAATTGATGGTCGATCGTGGCGTGGCGCCGACGCTGGAAAAAGCCCGAGCGCTGATTATGGCCCGGGCGGTCAAGGTTCATGATGCCTATCCGGATAAGGCGGGCACGATGGTTTCTGCCGCCGCTGAAATTCATATCAAAGGCGAAGACAATCCTTACGTGAGCCGTGGTGGATTAAAACTGGCAGGGGCGCTTCAAGAATTTGATTTGAATGTTGATGGCCTTGTCGCTTTGGATGTCGGCGCTTCCACCGGCGGATTTACAGACTGCCTTTTGCAGAAGGGAGCACGAAAAGTTTACGCTCTGGATGTAGCCTACGGCCAGTTGGCGTGGAAGCTGCGCGCAGACAAACGCGTGGTGGTTATCGAGCGCACCAATTGCCGTTATTATGACGGAACGGATCTGGATGAAAAAATTGATCTGGCCGTCATCGATGCATCTTTTATATCCCTGAAAATTGTGATACCGGCGATTTTAAAGTTTCTGGAAAGCGGTGCACGGATTCTGGCGCTCATTAAACCACAGTTTGAGGCAAAGCGGGAAGAAGTAGCTGAAGGAGGCGTTGTTACGGATCCTGCTGTGCAGGAACGTGTGGTTCAGGAGATCAGGGCATTTTGCGAATCGCTGAATCTGGAAGTGGAAGGAACCTGTTCTTCGCCGATTTCAGGTCCTTCGGGAAACAAGGAATTTTTTATCCTCGCACGAGAAAAAAATGGAAATTAAATTAGCCCAGACGGCCGGTTTTTGTATGGGGGTACGCCGGGCGGTGGATATCGTCCTGAAAATTGCTCAGCAGGAAAAAAACCGCCGTATCTATACGTACGGCCCGCTTATTCATAATCCGCAAACCATTGAACTGCTCAAGAAACGCGGGATCATCCCTATCGGGAAAATCGAAGAAATCAAGGATCAAGAGAATGCCATTTTGATTATTCGCGCGCACGGCATCGCGCCGGCGGAGAGAAAAAAAATCAGGGAAAGCGGCATCAAGGTGGTCGATGCGACATGTCCCAAAGTCGGTTATGTCCAGGCCATCATCAAGAAGCATACCGCTCTCCAATACACGGTGGTTATTGTCGGGGACAAGGAGCATCCGGAAGTTGAGGGGCTTCTGGGTTACTCCGGCGGTCGCGGAATTATTATTTCAACAATC
>Ga0208940_1001178_pt1 | contig 28667 bp, 29 predicted proteins | sample AD_JPNNA6_MetaG_FD_184445 | JGI IMG/M metagenome (GOLD analysis project Ga0208940, IMG submission 184445) | Active sludge microbial communities of municipal wastewater-treating anaerobic digesters from Japan - AD_JPNNA6_MetaG (SPAdes) (version 2) | ecosystem: Engineered > Bioreactor > Anaerobic... | reverse complement strand
GTTTTATATATTTTTATCCGATACTAGTAATGCCAATGTGTTGAAAATCGATCGAGGGGGGATAAATGGCTTTACCTGCTAGAAATCCATACGACCAGTACAAGCACACCGAAATCAATACTGCCAATCAGGGAAAATTAATAGTAATGCTCTATGACGGTGCTATTAAGTTTTGCAACATTGCCATTGAAAATATGCAGCCTAAAACGTATGATATTGCCAATATTAATATTATTAAAGCTCAGGATATCATCAATGAACTGATATTAGCATTGAATATGAATGATGGTGGCGATATTGCCCGAAATCTTTTCAACCTTTACATATATTTCAAAAAGCAACTACTAGAAGCAAATATACAGAAAAACTCTGATATATTAAAAAATGTTGTTAAACTATTAAAAGAGCTACGAGATGCATGGGATAAAATATCTGCTCAGGAAACTCCTTCGGATAGAGTTGCAACAGCATCCAAAGGTTCATTCTCAATTGAGGGATGACATACAAATACTTCTCTATTCCTTACTTGATTTGTTAAATACAAAACAAAATCTTTTAAAAAAGATAGAAATAAATATGCAAACAATCCAGATTTATTTATTAAACGAAAATGAAGAAACTATTGAAAATTTAATTGCAATAAATCAACAAATAATTGAAGAGATATCTTTATCCAATTATTCAATTTCAAATATTGTAAAAATCATTACATTGAAAATTGGCGTAGAATATAATGAATTTGAAAAATTCCTTTTAAATTTGAAACATCCCATTATTGATAGTATTTTTAATAGTATGGATACCATAGATATTATTGCAAAGAGATTATCAAACCTAAATGAAACAATTACAATACTATTAAAGAAACATCAAGATTTAATTTTGAAAAACATCCACGAGATAAACAAAATTATAGAATTACAATATACTATTTCATATTTATCATAATTGTTTGTAATAATTAAACTTAAAAAAATAGTATTCATAATGCAATCCCCTTTCCTCATGTATTTCATCAACAATATAAAAATTGTATTAAATAAAATCATATGTGATTATTCAGATTAATCACTTTACAATAATAGGTCTGCACGTAGAAACTGAATGTGTAGGTCCTTTATGGGAGCAAAATATCAGCAATCAATCTCTGGTGTCTATTTTTACTATACATTATTTTTGAAATTACAACCATTATCTGCTATATAAAACTAATACTAATTTTAATATAGCAAATATTACATTTGTTTAGTAATGTATAATAACACTATAGAAAGGTCTGATCAATGAAACAGTTGTATGGTGCATTGCCTATAATAGTTATACTATTGTCATTATCATTTGTTGATACAAAGCTTTTTTGTAAAAATTTACTGGAATTATATTCTAATCCTGTTTATACAGAAGAAGGATTACAAAACGCTATTAATTTTGATCCGGATAGCGATAGTATATTTTTACCAAAAATTAACAATAAGGATTTATTTACTGCAATTGATGATTTATCCATCTGCAGAATTCCAGATGTGAGAAGATTTTTATATATTTATCTCACAAAGGGAAGAGAATATACCATCAATGCTATAAAGCGTTCCACGCTCTATATATCAATCATACATGAGCAGATGAAAGAATATCCTGACATGCCCGAAGATATCGCCCTGCTCCCCCTGCTTGAAAGTGCATTTAACCCCTATGCTGTCTCAAAAAGTGGAGCTGCTGGAATATGGCAGTTTATTCCCGGTACTGCCAGAGTACTGGGATTACAGATTAATAATTTTGTTGATGAACGTCGCGATATTGTGAAATCCACCGATGCAGCCCTGCGTCATCTTAAACATTTACATAATTCATTAGGTTCATGGGAATTAGCACTATTGGCGTATAATGGAGGATCTGGTTATTTAACACGTACTATGAAGTCCAATGGGTACCACCATTTTTACGATCTTATAGAAGCTGGTGTATTACATAAAGAAACACAGGAATATGTTTACAGATATGCTGCCCTTGCACTTATTTATAAATATCCTGAATTGTTTTCCATTGAAGATGAATTACAGAAACCTGAAATAGAGTACAATGTAGAACAGGTTACATTAATCTACCCTGTAAAAATAGATGTTTTGATAGAAAAATGCAATATACCCCGTGAGGTGATAACACTATATAATCCCCAGCTAAAACATAGTATAACCCCTCCAAAAGAAAGGAACTATATTTTGCTATTACCAAAAGGAAGCAAAGAGAAAATTGAAGAATATAAAGAAGAAATATACACACTTAAATTTACAAAAATAAATACTCATAGAGTAAAATCAGGGGAGACATTATTACAGATTGCTAAACGCTATAGGGCAAGCCCAAAAATGATTATCTTTATAAACAACCTTCGCAATCCTGATAAATTATACCCGGGGGATATTTTATATATACCAGTTTTATAATAATTGAATTTATGTTTGCAAACAATCTCGCGTTATGCTTTATTCAATAAAGCGTTGCATCAATTGCCAGCCTTTTTCATTGCATCCAATTCTTTATGTGCTTCATTGACAAAATATGTGTCGTTGCCAATTTGTATAACCTTTTCAAAATATATCATGGCTTTATCATAATCTTGTAACATTTTATACACAATACCAATGTTGCACAATATCAATACATCAGATTCATCAATTTTATTGGCTTTTAAATAATATTGCAACGCATGCCCATAATCGTTGTTTACCAGATAGATGTAACCTTTATCTGCATAGCCATATTTATGTTTTGGGAAATATTGTATCATTAAATCAACATATTTATGCAAAAATTGTTGATTTGAAAAAATTTCATTTGAGTCAATAATATCATTTAAACTACCCTGGACTTTTTCAATCACAAATTCATGTGGATTGGATATGGATTCATTATTATTCCAATAAACCTTTTGCAGATTATTATTGGTAACATATTTCAAAGCATCTTCAAGCTCTATTAGATATTCATCAAGTTGACGCATCTCTTTTAATGCCCATAATAATCCAAATCGCATTTCATAATGATCGGGAAATTTTTTTATACCTTCTTTAATATACTTAATCCCTTCACTGGCAACCTCATTGTTATACATTTTTTTATAAATCATATAGCCAGCAATATTACCTGTTTTAGGATCTTTCAATACCATCATTATAGATGTTTTATCATCAGGAGGATTTACCTGTACTACAGTTCCATTGATTATACTTTTATTAATATAATAGTTAAAATTACATATATAATATTGAGGATCGGATTTTTTATTTTCGCCCCAGCTATCTAAAACAATCTTTGCCTCTTCAAATTTGCCATTTGTAATACACTCATTAAACTTTTGAAAATTTGTTGCATTTGTCTGCACAAGTAATAAACATAACACTATATCAATAACATGGTTCATAGCAGCATGCTCCTTACTTTACAATTATATTTTTTAATTGATTTATAATTTCATCCATATCTTTTTCAGAGTTAATTATAGTAACCGGTATCTCATTGTCTGGTTTTTCAAATCTGTCTTTAAGCTGGTTAAAAATATCAACTGTTGCATCCGAAATAGATTTATCCTGTTGCCGTGTCTTAATCCTTTTTATTAGCTCATCATGGCTACAATCAACATAGACAAATTGTGTAGCTATATTATGATCAGCAAAATAGCGGTGAAGCTGTTGTCGCAACTGCCGGCTATAAAAAGTAGCATCCAGAATTGCCGTAATTCCACCAGCAACTATCGCTAACGCTTTTTCGTTCATGGTTTCGTAAACTTTTGTCGTCATATCAGGATTATAGATACCCTCACCTGCTTTTGCCCTTGCACTGTCATAAACATCAAGCCCTGCCATCTTTTTACGGACAGCATCAGAATTAATAACAATGCCACCGGTAAGCGATGCCAATTCCATTGCAATGGTACTTTTGCCGCTTCCAATGTTGCCAAAGACTATATATACTACAGGCTTTATATGATGCTGCATATAGCTTTTTGCTAAATGAAAATATTGCATGGCCTTTTGTACACATGCATCGCGTTCCCGTGCAGTTATTCCTTCGTTATCTGATTGGAAGCTATTTATCTTAGCTCGCACCATTGCCCTATATGCCTTATAAAATGGCAACAGCACACTGCCATCGTAATCACCCGATAGCTGTACATACTGTGCACATAATTTGTTAGACTCAGTTGTTTTATTATTGACATCAAGATCCATAAGTAAAAAAGCAATATCAGAGATTGTATCAATATACCTAAATCGTTTATTAAATTCAATGCAATCAAGAATAACTATCTCCCCATTGATAGAGTAGACATGCTCACAGTGCAGATCGCCATGGCAATCGCGTACAAACCCCTTGAGGTTACGCTCATTGAATAAATTTTTATTTTGCTCAATATAATGTTCCGTCCATTGACGCATAAATACATATTCGGTGCGCGGTATTATAACGTCTATATACTTTTCAATCTGATCAAAATTTTCAAGTGAGTTTTTGCTAATTTCAGCAATGCCGCCAAATCCCTGTAAGCCTTCGGTGTTGTCCGCTATACTGTGAAATGTGTAAATTTTTTTTGCTATGAGCGATAGTAAGCTGTCATCCAATCCATGCTGCAATAAATTCTTCAGTGAATATGCATCATCGATGTATCGCATTTTTACACAATAGGCAACAACATCCGATTCATTATAATTACTATCTTCAATTAATGTATACGATGCTCCCTGCTTTATAACAACAACTACGCCTATATATATTTCAGGGCTGATTCGTGCATTTAAACGGTATTCTTCAAATGTATAAAATTTTCTATCTTCAAAAGATACAAAATTTAAAAAACCAAAATCAACAGGTTTCTTTACCTTATACACAAATGGCTTTGCAATAAATACATACGATATGTGTGTTTGAATAACATGTACAGTATCAACGGCATGATTATACGACGATGGCTTTGAAAGAAATGATACAATCTGTTGCATATTAACCTCGTACTTATAGCATTGATATATAGCACAATAGATGCATGTATGGTAGCAACAAAATAAAGAGTACAATCCAGTAAATTGGCAAGAAATTTTTTAAAACATTTTTACAAAAAATTTTACCCGTTCATATATTTTGCTTTCCCAGTATTTCGGGCGGTGGTCCCCAGTAGAATTTGAGACAATGGATGCCTTTTTCCCGGTGAAAATCAAATGTATATGACCTATTTTCGTAATAACTGGGAAAATTATCAGGATAGTTATCGGTATTAATTTCTTTAATAAGCTTGCTGAAATATTGAATAAATTCATCCAGTACGTTTTCCATACAAAATTCAATAATCTTAGCCAATGACATCTTCCACAGCTTCTTTACATCTAAGAAAAATTCATATTCTGAATAATACATAACAAGATGCAATCTTTTCCATGGATTATCAGGATTTCTTTGTCGGTAGGCTATACGTTTGAATGCATTAACTTGATTTTTTTCATGTTTTGCAGAATACATGATAAGATAAACTATCAATGTCCGCAGTGGCACATCCATCTTTTCTGAATAGCTTGCCAGTATTTCTAAATGATTGCATGAAATACATGTAGTAGTTTCAAAATCCATTATTTCCTCCCAAATGTTTTTAATTTTAAAAAAATATATCGCCATCGTCTGGACTATAGCATCTCTTTATACTGAGCTTAATACGTTACCCTATAACAATGCAATTATTTTTTTGTCGATAGTTAATTTATAAATAACTATCGCTTAAAAATGATTTGAAATTTTTATCAATACCATTAGTATTACCTTTTAACAAAACAATAACGAGGTTGCTTTTATGATAGCCCGCATAGACCATGTATCGATTGCTGTACCAGATTTTGAAAAAGCAAAAATATTTTTTGAAGCATTAGGTGCAATACCCGGTGCTGGAGCAAAAGATGATGCTACAAAATTTTTCTGGCAGATATTTTCTCTGGGTGACATGAGTCGCATTGAACTTATCACACCAACCGATAAGGGAAGTTTTTTAGATGGATTCATACAATCACGAGGAAGCGGTGTGCACCATATAACATTGCAAACGTATGATATAAAAACTGCTATAGCAAAATTGGAGCAATTAAAAATACCTTATTTTGGATATAACGAATACCCGGGTGGAGTATGGAAAGAAATTTTTATTCATCCAAAACATGCTTTTGGTGTACTTATTCAAATTGCAGAATTTAATGCTGACGATTGGTTGTCACCTGAAGTAAAAATGCCGGATGGGCAGTTTTCAATCACGGTAAACAATGGTACGGTTTTACTAACACTGCCACATCCGGGTGGAGGTACAGCAACAATAAACCTGACAAAAGAACAGGCAAAAAAATTAGCACATAATCTTCTCAACAGTATTGACGAAAAATAATAAACTACAATTCAGATACCTTAATTTTGCAAAACAGTATCTGATTGTAAATCATTGTGAAGCTGGCTTATTAATTCAGCCAGCGTATCGGCAGCATTACCCAACAAAAGAGTAACATTACTTTTATTGTATAATGAATTTTCTACACCTGAATACCCGGGTTTAGTGTCTTTATTGCAAACAATCACATGTTTTGCTTCATGAACACGTAGTATAGGCATACCATAAATGGGAGTTCCCTGGGCAGTAATGGCTTCCGGATTTATTACATCACATGCACCAACTACTATAACGACATCAGTTGATGCAAATTCAGGATTGATGGTATCAATATCATGGAGGTATTCATACGGGATATCAACCTCGGCTAAAAGGACATTCATATGACCTGGCATCCTGCCTGCAACTGGATGAATAGCAAAACGCACATCCTTACCTTTTGTTATTAAATAATCAAAAAGTAATTTTACCTGTTCCTGAGCTTGTGACAATGCCATGCCATAGCCAGGTACTATGATAATTTTTTTTGCTTTATTAACTATCTCAATATAATTATGTACTTCCTTTTCTGCATCATTTGAATTTAAATCAACTACAGTTCCCATTGATGAATCAGTCACTTTACGATATGTGGAACCGGTCAGAATATGCCACAACGATCGATTCATAGCCTTACACATAATTTGCGTAAGAATAAGCCCTGATGCTCCAACAATTGCACCTAACGAAATTAAGATGATATCCCCAACAGCAAATCCGCAAACCGAAGCAGCCAGACCTGAACATGAATTTAATAACGAGATAGTGATGGGCATATCTGCTCCGCCAATTCGGATTGCAAATATTACTCCAAATAATAAACTTAACACAGTAGCTCCCGATGCAAAAGTAACAATATAATTATCAATAACTGTACCAAAAATCATTATTACCAGTAAAATAATAAGCAGTAATGAAGTGATAATTGAGTGAGCTTTTATTGTAACAGGTTTTTGATTAATTATACCCTCTAATTTACCAGCAGCTATCAGGCTACCCGAAAAAGTAAGCCCGCCAACAATAGCACCTGAAAAAGCTGTAAAACGTGTAAATGTGTCAATATAACTACCTTGCTCTAGTAAAAGAATAAAAGTAACCAGTAACGACGCCCCTCCACCAAATCCATTAAATAAAGCAACGAGCTGTGGTATTTTTACGCCACCCGTTTTATAGGTAAAAAGAACTCCAATAAATGCGCCAATGATTAATGAAACCAATAGCAAAGAAATGGTGATAATATTGTTATAGATAAGCACAAACACTATTGCACCAAGCATTGAAAGAGCACCAATACGATTCCCTAACAACGCTGTTTTTGGCGAACTCATCAATTTGATATCAGCAGCGCATATCAAAATAATTACCAGTGAAACAATATTTACAATATTCAATTCCATATCATTACTTATCTTTTAATCCTGATTTAAATTTTCCAAGCATTCTGTCGGTAATATAAAATCCACCTACAACATTTATCATTGCCAATATAATTGCAATAGCGCCAAGTATTTTACTATGTAAAGCTGCTGCGCTGGCTGTTGTTACAATAGCACCAATAACAGTAATACCGGAAAACGCATTCATGCCTGACATAAGCGGTGTATGCAGTAAAGAAGGAACATCTTTAATTAGTTTATATCCTGCTACCGTTGATATAATAAAAATAAGTATCATAATACTATTATTCATTACCTATGCTCCTTATAGCTCACTATTTCTTCTAAAACATCAGGATTTACTATTTTACCATTTTCAGTTATTAATGCTGACGCAATAATCTCATCCGATTTATTTATATTAATCTTACCGTCTTTTACTATGAGTGATAAAAAGTTTAATACGTTTTGTGCAAACATTGAACTTGCACTCAAGGCTACCGATCCGGGAATATTTTTTGTACCATCAATCGTAACATTATGTTTGACACATATGATACCCGATTCTGTAAGTTCACAATTACCACCCTGATCAATAGCTATATCAACAATAACTGACCCTGGCTTCATTGAGCGTACCATCGTTTCATCAACAAGGATGGGGGCTATTTTCCTGGGAACAAGTGCCGATAGTACCACTATATCAGCTTTCTTTACTATTTCATAGAAAGACTGTCTTTCTTTATGTATCCATTCATCGGATAGATGCCTGGCATATCCACCTTCACCAATTGCTATCTCTGGTGGAACACCAGTATCAATTATTTTTGCACCCAGGCTCTTTGACTGTTCAACAGCATCAGGTCTGACATCTGCAGCATAAATTTCAGCTCCTAACCTTTTTGCTGTTGCTAACGATTGTAGCCCTGCCACACCGGTTCCAACTACAAAAACAATAGCAGGGCGAAACATTCCTACAGCAGTAGTAATCATGGGAATAAATTTAGGCAGGCGACAGGCTGCGGAAATTATTGCCTTATATCCTGCTACAGTGCTCATTGATGTTAATGCATCCATTGATTGCGCTCGCGATATTCTTGGTATACAATCCAGTGAAAATCCAATAACACCTTTTTGGGCAAGTTTCTTCACCATATCATGATTTATGGGATTTGATGGATGTAAAAATGATATCAGCACCTGATTGGATTTCATCATATCTACTTCGTGTTTATTTTTAGCTTCATTCATCAGCGGTTCTTTTACTTTCAGAATAACATCGGCTGAATTGTAAATACTTTCAGGATCATTAATAATTTCTGCACCAGCATTTTTATAATCCGCATCTGTATAAAAAGAACCCAACCCTGCCCCTGACTCAACTAAAACTTTAGCACCATTATCCACCATTTTTTTAACCGTTTCAGGGATACCAGCAACACGATTTTCGTTTTCCATTATTTCTTTAAGAATACCAATGGTTAAACCTTGTAATTCCATGGCGTTCTCCTATTTACAATAATAGTGAGTAAGCGCTCACTCACTATATACAAAATAGTGAGGATTAAATTTTTGTCAAGAAAAAAACAATTTATTCATAAATTTATCACCATTTTAATCGTTATTTTTATGAAACAACTGCATAAATAATGGTAACTTCGCAATCTCATTGATTACTGCAATAAGCACAGCTGTTATCAAGCAAAATAAATACTGCCACGTATTTTTGACTGGGGAAGCTCATTATATCCTTCACCTGACAAACGTGAAGCAACCTCATCATCACTCAAACCTTTAAGCTTTTCAACATCAAAATCTTGTCCCATAGCATCCTCGTAGTATCATTGCAATTTCTTTGTTCATCAATTTTTTAATGACACAAAAAACCATCTCGACCCTTGTAGTGTATTCATATAAAACTATACCATTACTCTGACAGATTTTATTACATGCATAAGGGATGTAGCCGGTCATCTTAAAGTAACAGTTATAAATGTGAGATGTAATTTAAGAGAAAGTAGCCTTTGACGCAAATGAATATTTGGCGATAGTTACTATAAATGTAGTCAAATCCATTAAAAAGTTTTTAGCAATGAGTTTCTTTGTTATTGAAAATATTTCTTCATAAGATAATTCTACATCATTAATTTTTGTAGTTCGTGGTATTACTGTGAAATTTGAATGGAAAGTGTTGCAATTAATTTTAAGAGCATTTTTTTCAACAGAATTTTCATGGTTTAATACATGAATTGCTGCAGCATGATGGAATAGAGGAAACAGTATAGTAGTAATAATAAGAAAAGCCGCTATTGTATTATTCTTTAGCATATCCAATCAACCAGTATATGGGTACATCCAAAGACTAAAAAACCCTCCGTGGATCAAGTCCCGCAGGGTTTAGCTGCTGCCTTTTCAGGCCCGTCTGCATTCGGCTATACCGAAATCGACTGTTCTTAAAACAATATTCTACTTTTTGCCTTAACTATAGAATAAAGAAAAAATATTACAAAATTGTCAACAAATTTTTTGTCACTTCGCTAGTTCAACTTTGCAGTGCTTAACCCAAGCTTACACATTAAATAGCGTTATGATCACCCGTTCAATAATTAAAGTGGCGTTTTGCTACAAGCATATCACATATCACAAAGCGGTCCCCTTCCATTTATACATACAAAGTAAAGCAAAGTTATATTTTACTTATTATCAGGGCATAGCTGGATGTTGCCATGTTATTATGTAATAAAGTGGTGTAAAATGCTTATTTTCTCAACTCATTTTTTAATGGGATTTGAGGGCACTATTAGGTTGAATGAGCAAAGAGAAGCGACCATGATTGACAAGTACAATAATTGTTAAGCTGGTTTAGATTCAAAATATTTTTATTTCCTTGGAGTGGCAAAAACAGAGCTTTTTATACTCTGACCACCTATGATCATATTTCCATTATTTACCGATTCTGGCCAATCATAATTTTTTATTAATTGTAAATTTATTGGAATATCAATTTCATCTTCAATGTTATCAGATGCATACTTGGTAAGTTCATCTAAATTATAATAATTATCTAAATTAGTTAATAAAAAAGCTATTGGGTAATATTTTAATATACTAAATAAACCAAATTCATTTGTTGCCCCCCTTATTGCTGGCATGGAAATATCTCTTATAATTACAATATTAGCAAATGGATATAACCAATAAAATAATTTTAAATTAACTTTAACATCTCCTTTTTTATCAAAAAAATAAGCTCTTAAACTCTCATCTATTTTAGTATTTTCGATATCAATTTTTGACGCAAGTAAATGACCATAAATGGACTTAATTATTTTATTTGGTTTAACCTTAAAATATTTAGTTGATGGTAATTTTAATTGTTTTTCAATAATATTCTTTACATCTAATGAAAATCTATTTAACTCTATATCATAATTTCTTCCAAGATTATTATTGCAATTTTCACATATAGTACGATATTTAACACCATTTTGAGAATATGAATATTTTTTATCTTGTTCTGCTACTGTTAGTTTTTCTAAAATTGTCTCATGTTTAATATCGAAAAGGTTGATTCCTCCTTTTGGCGGTACATGATCCCAAGATAATTTTTCAATTTTCAAGCAAATGTTACAAGTACTTGGGTTTTCTTCTCTTTTAAATTTTTTATAATACATTTTGATTGGGAAAAACACATTAATTTTTAAATTAAGTAAAATATAAAACCTAACATTCCCAGAACAATCTTCATTTCGATACATACAATTTAATGAAAAATGTACAGCATGTCAAGTAGTTAAACGATAAACCGCTTATACTGCATAATACATATTGACCAGTTTATTTAGGTCCAGAACATGGAAATGATGAATATTGATGTTCCAAGCCAATAAAAAAATCTAAAAATCCATTGACCCCCTGCCCTCTGTGCCAAGATAGTTGTCGCCTAAAATAAATCAGGAGATGATTATGAAATACAGTTAGGATGCTGCTCGAATTTTAAAAATAAAATTGTCGTCTGTAGTGTACACAGTTGTTGCCCTAATATTAATTTTTTACTTTAAATTTAGATGTATAAGTATTTATTATCATTGATGGCAATAATTTATATTCACTTAACATATTAGATATTTTTTCAGAGTCAAAAGAACCATCTATATTATGATTTATAGTTTCAATAAATTTTCTTATAGTTTTTTTTAATTCATCCAGATTATCTTTTGTTATAATTCTTGTTTTTCTATTGGGCGAACAAGCAAATTCAAAAATATTGCTTGGATGAATTAATATTGGAGTACACTTGCATGATGAATCATATTCATTTTCAAACCAAGTTATTGAACCATTTAGTTGATTACAATATTCTTTTGATATATAATCAACTGATGCACCATTTTTACATTCGATCACAAAATAATTTAAGTCTCCCACTTCCCAAAGAACATCTGGACCTTTTCCATATTCATTTTCTGGACGTTGGCTATTAAAACCTATAAATAATGCTATTTTTTTTAACGACTCTTCAAATGCATTTGAAGTCTCCTTTAAAAATATTAAATCGTTTAATAGACAATCAAATTCAATTAACAAACTGTTCTTTTTTTGGAAATTGTTCCAATAACTTAAACATTGGTTTATTTGATTTATAACAGTAGTTTTTAATCTACTATAAACAATACCATCTTTCGGCCTAATCAATAAATTGTTTTTCATTATAGCTGATTTTAAAGTAATTTGAGATTCGATTGGGTCAGTAAAATGAAGATATTCTGCCAATTGATATTCTAACCAGCCTTTTACTTTCATATCTTTTTCAGAATTTACAGCAGAGAGTATCTCCTTTATTGAATCTGAATAATTGTTTATACATGCACTATTGAATGCTTTTCTTTGTGCAATAATTATTTCATTTATTGTATTATTTTTATCATATTTTAAGTCTATTAATATTTCTTTGCTAGCTTTGATCCACTCTTTATCTCGCTCTAAAAATTTCAAAGAAACATCTTTTATATCAGTTAAATCTGAATTGTGCAACTGCTCTGAGAGCTTTTCTGATAATTTTATTTGTGCTTTTGTGGCATTTGTAAATTTATCAATGGCATTATTATTAAAAAGACATTTAGTTAGGTTTCTTCCCATCAAAAAAACTAGGCAATAGTCATCACTTGATCGAATACCACGTCCCATGCCTTGTTCAATTTGAGTAATCAACCTATTTAATGTATAATCGGAATCAATAAGGTATCCTTGTTCTAATATATCAAATTTTCGCCGTAGATCGGGTACATCGTCTATCACCAATATGTGACATGCATCTTTTGGTAAATCAATACCATCATATTTATTAACAATAATTACAAGACCAACATGAGTTCTATTTAATTGGTCAACGCCATAAGATAGATTTTCAGCGTGAAGAACTAAATCTGAGAGTTCAGCCCATAAGGAAGCTTTATAATTTGAGGGTACTATTATTATTACGTTATATGTTTCTGACAAATCTTTAAAAAATAATCTTAAATCTTCATTGCTAATATTTGGGTTTAATTCTTGAGGTGATAGAATCATTCTATCACCAACATCATCTGCATATAAGGGTGTGATTGGATTCTTAATTGATTCTGGTGGAAGATCAAAATGTGAAATCAAAATATTATCATCAGATAATGTTGCTGTCATGAAAACTTTTCTTTTTGCATTTACAATACTTGGTATCATCGTAATCGGAATATTAATCGGAGATATTTCAATTTCACCTTCTCCAATTACACATCTGCAATACTTCAAGTAATTACTAATAAGTGGCCATTTAAACTTAAAATCATCCGTTTCTTTATGTAAATATAATATTTTCGATATTTTATCAATATTATCAATCCATGCCCAATATGGAACAAGCATATTTTTCCCAGGTTCATTTGATTCTATTTCTAATACGCGTACTTCAGATTGTTTTTTAAGGTCATCAATTAACAATTGAAATATTTGATTGTAAGCAGGATGATTAGAATCAAAATTCAATGTGAATTGAGATTCAGTTGTTGAAATACATGCATGTGCATCGTCAATAATAATGCTTCCAATTTCGATTTTTATTCCCTCATCCCCTACACCAAAAACTGATTTACCATTAATCAATCTATATATACTTGTTACTAATATTGATTTTGATTTTTTAAATCGTGCTGAATGTGGATCATCAGTAACTTCGAGGCCCAATTGAGTTGCTTCATTAATCACTTGTTCAACTAAGTAAAGATCAGGTGCTATATATACACATGGACCTATCACTTCATTAAGGCAACTTTTTAAAATGATTAATCCTACTAATGTCTTCCCACTGCCAGTATTCATTTTAATTATCAGGTTATTGCTATCCTTCATTTCGAACCATTTATCCCAAACCTCAGATTGGACATCTCTTGGATAATTAAATTTTTTTGCTTTATTTGGAAGTAGACTAAATATTTTTCTTGGATATAGTTCAACGTTTAAAGAATCACTACTTGTAAGTCTTTTAAAATCGATAGCCATATGATTTTACCTATATTAATTAACAAGTTTTAAAAATATTACACATAATAAAGCAACACATTCATTAAATATCTAATATACTGTAGATCATTTTTTACGACTTTCTTGATGGGCTAAATGATGCTCTGCCACAAATTCTAATAAGTATGTAAAACTCACAATTCCAGCGACTAACATATCATAAAATTAAATAAAACAACATTTTACCCATATATCCCATTCACCAGCTATTTACATACACTACATTTATATTCGCAAAAACTTTCATCATATAATATGTCTTCACATTCTACAAATTGAATAATTGTAATCATTACTTTGAAAGATGTCAAGCCTTTTGATTTATGTTTCTTTTGCCTTTAAAAATATTCATCATTATAATGCTGAGGAATCAACGCGGTTGAAGAATCCCTATGCACATTGTTATTCTAAGAGACACATTCCATAAGAACTACTTCTGGAACAATGTTGCGATAATTCTGTTTTGCCTTAGAATGGCAAAAGCCATTTTACAAGCTATAAAAAGTTAAGGCTTTATTATTTTGTTGCCCTTGCTTTCATACAATAGCGTTAATTTTTTTATCAATAACTGTTGAATTGAATTGACAATTTAGCAAACCATCCATACTGAACCTATCAATAGCATATCACTAAACCAGTACAAAAAGAGGCATAACTGTGGACTTCTATATAGTCAAAGGCGGCAACAAACTTAATGGCACGGTAACCATATCCGGAGCTAAAAATGCCGCTTTACCAATAATTGTCGCAAGCTTGCTTGCAGAAGGTACAACAGTTCTTCACAATGTACCTAATTTAAAGGACATTCAGACAATATTACAGGTCATTGAATGTCTGGGCGCACAATATCAGTTTGACATCAATACCAATACCTTAACCATTCATGTTAACTCATTAAAAAATGCTGAAGTGCCCTATGATCTTGTGAAAACAATGCGTGCTTCAATCTATGTTATGGGTCCGCTTTTAGCACGATGCGGCGAGGCAGACGTGTCGTTGCCGGGCGGTTGCGCAATTGGCGAGCGTCCGGTGGATATTCATCTATCGGGTTTTGAAGCGCTGGGAACTACCATAACAATTGAGCATGGCTATATTAAAGCACGTGTTGAAAAATTAAACGGCAATCGATTTATAATGCGGAAGGTTTCCGTTGGCGCCACTGCCAACATCATGATGGCCGCTGTGCTTGCAGATGGACAAACAATCCTTGAAAACTGCGCCATGGAACCTGATGTTGTTGATCTGGGCAATTTTTTAATAACAATGGGAGCAAAGATTGAAGGACTGGGGACAGAGCGCATCATTATCAATGGAGTAAAAAAACTGAAGCCGGTAAGCTACTCCATAATACCTGACCGCATAGAAGCAGGTACCTTTTTAATTGCAGGAGCTATCACCCGTGGTAATGTAACCGTTAATAATGTTATTCCGGAACATGTTAAGGCCTGTATTGATACCTGTGCCGACATGGGTTTTGTTATTTCAGGTAACGATAGCTCCGTTACCATTGAACCGTCAAAAAAATTGCAGGGCAGTATGGTACGCACTCTTCCCTACCCTGGCTTCCCTACCGACCTTCAGGCGCCAATCATGTCGCTTATGTGTACTATCCCCGGTATAAGTGTCATTATTGAAACCATTTTTGAAAACCGTTATACCCATGTTGGCGAACTACGGCGAATGGGTGCTGACATTGAAATAGAAGGAAATACTGCTATTATCAAAGGTGGTAAGCAATTGCAGGCTGCTCCGGTTTTAATGTCCGATCTGCGTGCAGGCGCTTCTCTGGTGCTGGCTGCGTTAGCTGCCAGAGGAAAAACCGAAATCCGCCGTATTTACCATACCGACCGTGGATATGAAAATTTTGAGCAAAAGTTACAGGCGTTAGGTGCCGATATAGTTAGAGTAAAAGGAGGAAAACCATAATGGTGAGAGGACTCTATACAGGTGCCAGCGGTATGATTGCACAGGAAGCACGTCTTGATGCTATTGCCAATAATCTGGCAAATGTTGATAAAGCAGCATATAAAAAAGACCTTACCCTTTTTAAAGCATTCCCTGATATGATTATCCGCCGCCTTAACGATGATGGGCTGGGTATTACTCCGGCTGGTTCGTATGATACCATGCCCTTTGTTGGTAAATTGGGTACCGGTGTTGAAGTGAACGAGGTATATACTATCCATGAACAGGGCTCGCTGATGCGTACTGAAAATCCATTTGACATGGCAATGGAGGGTAATGGATTCTTCACTGTCATGACCGAGCGTGGCGAACGATATACCCGTAATGGCGCTTTTACCCTGAATAAAGATGGAATACTGGTAACGCATAGTGGATTGCCTGTCCTGGGTCAAAATGGCATCATAAAATTACAGAAGAACAATTTTATGATCAATGAACGGGGTGAAATCCTGGTTAACTCTGCATTATCATTAAATCCTGATGATATGATTGGGCTAACCCAGAATAACTGGGAGCAGCCGGTTGTTATTGACAAACTAAAAATTGTTGATTTTGAAAACATCCGTGAGTTAAAAAAAGAAGGCGAATCATTATACCATGAAACACAATATTCTGGACCGGCATTGCCAGCCGAGGAATACAAGGTTATACAGGGATTCCTTGAAAAATCAAATGTAAATGCCGTCCGCGAGATGGTGGATATGATTGAAGTACAGCGAAGCTATGAAGCCAATCAAAAAGCAATGCTAACCCACGATCAGGAACTGGGAAGGCTTATCAATGAGGTTGCACGGTAAACTATATTTTTAATAATCTTATACTATCAATGGGCAAGTTCTGTCATGGACTTGCCTTTTTTATTCATTGCATCCCAATATGGCGATATTGCCAATAACCTGTTTACTACCTCAGGCATTACCTGAAGCGTATACTGTATCTCATCTTCAGTGGTATAACGGCTGAGGCTAAACCTGATAGAACCATGAGCAGAGGTAAACGTCACCCCCATTGCACGCAACACATGTGATGGCTCAAGTGAACCGCTTGAACAGGCAGAGCCAGAAGAAGCAGCAATCCCCTTTTCGTTGAGATACAATAAAATTGCCTCCCCTTCAATAAATTCAAAGCCAATATTGGTGGTATTATCCACCCTGTTGTTTTTATTCCCGTTCAAATGCGCATTGCTCAATTGCGACAGCAAGCCATTCTCTAATCTGTCGCGCAGACGTTTAACGTTAGCCACCTCTTCAGAATTTGATAGATGCTGCATTACCAGTTCGGCTGCTTTGCCAATACCAACAATACCGGGCACATTATGGGTGCCAGGCCTGCGGGCTTTTTCCTGATGTCCACCATACAGTAACGGTCGTAGCCGTGTACCTCTTCGAACATAGAGCACTCCAATCCCTTTGGGTGCATGAAACTTATGCCCTGATATTGCCAGCAAATCGCATTGCAATGCATTCACATCAACAGGAATCTTGCCAATTGCCTGTACTGCATCAATATGGAATGTAATCCCGCGCTGTTTGCAAAAAGCGCCAATTGTTTCCACCGGGAAGATTACACCCGTTTCATTGTTGGCGTACATAACCGATACAATAGCAGTATCATCGGTAACCGAATCAAAAAGAAAATCCACATCAAGGTTGCCTTCCCTGTCTACAGGAACATAGGTAACGCTATATCCTTCGCGCTCAAGCTGTCTGCATAAATTTAATACTGCCGGATGCTCAACCTTAGTTGTAATGATGTGTTTCTTATCACGGTAGTACTGCAATGTTCCCAGAATTGCCATGTTATCGCTTTCGGTTGCACCACTTGTAAAAACTATCTCATAATCATATTCCGCACCCAGCATGCGTGCCACCTGATTGCGAGCTTTTTCCATATCATGCTCAACATCACCACCAAAATCATGCATGCTTGATGGATTGCCATAGCGCCGGGTAAAAAACGGCAACATAGCTTCCAGCACTTCAGGTGCAACCATGGTCGTTGCATTATTATCCAGATATATAATGGTATTCATCACTTTACCTCTATCACTTCGATGTCGTTTTCTACAAACTCTTTTAATGTATCTTCAACCAGATTTTTCATGGTAACATCTGAAACAACACAATGAGCACAGTGCCTGCGTAACGCTACATATACTTTTTTTCCTTCAATATCAACAAGGTCGATATCACCGCCATCCCTCATCAAAACAGGGCGTATAACGTTGTGTATTGTCTCTTCAACAAGCTGCATACGCTTTATATTTGACATTGGCTTCATGGCAGTTGCTGCTGGTTGCGCTACAGCGCTGGCTAATTCTTCTTTCAGAATGTCCTCAATTTTTGGTATACATGAACCGCAAGCACCTCCAGCTTTGGTGTAATTGGTAACATCCTCAACCGTGGCAAGATTATTTTCCCTGATAACCCGACGTATTACATTTTCAGTAACACCAAAACACTGGCATATAACCGCTCCCTCATCTTCTTGTTCATCTTCAATGGTTTCACCTTTTATTTTTTTTATGGCTTTTTCCAGTGCTTCCTGCCCCATGACCGAGCAGTGCATTTTTTGGTCCGGAAGCCCACCTAAAAAGTCAACTATATCCTTATTGGTAATTCTTGCTGCTTCTGCAATGGTTTTACCCTTTATCATCTCGGTTAGTGCCGAGGACGACGCTATTGCACTGCCGCAGCCAAATGTTTTAAATTTAGCATCTACAATTACATCGCCGTCAAGCTTCAAATACAGTGTCAGAGCATCGCCGCACACAATACTACCAACCTCAACAACAACATCGGCATCGGGTATTTCACCAACATTTTTAGGGTTGGTATATAATTCTTTTACTTTGTCGGTATATTCCCACATGGTTATCTCCTGTTACCGCGCATTATACAATACATCACAACGCAAAATCAGCACACAATCGTTGTTACTCTCTATCGCCAATTGCTCAATCCTTAATTACTACCAATATAGTAGTATATTTTATGTTTGTCAATAAAAATTTTAAAAAATACTCTGCGGGCGATAGTTACTATGAAATAAATACCATAATGGCTTTGAGGTATTCTGTTTCGGGACAATATATACTGACAGGATGATCGGCAGGCTGTAGATATTTCCCGGTAATAGTAACCTCACGGCCGGCATCACGTGCAGCAGAAAACACAATTTTCTGAAACAATTTCATATCAACAAAACGAGAGCATGAACATGTTAATACAAATGACAGCGGAGGCACCTTTTTAAAAATTTTTACATTTAATTCTTTATAACCGCGCAATCCCTGCTGTATTGCCGATTTACTCTTAATAAGCGCAGGAGGATCACATATGATTACATTCTGGGGGATATCATTGGTATTGATATAATCAAAAACATCCGCCTTTACACCTGCATGCCGTTTGCCAACATTATTTAATTCACAATTTTTTTGTGCAATTGAAAGAGCATATCCGGAGCTATCGACCGAGACAGCCTTTGTTGCACCTCCCATCAATGCCGCAACAGAAAACCCACCGGAATATGCAAACAGATTGAGGACATCTTTGCCATTGGCAATAGATTGAATGCGCAATCGGTTATCACGCTGGTCACAGTAAAAACCAGTTTTTTGCCCTTGTATCACATCAACATAAAATTCCATCCCATGTTCGTTTATGGTAATGAAATCCGGGGTTTGCCCATGAAGCTGAGCATGTACTTCCGGCAGCCCTTCCATCTTTCTTCCTTCGTGATCACTGCGCTCATAAATACTGAACGGCTGCAGCTTCTCCTGTATAATCTGCACGATAGTTCCTTTTAAGCGATCCATCCCTGATGTTAAAAACTGTACAACACAATGCCCATTATACCAGTCAGCAATGAGTCCCGGCAGCATATCTCCTTCAGAATGCACCATCCTGAAGGCATTGGTACTCTTTACAACCCCGGATTCAACCCTTAATGCATACGCGTTCATCAATCGTCGGGCAATCAAATCATCATCAGGTTTTGTATCGCTGAATGTTAATAGCCGCATGGCTATCTGTGTTCGGCTGTTGTAATATCCCCATGCAATCACAGTACCATCATATGAACACAGAGGAACCATTGCACCATCATCTGCATCAACAGTTGCTATCGCCCCTGAAAAAACCCATGGATGCCTTTGCAGTACTGATTTTTCTTTTCCTTGTTTTAAAATTACTTTTTGCATAGTCATTATACTGCGCTACTACTTCATCTGATATGTCATAACGGCATGATACACCACAATACCATACGCAACCGCTACATTGAGCGAATGTTTGATGCCAAACATTGGTATCTCAATAGCCGCATCACACATAGCCAGTACATCATCGCTTACACCATGCACCTCATTGCCAACAACAATACACAGTGGATAGGAATAATTATAGGTTGTATACGCTACACCTGTTGTTGTGTGCTCCAGTGCTGCAATCACAAAACCCTGATTTTTTAACATCCGTATTATCTGGATTGGTTTGGTAGAATGCTCCCACGGCACACTTTCGGTACTGCCCAGCGCAGTTTTTTCAATCTCTTTTCGTGGAGGATGTGGAGTATAGCCACAGAGATACATGTAGGCAATTCGCGCAGCATCAGCAGTCCTGAACATGGAGCCAACATTATACAGGCTTCTAATATTTTCCAGAATGGTTACAACCGGAAACCGCTGTAATCTGAATAATTCATTTTTATCGGGACGATTGCTCTGTATATCGTCGTAGGATAATTTCTTCATTACTTTTTTTCATAAAGTAACATTGTTATAAACTTTTTGTGCTGATACCCTGCCACATCCCTTTTGGTCCCTGCCCTATACGCCAGAATGCCACATTGTCAATAGACATCGATGAGTACAGCTTTAGCCTTTCGTATAATGCACGTTCATCATTAAAATATACGCGCACTTTAATCTTTTCTTCATATTCAAAATATGATCCATTCTCAGGATCATACCGGGGCTGGATATTGGATGTTTGCATAACCTGTTCTATATGGGTATAATGCATTGATTTATTAAAATTTTTATCCTGCCAGCATCGTCCATATAACGGCAAACCCATGATTAGCTTTTGCTGCGGTATAAAGCTCTTTGCAAATTCACCAACCTCTCTGCACCATGATAGCCCTGCAATAGGACCAGGGTTACTACCATACCAATGCTGATCATATGCCATGATGATAATCCTATCCACCAGTGCTGCAATAGAAGGATAATCATACGCATCCGCAATGCGGCTTCTCCGTGCTGGCAAAGCAATTGATACTACCTTGCTTTTACCCAGATTGGCGCGTAATTCTGATAAAAAGCTAAAAAAATAGTGAGCATCTGATGAAGCAACGGATTCAAAATCAATCTGAACTCCATCAAATTTTTGTGAAATCCGGCAAATATCCTTAATAAAACCTTTTCGCACCTTAAAATCAGGATGTATTATAAAATGTGTTAGTGCATAATTATCAAGAATTGCTATAACGATATGGTGGCGTATTCTATTTTCAGCTTTTATTGCAGGTGGTGCGTAATCGTCTGTAATTTGTCCTTTGCCGTTTACCTTAGCACTGAAATAACACAAATCGGTAATTTTTTCCTCACCGGTCAGCTTATCCTCTTCACCTTTCATAAGATATGCCCATACCTCATTAAAGGAAAGGCTTTCTGCCATTGAATATGCATTGATGGTGTTATTTGATTGTCCATCTGATGATGTATTATAGAGATTAATTCTTGATGAACATTCCAGTAAAAATAGAAGCACTGCAAGCACCAATAGTATACATTTTTTCATAATAAATCCTTGAAAATGGAATAGTAGAAACTTCCCATTTGTTATTAAAATTACAATAATACCTCATTACATATGTCGGTATATTACGGCTTTATTCAATACTTTTTGTTTCAATTGACTTTCAATTAGCTTGTAATAACTTGTTGACCTTTTCAATTAACATATCTTCATTGATTGGTGCTGCCATATAATCAGCAGCTCCTCGCTCTAATGCATCAAAAACAGCTAAAGGTTCGTTGCGGGATGATACAATAAAAACCGGTATTTTTGTAAATTCTTTAACAGAATATAATCGCTCCAGTAAATATAAGCCATCGATGTTTTTTAAAAAAATATCCATAACTATTAATGGTGGATTCATCTCTTTAATCTTTTCAAAAATTTCCAGTGGATCGGCTAATAATTCAATTTTTAAGCCAGCAGTTGTTAATACAAAGCGTATAAATTCAGCAAAACGGTCATTATCAAATATTAATAAAATTGGATTCATACTTTCTACCCTACTTAAGCTGTCTCAATAGCATATTGCGTATTCGTGTGCTCTCAAAAACGCGCACCACCCTGCGATTGCTGTCATACCGTAAATCCACAATAATATTATGTACCTTTTTGTTTTTTATTGTATCATAAAATATCATAACCTTAGGATTCATGAAGTTTATCCGTGAAATTTCCTCAATCCGTGCTACCTCATAAACTCTTACCTTTTTGCGTGTATCCATGCTTATCTTTTCAGATTCAAGCATGATGAAATCCCCTGCTTTTAAAAATGGAGTACCCTTATTTAAGGATAGCCCCAGTACCTTAATAAACCTATGGATGTCATCAGTTGAATACAGGTAATTGGATAAACTTAATATATATCGTAAAGCTTTTTCAACACCCATGGGAATCCTGAATGGTGTTGCACTTGTTAAGGCATCATACATATCACATATACCAATCATACGGGCTAAATCGGGCAATTCACTGTATTGATTTTCAAGGGTTTTGTCCTTATCGGTTTCCCTGAATGGATAGCCCGGACTTTGCAATTTACGATGGTGAAATAGTGCAACATATTTTATACTATTGGGAACAACCTTTTTCCCTGTTGAATCAACGACACTGTCCAGAATTCGATACCCTTCACGAGTATGTTCCAGCACCTTTTTAAATTCATCCTGTGATAACAGACCTGGTTTCTGAATGATAGATTGCTCAACTCGCAGTTTCCCGATATCATGAAGATATCCTGCAAGCGCTGCCAATTTAACCTTATCACCGGTTGACATCTCCTTATATACTAAAATCATTGCAAGCAAACCAACATTGACCGAATGGGTATAGGTGGTATAATCAAAGTCTTTTATATCTTTTAAAAGCGATAGCACTCCACCGGTTTTATCCTCAGGACGCAAACTGTCCACAATGGCTGCTAAATGATTATGTGATTGCAAAAACTGAGCATGGGTCATTTTCCCATTTTTACGTATATCCGTATACATCGTTGCCGTATCATCTGCTATGGCCTTTAACTTTTTCATGTCAATGATTTCACGGTCATAAACACCAATTGATTCAGTAACACGGGGAATAAAAAATTTTATGCCTTCTTCAGATTTATTTTTTAACAACTCATCATCAAGCGCCTGCCCGGCAGAAAATACTGTATTCCCCTGCTGGTCCAATACATCAAAGGTTAAAAGCTTATCACCACTTAATTTTTTTAAATACGAAACAGATATCTCCTGAAAACGGGATGTATCAATAGTAATATTGTTATCCATAGTCTGCTAAAATATTTTAAATTTGAATCAATTATGATACACTATTGTAATAGTTGCAATATTTTTTTTCTTTATTTTTCATGAAATGTACGATAGTTACTGTATATATAACCACCATGAAACGATACTGTATAGTCATCATAATAGCAATTGCACTCGTCTTCAACACCATTGCCTGTTATAAACAGCATATTCCTTCCGATGGCGTATATACCGTCTGGGTACACTCGGATATTCAACCCACAAAAAAATCAGAACGATGGCATTATGCAAGGGCTATAGACGATATTATGAATATTAAACCGCATCCTATCTTTGCCATTATAGCAGGAGATATCGTACAACACAAAGAAGCAGAAGAAGATTATCAATGGTTTATAGAATTACGAAAGAAGGCAGAAATTAACTATTGGTACGAAATTGCCGGAAATCACGAATGGAAAAATATGCCAGCATATAATACATATATTGGCAAACCATTACGTTATACTGTACTTTTTGGAAATATTATTTTCATATTCATGTCAAATGAACGTGGCAGGCCACCAACCTATATTTCCGATGAAACTTTCTTATGGTGGAAAAATATTGTTATTACAAATCAGGATAAAAATATCATAACAGTAACGCATGCACCATTAAAAAACAGCAATTTAATAGGGACAGTATCAAAAAAGCATATAATCATAAACTCAGAACGATTTGAGAAAGTTTTACAACAGTACCACGTTGATATATGGATAAGTGCACACATACACTTACCTGCATGGATAGGCCAGAATAGTAAAATCATCCCTGAATTTAACAATACTCTTTTTATCAATGTTTATGGTATACGAAAAGACCCGACAACCAATGTTGAGTCACGAATATTTTTCTTTACTCATGGGTCAAAAAAAGTTTTAATACGATTGCGTGATCATGAAGCAGAAACATATAAAAGTACTTATGATATCAATCATAAACTGCACTATCCTTTTACCTGTAATAATTGTCTTCCCGAAATGATACAATAGTGTATTTTTGTGTGGGCACAGGCATTGGTTAATTGGTAAAAGGCTTTATTATTGTTTCCAGCTATTTTTTAATAATGAAAATATAGTTTTAGCGTTACCCATAATACTATCAATTGCAATATTGCAATTATCTTTTATAACAGATATTTAAAAAAATACTTGCCATATTTACTTAATGTTAAAAGATTTACTTTGTGATATTTCATTATAGTTTAATATTGATTACCCGAGGTGAGCTATGAAAAAAAATGTTGGTCCAGCAGACAGGTACATACGAGTTCTTATTGGAGTTTCTTTATTAATTAATATTTTTATTGTAAAACCGGGCGCTATAGGTACAATCATTTTACTGGCATTGGGACTGGCTGTTTTATATTCAGCATATAGCGGCTATTGCTGGATATATGATCTTCTAAAGATAAGCACATGTAAAAAATCAAATGATGCTGAATAACAACAATAGTTTCATTAAAATAAAATAATAAGGGGTCTGACATGGTGTACCCCTTATTATTTTATAGTTTCTCCCCTTTTGTGTCATTATAGTACCATGAGCTTATTCCGGAAACTATCTCTCTTGTTGAAATCCACATAAATCTATTCATATACATATTCAAAGCATAGAGTGCTTCGTTTGTACTGGCAAAGTGAAGTCGATTGTCGTCATTATGAGCTTCATTATTAGTAACAGGTTTGTTATTCACTGTGTGCTCTTTATTCAATATATACTATTGTGCAGCAGCATCGCTACATAAAATCACCACCGTACATCTTCTTACAACAACTGTCAACAATGCACATTCATAGAGTAAAAAAATATTAATGTTAAGCTTTTATTGTATGGAACTATCGCACATACTATACGTATACTGTATAGTACAATCCATAGCTATTGTAGAATCATAAAATATTAATTTTCAATAAAAAAATTTTTGTTATTTACAAAATTGTAGTATAGTTTAATTAGTATTAAAGTTTATTATAAAATTTTAAATTATCAAAAAACTATAATCCAGGGGGAATGTATGGATGTTAACAAAACATTAGAATCCATCCAGAATCAAATTAAGGAGATTCAGGATGGAAGGAAAGATAAGATTGCTATGATTGTATTCAGTGGTGATCTTGATAAGCTATTAGCTTCCTTCATTATTGCAACAGGTTCTGTAGCAATGGGCATGGAAGCTGTTATGTTTTTCACATTCTGGGGCACTCCTGCCCTACGAGACAAGAACAAAAAGGGGAAAGGCAAAAATCTTTTTGGGAAGATGTTTGGTTTTATGTTACCAAAAGGTGCATTAAAGGTTAAACTCTCCAGAATGAACATGGGTGGAATGGGGACTGGTATGATGAAATACTTGATGAAGAAGAAGAATATTGAGAATTTAGATGGCATGTTAGCTTTAGCCGGAGAGCTTGGGGTAAAAATTTATGTATGTGAAATGTCAATGGATTTGATGGGTTTCAAAATGGATGAAATGATTGATTATCCAGGACTGCAATCAGTTGGTGTAGCAACCTTTTTACAGGAAGCACTCGATAGCAAGATTCAGCTTTTTATTTAATAAAAATTTTTTTAAATTTATTCTTGTCTTATATATGTTATTACTTTATACATAAGTAAGAATGACGGGAAGTTATTGTATTGTTAATGTTATAGTATATAGTATATAGTATATAGTATATAGTATTGTAACAATTAATTAAGGAGGAAATTATGAGTGACATTAAAGCTGATGTAACAATGGATTTAAAAGGATTGGCCTGTCCATTACCTGTTGTAAAAGTATCACAGCAGATTAAAAAGATGCAGGTTGGACAAGTCTTAATGGCAGAAACAACCGATCCCGGTGCTCTTGCAGATTTTCCGGCATGGGCAAAAACCAGTGGTAATGAGATCATTGATACTGTGAAAGATGGTACTACTACAAAATTTTTTATCAAAAAGCTAAAATAACACAGTAATGCTGTGAGGTGAACAATGTCAGGCTATTTATCATATTTTATTCTTATTCCTATGGTTTACATAGCCTTTGCAACCTTGATTTTTGGGCTTATCTATAGATTTTATAGTATATGGAAAGCTCCTGCTCCTGTGGGTACAGGAGCTATATTTCCTAAAAAAGGTTCAAAGGTATCCGGACTCATCTATGACGCTATGCTGGTCCCGATGGCATACGCTAAGCAAAAAGGTTTCTGGTTTATCATAATGCTTTTTCACATTGCATTCTTTTTTCTTTTTCTTGGTCATCTGGAATTAGTAGCTGATTTTAAATTCATCCAGATTATCCCTCATAGAATTTTTCTGGGTGGCGGTTTAGTGGGCATCATTCTTATGCTTACAACACTGTATTTCCTCTTCAGACGATTTGGAACTCCCTACCGTGAAATCTCCATACCGGAAGATTTTATCATCCTGCTTGTTTTGTTTTTTTGTATACTTTTTGGTTCAATACTCCATTTAGCAGAACGGTACAGCGATTGGGGTGCAGTGCTCAGGGTTGATATTAATGTATACAGAAACTGGCTCCAAAGTTTGCTATTGTTTAAACCCCAGCTATCGTATAATATTACTGAACTATCGCACTATACAATACTGGTACTGCATGTTCTTTTTGCCAACATCTTCCTCATGATGTTTCCATTTAGCAAAATGATACATTCGGTTTTTACTTTTTTAGCACATTACCGTAAAAGGAACTAACCATGGAAAGGGAAAAAGTACTGGAACTTAAACAGGTCATTGGAAAAAAGTTGAACAGACCCATGCTGTATTATCTTGATCTCTGTACACGATGCGGTTTGTGTTATGATACCTGCCATGTTTACCAGGGTATACCAAAAAAAGAGTATTCACCGGTAGGCAGGGCTGAGGTTGTCCGCAGGGTTTTCAGAAAATATTTTAAGCCAGCAGGAAAATTTTTCCCATGGTGGGGTGATGCACATGAATTTGATGAAAACCTTATGGAAGAACTGCGTGAAGCAGCATTTTCATGTACCGGCTGTCGCCGTTGCACCATGTTTTGTCCTTTTGGTATAGATATGCCCTATATATTGGGGATTGCAAAAGAATTGCTCATAGCGTATGGCAATGCACCTGAAGAACTGGTTATGCTAGCTGATGGTGCGGTTGAAAAAGGCAAAAGCATCGATATGTTTAAAGAAGGCTTCCGTGGGGTAATAAAGGATTTAGAACAGGAAGTTCAAAAGCTTATTGGTGCATCATCAAGTGATGGATTAATTCCCATGGAAAAACACGGAGCCAATATACTTTTTGTTGGCTTATCAGGGGCGCATTCAATAATTTATCCTGCTGCAATCTTTAATGCCGCTAAAGAGGACTGGACGCTGAGCTATTTTGAAGCGGTAAACTTTGGCTATTTTGCAGGTGATACAGAAAAGTCAAACTTTATTGCCAATAGAATCATCAATGAGGCAAAAGCACTGGGAGTCAAAGAGATAGTTATTGTTGAATGCGGCACAGCATACAGGATACCAAAATTTTTAATGGGGCCATTGCCTTTTAAAGTAAGCAGCATCGTTGAGGTAATTTACCGCTATATCAAAGAAGGCAGAATCAAAATTAAACAGGGCATTGTATCAGAACCGGTAACATGGCATGATCCCTGTCAGTTAGGAAGGAATGGAGGCATTTACGAACAACCCCGTGAGATATTGCAAATAATGGCAAACGATTTTCGTGAAATGAATCCAAACTGCGAATA
>Ga0208940_1001163_pt1 | contig 28925 bp, 31 predicted proteins | sample AD_JPNNA6_MetaG_FD_184445 | JGI IMG/M metagenome (GOLD analysis project Ga0208940, IMG submission 184445) | Active sludge microbial communities of municipal wastewater-treating anaerobic digesters from Japan - AD_JPNNA6_MetaG (SPAdes) (version 2) | ecosystem: Engineered > Bioreactor > Anaerobic... | reverse complement strand
CCGCAAGGCCCGCCACCGTCGATGCGTGGCACAGCCTCGCACAGTGGTCGATGTGCCGCGTCTTGAGGACACCCCGTGCAAACTTCATCATCGCGTAGTTCTCCTCGTTGGAGACACGGGCCGATGCTAGGCAGGCACACTCGTCCGGCTTGTACTGCTTGAACTTCCTGGCCACGAGGTCCAGTGCCTCGTCCCAGCTCGCTTCCACGAACTTACCGTCCTTCCTGATGAGCGGCTTCGTGAGGCGGTCCGGGTGGTTCACGAACTCGTGGGCATACGTGCCCTTTGGGCAGACCTTCCCCTCGTTGACGGGTGACCGGTGGTAGGGAGCGGTCCCGACGACCTTCCCCTCCTTCACCACGAGGTTGAAGGAACACCCTGTCCCGCAATAGGGACAGGTTGTCTGTACGTACTTGACGTCCATTGGAAAACCTCGAACAGAACAATGTCTCCAGTGAACCCTATTTAACGATGCTGTTTTAAAACGAAAAATCGATGAATACTGGTGGGTAAATTCCCGTCACGGATGGTATCCGGGCCAGGGAAAACCTTGTCGCTGCACGAGGATCAGAAAATGAGAGGTATTTTTGTCGAAAGGGGCGCAGGGAAGGGGATGCGCCCGTGAAGCCGCCGCGGGTGCCCCCCATGCTTTCAGCCCTCGTCCAGTCGGGGGTCCTTGCCGTGGACGGCCACGTCTTTTCCCGCCTTGATGCATGCCCCCGCTGCGGGGGAAAGGTATCGGGGTACGATACCAGGGAGAGGCGCTTTGCTGTCATCGTGGACGGCGGGGAGAAGAGGCCGGTGAACGTGCTCGTCCGGAGGTACATGTGCACGGACTGCGGGCAGGTCTCCCCGGCAGAGGCACCGTTCTACCCGGATACGCGCCTTGGGTCACCCATCGTGGACCTCTGCGTCGTCCTCTCGCGGAACATGACGCCGGGGCGGGCATCACGGGTTGCAGAATGCCTCTCCCTTGCCATCGACCCGGGCACGATCCGTGCCTATTCGCGCCGGGCATTCCCGGAGATCCCGGTCGACACACTCTTTGGTATCCCGGTCCCGCGGTCCCTCCTTTCCCTCTCCCTCATGGCGACTGAACGTCAGTAAGGGGTGTCCCGTCGTACGGGCAGAATGCGACTTTCCCGTCCGTCGTTGAAAAACCGCAGACGGGACAGGAACGCACCTTCCTCTCCTTCCAGACCTGCGGGATGAGCGGGATGAAGAGGAAGAGGAAGAAGAACGGGAAACCCCAAAGCCAGAGGATGACAGTGGCAAGGAGCGAGCCCGCGAGGAGCAGGACGCTCACCACGTAAGGTCTCGTCTCATCACCTCCCGGACAGCATGGGCGGGCAGGGCGGATGCAGCGTCACCGATGTCGCATGCGAGATCCCGGGCACCCAGCAGGGGAACGAGGAGCCGGGAACCCGTGCCTGCCGCAATGACGGGATCCGCCCCTGATACCTGCTGCACCTTCAGGACGGCGGCTCTTACCATCTCCCGCTGTGTCTCCCAGAACGCGGCTGCTATGGCAATGGCTCCCTGCTCCCCTATTTCCGACAGGTCCGCACACACAACCCGTGCGAGCCGCCGGAGGCAGGAATCCCGGTCCTTTCCCTGTCCGTCCGGTGTATCGCAGGTATACTCTTCCGCGCAGATATGGCCAAGGACGAGGTGGGCATCCGCGCTCGTCGCGAAGTACTCGGAACTGACGGGCGTTTGAATGCCATGGATCGGGACGTTCCTGATGACTGCCGGGACCGGGGTCCGGAGGAGCCCCGTGTAGAGGAGGTACCCCTTCTGGAGCCGGGCGAGGTCGGTGAGACCCCGGAGGCTTCCGGGAGAAGAGAGGGGAACGATGTCGGTTGTGGTGCTCCCCATGTCGACCAGGAGACCGCCGGGGTAGAGAGAATGGAGGTATACGGCGGCTGCAAACCAGTTTGCGGCTGCAAGCGCAGGCGCGGGAGAGTCATGGAACCTGCCATCGGTTCCATAGAAGAGGGCCCCGGGAAACACGTCCCTGACAGTCCGGACGATCCATGCAATACCCTCGTCCTTGCTGGAGAAACAGTCGGCAAGTTCCCCGCTCATGACGACGGCAGCCCCTTCTTTTCCCTCGTCCCTGTAGCGGGAGAGGATGTCCCGGAGCGGAACACCCTTCCAGAGCGGACAGTACAGGGTGTGGACCCCGGAATCCGTCGCAACCTTGACGTTAGCTCCCCCCACGTCGATGCCAATCACAGGAACTCCACCGTCCCATGGCTGTCAAACCGGGCCCGCCGCCTCATGTGGACCGACTCCGGGCCCCCGCCCCTCGATGCCTGGACAAGGATATCGGCAATCTCCTCCTCCATGCATGCGGCAATCCCGACGATGCTCGTCGTCACCCGCGGGTTGACGTCCACCACGTAGGGCCTGTCCGCAAGGACGATATCGATCCCCACGTACCCCTGGCACCCCAGTACCTGGACAGCCCGGACAGCCGTCTCCACGATCTCATCGTGCCGGGGGTGGTCAACGGGGGTCTCCCCGCCCCTGTAGTGGAACTCTCCGGAGGGACTGACCTGCACGTCCTGCCTGTTCACGGCAAGGAGGAGGGGTGGTTTCCCGGTGTAGTAGGAACATGCATCGCCGACGACCCTGCTCCCGACCAGGCTCACGCTCAGGTTCTCCCCGTCGATGAACTCCTGGGCGATCTCGCCCGGGCCCGGCGGCTCATCGGAGAGCCGGACATTGACCGACCCGCATCCTGCAACGGGTTTGATGACCTGTTTGCCGGGTTGCGGTTCTCCCGGCACGGGGATGCCATGGCGCGCCAGGATACGGCCGCACTGGGCCTTGTCGGCGCAGATTGCGGCATTCATGCTCCCGCAGCCGACATTATGCGTGAGACGTTCCAGCACGGAGGTGTACCGGAAGAGGAGGTGGTCAGGAGCGATAACGAGCCCGACGTCGCATCCGGGGGCGAGGCGGCGGATCTCGCCGGGGAAATCGCTGCCATCCGGTGTGACCACCTCGTACCCGCACCGCGCGAAACTCCGGGAGAGGACATCCAGCATCACGCGTCCCTCGGGGGCAAGGCGGGGATCGTGGAACGTTGCATACTCGGCGAGGAGCGCTTTCATGCCGGGTACATGCGTTTCCTATTCAGATAGGCATGACGATCGATCAACTATTTCTCCCCTTCCTCCCAATGGGATGGTGACATGAAACCCCGAATCCTCCTCACCAACGATGACGGGATCAATTCTGCCGGTCTCTGGGCTGCCTACGAGGCCCTCTCGCCCATCTCGGAAGTGACCGTCGTGGCACCGGCAACCCAGCAGAGTGCCGTGGGGCGATCGATCTCCATCTTCGAGCCGATCCGGGCCCACGAGGTGGAGATGAACGGTGTCACTGCCTATGCCGTCGGGGGAAAGCCGACCGATGCCGTCATCATCGGGCTCTATGCCCTCGGTATCCGCCCCGCGATGGTGGTGAGCGGGATTAACATCGGGGAGAATCTCTCGTTTGAGTCCATCATGACATCCGGGACCGTGGGTGCAGCACTCGAGGCGGCAAACCAGGGGACCCGGGCAATCGCATTCTCCCTCCAGGTGGAAGACCAGGGCGACAAGTTCGACGACCCGCGGAGGCACAGGCAGAGTTTTGAGCCCTCAAAGAGGGTGGTTCAGGAGGTATGCCGGACGTTCCTCGAAAGACCTTTTCCCCGCGGGGTCGACGTCCTGAATGTCAACATCCCCTCGGTCATAAAAGGAGGATACGAGGTCACCCGCCTCGCGGAGAAGCTCTTCGCCACGGGCGTGGAAAAGAGGCTTGACCCCCGGGGGAGGCCGTACTTCTGGATCAACGGACCCCTCATCTCCGATGCGGGCGAGGGAACGGATGTGCATGCCATCCGGAAGGGAAACATTTCCCTCACCCCGATTACGCTCGACTGCACGGCGACCGGGGCACGGGAAGAACTTTCCCGGCTTTTTTCCACTGCGAAGGAGGGGGAGGGGAGATGAACGCGGCAGAGAGGGAGAAGGCAAAGAGGAATGCCGGGATGAAGGCTGCAGAGTTCGTCCGGGACGGTATGATAATCGGACTCGGGACAGGCTCGACGACGTACCATTTCATGGTCCGGCTTGCGGAAAGAATAAAGGCCGAAGAGATATCCGTGACCGGGATCCCCACATCCCTCCAGACAGCCATCCGTGCCCGCGAGCTTGGCATCCCGCTGGCAACGCTCGATGACCATCCCGATCCGGACCTCGCCGTGGATGGAGCGGACCAGGCAGACAGGGACCTTCGCCTGATCAAGGGGCGGGGGGCAGCCCTCACACGCGAAAAGGTTGTTGCAGCCGCGGCGGCACGTCTCGTCATCGTTGCGGACGAGGAGAAGTACACCGAACGGCTCGCCGGTACGGTGCCTGTCGAGGTCATCCCGTTTGCTGCACGGCCCGTGATGCTTGCAGTCCCTGAACTTGGCGGAGAACCGGCAATCCGGGAAGGAAAGGCAAAGGACGGGCCGGTCATCACCGACAACGGCAACTATATCATCGATTGCACGTTCCCGACAATACCCGACCCTGCAGGCCTCGAAGAAGAGCTGACCCTGATTCCCGGGGTTCTCGAGTGCGGCCTGTTCTGCCGCTATACACAAAAGACGATCCTTGTTGCAGGGAATGCGGCGGGGACGAGAATTATTGGGAAGAACTGAATTCAGGAGATGTATTCGCGGACCTGCCTGATGAGCATGAGCTGGTTTTCCGCCTCTTCCTTCTTTTGCTGCTCGATGCTGTCCATGATCTCGTGGATTGGACGCGAGAGCCTGTAGATCTTGACGGGCCTTCCCTTGTTCTCGGCCTTCGTCTCCCTGTTCTCGACCCATTTCTGGTCGATGAGGGAGGCCATGGCGATGCTGACCTCGGGCTGCCGGAGGTCCGTTCCCCTCTCGATATCCCGGGAAGTCGCCTCGTGCGTGTGGGCAAGGTAAATCAGGACCTTTGCAACGTTCTTCTTGAGACCTATCTGCACGAGGAGGTCAGCCATTTCCTCTTCCCGGGGTGTGAAATACATGACATTTCTCGATTTCATGGGCGCACCGTCGCTCCTACGATATAGGTAACAATTACATAAAAAGATTATTATTATTTATAAACTCATAATAAGTAATAAATAAAAGGATCTATAAGAGACCGAGGTTCTTGAGGTCCGTGAGGATCTTCTGAACAGCCTTTCGGGCATCCTCGGGCTCCTTGCCCCCGGTGATGATGAGTTTTCCCGACCCGAACAGGAGGACGACAACTTTGGGGTTCTCCAGCCTGTAGACGAGGCCGGGGAACTGTTCCGGTTCGTACTCGATCCGGTCGAGGTTGAAACCAACTGCGATCTTGTTGAGGTTTATCCCCGATCCGAGGTCCGCTGACGTGACGATATTCTGGATCTTGTAGGTCAGTTTTTTGGGGATATCGATGTTGAGGCCCCGCAGGAGGTTGCCCAAAATCTCGAGGCCCTGCGAGAGGCTCTCGATACTCTTTGCACCGGTCAGGACAACCTTGCCGGAACCAAAGACGAGGGCAGCAATCTTCGGCTGCTGCATCCTGATGACAACGCCCGGGAACCTTTTCTTATTGTATTCGGCATCTTTTATCTGTGAGGCCAGGGCGGGGAGATCCAGGTAATCTGTCACCTTTGCAGAGGCAACGATGTTTTCAATCTTGAGAGAGTCCTCTGGCTTAACCTTCATATTTATAAATGAATCCGGGCAGTATATAAACAGTTGGGTTGGCGGATGGCTGCGGTTACCGGTTCCTGACTTTCTCACCGGCTGGAGCATGACCCTTGAGCCGCGGAGATCGCCGGAATCCGGACACCGGCAGGAATTGGCGTCCGTTCACTCGTCCCTTCACGAAGAGAGATATATTGATAATCACACACAGGAGGGTATATTCATATGCCACGGCAGAACCGGGAAGGCGGTATCAACGAGGTGATAGGCACAATCCTGATGGTCGTGCTCATCATCGCGCTTGCAGTCATTATCGGGGGGATAGTGATGGGCTACATCGTGATCCAGCCCAAGTCAGCGTATATTCCACCCCGGATCGAGGTCGTGGATTATGCGGGCAGCAGGGCGATCAGCCTCTACTCGCGGGGAGGTGATCCGGCTGCCCTTGACCCGGCAGAGGAGAGCCGGTACGTCCTCGAGATATTCCTCGACACCGACAGGGGCACATTCAAGGTCGTTCCCGATGGAGATGTGAAGACGTGGAACCCCGGCGAGACCATTTTCATTTACTACAACAATACGGCAGCCGAATACAGGGCAGGCAACGAAGTCCCGGAGTACCTGCCTGATTCGATTCCGGATGCAAATATCCTGCTCCGGGTCGTTGACAAGAGAGCGCAACTCCTCGTGTTGAAGGAAGGGGTTGCGGTGGGTGGAGGAGGAACAGGCATACCGACACCGACGGGGACAACGAGTCCGACACCGACAGGGACAACGAGTCCGACGATGACCGTAACGATAACAACAACACCGAGCCCGACACAGACAATAACTCCATCGTGCGGTACGATTACAGGAAGGGTATACGATGCCCAAAACAATAATGGCCTTTCTGGATGGACGGTTCGATACCGATATCGAAAAAGTCAGGGGGATCCTTGGTCCCAATATTATAGTACAACAACAGGAACGAATGGAATTTACTCTTTCACCAATCTTGACTATCAGCCTGCCCATTTCTATGAAGTGAGCATTGTCATCACAACCGGATGGAAAGTAATAGGACAAACATCTTATGAATTTGTATTAAATCCGGGACAACAATGCTATCAAACGGGAATTGATTTCAAAGTTGAAAAATTATAAAAATGACAATATAGAGAATAAAAATCAATTTTACCTTTTACAGGTCTTGCAGGGAATGTAAGAAATTGTAACAATTGGGAAAAAAATCTCATCTTTGAACCACTCCATCCAATGGGAAATGTGAGGATGTCGTTGACTTCATATGCATTATCATACTCTTCTCTCTGGCACTGCGGGGCGTCAGCCCCGGGAGAGTCTAAGGAGGGGAGTGCGGTCTGCTGTCTGATTGCCCGGAAGGGGAGACCCCCTCCGGACCACCCCCCGGTGAGGATAGGGAGCAGGCAGGGTTGATTGGGGATTGTGTCATGACCTCTCCCCCAGCACTGGCTCTCTCGCCATACGGGGGTGCCGCAGCGGCGGGGCGTAAGCCCCGGGAGCGTCTAAGGATGGGAGTGCGGTCTGCTGTCTAATTGCCCGGAGGGGGAGACCCCCTTCCGGACCACCCCTTGGTGAAGATAGGGAGCGGACAGGGTTGACCGGGGATTGTGTCATGACGTGTTCCCCATCACTAGCCCTGTCGTCCAAATATCCCGGTTCCGTGTATTCCGGTCACAATCGGGATAAAAGGATAGAAAAAAGACCGGCTGGATATCAGTCGTATTCCCGCCACGTGTGCCCGCACTCGCAGCACCTGAAGAACCGGACCTCGCTCTCGTCGGCAGCCCGGAGCTGGCGGAGCCACCAGAAGGCAAGGTTATGCTCGCACTTGGGGCATTTTACTGCGATTGTAGGCAGAGTGCGGACAGATCCTTCCTCCTCGACGATCACGATCTCCTTCTCGCGGCGTGTCCTCGTGATCTGCATCTGGTCATTCTTGTCAATTTTCCTGTTGTAACCGCATTTCCGGCACTTCAACTGGCCTGCAGACGAGATCATCAGGCTTCCGCATTCAGGGCAGAACATCAGCCATTAATGCGCCTCCATGCGAGATTAAGGCTTGTATAAAAGAAGGTGAAGAAGGTCCAAAAAAAGGGATGGCCTGTCCGGAGAGTGACGAGACGCAGTAGTCCCGGGGTCAAACCATTCGTAATAGCACCTTTTTTCTTTTCGGGATACCCATAGGAATGGGATGAAAGAGCTCCTCGTCCTCTTCTCCTGCATCTTTTTCCTTGCATTCCTGGTTCCATGGCGTTACAGGAATCACTGTGCGGTACTCGGGTGGACGGGGATGGTTCTCTTCCTCTTTGCCGAAATCCCCTATTACCTTTCCATAAACAACGTCCTCTATCCCGTCCTCGCGGTCCTGTCCGTCCCCTTCCTCGCAATAACCGGGAAAAACCTCCTTTCCGGAGAGCGGCTGGTCCGGCAGCTCTCGACGGCTGCAGCGGTTGCATTCCTGATTTATGCCCCTTTCGAATTTACACCGCTCGGTGACTGGCTGATCGCGGTCGTCGTGGACCAGACGGCGGCCGTTCTCTCTCTTGTCGGGTACCCCGTCGACCGGCTCGCGTGGAACCTCGTCTCCCGGAACGGTTACCGGGTGGAGATCATCCTCGCCTGCACGGGGATCCAGGCAATAGCCATCATGCTCGGCGTGGTCAGCGCTGTCAGGACGACGTTCCGCCAGAAGGTTCTCTCGTTCCTGCTCATCGTCCCTGTCATCTACCTCCTCAACATCGCGAGGAACGTCGGGGTCATCATTGCCTATTCCGGGCAGTGGTTCCCCTACCTGCCGGAGATTGCGGGCAACGGGGAACCGGGGTACGAGAGTTTCTTCTGGGCGCACAACGTGATCGCCGAGGGGCTGGCACTTCTCCTCCTCATCGGAATAGCATGGGGACTCTTTTCCATCATCCCGGATCTGGCACGGTATGCCACGGACCTCGTTGACCTCTATATCAGGGAGATCAGGCGAGCGTTCGGTAGAGGTACGTGATTCTCTGGACTGCGGAGAGGTTCGTGCAGATAGCGATGATGATGACCGAGATCCAGATGAACCCCGTTGCTCCTCCGATGAGGAGGACGAGGCAGGTCTCGGGTCTCCCGAAGAACCCGACACCCTCGAGGGGGTCTTCTATCTTCCCGTCGACCCTCTCCTGGTAGCCGATCTCGGCGTAGACCACCGGCTTGATGAAGGTGTTCATCAGGGACCCGGTGACGGCAAGGGCGACAACGCAGAAATCGGCTGTCGGGGGAAGGGACAGGAAACGCGTGACGAGCGGGACACCGGAGACGCCTATCCCGACAATGACGAGGGCATCCACGTACTTATCCACGATCCAGTCAAAAACCGCCCCGAACCGTGACTGGGTCGATGTCTGGCGTGCGACTGACCCGTCGACCAGGTCGAGCAGCACGGAGACAAAGAGGGCGAGGCTGCCGGCGGGAAACATCCGGAGGGAAAAGAGAATGGCACAGAGGATACCAAAGACCAGCGCAAGGAATGAGACCTGGTTTGCCGAAAAACCCGCCCGTGAAAAGAGTGCTGCCACCGGCTCGATGTACCGCATGAAACGGGGCCGGAGGGCAGTAATGTTCATGCCTAAGTACCATGCCGGGACTGCGGATAATGGTTATCATCCCCGGCTGGTGACAGCCCCTATGGGGAAAATAACCGGATTTTTCAGGATAAAGGCGGCTTTGCAGTCTCTTGCCGGCCGGGGAACCTCTATATCAGAGCAGCACGATACAGCTCTCTGTGGCGGGAGATTTCGTGCCGGAAAACAGAAGAAGGCCCCATGTCCTGATGATGTCAGAGATCACGGTAGACGGGAAGCTCACCCTCAAGAGGGGAGCATCCAGCAAAATCCTGATGAAATACATGGACCATGCGACCGAGATCCTCCTGCACAAAACGCGTGCCGCCTGCGATGCAATCATGGTCGGTTCCCGGACGATACAGATCGATAACTCGTTCCTGACAGTCCGGCTGGTCCCCGGGAAGAGCCCCCTCCGGGTCATCCCGAGCAGCATGGCAGATATTCCCCCGGATGCAAACGTCCTCGGGCCCGATGCACCCACGGTCATCGCTGTCTGTTCCCGGGCACCGGAAGAAAAGGTAGCGATGCTCCGGGCCAGGGGAGTTTCTGTCGTCGTTGCCGGAGAAGACCATGTCGACCTGCCGCTCCTCATGGAGAAGCTGCACGATGAGTTCGGTGTCCGGCGGATGATGCTCGAAGGAGGCCCCACTCTCAACTGGCACATGCTGCACCACCGGCTCGTGGACGAGATCCGGCTCATCCACCTCCCCTTCATCGTCGGGGGAGCCGACACGCCCTCGCTTGTCGGCGGGATGCACATCGAGGACGAGTCGCAGATGATCCGGCTGGCCCTGTCGTCCCATTACATGTGCGGCACGAACCTCGTGACAGAGTGGAGGGTCCTCTATTCAGGGAAAGGAGGGGACACAAGTGGAGGAGATTCCGGGACATAGCCAAAAGCCCGTAAGGCGCCTTTTCGTATTCGCTCTTCTCCTGCTCCTGGCATTCCTTGCGGGAGCTGCGGCATTCTGGCTCCTCCAGTGGTCTGACACGCAGGAGATGGGGATTTCGGTCATCCGTATCGAGGGGACCATCGTGACCGGCACGGGCCACGGAGGGGGTTATACCGGCTCGGAATACGCGGGCCGGGCGATCCGGGATGCAGCCGACGATCCCCTCGTCAAAGCGATAGTGCTGCGCGTCAACAGTCCCGGCGGCACCCCTGCGGCTGCCCAGGAGATCATCCGGGACATCAGGTATGCCATGGAAAAGAAGCCGGTGGTCGTCTCCATGGGTGACATTGCCACCTCCGCGGCGTATGCCATCTCTGCACCGGCAGACCGCATCTACGCAAACCCCGACACCATTACGGGCGGGATTGGCACATCCTGGACATTTATTGACATATCGGACTGGCTTGCGGAGAATAACATCAGCGTCGACGTGATTACCTCGGGGAGCAGGAAGGATATGGGATACGGGTACCGTCCCCTCTCGCCCGAGGAGCGCGAGTATGCCGGTATGATTGTAAACGAGAGTAACGAGGGGATCCTTTCCGGGATCCTTGCCGCACGGCCGGTCAACCGGAGTATTATCGAGGACGCACGGGTGTTCCGCGGACAGGATGCCCTCGAAGCAGGCCTCGTTGACGAACTGGGAAACCTCAACGATGCCATCGAGGGAGCAAGGAAGCTTGCAGCCGGCTGGAAACCCTGAACTCCCCCCGTCAGACCATCGAGGCCGGATCGGCCTTCATGAACTCCCTGCACACGGTCGTTGCATAACTCCCGGGGCCGAGGGAAAAAGTGAGGGTCACGTCCTTTCCCGCAACAGTCCATGCAACGTCCGTGGAGAGGACTGCCGGTCGCAGCGCCCCGTTGTACCGGGTCCCCACGATCTCCGAGGCCCGTGCGAAATCTTCCGGGGAGATGCCATGCCTGGCAAGGAGGAGGGCCATCGCAGAATCGTCCTCGCCGGCAGGCTGAACGGGCCGCGACCCCGGTACCATGATCGCGACGCGGCACCTGCCCCTGGAGGCCATGGTGCGGGCAGCCTGGAGCATCGGGGACGAGACGACATCCTCTTTTCCGTCTGAAAAGAGGAGCCTGTCCCCCGCATGCGGGATCCGGAAGTCATCGCCGAGCCTCTCCATCCGGGACGAGACGGTGCAGTTGAAGAGGTGGGACTGGAATGCACTGACGAAGAGGGAGAGGAGCCGGGGCGGGAGGGAACACAGCGCACCCCGGTAGTCACCCGGGTGCGATACGAGGTGGTGGAGCATTGCCCTCTCGTAGGAGAGGGTCACGGGAAACGACCGCAGGGCAGCGGCAGGGTCACGGGACGAGAGGAACTCTCCGCGTGCTTCCCGCACGGCAGGGTCCTCGCCCGGGCAGGCCCTGCCGATGTAACAGGTGACAGCCCCTTCGAGGTCACCTTTGAGGATGTGGAGACCCACGAGGTGGGTGACGGGTCTTGCCACCCCGAACCTCTGGATGCCGAAGTAGTTGGGGATTCCCTGCCTGCACGTCTCCGCAACTTCCGCAAGCTCCCGGCCGGGGTCGGACGACCGCGTGTCCCGTATGGTGATCGAGAAACGGTTCCCCTCATGCCCGCCGAGGGACAGGGGCTGCTGCGATCTCCCGACCGGGACTATTTCGATGTCTCCGAGGGTGACCCGTGCGATATCGTTTTCCCGGACTCCGTAGATGGCAATCAGCTGGGTGGTGAGGGCATGGGTATCCTTCGTCCCCGTCCACGAGACCCGGCGGTGCGATATCCCCAGCTGCCTTGCGATCTCGCGGGCTGCCCGCTGCATCTCCCAGTTCCTCTTCGTCAGCCGGCAGACGAGGTACGGCCCCTCGTCTCCCGGTGCGGCAAAGACCTCGTCCACAGCAAAGTCCTCCGCACGCTCCCGCAGCCTGCCGCCGGTTCCCGGTGTATCGCTCGCGTAGTAGCGCATCCCGAGGAACTTTTCGAGGGGATAGGGGCTCTCTTTCATAAAACGGTCTTCCTGTCGGGGAACCCGCAGCCGGAAAGGGGTGCCACCTGTCCGGCCTTCACAGGAGGGACAGGGAACTCGTTATCCGGTCGAGATCCTCGCTCTTTGCGGGCCCGAGGCCGAGCGCGGTCACGGTTCCCGGTGGGATCTCGGTCAGTCCCGCGTCCTGGACAAGACCGGTCGCGATCCCGGAGTGTTCCGCAAGGCTCTTGAGTTCCAGGAGATCCCGTTCCCCGGGAACCTTCAGGACGACCTTCTTCTGCCCTTCCTGGAACCATTTCTTCTTCGTGGCTGCATCGGCCCTCTCGTACGCGATGATCGCGGCATGGGCGACCTGGGCACACGTCTTGCCGCAGCTCATCCTGATATCGCTCCGGACGACGATGCACTGTTTCCAGACAAACTGTGGTTCTCTCTCCATCTGCGGGAGTATGTTTCCCCCTGCGAGGTGAAAAATGGGTGTGAGGGAGAATGTGCCGGCAGTCCGGGTTCCGGCAGGCCCGTGGTTTCCATCCCCGGCTGCTCCCGTTCTTTAGTCCCTCCGGTCTTTCAGATCCCTTGATACTGCCACGTGCTGACAATGGAAGGGGAAAACCGTGACGGGACACTTCGACGTTGTCGTGGTCGGCGGCGGACCGTCGGGGAGCACGTGCGCCCGGTTGTGCGCAGAGCAGGGCCTCTCGGTCTGCCTCCTCGAAGAACATGCATCCGCAGGAATCCCTGTCCAGTGTGCCGGACTCCTCTCCCTCGCAGCATTCGAAGAGTGCAGTGTCCCGGACTCCTGCATCATCGCGACGGTGAGGGGTGCCCGGATCGTCTCCTCGCTTGGCCCTGTCCTCTCCTTTGATGCGGGCGTTCCGAAAGCCCACGTGGTGGACCGTGCTATCCTCGACCGCGAGATGCTCGCGCGTGCTGCCCGGGCCGGGGCAGAGATCAGGATGAAGACCGCGTTCTTCCGGAGGGAGGGACACAGCATCGTTACGAGGGGGATACGCGGGAAGGAAGAGATCTCGTTCGGGGTTCTCGTCGGGGCCGACGGGGCAGCGAGCCGGGTCGCCCGCGAGAGCGGCATGCCACGCCCCGCGCACGTCCTTGCCGGCCTCCAGGCAGACATAGCCTGGCGGATGGACGAGGGTCTCGTGGAGATTCACCCCGATGCCTCCCCCGATTTCTTCGGGTGGGCGATTCCCATCGGCCCGGGAAGGGCACGGGTGGGCCTCGCCGGTCTTCGGGATGTCAGGTCGACCTTCCCGCGGTTCCTGGGCCGGTTTTTCGGGGATGGTCACCAGGCATCTGTCCACCTCGTGAGCGGGGCGATCCCCATCGGGCCGAGGGCCCGGACGTATGGCAACCGTGTCCTGCTCGTCGGGGACGCTGCAGGGATGGCCAAGCCCACGTCGGGCGGGGGCGTCTACACGGGTGTCCGGGCAGCGCGGCATGCTGCCCACGTCATCGGGGAGGCTGTCAGGAAAGGGAAATTCAGCGATGACGACCTGTCCCCCTATGAGAAGGCCTGGAGAGCAGACTTCGGCCGCGAGCTTTCTCTTGGGCTCCGGCTCTTCGAGGTCCGCCGGAAAATGACACCTGGTGATATTGCAGGGATAATCAGGGCACTCGATGACCCTGCCATCATCAGGGACATCGTGTCCCTGGGAGACATGGACCGGCCCGGAAAGATTGTCCGCCGCCTTGCTACGAGGCCGGAACTCTTTCCCCTTGTTGGCACGCTCATCAGCTCAATGGTATTAAAAAATTTCAATAAGAACATTTTTTAAAGAATAAGTAAAACTATCAAATGTAAGAGTATTATTCTGGTGATTCAATTGCACATCCCTGATAGTTTCATTCCACTCCTGCAGGCAGCAGTGTACTGGGTCATTGCCCTCGTGTTCATTGCCCTGTCCCTGCGGTGGGCAAGGGCCGAGATGCGTGAAGAAAAGGTCCCTCTCGTCGCCGTGCTTGCGGCGGGAATCTTTGCCATACAGGCGGTCAACGTCCCTATTCCATGGGGGACGAGCGGTCACATGGTGGGGGCCGCCCTCGCTGCGATCGTCCTTGGTTCACCCTTTGCAGCGGTCTTCGTTCTCACCCTCGTCCTGATCGTCCAGGGAGTCTTGTTCGGTGACGGCGGGATCACGGTGATGGGGGCAAACATCATCAACATGGGTGTCATCGGGGGATTCGTCGGGTTCTACAGTTACAAGGGATTAAACAGGGCCATCAGGAACCCGTATCCTGCTGCATTTGTGGCTGCCTGGCTCTCCCTGTTTGTTTCGGCCCTTGCCTGCGCAGTCGAGATGGCCATTGCAGGAACGTTTCCCCTGGGCCTCGGCCTCTTCTCCATGGGCTTATACCATGCCGTCATCGGGGTGATCGAGGGCGCGATAACGACTGTCGCACTCTACCTGATCTTTACGGCACGACCTGACATCCTCCCGAAGGAATCGGGGGTGACCGCCTGATGAAGAAGGACAATATCCTCATCTTTGGGATCATCATTGCCCTTGTAATCGCGGTTGCAGCGCCGTTCATCGCATCCAGCAACCCGGACGGCCTGGAGAGTGCATTCTTCGGGATATTCGGGGCAAAGGAGATCCATGGTTCGGAACTTAACGAGGATGCCGCAGTCGCAGCCGAGGAACAGGTCCAGGAGATCACAGGGAACACGTTCTCGTATGCGGCACCGTTCCCGGATTATTCCATCGAAGGTCTCGCGAAGATGGGAGAGGCCCTTGCCATCGTGGCAGGGACGATCCTCGTCCTGCTTGTTGCATTCGGGCTCGGAAAAGCCTTTTCCCGCCCGGGATGAAAGAATACCTATTTACTTTTTTGCGCCCCACCCGTTCGGGGTAAGGTTCTTTCCATGCACCTCATCGAGACACGGGACCTCTGTCACGTCTACCCCGGAAACGTCAGGGGCCTTGACAGGGTGAACTTCATCGCACCGCGCAACGCGCGCATTGCAGTGATAGGTGCAAACGGAGCCGGGAAGAGCACGCTTTTCAAGCACTTCAACGGTATCCTCCAGCCCACCTCGGGCACGATCCTGATCCGCGGCGAGCCGATCACCCGTGAAAATGTAAAAGAGGTACGGAAGTTCGTGGGTGTGGTCTTCCAGAACCCCGATGACCAGATCTTCTCTCCGACCGTCGAACAGGATGTGGCGTTCGGTCCGATGAACCTGGGACTCGACGGGGAGACTGTCCGCCACAGGGTGGAAGAGGCCCTCCGCGTGGTCGGGATCACCCACCTGCGTAACCGCGTCCCCCACCACCTCTCCGGCGGGGAGAAGAAGAGAGTCGCGATCGCCGGCATCATCGCAATGGAACCTCAGGTGCTGGTGCTCGACGAACCCACTGCGGGGCTCGATCCGGCCGGAGTCCGTGACCTCGTGGACTTTGTCAATTCGCTTGCCCGCAGGTTCGGCATGACAGTCATCTATTCCACGCACGACGTCTCGCTCGTCCCTGAAATGGCCGATATCGTGTACGTCATGGACAAGGGAAGGATTGTTGCGAGCGGCACGTGCAGGGAGGTATTCGTGCAGCACGAGATGCTGGCATCCGTCCGCCTCGAAGTCCCTGTCATTCCACGTCTGATCGGGGCGCTGCGGCAGGAAGGGGTCGGGATCTCCATGGCGTACACATTTGACGAGGCAAAGAACGCTTTCCTGGAGGCATTCGGGAGGAGGGGATGATCGAGGAACTCTTCTTCATCGAGAAGCAGGCATACAGGAAAAGCCCGGTCCACGACATCGACGCCCGGGCGAAGATCATCCTCTGCTTTGCAGCGATCGTCGCGATGGTCGCCGTCCCGTACTCGCCGGTCGTCTTTCCGGTTGGACTCGTCTTTTTCCTCCTCTTTGCGATCCTCTGGGCACTCTCGCGCCTCTCGCCCCTCGTCTATGGAAAGAGGGTCCTCATGGTGGTCCCCTTCGGTTTCTTTCTCATATTTGTCCAGATATTCGTACAGAACCCTTACTACACGGTTTACACGTCCATTGCTGACCTCCCGTTCGGGATCCATGTCTACCGGGAGTCCGTCGAGTTTGCCTCTGTCCTGTTCGTGAAATTCCTCGTCTCGATATCGTTTATCATCCTGCTCTCCTCCACGACGCGTGTCCAGGACCTCCTGGAGGGGGCCGGCAGGCTCGGTCTCCCGGCAGAGTTCTCACTCGTACTCGGGATGATGGTCCGGTACATATTTGTCTTCGGGTACATCACGCGTAAGGTTGGCGAATCGCTTGCCGCCCGTTGCTTCTCGCCCTTTGACCGGAACCTGCCGTACCGGTACCGCCTGCGTGTCCTCGCATATACCATCGGCACGCTCTTCATCCGGTCCTACGAGCAGGGAGAAAGGACGTACATGGCCATGCTCTGCAGGGGATACGGGCGCGAAAGCCACCTCTACATCAGGAAGAAGCCCCTCGCAAGAAGGGACCTGTTCTTTCTTCTGGCCTGCATGCCCGTGGTCGTCTGCACCCCCGTCATCGCCTGGCTGTCCTCGCAGGGACTGCTCTGATCGCAACCCTTTTTCCCTTTGAGGGGACCTCTCTTTCTCATGGCAAGCGCGTTTGGACGGGGATTCATCACAAACCTCATGCACATCTGCAAGCACTTCTCGGGGAAGCCCGAGGAAGCATTTTTCGGGGCAGCAGACCACCTGGAAGAGTTCATCGTTCCCGACCAGTTCAGGGGGACAGAGATCGAGGAACTCGCGGACAGGCTCCGCAAGCGGATCGTCTGGCACCAGCCGGGGACACTCGACAGGGAGGAGGCAGAAGAGGTGAAGAAACTCATCAACCGCCTGATCATTGCCATCGACAAGGGGCTCGGGATAAAAGATCCGGATCTCGGCGAATTCCAGTAAAATTACCCGGTTTTCCTGAATTAGGCTTATGTGTTTGCGCGTCCAATACTACATGTGACGCCCGTTCTGCTGGAAAAAGTGTGTTTTTTGACGGGGGAGAAGAATGGCAGATACTTATGATGCTTCGCATATCACGGTACTTGAGGGTCTCCAGCCGGTCAGGGAACGTCCCGCAATGTATATCGGGAGCACCGATACGCGGGGACTCCACCACCTCGTCTACGAGGTAGTGGACAACTCCATTGACGAGGCTCTTGCCGGGTTCTGCACATCCATATGGGTGACAATTCACGGCGACGGGTCCATCTCCGTCCTCGACAACGGGAGGGGTATCCCCGTCGACGAGATGAACAATACGAAAAAGAGTGCTCTCGAGGTCGTCCTCACCGTGCTGCACGCAGGCGGCAAGTTCGACAAGAGCACGTACCAGGTCTCCGGGGGGCTCCACGGTGTCGGTGTCTCCGTTGTCAATGCACTCTCGCGGTGGCTCCACGCGAGGGTATACCGGGACGGAAACATCTACGAGATGCGCTTCGAACGGGGGCGTGTCACGAGTCCCCTTGCGTCCCGCGAGGAGAGCATCGAGGAACTTATCGCCCGGTACCAGGAGTGGTACGGTTCGAGACCTGCGTTCCGCGGATCGGACAGGGCGGAGTTCCTCCAGAAATTCGGAAACCACCTCTCGGGTACACTGATCACGTTTGCCCCGGACGAGACGATATTCGAGACGGTCAGGTTCGATTACGACATCCTGGCCCACAGGCTCCGTGAACTGGCGTTTCTCAACGCCGGGATCTCCATATCGCTCCTGGACGAGCGGACCGGTGACAGCGAGAAGTTCCACTACGAGGGAGGTATCGCGGAATACGTGCGTTTCCTCAACGCCGGGGCCGAACCTCTCCACCCTGACGTCATCTCGCTGAAGAAGAACGACCCGGAGTCCATGACAGAGATCGAGGTGGCCCTCCAGTACACGACAGGATACTCGGAACAGATCTTTTCGTACGTCAACAGCGTCAATACGCGGGAGGGCGGGACGCACCTGGAAGGGTTCCGCAGCGCGATTACGAAGGCGGTCAACAACTCTGCCCGCAAGAACAACCTGATCCGGGAGACCGGGCTCTCCATCCGGGGCGAGGACGTCCGCGAGGGCTTGACAGCGATCATCAGCGTCAAGATCGCAAACCCCCAGTTCGAGGGCCAGACCAAGATGCGCCTGGGCAACAGCAACGTCAAGGGAATCGTGGACTCGCTCGTCTACCAGTCGCTCTCGGACTACTTCGAGGAGAACCCGCGTGTCCTCTCTGCGATCGTGGAGAAGGTCCTGACTGCTGCACGGGCCCGCGAGGCCGCGAGGAACGCCCGCGAGCTGGCCCGCCGGAAGAGCACCCTCGAGACAACCGGGCTGCCCGGGAAACTTGCCGACTGTTCCGAGCGGGATCCGGCCCGGAGCGAAATATACATCGTGGAGGGGGACTCGGCAGGCGGTTCCGCAAAGCAGGGCCGTGACCGCCGGTTCCAGGCAATCCTGCCCCTGCGGGGCAAGATCCTGAACGTGGAGAAGGCGACCCAGCACAGGATCCTCAAGAACGCAGAGATCCAAGCCCTCATTTCAGCCATCGGGACGGGAGTCGGCGAGCAGTTTGACCCGGAGAAGGCCCGCTACCACCGCGTTATCCTGATGACCGATGCTGACGTGGACGGAGCCCACATCAGGACGCTCCTCCTGACGTTCTTCTTCCGGTACATGAAGAGGCTGATCGAGGAGGGGTTCGTGTACATCGCCCAGCCCCCCCTGTTCCGCGTTGCCAAGGGGAAAGTCGAGAAATATGCGTTCCGCGAGGAGGAGATGAAGGAGATCGTGAAAGAGCTGGGCGAGAAAGGGGTGACGGTGCAGCGGTACAAGGGTCTTGGTGAGATGAATGCGGGGCAGCTGTGGAGCACGACGATGGACCCTGCCAGCCGTGTCCTCAAGCGGGTCACGATAGAGGATGCAAGTTTCGCAAACGAGATATTCGAGAAGCTGATGGGAGAGGACGTGGCCGCCCGCCGCGATTTCATCAAGCGCCACGCCCGCGAGGTGACGAACCTTGACATCTGAGCAGGCAGGCACCGCGGGGGCGGGCCAGGAGCCTGCAAGCCAGGTCATCCCGGTGAACATCGAGGAGGAGATGAAGACCTCCTACATCAACTACGCGATGAGCGTCATCATCGGGAGGGCCATCCCGGACGTGCGGGACGGGTTGAAGCCGGTTCACCGGAGGTCGCTCTTCTCCATGTGGGAGATGGGCAACACCCATGACAAGCCCACCCGGAAGAGTGCCCGTGTCGTCGGGGACGTCATGGGGAAGTACCACCCCCACGGTGACGCGGCCATCTATGACACCATCGTCAAGATGGCCCAGCCCTTCACCTACCGGTATCCCCTGATCGAGGGGCAGGGTAACTTCGGGTCGATTGACGGTGACGCCCCGGCGGCAATGAGGTACACGGAGGTGAGGCTCGACCCACTCGCTGAGGAACTCCTGCACGATATCGAAAAGGAGACCGTTGCGTTTGTCCCCAACTTTGACGAGTCGCTCAACGAGCCCGTTGTTCTCCCCGCGAAGGTACCAAACCTCCTCCTCAACGGGTCGAGCGGCATCGCTGTCGGCATGGCGACGAACATGCCGCCGCACAACCTCCGCGAGGTCTGCAACGCGCTCGTCCAGTACCTCGACACGCCTGATGCCCCCCTCGAGGTCTTCATGCAGCACCTTCCCGGCCCGGACTTTCCCACCGGCGGGGTCATCATGGGCACCGAGGGAATAAAGAGTGCCTACCTCACCGGCCAGGGCAAGGTCATCATCAGGGGCGTTGCCGAGATAGAAGACCGGGGAAGCCGGGGGGAACGGATCGTTATCACCGAGATCCCGTTCCAGGTCAACAAGGCCAGGCTCATCGAGACCATCGCCAATCTCGTCAAGGAGAAGAAGATCGAGGGGATCTCCGATATCAGGGACGAGTCGGACAAGGAGGGTCTCCGGGTCGTCATCGACCTGAAAAAAGGAGCCTCCGGTGCAATCATCCTCAACCAGCTCTACAAGCACACGGCGCTCGAGAGCACATTCGGCATCATCAACCTGGCAATCGTCGAGAACCAGCCGCGTATCCTCTCCCTGACGGGTCTCTTCCGCGAGTTCGTCGCCCACAGGATCGAGGTCATCCGCCGCAGGAGCGAGTACGACCGGAGGAAGGCGCAGGAACGCGCCCATATCCTCGAGGGTCTGCTGCTCGCCCTCTCCCGCATCGACGAGGTGATCGCTGCCATCAGGGCGTCGGAGACGGCTGATGTTGCAAAGGAGACACTGATCACGCGGTTTGGGCTCGATGAGCCACAGGCTGCAGCCATCCTCCAGATGCAGCTGCGCAGGCTCGCTGCGCTCGAGCAAAAGAAGATCCAGGACGAAAAAGACGAACTCTTGAAAGAGATCGCCCGCCTGACGGAGATCCTCGCCGACGAGAAGAACATCCGGCGGGAGATCCGGAAGGAACTGGTCGCGATCGCGGAGAAATACGGGGATGACCGCAGGACCCGGATATCCGCGGAGGCGACGCAGCTAGACAGGGAAGACCTCATCGAGGACAAGCAGGTGCTCGTATCCCTCACGTCGCTCAACTACATCAAGAGGATGGACCTTGACACCTACCGCCAGCAGAGGAGGGGAGGGAGGGGGATCATCGGGATGTCGACAAAGGAAGAAGACTACGTGACCGACGTCTTTGTCGCCAATACCCACGATTACCTGCTCTGCTTCACGACGACCGGAAGGGCCTACTGGCTCAAGGTGTACGACATACCGGAGGGTTCGCGCACGAGCCGCGGCAAGGCAATCGTCAACCTGCTCAACCTCGACAACGAGAAAGTGACCGCTGTGATACCGGTGCGCGAGTTCTCGCGGGACAGGTTCCTCTTCTTTGCAACGCGGAAGGGAATGGTGCTCAAGGTCCCGCTCGAGGAGTTCTCCCGGCCCCGGTCGACAGGGATCATCGCGATGAACCTGCGGGAGGGCGACGAGCTCGTTGACGTCAAGATCACCGACGGGAAACGCGAGGTCATCCTGACCACCCGGAAGGGCCAGAGCCTCCGGTTCAGCGAATCTTCCGTGACCGAGCATCACAGGGGTGCAATGGGCGTGATAGGGATCAGGATGAGGGGCAACGATGACCTGCGGGCTGTCTCCCTCGTCGAGAAGGACCACCTCCTGACGGTTACCGAGAACGGGTACGGCAAGCGCACCGATTTCGCAGAGTTCCACGGCCACGGGCGGGGAACGATGGGTGTCCGCAACATCCTGACAGAGTTCCGTGGCGGTGTCGTGGACGCGAAGGCGGTCTCCGAAAACGACGAGATCATCCTCATGAGTGCGTCAGGGATCGTCATCAGGACCAAGGTCTCGGAGATCTCCATCCAGAAGAGGAGCACCCGGGGAGTCAGGATCATGAAGATGGAGGAAGGCGACCGCGTCGTCGGGTTCGCCATCCTCCGTCCCGAGATGGAGGAATAAAGTCACCCGTCTCCTTTTTTCCCGGCTGGTGCCGGGGAGTTTGCCGGTCGCGATACATTCATCCCCTCGTTTTTCCCTCTTTTTCCCGATGTACCAGACGAGGATCCACCAGAAGACGCGTGGCGAGGGGGACATCGTTGATCTGTCGCAGCGCGTGAGGGAAGCGGTCCGGGAGAGCGGTGTCCGCGAGGGACTGGTGAACGTCTTTGTGACCGGATCGACTGCTGCCGTGACCACGATCGAGTACGAGAGCGGGGTTCTCAAAGACCTTGTCCGGGCACTCTCGGCCATTGCACCTGCCACCATTCCCTACGCCCACGACGGTGCATGGGGCGACGGGAACGGCCGATCCCACGTCAGGGCAGCCATCGTCGGCCCCTCCCTTTCCATTCCGGTGACCGGGGGCGAGCCTGAGCTTGGAACGTGGCAGCAGGTCGTTCTCCTCGAACTCGATGTCAGGCAGGAAAGGGACAGGACAGTCATCATCACCGTCATGCCCTGAAGGAACGAAACAATAACCCTGCATGTGCGGTCCACACCCGCACTTCGCCGGTCCCCCTCTCCAGGAAACACACCGGGTTCTTCCGAAGACACGGGTACCAGATTGAGAACGGCGCTTGCGGTTTTCATCCGGGGGCCGGCCGTGGCCCCATAGCCTTTCGCTGTGTCTCACTCGAAAAAAGGGTCAGTCCAGCGGGATTGTCTCCAGCTGGGAGACGAGTTCCCAGATACGCGTCCGGGCATGGACGGGCATGTTTGGATCGTTGCTGATCTCGTCGATCTTGGATATCGCTTCAGCTGCCCGGAGCCCGGTTTTTTTGGAATTATTCATCAGCAGCTGGCGGGTCTCATCTGCGACCCTCCGGATATTTCGCGGTATGGTGCTGTCATCCATGATGTGCTGGAGCATCTGGATACAGTTCTCGATGGTCTTTTCAGGGTTGGTCATGACAATCCCCTCCGGTCGTGCATGAAAAACTCATCAATAACGAGTCATTCCTGAACCACTACTTATATAGAGGACAAGTCATATAAACCATGCGAAACTGCGGTGTCGGGAAAAATGGCTGGTGAAGGGCAGACGAAACGGGAAGACGAGATTATGGCCCGCTACCTCCTCAAGGGAGGAAAGATGCTCTCGGCGACATGCCCGGCATGCGGCTGCCCGCTCTTCGAGATCAGGGGGGAAAAGCTCTGCGTTGTCTGCACCGAAAGGAATGCAGAAAAAGGTGAGCCTGCTGCAGGACTGACCCGGCCGCCCCATCCGGGAGGAGTCGGGGGAGGAGAGGGGACGATTCCTGACGGGTTCCGGATGAAGGAATCGCTCGAGCGTGCCATCGTCTCCCTCTGCGAAAAAGCAGCCGCCGAGGAGGACCCGGTACGGGCAAAGATCCTGATGGAGGCCGTGCAGGCCGGCGCGGACGCTTTCCGGAAACTTGCCGGAAAACCGGATCAGCGGTAGGGCCGGTGCGAGACTTCCCAAATCTTTTTTGCCCGTTCCTTTCCTATTCCCTTCACCCTGACAAGATCCTCCTCCTGTGCATTAACCACTGCCTGGACGGAGCCGAAGTGCTCGAGGAGGGCGCGTGCGTGCTTTGGCCCGATGTCGGGAAACGAGGCGATGATCATCTCTGCCTGCTCCCGCAGCGAGTACCCCGTTTTCCGGACAGGAAGTGTCCTCTCCCTGTCCCCTCCCTCCTCGCGCCTCGCAAGGATCCCGATGATCTGGGCCGTCTCCTCCTCGTTCCTGGAAAAGAGTACCGAGATGCCGAGGTCGACGGCAATTGCAGCCAGTGTGCCCCTGATTGCGTTCGGGTGGATGTCCCTTGCCGTGTAGATATCGGCGGTTCCCTCGATGATCAGGACGGGCCGCGGGGCACTCTCGGCGAGGACCTTTAACTGGGCAAAGAGGTCCCGGTCAACGAGCGTGTCCACGAAATCCCTGACAGTCTTTCTCTCGACCAGTATCCTGTCCCCTATGGCATAGTCCCCGGAGGGGAGCCTCCCGATCGCGAGCTGGACGCGGAGAGTGCTTAGGACCTCGACGACCCGCGATGAGGTCTCGCGGTCATCCACCTTCACGACCGGCCCTTTCTCCGGGAAGTCCCCGATCGAGGACTGGGCGGCAGGAGGCGACCGCGGAACGCTCTCGAAGGGGGTCGTTCCGTGGTGCATGCGCCGGATCCCGGCGATCATCGACTTCTCGCGGGTCTGGCTCACGTACCGGAAGACCTCGTCGGTCGTCCCCTTCGTGACGAGGACGACGATCCTTCCCCTCCCGCTCCTTCCCGTCCGCCCCTTCCTCTGGATACTCCTGATCTCGGACGGGACGGCCTCGTAGAAGACGACGAGGTCCGTCGAGGGAATGTCGAGTCCTTCCTCGCCGACGGAGGTCGCGACGAGCACCCGGAAATCCCCCGCCCTGAACTTCTGCAGGGCCTCGATCTGTTTCTTCTGGGAGAGTCCCTTCTCCGTGTCCCTGGTGGCCTGGCCGACAAACCGCTGGCAGGGGATGCCCCGTTCCGAGAGGAAATCCACGATCTGCTGGACCATGTCACGGAATGTGGCAAAGATGATGATCCTGCTCTCCGGCGAGGTCTCAAGCTGTTCTGCAACGACATCTGCAAGGATCCCGGGTTTCGGGTGCAGCTCTCCTTTCCAGGACATGCAGCGCTCAAGGACCCTGATAAAGACCGGGTCCTTTGCCAGTCGTGCGGCAGACTTGGGGCTGCCGCTCCCGGTCCCCTCGGCGAGCAGGCGGTTGATGTACTGGCAGAAGACGCGGCTTCCCTGCGATTCTGCGAGGCCGACAGCATGGCGGAGCTTCATCAGCTCGGCATACAGGGACGCTCCCATGTACCCTGCAGAGTCCCTTTCCTGGATTTTCTGCTGGACCTGGGCATTGATGGCATTGAGGGCCTTCATGGAGAGCTGCTGGCGTGGAGGGACCATGAACCCGAGGGACCGGAGCTGAGCCAGCCGGGAGTCGATCAGGGCGTTGATGTCCGCCGTGGCTTTTTTCAGCTCGTCGGGAAGATCCACCTGGATGATCTCGATCTCCCTTTCGTGGATGTAGGGTGCAACGTCAGGGTCGCTCTCGGTCCGGCTCTCGACGCGGGTGATACCCAGGTTCCTGCAGACCTCCTCGACTTTCTCCCTCTCGCCGCCCGGCGACGCCGTCATCGCGAGCACGAGGGGTGCCCGGGCGGTCTCGAGGTATCTCCGGGCAATGAAGACGTATGCATAGTTGCCGACCCCCCTGTGGCACTCGTCGAAGATGACGAGCACGACATCGGCGAGGTCGTAACTCCCGGAGAGGATATCGTTCTTGATGACCTGCGGCGTTGCAAAGATGACCCGGGCGTCCTTCCATGCCCCTGCACGATCTGACGCGGGGGTCTCGCCCGTGAACATGGCAAACGTGCGTTCATTCTGCCCGGGGAGGGAGAGAAACTGCGAAAAGAACCGGAGGTGCTGCTCGACGAGCGGCTTTGTGGGGGCGAGCATCAGCACCCTGCCCCCCTGGTTGTAGAGGCGGGATGCTGCGACGAGGAGGGCTATTGCGGTCTTCCCAAGCCCCGTCGGGAGGACGACCATCGTGTTCTCCTCGAGCGCCTTCATCGCGATGGAGAGCTGGTAGGCCCTCGAATCCAGGGTTCCCGGCGCGATGTAAGGGTGGGAGATCGCGGTCATGGGGACTTGAGTTCCGCAAATGTGGTCCTGCCCCGGATGAGTGAACCGATGAGGGCGGGGAGGTCCCTGACGGGGACCCTGACCTGCTCCATGCTGTCCCTGTCGCGGAGCGTCACGGTCCCGTCTTCGGGCGTCTGGTAGTCCACGGTGATGGCAAAGGGTGTCCCGATCTCGTCCTGCCTCCTGTACCTCCTCCCGATGGCGCCCGAGTCGTCGAACTCGGCAACGATGCCAAAGGACGTGAGGTCTTCAAGGATCCGGCCCGCGATCTCGGGCAGGCCGTCGCGGTTCATCAGGGGAAATACGGCGGCCTGGATGGGTGCAATCCGGGGTGGGAGGCGAAGGACACGGCGTTCCTCGTCTTTGACGACCTCTTCTGCATAACTGTGTTCGAGAACCGCGTAGATCATCCGGTCGATGCCGTAACTGGGCTCGATGACGTGGGGGGTCACTTCCTCACCCGGAACCTCGACCTCCTCCTCGCGGATCTCGTAGAGGTCGGGCGGGATGAAGATCTCTTCGCCCCCCACGGAAACAGAAATCCCGCCTTCCGCGGGTGCGGACGCTTCGAGGGCTTCTGCCACCCTCTTTGCCCTGTCGCGGAAGCGGGGACCGAGTGCTCCCATGCGGGGCACGACCCTGACCCGCTTCTCCCTGCGGGGAGCCGGGTAGGGGATGAAGACAGAGAAACGCTCGCCGCTCTGTTTTTCGTGTGCCCGGAGGTCATAGTCGGTCCGGTCGGCAATCCCGACCGTCTCGACCCACCCGAACCTCTCGGAATAGACTTCCGCGTCCCAGCAGTCCATCGCGTAATGGGCCCTCTCGTCGGGGAGGTGCTGCCGGAAGCGGAGCCTTTCTGGTTTCACACCGATGGTTACCAGGAGGTCGTGGGTGAGTGCAAGGTAATACGCGATGAAGCTGTGGGCCACGACGCCCGCGTCCACTGCCTCCTGCATCGTCATCTCGACGGCAGGAGACCCCTCCTGCTGCTGCCTGATCCCAAGGAGGGGCATGCGGTATCCACTGTACCGGGAGAAGCGGGGATGATCCTTCTTTTCCGGGTGCACGAATATCTCGGCCTCGGCCTGGGTGAACTCCCGGAGCCGGATCATGCCCTGCCGGGGCGATATCTCGTTCCGGTAGGACTTGCCGATCTGGACTGCACCGAAGGGCAGCCTGTCCCGGTAGAACCGGAGGAGACGCGAGAAGTCGGTGAACATACCCTGGGCGGTCTCCGGCCGGAGGTACCCTTTCCTCTGGGAGCCGGGGCCTATGGAGGTCTCAAACATCAGGTTGAACGAAAAGACCCCGACCTCTCCGAGGGGCTCGCTGCAGGAAGGGCAGGGGATGTCGCGGAGCCGGCGTGCAAGTTCCGCGGCATCCATTGCCGATGCCCCGGCAATTCCTGCCCCCTCGACGACGTGGTCCGCCCGCAGGTACTCCCTGCAGTGGGGGCACTGGCACATCTTGTCGGAAAAACCCTTGACGTGGCCCGAGGCAATGAATATCTCCTCCTGGCCGATGGTGGGGCACTCGATCTCGTAGTATCCTTCCCGCACGACGTAGAACTCGCGCCAGACGTCTTCGATCCGCCTTTTCATCATCGAGCCGAGCGGACCGTAGTCGATGAAACCGGCGACCGAGCCGTAACATTCGGCCGTCGGCCAGATGAACCCCCTCCGCTTTGCAAGGTCCATTATCGTATCGTAAATATCGCTCATGGGCACAGGGTCACTCTCCTTATATCTGGCACTGCTGCCACAAAAAACTGTGCGGGATTTCCGGCGTTGCGAAAAGGCATAAAATATTTGTATGAGGAGGACCATTCCATCAGATCATGGCCCTTTCCGGAAGGATTCCGGCTATTACCGGGCGAAAAGATAGCATTAAATATGTTGCTGGGTATCTTATTCGGTAATCTGCCAGTGAGGCTTCATGCAGGAAGACAAGAGAAAGCGAGAACTCCTCCAGTTGTTCTCTAACATATCAGGCAAGACCAAGATCGTGGAGCCCATGAAGAAGATTCACGGCACCCTGAGGGACCGCGATGCCGTGGAGAGAGAGATCGCACTCGTCATGAGGGAGATCCTGGAACAGGGCTTTTTCAAGACCAAGCTCAAGCCTATCCAGCTTGCCCGGCTCATCTCGTCGTACTATGCCGGCAAGAACGATACGGAGATAGCCCGGGAACTGGGCGACGAGAAACTCTCAAAGACCGTTGCACGGGCACGCGTCCGGCTCAAGCTCTTCCGCGACCTTGATTTCAAGATGCCGTTTGACCAGGACCGCATGGAAGAACTCCTCTCCTCGGGCAAGACGATGAAGGAGATCTCGGAGGAGCTCGGGGTCAGCCCTTCCACCCTCCGCGAGTACCGCCACGTCATCGAGCAGAGGGACGACACCACGATCGACCCGTTCCTCGAGAGGATCAGGGACGTGATGGAAGACCGTGACCTCTCCGAGCAGATGACCCGGAGTGCCACGAAGGACAGCCTCGGCGAGTCGATCGACATCACCGAGGCCGAGCTGATCGACGTCACCTGACCGGTGTCCGGGACCACAAGCTATTTTTCTTCCAGCGCCCTCTTCCCAAGCGATCATTTTCTTACATGAGCGGAGGGATTCGAGAATGAAGATCACGTGGCTTGGTCACTCATGCATCCTGCTCTCGGGGAGCAGGACGGTGCTCATTGACCCGTTCGTGCCCGAAGGAAAGATCCGGGCAAAACCTGACATCGTTGCCGTGACCCACGGGCATGCCGACCATATGGGGTGCGTCTCTGACTTTCCGGGAGTCCCGGTGGTCGCGGTCAACGAGGTCGCGAAGTACCTGCAATCCCGCGGGATGGAAGCAGAGGCGATGAACATCGGCGGCACGATCGAGGTAAAGGGGGTCCGGTTCACCATGACGCCGGCCGTCCACTCGGCCTGGCTCGAAGAGGCAGGCCCGGGCCACACGGGGGGTGCCGCTGCCGGCTTCGTCGTCAGGATGGATGGAAAGGCGGTCTACCACGCGGGCGACACGGCACTCTTCTCCGACATGGAACTGATAGGAAAACTCTACCACCCCGATGTCGCCCTCCTCCCCATCGGGAGCAGGTACACCATGGGCCCGGAGGAGGCAATGGTTGCCGCCCGGATGATCGGGGCACCGGTGGTGATCCCCATCCACTATAACACATGGCCCATCATCGCACAGGATCCATCCGGGTTTGCACGGGCGCTCGAACGCACAACCGACTGCAGGGCATGTATCCTGGAACCCGGCCAGAGCATCACGCTCTGACCGGAAAAACTCTTCCTGTAATCGCCTTCCCCTTTTTCTCATTACCGGAAACGGCATATGGATATCCTGCAGGCGCTGACGCATCCGATACCCTTATATAAGAATATACTGATTGATGGATTATCCGGGTGTGATAAGCAATGGAGCTTGACGGCAAGACAGTGATAGGGGCGGGCGTCATCCTCTTCATCATCGTGGTTGGTCTCTGGTACGTTTTCCTCAAGTGACCGGGACAAGGGTACGGCTGGCGGGA
>Ga0208940_1001154_pt1 | contig 29038 bp, 25 predicted proteins | sample AD_JPNNA6_MetaG_FD_184445 | JGI IMG/M metagenome (GOLD analysis project Ga0208940, IMG submission 184445) | Active sludge microbial communities of municipal wastewater-treating anaerobic digesters from Japan - AD_JPNNA6_MetaG (SPAdes) (version 2) | ecosystem: Engineered > Bioreactor > Anaerobic... | reverse complement strand
TTTATATCTTATAGTCATCGTCATATCCTGCCGGTATATGGTAATATTTAAACGGTTGCTGCAAAATTTTACAGGTTCTGCTTTCGGGATTATCAAAAAAGTCTTTTACCACTTCCATGAAGTTTAATGAGATGCCAAAGTACAGGCTTCGGTAGGGGTCATCGTCGGTTTTATCCCAGCGAACATAGTTGCGGGTGAAATAGCCAAAATCAAGCTGTATATAGCGCAAAAAGTTGGGCAATCGTAAACCCAGATTTTGCAGTCCAGCTAATCTAAAATTAAGAACATATTTTGCACCGCTGTAATCGCTTGTCATGTGCAAAGGGTTTGCTCCCCAGCGGTCGGTGTAGCCTTCAGTAGGCCAATACTGCCAGCTAAATCCAATAAGCGAGTCCAGTGTTGGCGAATATTCTAATAGTATACCCAAACCAATCCCGGCAACATCGGCAACAACATCTTCATACGAAAATCCATATTTGCCGGTGAATGCATCGCCAACTTCTATAAAAACACCTAAAAAGGTTGCTGTCGCAATTGAATAAAACCACTTGGTATTTCTTCCATTTTCGGACCAATCATAGTAGGCATGAAAAACCCTGAATGATAAATAGTGTGCATAGGCATGTCCTGCTTTGTCAGCACCACCAGAGTCGGTATTCTTACCAAAAAAACCTTCATCAGCAAGCTCGGGATTTTTTTGTTCGCCCCAATCCCATGTTTCCATGCCATATACTGTTGTAATAACCGGGACTGCAATAAACATGGCTAATGTAGGTGTTGTTGGGCCATTGCCTTTGGTAAAAGGATTCCACGAACTGGTTGAATTGTTAACAGTTGCATCAGGTGTATTGGTAACAGCAGTATTGTTATCTGGTATATCGCTAACAGGAATATCACTGGAAGGCGGCGAAGTTAAGCCATTTTCCTGAGCAAATGCTGAGTATGTAAAAAAAACAAGAAGCGTAACAACTGCTACTTGTGCAATATACTTATTCATGGTCAGTGTCCTTTATACACTCATATAGTATTTAATACGCAAAAAAAAATATTGAGTGGTAGACTGTAGATTGCATTTTTAAATGTCAAGATAATATTAACGATATTTTTTAAAAAAATAACTATACAAATAAACGTATCAATATTTATAAAAAATATTCATGTCACCATCATAACTGTACATTAAAAGTATTATTGGCGATAGTTACTCTATAAGTATATGTCAGGCTGTAAATAGTGTGTTACAAAAAATACTTGCTAAAATAGTACTTCATGTATCGTAATAAAAACATATTAATGTAAGAGTGTTAACCATGACTGATTATTCAAAAGCAAACGATGCTGTTATCGAGAAGGTGCAGGGGTATATCTTTGATACTATCCCTGCCAGAGGGCATGAAACTATTGTCAGGTGGGAATATCCGGAGTTCCAGAGTCTTTGCCCTGTTTCGGGCAGGCATGATCAGGGCACCGTGATTATCAGCTATAAACCTGCTAAATTGTTGCTGGAAAGCAAATCAGTGCGTAACTATCTTGGTGCATGGCGTAACAAATCTATATGGCAGGAATATGTTACTGATGTTATAGCTCAGGATTTATTTGATGCGGCAAAGCCACAATGGATTGAGGTGTCCATACAGTGGGCTCCGCGCGGGGGCATCTTTGCCACCACAACGTCTGTAAAAGGGAACAAGAAAAAGCTATGATGAGCGAATATATTGCTGGTGTTGATATAGGCGGAACAAAGATTATTGCAACTATTGCTGACGTAACCGGAATAAAATCACGGGTGTATCAGCAAACACAGTTACATGGTGACAATTTTACCATACCAAAACAGGTGTATGCATTAATACAGCTTGCGGCTGAGAATGCACAGATACAATATGATGAGATTAAATCTGTTGGTGTTAGTACATGCAGCCCCTTTTTGAGAAACGGAGTATATAAGGAAATTGTTGCCCCTAATTTATGTGGTGGTTTAACAGACAGTGGACGCTTACCTAATGACTGGCAGTCAATTGCACTTGAAGAATTTTTATGTAACATATATCCGCATGTTATTGTGGAAAATGACTGTGTAGCATCAGTGGTTGCCGAAAAGCTTTTTGGTGCAGGTAAATTTATTGATAATCTTGTTTATGTAACATGGAGCACGGGTATAGGTGCCGGTATATATGCTGATGGAAAGCTTATACGCGGTAAAAATGGGAATGCGCCGCATTTTGGGCATATCTTTATTGCTGAAGATGGTCCGCAATGCGGATGTGGAAATTATGGGGATTTAGAGGCGTTAGCTTCGGGCAGTGCTATTGCCCGGGATTATCATGGCAGTTCAGCTAAGATTGTCTTTGACGATTACCGTAAAGGCAATGAAAAAGCAATAGCAATAATTAAACGAGCTGCTCGTAATTTTGCCCGCGGATTGGCATCGCTTAATGCAATGGTTGATACAGAATATATCAGCCTTGGCGGCAGTGTAATGAACGATAGTGATATTTTACTGCCCATGATTCGTGAAGAGTTTTATCAATCATTTAAGGTACTATCCCACAATGTCATTATAGAAAAAAGCGCACTCTTTCAGTATATTGCTGACATCGCTGCATTAGCCCTTGTCATGCCAGCATCATGGATTGAGCAATGGCGAACCTATAGTCCATGGCTGCAGTCACCAGGAATGATAAAGCTCAATTGATGGTTACTCGATACTTTTTGTTTTTACAATGGCAGTAAAAAATAAAAGCGTTTAATGCTTGTGTATGCTACAGCAGTTTGTCCATCGAATCATGAATATTGAGGAACGATGTCATTTCGGTTACGGTAAATGTACGCTTTACCTTTTCTTTAACGCCAACTGTTGCAAATAAAATTTTATTCTTTTTACAATATAATCTAATTGATACAAGAACACCCAATCCGGTAGAATCAATAAAATCCAGTTTTGACAAATCAATGATAATCCGTTCTTTTTTTTCTTTTTCGATTTCATTAATTATTTTTTTATCAACATCAAGCGCTTGAGGTGATGTCAATTCTCCTTCTATAGAAACAATAAGAACGTTACCCTTTATTTCATGTTTGATATCCATGAACAAATAACCTCCTGTACACAATGTTTATATACAATTACATAGAACAGTAACGTATAGTAAAATCAAGGATTATTTTTTATTCATCAATAATTCATTGAGCAATTCATGCAATGTGTTGTTGTTATGCGATGCAATTGTCCGTGCAATCAGATGTTCATCGTTAGCTATTGTTTTCAACACAGTACTTCGTTCATTGCTGGTAAGATGGGGAAAGTTTTCTTTCAATAGTTTGCGTATGGCAGTTAATGCATCAAGGGCTTGTTCAATATCCTGCGGGATAGCTTGTTCTAAGAGCCTGCGTACCTTCGCAGCCATTGCAGGAGATGCGCCACCGGTGGACACGGCTACAAGCAGTTTACCACGAGTAAAAAACGATGGCACGTAAAATGATGAGTTATCGGGATCATCGACGGCATTGATGGGTATATTTAATTCAGATGCTTCATAAAAAACCTGCTGGTTTACTTCTGTGTTGTTGGTGGCAGAAAAAACAAGTGCAGCACCTTTACAGTCACCTTTCTGGTATAAGCGCTGTATGATGGTAACACTGTGATCATTGGCAAGTGCAGATAAATCTTTGCCTATATGGGGAGCTATCACAGTAACTATCGCCCCCGCAGCAATAAGGTCTTTCACCTTGCGGTAGGCAACCTCACCGGCACCTATAACCACAACGTGTTTGCCTTTTATCCTGTACATTATTGGATACACCATATGCTTGCTATTGTGCTAATTCCTCCGGCATTGTATAGTACTCTCCAGCGTCCTTTAATGCAATAATGGTATCATGCGTTAATCCTATCTCTTCATCAGTAAGATAGCACTGCGGGTCGGGAGCCCATGGGTCGCCAAATACCCGATAGGCGCGCACACGCATGGAACCGTTGCACATTGGTTTAAACTTGCACAGTCGGCATCTGCCTTTAATATAATCTGCCTTATGCTTGAGGCCCTTCATCAATGGATTGCTTTCATCCATCCATATATCGGCAAAACTTCGCGTTAAAATATTGCCAAATGAGTAATCCTGCCAGAACTGATCGGGATGAACATTTCCCTCAAAATCAATATTGGCAATGCCAACACCGGTTGAATACGCTCCGCCGCCATTCCATGTTAAAAGTTGCGCTATGCTGGCAGCTTGTTGCTCATCCTTTTGCAGTAGCTTTAAATATAGATAAACGCCGTCAACATGGTTGTCCACCGTAAGGATGTTTATGTCCAGTCCCCGTCTGAAAAAATCATCAGTGCGCTCAATGATGGTATCCATTGCCTGCCGTGATTCAGAGTATGAAAGGTCGTCTGCAAACAGTGAACCGCCACGCCCCGAATAGACAAGATGGTAAAAGCAGGCGCGGTTAATCCCTTCTTTTTCAATGAAGTCAAATATGTTGTGCAGGTCGGCATAGTTGCGTTTGGTTAATGTCAATCGTAATCCCACGCGCTGCCCAACTGCAATACAGTTTTCAAAGCCTTTCATGGCTTTTTTAAATGCGCCATCCATCCCCCTGAATGTATCGTTTACATCCTCCATTCCGTCCAGGCTTATACCAACATAGACAATACCTGCATCTTTTATGGCACGTGCTTTATCTCTGTCAATTAATGTACCGTTGGTGGATAGTACCGGGCGGATGTTTTTATCTGCTGCTTTTGTTATAAGCCTGAATATATCCCTGCGCATGAGTGGCTCACCACCTGAAAACAAAAGCGAGGGAATGCCAAATGTTGCCAAATCATCAATAAGCGTTAACCCCTCATCAGTAGAAAGCTCACCATACTTTTTATTATGCGAATCCGTATAACAGTGCACACAGTTTAGATTGCATGTTCTGGTAACATTCCACACTACAATTGGTTTGCGCTGATCTGCCATTGCCACGCGCGTGTGAGGAAGGTTGCCATGCGCGTCAACCGATGCCTCAGTGCCATAACGCAGTCCGTCACCTGTTGATGAACCGCCACAATACAATTTGCCGATATCTATCATGGTTACCTCACATTATTACAATCCTCTATAGGCATTGTTTAACATTACATAAACGTATTATCAAGCACCATTTTACCATACTATTTGTAGTCGCTGTTATTCAAAATATCGTACCCGTTCTTTTTTAAATTCTTGTAATGATCGATAGCTCATGTAATCAGTTTTTGCAATTGAATAGAGTTTTTTGATGATCATATCAAGTTCATCCTCACTTTTTGCATGAACCATTGCAAAGACAGGATAATCCCATGGGTTAGGATAAGCTTCACGCACATACAGATGCGATATGGCATTTTCATTTGCAAATTGTTCCAGCATGGAGTTACGTTTATCACCATCGGCTTTCCATACGGTCATTGCGTTGGCAACAAATCCCATAGCATGGTGTTTAACCACAGCACGGTATGATCGCATCATCCCGTTTTCTAAAAGGCGGTTTGCTGTTGCAATAAACAAGTCAACATCCATGGGGATATTGCTCTGGGCAATAAGTTGATCAAATGGCTCCTCGCTGCATGGGAGGTCGCACTGGAGCACCTTCACCGTATTTTTCACGGTATCATCTACTGGTATGGTTTCATTGTGTTTACCGGTTACAGCATACTGTGCATTATTGTCATGGATACTATCGTCCTCAAAAAAACGTGCAGACAGCTTAACCGTCAACACTGCCTGGAAGATATTAAATGTTACAGCGTTAACCTGTTCCGCCAGATGTTGCACTGTTTCAATAAAATTAGTTTCTTCTGGCAGTGCAAGGGTAAACCATATATTATATGCACCATCCCGCAGGTAGTTGTGGCTGACACCGGGCAGCGCGTTGATAATAGCAACACCGTGGGCAATAGCAGGTTCAGGGATTGCAAATGCCACCAGGTTTGATGTATATCCTAACTTTTTAGCATCAAATATACCAGCAATACTGCGGATCAGCCCATCCTGTTTCAATTTTTGGACTGTGTTGATAACCTCATATTCAGTGGTCCCCAGGGTATCTGCCAATACTCTGTAGGGTCGCTTTGTTACTGGTACTGCAATCTGTATTTGCGAAATAAGTTTTTTTTCATCCAGCATGGGTTGCCCTTTTTGGTTGGTATATGCAGAAAGGTTCTTCATCCATATAGTTGCCGGAGGCATAGTAGGCGCGTGCACGGCATCCTGCACAAAATGCTTTATATTCGCATACGCCGCATTTTCCTTCAAGATTTGATAAATCTCTGAGCTTTAAAAAAAGTTCTGATGATTCCCATAGTTCATTAAAAGGAGTGAGTAAGCAATTGCCTGCTACAAGTGGAAGATAGCCGCATGGTTGAACATCACCCCGGTGTGAAATAAAACATACGCCACTGCCAGCAAGGCACCCACGGGTTACAGCAGCAAGCCCGTCGGTTTCAAAGGTTAGTTTTCTATTTTCTTTTTTAGCTTCCTGGCGTATAATCCTGTAATAGTGAGGTGCACAGGTAGCCTTGAACTCTATGCCGGCTTCTTGTGTTGTATGGTAAAACCAGCGCAATACTTCTTCATACTGCTCTTTCGATAGCATATCAGTTTGTGCAATCTCAACTCCGCAACCAACCGGTACAAGCATAAATATATGAAGGGCAACCGCATGCATCGTTTTTGCCAGTTGTAATATTTTTTCAATGGAGGTAACATTGCGCCTGGTAATTGTAGTATTAAACTGGAACGGTACACCTGCTTCGTGTAACAATTGTGCTCCCTGTAATGCTTTATCAAATGAACCGGGGATGCCTCTAAATGAGTCATGGGTTAGTGCATCAGGGCCATCAATGGAAATACTAACACGCTCAAATCCGCTTTTCTTTATAGCTGAAGCTATTTCTCTGTCAATCAATGTAGCATTGGTGGCTAATGCAATGGGTAATCCCTTGCCATTCGCATAGCCTGCTATATCAAAAAGGTCTTTACGGTACAGGGGCTCACCACCGGTCAACACCATAATAGGTTTATAATATGCTGCAATGCTATCTAAAATATTTTTACAATCCTGAAGCGATAGTTCATGTTCAAATTCTTTATCATAGCTTTCGGCTCTGCAGTGAACACAACGCAGGTTGCACCGCTTGGTCAATTCCCAGAAGATCAGGCGAGGTTTATTCATCGTTTAAACATCTCCTGCAGCAATTTTGTTTTTTCCTTTGATTCTTTTTTGTGATAGTTATCTGATAAATCTTTTAAATAAGAAATAGGTATGTGCAATGTCTTGGACATAATTTGATTGGTCAGCTCTTCAACAATAGCAAAATCATCATCTGAAAGATGTTTTAATTTTCGCCTGCGATATTTCTGCAGCTCTTCATTCCTGATGGTTGAAAAGGTTTCCTGAATTGACACAATCAACGGAACTATCTCCAGACTCTGGTACCAGTGCAAAAAATCCTCTGCATCAGCATCAATAAGTTCCATGGCAAGTTTTGTTTCATGTATTCTATTTTTTAAATTTTCATCAGCTATGGATTTTAGATTATCAATATTGTACAAAAAGACATCATGAATGGTGCTCACCGCCGGCTCAATATTGCGTGGAACGGCGATATCAATTAAAAATAGTGGCTGGCTACGTTTTTTTATATGCTCTGTAATCATATCTCTGGTTAAAATATATTCATGTGATCCTGTTGAGGTTATTATTATATCAACTTCTGGTATCACATCAATAATTTCTGATAACGGGATAATGGTAGCATCACGATTTATTTCGGTGGCTATACGCTGGGCATTGTGCAGTGACCTGTTGGCTAAAATAACAGTTCCAATCTTAAACTTGGTTAAATATTTTAATATAAGCTCACTCATCTCACCTGCGCCAACTAAAAGCACCGAGCTTGATGCAAGGTCATCAAATATTTTTCGTGCCAGCTCAACAGCAATAAATGCAATTGATAGGGGATTGCGGGCAATCTCAGTTTGTGTGCGAATACGTTTTGCTGTTCGGAAAGCCTGGTGAAACAGCTTATTTAAGATAGGACCTGTTGTTTTATGAACAGCAGCCCAGCGATACCAATTTTTAACCTGTCCAACTATCTCGTTTTCGCCAATGACCATTGAGTCCAATGAAGAAGCAACGCACAATAAGTGTCGGATGACGTCCTTATGAAATTTTTTGTAAAGCACTGGTTCAAACTGCTCACGTTTTAAACCAGCAAATTGCTCTAAAAGTTGTACAACTGATTGCATTGCCTCTTCAATCTGTGAAGAAACAAAATATAGCTCCATACGATTGCATGTGGCAATATATACCATCTCATCAATATTATTTTTTTTAGCATTGTCAACAAATGATTCAAGTACGGCTGTATCAAATGCAAAACACTCCCTTGTCTCAACCGATGCGGTCTTATGGCTCATGCCAACCATGCCAATTTGTTGTGTACATTCTGCCATGCTGCTTACCTGAAACTGTGAAATCCTGTCGTTATGACAACATTGGTAGCAATAAATAAAACAATAACAATCACAAATGCAACTATTGTTATTATGCTCACATAAAAGTTACTGGTAATTTTAGAATGTGCTATAATCCATACAATTAATAATATACACCACACGGCATACATCAAAATCTCTTTCGGGCTGCCCAATGAAATATTATGGTATACTTCAAAAAGCATAATAATCCCTATTGCTATCCCCGCGCTGAAAAAGGCCAGCGAATGTGCTAATGAAAAATTGGTAAGCCTGTTGAGTACACCAAGGCTTGGAAAACGATAAATAAATTTCATGGATGATTTTTTCTGCAATTGCCATGATACTACTAAATATAAAACAGCAGAAGCAAATGCTATAAAGAATAAAACCTCGCCAAGCAATGATAAAACAATATGGATGAGCATCAGATTATGATTGGGTTCAATAGCCATAAACCTGTTTGAACCATAAAACAGTAACGAAATGCCATAAATAACGGTAATGAGGGGCGTAATAATTGCGCTTAGTGCTCTAAAATCGTCTTTCCACCTTGAAATGCTCATAAAAAGAAGCAATAGAGATAAAAAAACAACAATAAGATAAAAGAAGGTAAAAATATTAATTTTATAAGCGTGAGCGATAGTTTTATATAAAAAACAACCCTGGAAAAATAAAAGAATTATAGCAACGATAATGGCAACTTTTGTTACTCGTATGTATGACGAAGCATCCCTGTGTATTGAAAGGATACTATAAACAGAAGTAATGATAAATGTAAAAAATGTCAGGTAAACCAGTAGCGTCATACAGCCTCACTATGTTACTTTCAATATATATCGTTTTTATAACAATTCATAAATATTGTCATTGCACGATAGTGTCAAGCAATAATGGGCATTCCTGAACACTATGCAATAGTAATCATCTATACAAACTATCTGTCATATTAGGATGTTATTGCATCATTACATGGTATGCAAAGTGCTTTGTCCTGTTATAAGATAGTATAATTTTATGTCATTTTTTTACTAAATTGGCAAAAATATATTTGACTCTTTTATCTATTTTATTTACTATTATTAGTGAGGCTACTCATTGAGTAGTTACCTTCCAACATAATCCGCTAATGATATTGACGATTCCTCACAAGAGGGGTCGTCATTTTTTTTACATTTCTTCTTTATTTACTATACCTATGTTATTCATACAATGCTTTATACTAACTAACCATGTGCCGCAATGGATTTTATTCAAATTAAATATTGACAAAATTATCCACAGGAAGTCTAATCTTATTAATGTTAATGGGTGATATCTATGCCAATGAAAGACATCATAATATTTACATCTGATGAGGAAAAGCTTGTTGAACATATTGTGCAGGCAATAGAAAGTAAATATCAAACTGAATATATTCTCATTGAAAAACATAAAGAGGCATTGCGCAGTTTAGCAACATCAATTTCGTTATATCCTTCGCTCCTTGATTCGCAACGTCTTCAAAATCAAAAACGCACCGTGCAAAGTTTGCTTGATACCCTGTGTTCACGTTCCATGCCTGATATGATTTTACATATACCAACCAAAGCTATACTGGGGAGGGCGTTCACCATAGCCAAGATCAATTTTTTTATCATGCTATGGTACATTGCGCGTGATAAGGATGAATATACAGCATTTGTAGAAGCGCTATTATTATGTATAGCTTCCAATGTATTTATGCTCACAGCCGAGGAGGTGTACACTTCTATAATTGAAGATGATGCACTTGATAAAATCATACGACACAATGCAGTGTATCTTTTAGCGCGTACATGGGAGCACAGGCTTGATTATGGAGTTGCCGAATTTGCGCCCATTTTGTTAAATTTATGGAAAGCACGTGAACGCCTTATCCCAAATTTTGGTACTATGATGGGCTTTTCTGAATTATGTATGCTTTCAGAACACACCTCGTCATTATGGCTTGATTTTTTACAGCGTGATGCTATTATGGAAGATGAGGTATATGCACTTGAAGAATTTATATTTGACCTTACTTATGAAGAGATAGCTTTTGTGCGAGATTATCTTGAAAAGAATAGTAAAACTACTGTAATGCGAGAAGAATTGCCATCAATCATGGGGAAAACACATATACCTGAATATAGTGGGCAGGACCCCCGCGAGCTTTACCGTTCATTCAGAGATCGCAAGATTAATTCCAGGTTCAGAGCACGATCAAAATTAAATGGTCCTAAAAAAACGCTTGAAGAATATCTCATGTGCTTTTTATTATCTTCTAAAACAGTGGTTGAATATTAAGCAATAGCAAGGAGTATTATACAGGGAAAGGTATGTTTGATATTTATGGTTCATATGAATATAACCCATCCATATTTGATAATATGCAGATGGAGATAAATGATATTGATGATGATATATCAAGTGATATTGAAAATCTGCTGGCAAACCGGTTTGATTCATTATACCTTAAAGATATCTATAAAAAAAATAATATCTGTATAGATATTATTTACCCCCGCGTTCAGTATGGTCATCACAGGGTGTTGTTAAAATCACCGGATTATATACGGTTTCTTTTGTCATTATATCCATTTTCCAGTGATCTTGAAAACCTGCAAAAGATTGTTTTGCGCCCACGGCATATTATATTGGGCAATGTTGAGCTCATGGCTTTGTATCTGCAACAAAAAAAAATACTGGTAGTATACCTGCATCATCCTCATTTCTATTCACTAAAGACATCACGGTTTGCCCAGTTTTCCGAATTAACACCCATGATACATATGCTGCAGGGTAAAATAATGAAAACAAACATGCATGAAAATGATCCCTATCTTATACCACCATTGTGGTATATGGTATCAATTATTGAATCATCATCTGAAAATAAAGTTGATAAATTTTTGTTGCGGTGCGATAGTTCTTCGAAATTGCGGGCAGTACTGGATGAGATATCCTTCTTCTACGGGCGTCATGGATATTAAACACCATGATAGATTACCATGTACATACCTATCTGTGCGATCACGCATCAGGTACGCCCGGTGATTATATTGAAAAAGCGTTGGAAGCCAGGCTCTTTGAAATTGGTTTTTCTGATCATGCACCGTTGCCTGAACATTTGCGGAATGATATTACCATGGAACCTGAAGAAACCGAGATGTACTGCTCAATGCTTGAAGATGTAAAGGATAAATATCCCATAGCAGTGAAAATAGGTTTTGAGGTTGACTATCCGCTTCACCCAACATTTGATACCCATTATTTTCATGATAATCGCATTGACTATATGATTGGTTCATGTCATTTTATTGATGGCTGGGCTTTTGATCATCCCCTGTTTGTAGATGAATACAATAAGCGGGATATCAATCAGGTTTATCGTGATTACTATAGTATTGTTTTTGACATGGTCAATTCAGGGCTTTTTGATATAATTGGCCATTTTGATCTTGTAAAAAAGTTTGGTTACAGGGCAACTGTTGATCTAACCGATCATATTCTTCCCATTGTAAAGCTTGCAGGAAAACAGGCAACAGCCATTGAAATAAATACGTCAGGGTTACGCAAACCGGTGAAGGAAATTTATCCGTCGTATGACATTATGAAGCTTATGTTTGAAAACAATGTTCCCATTACACTGGGTTCAGATGCTCATGCACCTGAGGAGGTTGCCTATAATTTTTATGATGCCCTGCTTTTGATAAAGCGGGCGGGGTACAAAAAAATTGCAGGATACAGTAAACGAAAGCAATATTCGATAATACTATGATAACATTAAAGAAGGACACAAATAATATCTACAGGGTTTATGGACTGTGCAATTTGCAGGCAGGTGTTATCGCAAAAGCTGTCAATACTATAGATTATTCTGATACTGACAATAACGTCCGCTTTAAAGAGAAATTACTTATCTATAAAGCTACAGGGATATTGCCCGAACATATTGTTATGCTTGACCAGGTTCATGGCAGCAGTATCATTGAGATGAACTATCGCCCACAAAAGAATGACCCCTTTGTTACACAAGCTGATGGTTTTGTTACCATGGTACATGGATTGTGCCTTGTTATACGAACGGCTGATTGCGTTCCGGTTATACTGTATGATTCGGCAAAAGGTATTCTGGCAGCGTTGCATTCCGGCTGGCGCGGATGTATGCAAAATATTACTGCTGAAGGGATAAAAAAATTATATCAAAAAGGTTCTTCACCTGCTTCAGTCCATGTTATGATACTGCCGTCAATAAGCCGTGATGCGTATGAGGTTGGGGATGATGTTGCTTCCCAATTTAACGGGTATATACTTAACAAAAATGGCAGGTGCTATTTAGATATGTGGAATCATATTGCTGACACCGCAATGAAAAACAAAATTCCGTGCAACAATATATATGTAACGGGGATATGCACGTTCCAAAACAATACAGAATTTTTTTCATACAGGAAAGGAGATAAAGGTAGAAATTTAAATTTTGTATATTTATCATAGCAATAGTTAATTTTTAGCCTGTGAAAATAAATATAAACCTGCATTGTAATAAATACAATGCCAATTTATTCAGAGATTGTGATATGGGATATTGCTTTTTACAAGAGCATTTATATATGGTTAATTTTTTTAAAAAAACTGAATAAAAGCTTGCATTTTTTAAAAAAAATAAAATATTATATTAATAAGTAGTCAGGAGGAAAGTATGGAAAAGCTTCAACTGTCAAAACTTCTTGATACGCATAATCACAATAAAACATTAGATGAAATAAAGTCATTATATAGAAAATATTATAGTGAATTTGCAATAATTGAAGATCTTTTTTTTATTGTTAAAGATTTATTTTATGGCGAATTTCCTGGTTACCAGAAATGTAATACTCAATATCATGATTTTCAGCATACCGTTGATGCAACATTAGCAGCAATGCGGCTGTTAGATGGATATAATATTAAATGTAAGATAATACCAGAAGATATTGCATATTGCCTTATTATTGCTGCTCTTTTACATGATACCGGGTACATCCAGGAAGATTGGGATACCGAAGGAACAGGAGCAAAATATACTGCGGTACATGTAGGGCGCAGTGTTGAATTTTTACGGAAACACTATACAAAATTTCAAATAGCTGAAAAGTATATCCCTATAATTTCATTGTGTATACAGTCAACAGGGCTGTCCACAAATTTTAAGGAGCTTGCATTTATATCAAAGGAACACATGATCGCCGGGGCGATGATGGGAACTGCCGACCTTTTAGGGCAGATGTCAGACAGAGAATATTTGGAAAAGCTGCTATTTTTATACTATGAATTTAAAGAGGCAGGTATTCCTGGTTATTCCACCGAGTATGATATCATATGGAAAACTATAGATTTTTATGTCATGACAGTAAAGCGCATGAAGAGAGATTATCTCAATGTGCAGCGTTATTGTACATATCATTTTGAAAAGCGATATGCTATTCCCAGTAATCTTTATATGGTAGCAATAAACCGCAATATTAGATATATCAAAAAGATAATTGCTGATGAAAGCACAAACTTTAGACATAAATTGAAACGTGGTGACCAGTATCAGCTTCAGATGCTTTCACAACAATCGGTACATCATTAATATTTTAATGTGCTTATGCAATGCAAATGGCAGGATACGTGTGTTGTATTATCAATGTCCTCGGATAAAAAGATAAAAGAACCCGTAGAAATTGCGATGATATATAAGCCATAGTAAGGGCTTATTTGATATACCACCTGCTACCAGAGCATAATGGAAAGAAAAATGTTTGACATAATATGTTCATCTGGGTTATTTTTTAACACTATAGTGATAAAGCAAAAAGGAATAGATATGAAAAAAGCAATAAGCACAATTGTTATGCTGAAACTTGTCTTGCTGGCGGCAAATGTTTGGGCTTATAGTGTGGTTACCATACAGAAGTGGGAAATTAATCAAAATGATGTTATAAAACAATATCTGCCAAACGCGAATTATAAACAGTATACTCTTAATCAGATTGCTGGATATAATAATAAACTTTTAAATTATATACTTGCCATTGATGCAGATTATAAAAATAAGATCACGATTTTTAGAACAGGCAAGGGTATTGCCAGAGATTTTATGTTCATAGGAACAAAATTGTATGTTGTAACTGACTATATGCAACTATCCAATGCTGAATCTTCTTCTGAAGTAATCTCAGCGCTGGGAAAAATATATGGAACACCACAGAAACAAACAGAAGCAAACACAACCACCTATACCTATACAAAAGATCAAACAAAAATTATTGCGATTTTAGAAGCTAAAGGGCAAAAATATTCAATGACTATATATTATTACTATAAAAATTTATTTAAAAGCCTGCTGCAGTAAGTAGTAATTGTGGGTTTTCATGTAACAATGTCTATGGCGATATTTTGTAAGTACTCAGAAAGTAGAGGCACATTCAGGGGAAAATATAGATTGTTTGATTAAGCTTCTACTTAATAGTTCATTTAAAGGTAGAATAATATAAGTCTTTTTTAAACGGTCCAAAATATATTCTCAAAAAGAAATGTTAAGTTTTCTACAGGTTTTTTATGAAAATTTTTATTAAATTCTTGACACAATGTGGTACAATCTGCATATATCCTTTTCATTGAATCTTCAATATAATTGATAATCTTAAATTATACTTTTTACATATGAGGGTGTTACATTGGCTAATATAAAATCAGCTGAGAAACGGAATAGACAAAACGAAAAAAGAAGGCAAAAAAATTCTAAGATTAAATCATCTGTCAGAACTGCTGAAAAGAAAGTGCGCAAAAGCCTTGAAAACAATTCAAATGAAACTGCACAGGTGTTGTTTAAAGAATTTGTTAAAAAAATTGATGCAGCAGCAGGTAAGGATATACTTCACTGGAAAACCGCAGCACGCAAAAAGTCACGATTAGCAAAGAAGGTTAATAGCGTTAATGCTGTATCACAATGACGCAGAGGGTAATTTTTGACCAAGCACGAAATAATTACCAGATTGCATATTAAGCATGAAATCCCCCGTGATGTAGTACAGCAAATTGTTGATGGTTTTGTGGAAGAAATAGTGCAATCGGTTCAAAATGGCGAGAAGGTTACTATTAAGGGGTTTGGCGTTTTTACAAGGATCAGAAAGGCGGAGCGCAAGGTGTTTTCACCAATTGCTCAGCGGGAAGTGGTAGTACCGTCAAAGTATGTTATTGACTTTAAGTCCAGTAAAAACACTGCTATTGAATAGGGGCGCTTAGCTCAGCTGGGAGAGCATCTGCCTTACAAGCAGAGGGTCAGAGGTTCAAATCCTCTAGCGCCCACAGTAATTGGGGTATACAGGCGTATACCCCAATTTATAGTGCTATGAAAAAGTTACAAGAATATCTATCGCCAATTGAGAAGGTCCTTTTAAGCTTTGTTATCGTAATATTTTCCGGTGCTTTTCTTTTATGCCTTCCTGTTTGCACAACTCACGGCATCACATTTATCGATGCATTATTTACTTCAACATCAGCAGTTTGCGTTACTGGCTTAGTGGTTTTAGATACTGCTAAGGATTTCACCTTTATTGGACAGGTAGTCATCTTGTTGCTTATCCAGTTAGGTGGTTTGGGCATAATGACATTTTCAGTTGCTTTACTTTCCTTAATAGGTAGTAGCATATCCATTAAATGGCGTTTTACCTTGCAAAACATGTATAGCGATGTATCAAAACTTCCTGTTCGCCATGTTTTAACAAGGATTGTCATCTATACATTTAGCATCGAGGCATGTATAGCTTTTATACTGTTTACTCAATTTATTCAGCAGTTCCCATTTCGTGTTGCTATCTGGCATTCTATATTTCATTCTGTTTCTGCTTTTTGCAATGCTGGTTTTTCCACGTTTTCCAGTAATCTTATGGATTACAATGGTAATACCGTTGTCATTATCAGTATAGGTCTGGATATTATTTTAGGTGGGCTTGGATTTTTAACGTTGAGCGAGTTATTTTCCAACAAAACATTCAAGCTAAAGAAACTCTGGAAAGCTCTGACTATTCATTCAAGACTGGTATTGATAGTGACAGCTATTTTGATATTTAGTGGTATGTTGCTGTTTCTTGTAATAGAATACGATGGCATACTGAAAACCATGCCGTTAAAAGAAAAATTGTTAGCATCGTTTTTTCAATCGGTAACGGCCCGAACAGCGGGTTTCAATACAGTAGATATTGGTGCTTTGCAGGAAGGCACATGCTTGATGTTAATAGTATTGATGTTTATTGGTGGCTCGCCCGGTTCTATAGCTGGCGGTGTGAAAACAAGTACTGTGGCTGTATTATACATATATCTTATATCCCGTTTAAAAGGGCTTAAACAGATAGTTATAGGGGAAAGAGCTTTGTCATATGATAATATTGAAAGGGCTACAACGCTGGTCATTGTATCGGGAATTTTTATTTTTTGTACTACGTTTATTCTTGTCTTAATACCTACATTGCCAATACCTGAATTTCTTGCATCTTTATTTGAGGTTACTTCGGCATTTGGTACAGTTGGGCTGTCGATGGATTTCACTCCCAAAACTTTACCTATTGAACGGATTATTTTGTGTATTGTTATGTATGCAGGACGGTTGGGACCATTGACATTGATTTCGGCATTGACATCACATAGAAAAACGATTAATATCCGATATGCAGAAGATCATGTAATGATAGGGTAGTTAAATATGAAAAAATATTTTGTAATAGGACTTGGGAATTTTGGGTTTAATATTGCTCGTTCATTAGAAGAAAATGGATGCGAAGTATTGGGGATGGATGTTAATAAAGATCTGGTCCAGCGAGCCAAAGATTCTATAAGTCATGCAATTATTGGCGATGCTTCAGACAGGGAAGTTTTAGAATCATTGGCAATAAGTGATTTTGATGGTTCTATTATAAGTATAGGACAGGATATGGCGGCAAGCATATTGATTGCCTTATATCTTAAAGAGATTGGCATCAAAAAAATTATTGTAAGAGCTATCTCGGAAGACCATGGAAAAATATTATCACTTATTGGTGTTGATACGGTGGTTTTTCCTGAGCGAGATATGGCAATAAGGCTTGCTAACAAATTAGCACTAAAAAATGCAATGGATTATCTTCCTATTACTGATGAATATGGAATTCTGGAAGTTATACCTCCAAAAACCTTTATAAACAAATCATTGAAGGATTTGAAATTAAGTACCCGATATGGATGCCAGGTAATAGGCTTAAAATATTTTCCAAATGGAAATTATAATGATGTAAGCGAAAAAAATGTTCAAATTAAAATTGCGCCAACAGCAGATGATGTCATACTGGAAAATTCGGTTATGATAGTTATTGGTAAAGTAGAGGATATTGAACGTTTACAAAATGCTGATTGATTATATTTCAATTTCCATTCCTTCGCGTGCGATATTTATTGTTAAATTGCCTCTTCGATCAGGATTAATTCCCATGTAGAGTTTTGCATTTGATAGAACAGTATCAAGCTTTTGATCATTATAATCAGGTTCATGGTGGAATAGAATTAATCGCTTGATGTTAAACATGCTGGCAATATCTATTGCAATAGAAGCAGATGAATGTCCCCAATCTATTTTATTTATTGATTCTTCAAATGTATACTGCGTGTCAAATACACATACATCCGCATTTTCAAAGAAATTTTTATATGTATCTATCTTATCAATTTCATCAATATTGAACTCGCAATCACTTGTAAAAACAAATGATTTGCCATTTTCTTCAAACCTGAACCCAAATGAACCACCTGGATGCCGCATGCTTTGATTTTTGATTTTGACATCGTTAATATATATTTCACTTTCCTTATCAATTGTAAAAAATTCTTTCTGAGCAAGCATATATTCTAAATTAATTGGGAAATGGGTATAGACCTGCTGATATTCAATTCGTTCTTTAATATCATTATATGGTGAATAAATATTGAATCGGTTGCCTTTAACATAAAAAGGGGCAAAAAATGGAAAACCCTGTATATGATCCCAGTGGGTATGAGTAAGTAATATTGTTGCAAAACCTTTACCATTACCAAATTCAGTCTTTAATAATTCATGTCCTAATTGTTTTATTCCTGTACCGCAATCAACAATAATTAAATCATCAGTAGAGGTGCGAACTTCCAGTGTTGTTGTATTACCTCCATAGGTGCCAACTATTGATATGGGCAATGTATCAAGGAATGTATCGATAGATTCTTCATTGGAGATATCTTTTGGTGAAGCTAATTGTAATGCCTGTTTTATTTTGTCTCTTATTACATCTGAATTTAATGGAGTTGGGATTGAACCTCGAACGCCCCAGAATTTTACTTTCATTAAATTTTTCTCCTCAATATAATATGGTTATATAAAATATATCCATATAAAGAAATCAACTAATAATTTTTTATAAGGCTCTGGCCCCAATTTCTTTCTTATTTTTTCATGTGTAATCCAATTTTCAATGTGATATGTATGTACTTACGCAGACACAGAACATCGCAGATACAGAACATATGCTCTGACCCCATTATTTCCTGTACAATGCAAGATATGCATTGTTAGATGTTTGTTGCTGATTATTTGTATGATATTATGGGTTATATAAATAATTTATAATGTTTCGTCTCACAAAAAGGAAGAGATGTAGATTTTAGCATATTTATCATTAATCAAAGATTGAATTCCTCCATACAATTCCCCCCTTTCGTTCAAAGGGGGGATAAGGGGGGTTATTAAGGCTCTGACCCCTTATAGTTAGTGTTTTTTTAAAAAAAATCACAAAAAGTATAAAAAATACACCATTTCTTTTTAATTTTTTTCATCTCTGGCGTTATGTATAGTAGGGATTTCAATTATTATAACAACACGGAGGAATACCCATGGCACGGAAATTGCGCCTACAACTGCCCGAGCATACTTACCACATCATGAGCCGCTGTATCGAGTGGCGGGATATGATGCAGGAGGAGTACTTTAAAGCCTGTTTTGTCGACATATTGAACAGAACAAAACAAAAATATGACTTTAAGCTGATAGCCTACTGCATCATGGACAATCACATCCATATCGTTATCCACACAACCAGCACAGGAGCGCCCATAGCACGCATTGTTCAGTATATCAAGGCACGGTTTGCCGAGATGTATAATAAAATAACCGGCAGGACCGGGCCATTCTGGAATGAACGCTATAAGGATATCATTGTACAGTTTGCCCATGATGCGTTTCATTATTTGTTGTGGTTGCTGTGGTACATAGCGTTCAATCCGGTACGGAAGCGCAAATGCGATAGTCCTGTCAAGTATCGCTACAGCAGTATACAATCTTATGTACAGGAGGATGCTGATGTTGGTGTACCGATAGACCATCATGAGTACTTTCTGCAGTTGGGGGACAGCTTTAGCGAACGGGTAAGGCGTTTTTTGCAGTATGAGGAAGCGTATCGCAAACGCTACTCCATTGCACAGTGGGTATAAAAAAGGGGTCAGAGCCTTACAGCATTGCATCAAAAAGCTGATCCTACTTCCACTGGTAACATCTGCTTTGTTTTTGATGTCGATGCTATATTGATTTCAAAAAGCCATAAAAAATTTTGATTATACCTTTGCATGCAATAATTTTAATTCAGCACCAGCTTTTTCAAACATCCCTAATACATAATCAATATGTTCATCGGTATGTGTTGCCATGACGCTGCAGCGGATCAACTGCTGCCCCTGAGGTGTCGCAGGAAAGATTATTGGATTGGTATATACGCCATAATCAAAGAGCTTTTTCCATAACGTAAACGTCATGATATCATCACCAATAATAACAGGGATTATAGGTGTTTCCCCTTTTATTACATTAAATCCAAGATGTTCAAGTCCATTCCGCAAACGTTTTGCGTTATTATGAAGCTTTTGTATAGATTCAGGTTCGTTTTGAATTATTTCAAGTGCTTTAAGTGCTGCAGCAGCATTTGATGCAGGCATGCTTGCATTAAATATAATTGCAGGTGCGTTATGCTTGATGTAGTTTATAACCCGCTCGCTTGATGCTAAAAAACCTCCTGATGAAGCTAAACTTTTTGAAAATGTTCCCATAATAATATCAGTTTGGTCTGTTAATCCAAAATAGCTTGCTGTACCGCGTCCATCATGGCCAATAACACCAAGAGCATGTGCATCGTCGGTCATGATGCGCGCATTATATTTACGGGCTATTCTAACAATATCCGGGAGGGGAGCAATGTGTCCATTCATGCTGAAGACTCCATCAACAACGATAAGTTTTCCTGCATCATGCGGCAGAGCAGAGATTTTATTTTCAAGGTCAACCATATCATTGTGATGAAACTTAACCAGAATACTATCGCCACATAGGGCTTTTGCTATCAATGTGCCCTGTATGATGCTTGCATGATTTTCTTCATCTGAAATAATATATTCCCCTTTGTTTATTAATGATACAATAGCTCCCTGATTCGTTTGATAACCGGTAGAAAAAATACAGGCAGCTTCTTTGCCAACAAATTGCGCCAGCGCTTCCTCAAGCTTACAATGAATATCAAGTGAACCATTGATGAGTCTTGAACCTGAGCATCCCGTGCCATATTTTTCAATGGCATCGATAGCTGCCTGTTTTACTCGTGGGTCATGCGTTAGTCCCAGATAGTTATTTGAACCGACCATGATCATACGTTTATTGTTCATGTACACAACAGGTCCTTCTGTTTTTGTTATTGGGTGGTAATAGGGATACAATCCAAATGATTTAACCTCTTCAACTCGAGTGAAGGCTAAACATTTATCAAAAAGATCCATAGGGAACCTCCTTTTAAAAATATTTAAGGCATAGCAATAAAGCCATCCTTCACAAAACCCATGTTGGAAGCATAAATAAAAATGTTTATTGATACACTTTGCTTTTAACAATACAAAAAAATATTAATAAAGTCAATAATATTATTATAAATGTTGAATAAAAATATGATATTAATTTATATAATATTAATAGGCAAAATTGAGTGAACATTCACTCAATTATGACTAAGTACTCACTCATGTAATAAATCGTTTGTCTGTCAAAGGCATAGTATACGGTTAATAGGCGATAGTTATTATAAAAGGGGGTCAGAGCCTCAATAACTATGAAATAAGAGATGCAGAAACGAGTCCATTATGATATGGGTGTATATTTCTATTTTCGGGAAGGTTGGCCATACCCGAAATGCTGGCATCCATAGGGGATGAAAGTGAAGGAGAACTGTGTAAAGGTGCTATGATTGTACAATGAATTATTTCAACTGTTCTTATTCCATTAGGGATTGTATTATACTATCAGAATTAAAAGTAAAAAAGGAGATTCCACACAAAACCAGCCTTTTTGTTAGTTTATAGTTAGGAATGATAATGGTTCTAATTATAATTTACCAGGCGTGGGATAGAGATTTTGAAAGTTTTAACAAATAGTTAAAGAAGATTGGTGTGTTAAAGGAATAATAATGATTACAAAGTTTAATGATGTGCATTAATCAAGATTGAATATCGACAAAACTACATAAATTTATACCAATAATTAGCTATATACTTTTACATAATATAGTTATCTATAACTATATTACAGTATTATTAATTATATATTAAATTGAGTACATACTAAAAACATATTTATAGATATATTAAATAATATAATAATTACAATATAATATGTGAAAAATATTATATTATTACAAAATATTAAAAAAATTGTAAAATTTTTGATTAATAGTTGACAATACTTAACAGTCGGTATTATACTGTTTACAGAATATGAGTATAGCTGGACGGTAAAGTAGTCATAATAGTTATCAGGAATGAGGAAGGGAGGAGAGCATGTATTTGATCCATAAGGTATTATCAAAAATGGGGCTAAAGAAAAAGAGTTTTTTATTGGGGAAAATAGTACTGGGTAGTCGGTTTTTTGTTGAAATATACCGACATGCCAGTACTGTCAACCCTTATTATAGAGTAACTATCGCCTATATGATTTTTTAAATAAATCACAAGAGGTGCGCCATGAAGCCTTTTAAATCATTGTTCATAATCATGTGCGTTGCAACGGTGTTGTTATCATGTTCGGATAGTAGCAAATTTTTGTTTCAACGGAATGATCCTGAGCCGGAATACCGATTATTTGACCTTTTAGATCCCTATCCGGCATTGTATGATGCATTTGATACTATTGACCAGCATAGGTTTAATGTTATGTTGAGCGATGCTATCAATGCGGATGTTACCGGTACAAAAAATGCCTTGCAACAGATGCCTGCAATCAATCCTGACCCTCTTGTTGATATAGTAGCTGCATTGCGCATAATAATAGAAAGAATTATTAATCAGGACAACTATAAATGGCGTTCTGACCCTTATGATTATGATAACTATGTAACGGATTTCTATAGCTTTTTAGATGATTTAGATGCAGCAAGCCCTGGTACTACCAACGAGCTGGTAAGTATCCTGAGAAAGTCCATAGGCTATATTCAGTATGCTCATGGTCATGAAATAGAGACAGTTATGGCAGATTTGATTGATTTTTTAAAGGATAACCATGGGCAGAATGTTGGCACGGTGTTGCCACTGTTGCAGGAAGGATTGGGTAAAACATTATTACGGGCAAATACTTTTTATGACGATAGCAGCAATAAATTGGGAAATGCAGTTGTTGGTATGGATGCGCTGCTGTCAGGGATAAACGATATAGCTACGGAGGATGCTGATGCACGTGAAGCGCTCTATGATGTAATACGCGAGCTGGGTGCGGTAATGACGGCAAAAGCGGGAGATAAAACATTTGCCGACATACTCAAAGAGCTTATGATAAATATTGAGGATTATGCTACAGTTGGGGGCAGTGTTTATAGCTCCAATGCAAGTTATTATCATGATGGAAGCGATTATTATGTTAATACTGAACTTAAAAATGGTGTACGACAGATGTTGCCTGGTTTGGCGTTGCTTTTTATACGGGCAGGCGATAATGCACAAGCATCTCCTATCTATGACCCGGTGGATAACAATTCGCCCAATCCCGACGGGCGCTCAGCATTGGAATATTTAACACAGAAATTGTATGATTTGAAGTTAAACTGCGGAATAGATTTTACAAATTATGAGGTTGAGGCATCCCTGAAAAGGATGACCCAGTATAATGGATTTGGAGAGCTCCGAAGCAGTGCAAGCTATAAAGTATCGTATTTAGATCATCTGTTGTATACTTTGATAGCGTCGTATGACTTTGGTTTTTTAACCAAAACTTCTGATGGTGCTTCAGAACCTTACAATAATGATCAGGATGGTCATTGCTCTGTTCGCAAACATGGTGAACCAACAGCTGGTATTATTACTATAAATGATAGTTTATATTCCATGGTAAGCCATGCAAAAGAAGCAAGAAGCTCCAGCCAAAATTGTACCATTGGATGGTTAGGTGCTTATAATTTGGCTCTGGATGCAAGGGCTGTTACGCAAACATGGGATGGCGATACAGGAGGTCTATTAACATCAGTTGAAATAACAAATGGTGCGCAAGGGAATTATATATATCGTTGTAAAAACTCATTTTTAAGTTCACAGGCTAATAACTATAAATTTTATTTAGGGTATGATTTTCCAACTCTTCTATTATTCAGTGGTTTTTCTGCTGGTGATGCTGGTATTCCAAACGGGGGAATTACCGGTATAGTTCCAACATCAAATACTACAACAGTAGGCACAAATAATGATTACCGCACTTATTACCCGTATGTTGGCAATGGATTGGGTGAGCTTAACACCGGACGCTGGACTATGGGCTGGATTGCCCGTGCATGCTGGGAAGGTGAAGGTCCCTACTATTATGCTGATCCCAACGCAAAAACCAGAACAGCATCAGATGGTAAGGTATATCATGTATATTTTAGACCTGATGGGAGGATTTATGCGTTTGTATGTAAAGAAGATCCTGCTAATCCAGTATATTTTTATCCAAATGATGGTGGCAATGATGCAGATGAAACTGATAACCCTCAATCATTAACAATTGATGGTGTTGAATTTAAACTCAGAGCTAACAGATACCGTGCAAGCTGGCATACTGATTATTATTTGCTGAAATCGGATTATATAAACTACCATGAAGATGCTAATCATCCACCTGCAGGATGGACGGGTTATTATTCACCTGCAAATGTAGTGGGTACTACTGGTATCAATAAATTTAAAATGCACTCATTACAGGATACAAAAAACAAAGGTGAGTATGGTGATGACCTTGATGCTTCAACAAATAATGCTGGGTGTTTGTGGTTCTGGGAGAAGATTGCTGAAAATAATACTGTAAGAGGATGTAACAGTCATGAAGAAGCCATGTATAGAAATTTTCAATGGCTTATGCTGGAAAAGAAATTTGTATTTATAATGCCTATGCGATCATATGTTAACATTCATGCTACTGCTGCGTGGTGTATAGGTGTTACATTGAATATAGATTCTCCGCTTTTTACAATAATTGAAGCTAATGGAATGGCTGGTATTGCAACAGCTAAAAAAACTGGCACAGTTGGTACATGGGTAAAGCTTGGAAACCGGGGTGACGGAGAGGGATGTACAAATTATGGCCACAACCAGCCAAATGGTGCAAATTATGGTGATTCGCTGCAACCTGCAGATGGCAGGCTATGGGTTATTGTTAAAGAGGATTCATCATATAAAACTAGTTTGAGTGTACTAACCGATGGAGATTATGTTGATATTAATACAATATGGAGTACTATCCTTGGTAATGGTAATGTTTTTCCTAATATTGTTGGTGATAACCTGGCTCCTATTGCACGAATGGCTTTTGTACAACCTGATTTAGTGGCTTCCAATTCATCAGACATTGGTAATATAAATGCTGCTGCATGGCAGAACCGTAATAAACTGCTGCCCATTATTGTGGCATTATCAGGGGATTTACATGAAAAATCTCATTATGATAAACCATCAGACCAAAATAACCACTGGTATAACTTTAGCGGTAACCATAAATATCCACTAAAACATCTGCGTGACCTCATAGCCATGCTGGGCAATCCAATTATGCGCTATTATAAAACGCCATATACCGGTGCGGCAAAGGGATGGTTTGTGCCACAGATTCAGGATCAACATGGCAGGGGCGTGTATGCAATGTTTACGCCAAAACCTATTGATAGTGCTGTAAACTTTAATCCCAACAGCTCATTACGCTCGGTTGCTGCTGTGTTGACCGAAAATTCTCAAGCTGCTGCGGATGGGATTATCCCGGCTTTGGCAAACAGTAAAATGGTTACAAAGCTCATGGCGTTGTTACAACAAATTGGTCAATATGGTTATGGTGCACTACCAATCTATCAGGATGGTACAAAAGGAAGCAGTGACTATGCTGACTGGGGTGCCCGTCGTAAGATATTTTATGGTCTGGAGCAGATAGTAACTCGCATGAAATGCAATAAGAGTATTGAGCAAACAAGAGACTATTATGGAATCAGCTATCCTGCATGGATGTTTGTTAAAAATAGTGATGATATTGACATGGATGTAGCACTGGATGAGCTTATTGGATACGATGATGTGGATGGTAATCCCTATGTATGGGGCAAGGGACTGGCAGCATTTGTCGATCACAGAGATCCAGCCCATCCCAACTATAAAGGATGGAATTGGAATAATTACTATAAGCTTGTCAATGGTCTTGGTGAGTTGATGAGCAATCAGGGTGCAACAAACGGATATTATTGTATAAACGATGACCTTATAGCAATGATTGATAAAACGCTGACAAGCTTCAAAGCAACAAATGCCCAGTTGAGAGGAGTGCGTCATACATTGGGTACGGTATTATACTACTATTATGATGATACATCACAGTGGATTATTCCCAATGAACTAAAGGACATAATGACCGGCTATCTGCCACAAATATTACAGGAATATACCGGGTACAATGCAGATCTATTATCGGTTGCCAGCAATATGCTTGTTGATGATGGATTCCTTGAATATTTTTTGACCAACCTTTCATCGCCACATCCATCAGAAGATGTTTTTAACCAGTTGTACGAATTTTTGAATCTGGGTTTAATTAAATCGAAGGATTCAAGGCTATGGGATGATCTCAATGAATTGATGATTGGTCTTGTAGTACGATTAAATGAGACATTAGAAGGAAGGTCAAATAAGGCAGCAAGCTTTGAAGATTATACAAAGCCAGTATATTCATCACCATCTGAATATTTATACAGCGACGAGTTTGATCCATATTCGGGATTGGGACAGCTTTTGACTAAATGATAGAGCACAGCAACAACCATAGGGTTAGTCCTGTGGTTGTACAAGATATATAGTTTATTATCGGAGGTCATGATGTATATAGTGTTGAGACGTAGTGTGATGATAGTATTTGTCATTATAATTATGCCTGCTTTAGTGTATGCTAATTTTGCCGATACCTATGGATTTGGAGCGCAGGGTGTAGCCAGAGGAAATGCAATGACAGCAGTGGTAAATGACTGGTCAAGTGTATATTATAATATAGCAGGATTAGGAAGAACGCAAGGATATCTGGTATTGACTGTACAACAAACAGAGCCAAAACAGCAGATTACTTTAAAACAAAAGGGTGGGAAAGATAAAAAAGAACAGGAGGTGGTCACTGTTGAACCTCAGGTGGCATCACCATATGATCTTTACCTATACAAGGATCAGCTTGTAATCAATTATATGTATACACAGCCTGATATGACCATTGATATTCCCCGTGAGACGGTAGCTGATAAAGATCTTGATTTTGGGACGGTTGCATTAGGTTTGGTACTGGATTTAAATCATTTTGTTAAACTGCCATCGTTTATTTCATCAGGGCGTTTTGGATTGGGTATGGGACTTTTGCAAGATGGGACCCTTGTGAGAGTATATGATGTTGACTTGCGCACGCATGACTTTTTACGCTATGGCAAGGAAGCTGAACGAACAGTCATATTAGCAGGGATGGGTTTTGGATTTGCGGATGATCTTTTTGGAATAGGATTTGGTATCAATGCATGGTCAGGTGGCAAAGGTGCAGTGCGCTTGATGGATGTTGACATGGCATCGCCAAATCCTCAAACGCCCAATTCAGAAATACAGATGGAACTTTCACCAAAAGTTGCTCCGGTTTGTGGATTATATATATCCCCGGGCAAAAAGATCAATGCTTTACGAGGACTGGAGATGGGAGTAGCGTATAGAGGTGAGATATATATGGAGGTTAAACCATTTTCAACAACAGCAGAGTTGATAGATGGAACGATACAGTTACAGATGGCGCTCAACATATTTGATTACTATACACCGCATATTATCAGTGGTGGAATTGCCTATACTTTTTTGCCTATAAAACCATTATCAGGGTTAACATTATCGTTTGATGTGGAATATCAGATGTGGTCTAAATATAAGGTTTCCAAAGCTAAAGAAGAGTACTGGAGTCAATATGGTATAATAATGCCTGAATATGATGATATCATAGTTCCCAAAGTTGGTATATCATATAATTTTGGATGTTTAATACCAAAAATGGAGTGGCTTACTTTACATTTAGGATATATGTACCGACCCACGTATGTTCCTGACGATACAGTGAATGACGCGTCGTTATTCAATTTTATGGATTGCAATACCCATATTGCTTCGGCAGGGTTAACATTTACTATCCCAAGAATGGGACCTATGGTTGCCCCTTTAGTAATAACTGTTGCCGGACAGATGCAGATGCTACAAGAAAGAAAGGTGAAGAAGGATAGGGTGGCGATTGAACAAATATATGAAAATTTTGATGGGAATCCTACAAATGACGATATCTCTCAGGCTGAAATTGATGAATTATATCCTGATTACTCATTTAGTGGTACTGTATACACTGGATTTGTGGAGGTAGCATTACGCTGGTAATATATACACTATAAATTATTGGCTTTATAATCTATAAAGCGCCCCATATCTATAAAATATAATCTCTGGCGAACATAATTATTTAATGTTCGCCTTTTTTTATCTAATAAGTAGGCTCTGACCCCATTTTTACCTGTACAATGTTAAATGTGAATTGTGAGATGTTTGTTGCTGATAATTTGTATGAAATTATGAGTTAGTGTCGCGCGTTATTCTGAGCAAAGCAAAGAATATCGTCTTTAAAAAAACAATAGATTCATCAATCTCTGGCGCTTACTCAGAATAAGAATGCTACCATAATGATAAACAGCCATACAATGATGTATGGCGTTTTTGGATGCGGGCGCATGATAAGACAGCCTGCCGCAGGTTATCAAGGCTCTGACCCCCTGTAGATAGTGTTTTTTCAAAAAAAATCACAAAAAGTATAAAAAATACACCATTTCTTTTTAATTTTTTTCATCTCTGGCGTTATGTATAGTAGGGATTTCAATTATTATAACAACACGGAGGAATACCCATGGCACGGAAATTG
>Ga0208940_1001152_pt1 | contig 29052 bp, 24 predicted proteins | sample AD_JPNNA6_MetaG_FD_184445 | JGI IMG/M metagenome (GOLD analysis project Ga0208940, IMG submission 184445) | Active sludge microbial communities of municipal wastewater-treating anaerobic digesters from Japan - AD_JPNNA6_MetaG (SPAdes) (version 2) | ecosystem: Engineered > Bioreactor > Anaerobic... | reverse complement strand
GGCCGGCGGTCCGGTGCCAACCGCGCCGAGCCCGCAGGGCCGGAGAGAACTGGAATGCCCCGAGCAGGCAGAACACGGTCATCGCCACGATGTGCGCGACAACCGCCACGGTGATCACTGCCGCCCGAGCGCCGTCGCGGTCGGTGCTCAGCTCTCCCAGACGGAGCACGCCGCCCACCACGGGGAGGGCGCTCAGCAGAAGAAGTCCGGTGATCGACAGCCATCCGGTCCTGAGTTGCTCCCCTGCGCTCACAAGCTGCCCCCGAAGAACGCCGCGAGTGCGGGAGCGGTAGCGGCCACCGTGGAGAGGTTGACGACCATGATGAACAGCAGAAGCACGGCAAACGTCGGCAGCACGGCAGCGATGGTCGCCGTTACTCTGCGGAGTCGGACATCCTGTCGTGGCATCCGAGACCATCGGATCCAGAGCACCATGTCGGCGGCCACAACGATGACGGCGGCAGCCGCCGCGATAACGACCAGCGCCAGATGGTAGGCGCGGAAGTCGCCTATCAGGGTCTCGAGCACCGGCGAGATCGTTCCTGCGGCGAACTGCTCTCGAACCTGAGCGACCTCGGGAACGGATCCATCCATCGGCAGGAGTCCCATGACGGAAGAAAGTGGAGCGAGCGCTCCTTGGATGTTTGCCATGACGATCAGCAGCACGAAGGCGGCAATCGGCGCGCCCGCGATGCCGACGAGTGCGATCGCTGCTCGTGCTGCTGGAGCGTTGACTGAGGCATAGGCCCTCCAGACCTGATGCCCGGTCAGGAGAAGGCCGATCAGGAGCGCGAGAGCGACCACTGCCTTGGTGACGTGAAACATGCCCCAGAACGACACGACTGCACGCATGTCCGTGGTTAGCGGCGCCGCCGCCCCTGACCACCATTGAGAGAAGGCGGCCCCGAGCGTCTCGGCGAGAACTCCGGTCGTGATTCCGGCCGGCGACAGGGCGGCTGCAACGGTGCCTGGCAGGAAGAAGTACGCGCCAACGAGCAGCATCGTACTTGCGATGATGATCGTGGGCCGCGGGTGCACACGCGCACGAAGAGGCGGCGTCGAGTAGGTCACCATCAGGCCACTGCCGTCACAGTCGAGCGCCGAGGCCACGTCCATGCGGTACGGAGGATGAAGGCAAGAATCAGCACTTCGACTCCGATGGTGACGACATAGTAGAAGGCCCAGTCCGAGGTCGCCCCCGCCGCGTTGAACACGCAGATCGGGATGTAGAGCGATGCGACGACGAGGTTTACGGCCCGGTTCACCCGAGGTCGCAGCGTCATGGAGAGCATGACCATCAGGGCCGGGATTGCGATGATCGCGAAGAAGATCGTCAGCAGCGTGCCGCTGATGTCGAACGCGAAGATGACGCCGCCCCGGATGTCGTCGATCTCGCCGGGCTGGTAGAGGTGGAAGTAGTCGATGTAGATGATCAGGAACATCAAGCTGGTCCACGCGGCGGCGAGCTTGGCCTGCACGGCGATCACCGAGGTGTCGAACTGTCGTGGCATAGGGGTTGGGGTGGTGATAGGACTCGTGGGCGAGGTCATGTCGTACTCCTGGGATGCGGTCGGATAACCGACGGGTTGTCGGACGGGTTGTCGGACGGCGCTTTTCGTACACCGTACGTCGTACGCTGTACTATGACACGTACGCTGTACGATCGTCAAACTGACCGAGATCGCGAGGGGACCGATGGCTGCGAGGGAGCAAGGCCCGGTCGACTCAGACGAGGGTCTGAGCAAGCAGCGGGTGGTGGCAGAGGCGGTCCGGCTCGCCGACCGCGAAGGGGTCGAGGGGCTGAGCATGCGCCGGCTCGCCGACGCGCTCGGCGCGGGAGCGATGTCGCTGTACCACTACGTGGCGAACAAGGACGAGCTGCTCGACGCCATGGTCGACGTCGTGTTCTCGGAGATCGAACCCCCGCCCGAAGGTTCCGACTGGCAGTCTGCGATGCGACGGGAGTCGGAATCCGCCCGACAGGTACTCGCACGTCACCCGTGGGCGATTTCTTTGATGGAGTCACGAACGACGCCGGGTCCCGCCAACCTCCGGCATCGCGAAGCGGTCACCGGTTGCCTCAGGCGGGCCGGATTCTCGGTTCCGATGGCGACGCACGCGAACTGGTTGCTCAACGGCTATGTGTACGGCTACGCCCTGCAGGTCGCGAGCCTGCCGTTCGACACCGCGGACGAGCTCGCAGAGATGACCGAGAACGTCTACCTCCCTCAGCTTCGCCCAGACGAGTTTCCCTACCTCAACGAGTCCGCCGCTGCGCTCGTCGCGGCTGGGTACGACCCGGCGGAGGAGTTCACATTCGGCCTCGACCTCATCCTCGCCGCGCTCGAGGACCTGAGATCCTCTCCATAGCTACGCCGATCCTGGGCATCGACGGCCCCTTGAGGCGGTGAAGGCGCCGCTCGGCCCCTGTTCGAGCTGCGCTACTACTCGTCGGCTTCTGTCATTGCATCGTCCGGTGTAGTCGTGCTTGCGATCATCGTCTCCGGCACCACGCCGGGCTGGATCCTTGCTGCCCCGCTCGTCGTGTACGGTCTGGGACTGGGCCTCGCATCGGCCCAGCTCACGGGCACAGTGCTCCGCGATGTCCCGGTCGGCGTGTCCGGACAGGCGTCGGCGACTCAGAGCACAGTTCGGCAGATCGGATCCGCACTAGGTACCGCTTTCGCCGGGGCAGCGCTGTCCATCTCGCTCTCATTCACGCTTCCCGAAGCTTTGAGAACGGCTGGGATCAGTGGTGAAGCTGCCGATCAGATCGCGACGCTCACCCGACAATCTGCGGGCACTAACATCGCGCAACTGCGTGCCGACGGATCATCCGGTCCGCTCGGGGACCAGACGGCGGCCGCGGTCGAGGCGCTGGCCAGCGGATTCGCCGATGGCACCCGCTGGTCGATGCTCGTCGCCGCGGTCTTCCTCATGCTTGGGCTGGTTGGCGCCGTTCGGCTTCGGCACATCGCAGGGCGGGCCGAGGGCAAGCCGCAAAACGTAGGTGAAGCACCATAGAGCGAGTTTCGTCCCCGAATCGGTCCCACACGATTCCGGCGGAAGCAAGAAGTGGGCAGAAACCAGAACGGGCCCGACAGCAGTCCAGAAGGAATGCAGTTCAGACCCGTTGGTGCGCCCGGAGGGATTTGAACTCTCCCTGAGAGCGTGATCTCCCGCAGTTTTCCACCAAGTTCCTCGAAAACTCAACGGACTCAGATACCTGCTGATCACTTCAGACCCTATCGATCCTGCTGAGTTGTAGGGACTTTGTAGGGAGTGGGCACCGGTCGGCGGCTAAGACCGGGCCGGCGCTAGGTCAAGTGGGCGATGAGACCGACGAGACTCTCGCGCTCCTTGGGGATTCCGTGCGACAGCCGGTAGACGGCGACCGGAAGCATCCATTTGTCGACTTCCGTTTTGTCGAGTGGACGCCGTATCGATTGACTGGCAGTCCTCGTCCCAGCCAGTGCAGCTTGCGCACCGCCCATGGGCTGGTCCAGGCCGGTTCACCAAGTTGAAGAAGGAGCACGGCGGCGGCATCCGCCGCTGCCTCACCTGCCGTGACACGACGCATCGACTCAGGGCGAGCGATCACCGTGGCTGTAAGGGTTTCGTAGGGGTGCTCGTGATGCTCAGCCGGATTTGAAATCTCTCCAGCGTCCGCTTGTAGTGCGGAAAGCCGGTCGGCGGCAACAGGGAGTATCCACTCTTCGACCTCAGAGCGCTCGCGTGGGCGCCGCTGTCGATAGCCCGCCGGGTAGCGACTGATCAGCAACTCTCGACCCAGACGGTAGAGCATTCGGACCGCCCACTCGCCCGTCTCAGTGGGCTCGACAAGCTGGGGGACAGCACGGTGACGGCGACATCGCGCGGCAACCACCCGTGGCATTGGTCAAATCGAGAACGCGAGCTAATCCGGACTCGCTCAGCAGATTGCCGAGAGCTTCGGCACCCCGCTCGAATCGAGTTCGAAGATCTCGGCTACCCGGCCCTCGGTTCACCTGGACGAGCCCTAGCCCCCAATCGCGTTCATGCCGCGGGTCGGTTGTAGGAACGTGGGGTCGTCGATCGCATGGCCGGGCAACTTCGACCAGACACATTGGCGAAGCATCTTCTCGATCCCCGCGGAATCCAGTTCGGCGCCTCGAAGTGCGGCGGTCAGGTCGTACTCGGCGTTCGAGAACAGACAGTTGAGCAACTGGCCGTCGGCCGTCAGCCTCAATCGATCGCAATCACCGCAGAACGGCGCCGTGACCGATGCAATGACTCCGACCGTTGCCGGTCCGCCGTCGATCAGAAATCGTTCTGCGGGCGCACCGCCACGCATGGGAACCGCTTCGAGGTGCCACCGAGTGGAGAGTGTGTTCAAGATCTCATCCCGAGTCACCATCTCTTGTCGATTCCAGAGGTGGTTGGCGTCGAGTGGCATCTGCTCGATGAACCGCATCTCTGCGTCGTGCGCAACGGCAAAGTCAACGAGGTCGATCAGTTCGTCATCGTTGACCCCTCGCATGGCGACAGCATTCAGTTTGAGTGGTCGCAAGTCCGACCTGGCGGCCGCGGCGATTCCCGCGCGCACGTCGTCGAGTCGATCTCGGCGCGTCAGTTCGTGAAACCGCTGTCGATCGAGGGTGTCGATTGAGACGTTGAGACGGGTCAACCCTGCGTCGACCAAGTCGGGAAGCATGTTCACCAGCCGGATGCCGTTCGTCGTCATCGCGACGTCAACAGCTCCGCTCGGCCCACGCAATTGAGCGAGACGCCGGACGACGTCAACGACGTCGGTCCTCAGAAGGGGCTCGCCCCCCGTGAGTCGGAACGTCGAGATCCCCGCCGCAACGGCGACTGTAGCGACCTGGATGATCTCATCCGCGGTGAGAACGCTCGACTTGCCCAGCCAGTCGTTGCCCTGCTCCGGCATGCAGTAAGTGCATCGCAATGAGCATCGGTCGGTGAGGGAGATGCGAAGGTCGCGATGAACACGGCCGAAACGATCTACGAGAGCTCCGTCCGATGATTCTGAGCCCGCACGGTGCGCCTTTGTGGTGATGTTGAGGTTGACCGTGGGCATAGTGCGAGGCTACTCGTGCATGATGTGCGATCGAACAATCGGCGACAAGGCGGGATCACCTGGACGCCGTGCACACCCTTGCTCGATCACGGGGGCGTGGATCTCGGGAATACTCACTGTCCATGATCGATCGGGTTTGCGGAGTGCGGGCTAGCCTGTCGATTGTGTCCGTTCCCCCACTAGTCGAGCCCGTCCTCGCGCTGAGTGATGGTGAGCGGGGGCGAACGGCGCGCATTGCCAGCCTTGCGGGTTCCGACGAACTCGGGCAACGTCGCCTCGCTGGCGCCAACGTGGCCATCGTCGGTGCGGGAGGGCTCGGTTCGGCCGCCATCGCAGCCCCCGACGCCGTCGTTCTGACCTGTGCCCTCACGGCGTGGGTAGAGGCGTGAGCGCGATGCGCACGGTCGCGGAACATCGCGCGGTTATCCTCAACCTCGTTCGCCCGCTCCCGGCCGAGTGGTACCCGGCGAGCGATGCTGAGGGGCTCACGTTGCGTGAGGATGTGCACGCCGCAGTAGACATCCCCGTCTTCGACAACTCGGCAATGGACGGCTTTGCCGTCCGGTTTGCTGACGTCCGGGGGGCTACTGCCACCGAGCCTGTCGAGCTCAACGTCGTCGGAGACGTTGCGGCGGGCTCCACTGACGACCCCGCGATGCGGCGTGGCGAGTGCGTGCGCATCATGACGGGCGCACCCCTGCCGACCGATGCCGACACGGTCGTGCCCTTTGAAAGCACCAAGGGCGGGCTCGCGGACTCTCTGAGGACGACCTTGATCATGCTGCCTCCTCGAGAGCTCGGCGCGCACGTGCGACGGGCTGCTGAGGATGTTCGTGCGGGCGAGCGGCTGCTCTCAGCTGGGACTCGACTTGGACCCTTCCAACTCGCCGCGATCGCGGCGTCCGGGGTGCGCGGCGTCGTGGTCTCGCGCCGACCGCGTGTGGCCGTCATCGCAACGGGAAGCGAGTTGGTGGAGCCCGGAGCGCCCCTGCGGCGAGGTCAGATTCCCGAATCGAACGGCACCCTCTTGGCCGGGATGGTGCGTGCGGCCGACGCGGATCTCATCGGACGCGAGACTGTCGATGATGATGGCCCTGGCCTGCGTCACGCTCTCGGCCGCTTCGTCGATCGGCATGATCCTGCCGATGTCCTCGTCTTTTCCGGCGGCGTCAGTGCGGGCGCGTTCGAGGTGGTTCGGGCCGAACTCGGCGAAACGATGGCTTTCGTCAATGTCGCCATGCAACCCGGCAAGCCTCAGGGCTTCGGTGTCTTGCCCGGTGGCACATTGCTCTTCGGCCTTCCGGGCAATCCTGTGAGTGCCGCCGTCTCATGCGAGGTCTTCGTACGCCCGGCGCTTTTGGCGCTCCAGGGGCGCACCACGTTGGAGCGGCCCCGCATCTGGGTGCCGGCAGCGATTGGGTGGCGGTCCCCCTCCGGGCGGTGTCAGTATGTGCCGGCGGTGCTTCACGACGATTCTGGCTCTCAGTGGAGGGTACGCCCAGCGACCCAAGGTGGATCGGGCTCTCATCTGGCGGGTGGCCTCGGGCGTGCGCACGCCTTGGCCGTCGTGCCCGCCAGCGTGGAGTGGATCGCACCAGGGGATCTGGTTGAGGTCATCCTGCTGGAAGGATGGGGCACGTGACGACCTCGACCGTCGGCATGGATACGGGCCAAGTCGTGTCAGCATCGATTCGCAGGATTCGTCGGACGAGGAGGACTGGCCGCGTGGCTGTCCTCCGGGATCGACCGAGATGACTGCGGCGATCCTGTTGTCGGGCGGGCGAGCATCCCGACTCGGGGGTGCCCCTAAGCCACTATTGGAAGTAGGCGGATCGACGCTGCTCGAACGCGCCGTGAACGCGGTCAGTGGGTGCTCGCCGATCATCGTGGTCGGCGATCGTGTCGACAGCGTCTCTGGAGTGGTCTGGATGCGCGAAGAACCTCGGTTCGCCGGTCCTGCTGCAGCCTTGATCTGGGCACTCGAGAATTGGCCCGACACCGGTTGGCCGCTCGAGAATCCGGAGTGGACCTACCTTCTTGGCTGCGATTTACCTGCTGCCGTCGATGCCGTTCGGCGGCTCGAGCGTCATCGCCCGGTCGCGCCCGACTCAACCGACGGGCTGTGCCTCGCCGACCGCGACGGTCGCGCGCAGTGGTTGATCGGGGTCTACCGCACGGCGGCTCTCCAGCGCGCCCGAGAGCGATTCGGGCAAGAACGACACGGTTCTTCGATGAAGACGCTCCTCGATGGACTCGCGATCACCCCGGTCAGTGCGCCGGAGGCGGAGACTGCGGACATTGACACGTGGGAAGATCTTGCGAAGGCACGACGTCGACTCGAGAGGCAACAAGGATGAGCGATCGCACCCTCCCACCTGAGGCTCTCGACGATTGGGCCGCGGCCCTGCGCGAGGTGCTCGATCTGGTCGACGAACTGCCGATTGCGTTGATCCTCGATCTGGCCCGCGATGTCGCGACTGGGGTCGCTCGACCGGCCGCGCCAGTTAGCGCGTTTGCCGTTGGTCTGGCCGCGGGACGCGCCGGTGGATCGATCCACGATATCGAGGCCGCACTGAACGCGGTGACGGTCCGAGCCGAGTCTTGGAAGGCAGCGAGCTGACGGTTCGCGTTCGCTTCTTTGCCGCCGCGGAAGAGTTCGCCGGTCGGGCCGAAGCTGTGCGCAGTGAAGCCGACCTCTGCGATCGGCGCTTTCGTCCGAGTAACCCTCGCTCGGGCAGACTCTGCCGAGCTGCGCTGTCCTCATCGGCGGCCAAATCACCCACGTCGAGGCGCCCGACCCGGTGGCTCACGGCCACCCGCGCGAACCTTCTCACATTTCATGCACGCGCCCGACGATGCGTGGCCGATAATCAAGGTGTGCCCCGCTCGACACGCGCCTACCGCGGCCTCGCCCAAGCGAGCAGGTTGATGATCACCGACATCGTCATGCGCCGACCGGGCATCGCCCTAGCCGAGCTCGGAACCTTGACTGGATTGCACGACAATACCCTGCGTGATCACCTCAAGGTGCTCAGCGCGGAGGGCATGGTGCACAGCAAGACCGAGCACCGCGCTGGCCGCGGGCGACCACGCTTGGTCTACTACGCGGTCGACGCCGGCACCGAGAGCACGATTGCGCAGGCGCGGGTCGATGAGGCGAAACGTCGCGGTGACCTTCTGCGCCGGGTGATGCCCGTTGAACCGGTCGATCTCGACGGTGAGGCCGTGCACCAGCTTGATGCCCTCTACGAGCACCTCGATGCCGTTGGCCTCGCACCTCAATTAGATGAAGAACGGCTGAGCGTCCAGTTGACGCCCTGCCCATTCCACAAACTCATCGCCGAGCATCCCGACACGATCTGCCACGTCCATGAAGAGCTGGTTCGCGATGTGCTCCTCCGGGCGGGCGGCCCCGTGCAGGTCGAGAAGCTCTTGCCTTTCGTCACCCCGCACGCGTGCGTCCTGCGGCTCCGTGTCGCAGTCGAGGAATAAGCACGGCGATCACCCTTCCCCTCACATCCATTCTGGGTCATTGTTGTCGCAGAGCGCCGCATTGCCGTCGCGGCCCTGTCGAGGAGACGCGCATGAGCACTGAAGCCCGTTCACAACGACCGATTACCGACGGCCCTCTGGCGGATGCGCTCCTCAATATGGGGCGGTTTCTGCGCCGAGGCGAAACAAGCGAAGACCTTCGATCCCTGTTCCTCGAAGGCGGTCGCTCCGGTGATGTCTTCTATCGCGATCGCTGGGCACACGACAAAGTGGTGCGCTCGACGCATGGAGTCAACTGCACAGGGTCGTGCTCGTGGAAGGTGTACGTCAAGGACGGCATCATCACGTGGGAGACACAACAGACCGACTACCCGTCGGTCGGGCCAGATTCTCCCGAATACGAGCCGCGCGGGTGCCCGCGCGGTGCTGCGTTCAGCTGGTACACCTACTCGCCCACGCGCGTGCGATACCCCTACATTCGAGACACACTGCAGACCCTCTACCGCGAGGCGAAGGCCGCGCATCCCGACCCCGTTGACGCCTGGGCGTCGATCGTCAACGACCCTGAGAAGTCTCGCGCCTACAAGAGTTCGCGAGGCAAGGGCGGCTTGGTGCGTACCACGTGGGATGAGGCGCTGGAGATCGCGGCCGCCGCGCACGTTCACACCATCAAGGCCTTCGGGCCCGACCGCATTGCTGGCTTCTCACCCATCCCCGCAATGTCAATGGTCAGCCACGGCGCAGGCGCTCGATTCCTGAACCTAGTAGGCGGCACCCTTCTGTCGTTCTACGACTGGTACGCCGACCTTCCGGTCGCGAGCCCCCAGGTCTTCGGCGACCAGACCGATGTACCCGAATCGGCGGACTGGTGGAACGCCGGTTATCTGATCATGTGGGGCTCCAACGTTCCGGTGACGCGCACGCCCGACGCCCACTTCATGACCGAAGCCCGTTACCGCGGGCAGAAGGTCATCACGGTCTCACCCGACTACACCGACAACACGAAGTTCGCCGATGAGTGGGTCGCTCCCCACCCGGGTACAGACGCCGCGTTGGCAATGGCGATGGGTCATGTCATCCTCACCGAGCATTTCGTGCAGAAACGCACCGAACGGTTCCAGGACTACATGCTCCGTTTCACCGATGCACCCTTTCTCGTCACTCTTGAGACGCACGGCGACGACCTCGTTCCCGGCAAGTTCCTCACAGCCAGTGACTTGGGCGGCGCGGAGGCCTCGGCCGCGCGGGCCGAGTTCAAGACCGTGCTTCTCGACCAAGCGGGCAACCCTGTCGTACCCGGGGGGTCGCTCGGTTACCGCTTCACGCCCGAAGACGAGGGCAATTGGAACCTCGACCTCGGTGACGTGGTGCCACCTCTTTCGCTCGCCGATCTGGCCGACACCACAGAGTCGGCCGAAGTCGCGCTCCCTCGTTTCGACCTGGCGCCCGACGCGACGTCCGAGCATGTCGGAGGAACTGGCGTAGTCCGACGAGGCGTGCCGGTGCGACGCGTGGCTGGAAAGCTCGTCACTACAGTCTTCGACCTGATGCTCGCCCAGTACGGCGTCGCGCGAGAGGGACTGCCCGGGCAGTGGCCGACCGGCTACGACGACCCGTCGACGCCGGGCACACCGGCGTGGCAAGAAGAGCTCACTTCGGTGCCCTCTGAGCAGGCGATCCGCATCGGTCGCGAGTTCGCCGACAACGCCGACCGGTCAGGTGGGCGCTCGATGATCCTCATGGGGGCGGGCACGAACCACTGGTTCCATTCCGACACGATCTACCGCACATTTCTCGCCCTGACCACGATGACGGGCTGCCAAGGCATCAACGGTGGTGGCTGGGCCCACTACGTGGGCCAAGAGAAGGTGCGGCCGATCACCGGCTATGCGCAGTACGCGACGGCCGGCGACTGGAACCGGCCTCCCCGGCAGATGATCGGTACGGCATTCTGGTACCTCTCGACCAGCCAGTGGCGGTACGACGGGCTGCCAGCCGATCAACTCGCGTCGCCCCTCGCGCGCGGCCTGTTCGCAGACCGCACGACTGCGGACTGCCTTGTCGAGTCGGTCAAGCGCGGTTGGATGCCGAGTTATCCGACGTTCTCGCGCAACCCACTCGATCTCTGTGATGAGGCAGAGGCAGCGGGCAAAGAGCCCGCGCAGCACATCGTTGACAGCCTCACAGACGGCTCGTTGCACTACGCGTGCGAAGATCCGGATGCGCCCGAGAACTTCCCCCGCGTTATCTCTGTGTGGCGAGCGAACATTCTCGGTTCGTCAGGCAAGGGCAACGAATACTTCTTGAAGCACCTGCTCGGTGCCGACTCGGCGATTCGCACCACCGAGAGCCCCGAGGGTGCTCGACCTCGCGACATTGTGTGGCGCGACGAAGCCGCTGTCGGAAAAGTGGATCTGCTCATGACGGCCGACTTCCGCATGACCTCGACCACACTATTTAGCGATCTCGTCTTCCCCGCGGCGACCTGGTACGAGAAGTACGACCTGTCATCAACCGACATGCACCCGTTTATCCACGCCTTCACGCCGGCCATCAATCCGCCATGGCAGACGCGCACGGACTACGACCTGTTCGGCTCGCTCGCAGAACGCGTCAGCGAATACTCGCGCACGCATCTCGGCACTCGCCGCGACGTTGTAGCTTCGCCGCTCCAGCACGACTCGGTCGATGCGATGGCGACCCCTCACGGTCACGTGCGTGACGGGTTGCCGCTGGTCCCCGGTCAGACGATGGCGAAGCTCATTGTCATCGAGCGCGACTACGCGAACTTGTACGAACGATGGAAGACCCTTGGCCCGCTCACGTCGACGCTGGGGATGACCACGAAGGGCATCACCTATACGCCTGATCAGGAAATCGAGTACCTGAAGCACATGAACGGCACGGTCACCTCGGGGCCCTATGCCGGATCTGTGCGACTGGATACCGACAAGCGGGTATGCGAGATGATCCTCGCCTTCTCGGGTACCAGTAACGGCCGCTTGGCGGTGCAAGGTTTCCGGCAACTCGAGAAGCGCACCGGTCAGCGTATCGCGCAGCTCGCCGAAGACCACGAAGGTTCGCACATCACCTTTCAGGATGTGCAGGTGCAGCCGAGGAGTGTCATCACCTCACCCGAATGGTCAGGCTCGGAGCATGGCGGCCGTCGCTATACGGCCTTCGCCATCAACGTCGATCACCTCAAGCCTTGGCACACCCTCACCGGCCGCCAGCATTTTTACCTCGATCATGACTGGATGGAGGAGCTCGGCGAGAACTTGCCCGTCTACCGACCTCCGCTCGACATGCATCGGTTGTACGGCGACGACCAGGTCGGAAGCACGCGCACCGCGAGTGGTCCGGGCGCCAACGGGCAGACCGAAGTGACCGTTCGATACCTCACCCCGCACTCGAAATGGTCGATTCACTCCGAGTACCAAGACAACTTGTTCATGCTCTCGCTCAGTCGTGGCGGACCCACAATCTGGATGAGCCCGCAGGACGCCGACAAGATCGGCGTTCGAGACAACGAGTGGATCGAGTCGTACAACCGCAACGGGGTGGTCGTCGCCCGGGCCATCGTGTCGCACCGCATGCCCGAAGGGACGGTGTACATGTACCACGCGAAGGATCGCACGATCGATGTGCCCATCGCGGAGACGAGCGGAATGCGGGGCGGCATCCACAATTCGCTGACCCGCATCCTGCTCAAGCCGAGCCACATCATTGGCGGTTACGCCCAGCTGACCTGGGCGTTCAACTATCTCGGCCCGACCGGGAACCAGCGCGACGAGATCACCTCGATTCGTCGCCGCAACCAGGAGGTCGAGTACTAATGAAAGTCATGGCCCAGATGTCGATGATCATGAATCTCGACAAGTGCATCGGCTGCCACACATGCTCAGTCACGTGCAAGCAGGCCTGGACGAACCGGACCGGCGTCGAGTACGTGTGGTTCAACAACGTGGAAACGCGTCCCGGCGTCGGCTATCCCCGTGGATATGAGGACCAGGAAAAGTGGGGTGGGGGCTGGGTGCGCACCAAGCGCGGCCGACTGAAGCTGCGCAGTGGTGGGCGTCTCGCGAAGCTCGCGCGCATTTTCTCCAATCCCACGCTCCCGGAGATCAAGGATTACTACGAGCCGTGGACCTACGACTACGACATGCTGCTCAACGCGCCCAAGGGCCAGCAAGTTCCCGTCGCTCGGCCCAAGAGCTTGCTGACCGGCAAAAACATGAAGATCTCGTGGTCAGCGAACTGGGACGACAACCTCGGTGGCTCCCTCGAGACGATGCAGGATGACCCGATCCTGAAAAAGATGAGCGAAGAAGTGAAGGCCGAGTTCGAGAAAGCCTTCATGTTCTACCTTCCGCGCATCTGCGAGCACTGCCTAAACCCCTCGTGCGTGGCCTCGTGCCCATCGGGGGCGATGTACAAGCGTGCCGAAGATGGCATCGTTCTTGTCGATCAGGACCAGTGCCGCGGGTGGCGGATGTGCGTGTCGGGCTGCCCCTACAAGAAGGTCTACTTCAACCACCGCACCGGCAAGGCTGAGAAGTGCACGATGTGCTACCCGCGCATCGAGGTCGGGCTCCCGACGGTCTGCTCTGAGACCTGTGTGGGGCGTCTGCGCTATCTGGGCCTAGTGCTGTACGACGCGGATCGCGTGGCATCGGCGGCGGCCGTTGAAGACGACAAGGCTCTGCTGCAGGCACAACGCGACATCATCCTCGATCCACACGACCCTGCGGTCATCGAGGCTGCCCGCCAGGAGGGGATTCCGAGCGATTGGATCGAGGCAGCCCAGCGCAGCCCGATCTGGAAGCTCATGCAGTACGAAGTCGCATTGCCATTGCACCCCGAATACCGAACGATGCCGATGGTCTGGTACATCCCGCCGCTCTCTCCAGTCGTCGATGTGGTCACGGGTTCGGGGAATGACGGTGAGGATGCCCGCACGCTATTCGCGGCCATCGACAAGCTGCGCATCCCCATCGCATACCTCGCCGAGTTGTTCACTGCTGGCGACATCGCACCGGTCGATGCGGCGCTCCGACGGCTTGCCGCCATGCGCTCGTACATGAGAGGGATCAGCATCGACAACGAGCGCGACGAACGAATTGCGACCGCTGTCGGCATGACCGGAACCGAGATGGAAGAGATGTACCGGCTGCTCGCCATTGCCAAATACGAAGAACGCTACGTGATTCCCTCTGCACACAACGAGCAGGCCCACGAACTCGAAGAGATGGCGTGCTCGCTCGACTTCGATGGCGGACCGGGGATGGGCGGTGCAGGGCCATTCGGCTCATCGAGCGGACCGGCGGTTCCCGTCGCTGTCGAGAATTTCCACATCCTCTCCGACCGGCAGACGGCGGATCGACCGTCGACTCCCGGTCGCGTGAATCTCATGAACTGGGATGGCAACGGTTCGGCCGAGGGGTTGTTCCCGCCGGTGACAGGAGCTGTACGCAAGACCGAGAAGCGCAAGGACTCGTCGTGAGCCAACCTGTCGCCCGCGTGACGCCCAAACGCCCCGTCTCTCCCGAGCTCGTGTCGCTGAAGATGTCGGCGGTGCAGCGCGCGCGGGTACACATGCTCGCGTCCCTTCTGCTCGACTATCCCGACGCCGACTGGTTCGCCCGGCTCGGCGAGTTGCGCGGATACTTCGCCGACCTGCCTAGCGCCGTTAGATCGGCCCTCGAAGAGTTCGTGTCCCTCGCACTGGAGGATGGAGAGGTCGCCTGGCAGCGTAGATACGTAGCGACGTTCGACCTCAAGCGAAAGTGCAGTCTGTACCTGAGCTACTACGCGACTGGTGACACGCGTCGGCGCGGTGTCGCTCTGGTGACCTTTCTCGAGGCATACCGGGCTGCCGGCTGGGAATTCGACAGCGATGACCTGCCCGACTACCTTCCTGCTGTGCTGGAGTTCTCGGCGCTGGGCGATCCAGAGATCGCAGGCGCTCTCATCGCGTCGCACCGTGAAGGCGTCGAAGTTCTACGGACTGCTCTAGAGGACCTCGATAGCCCCTGGGCGCTGGTCGTGCGCACGGTGACTCTGTCGCTACCCCCGATCGATGACCGCACTCGAGAACGGTTTCTCGATCTCGTGAACGAGGGCCCTCCGACTGAAACGGTCGGTCTGAGCTTTCTCGGCCATCTGCCGCCCTTCAGCCCGTCAACTCAGGAGTCCTTGTGAACACGCTGCCGATCATCCTGTGGGTCGCGATTCCTTACGCGACCATCGCCGTTTTCATCGTCGGGCACATCTGGCGGTATCGGTACGACAAGTTCGGATGGACAACTCGGTCGAGTCAGACCTACGAGAGTCGTCTGCTCCGCTGGGGTTCACCGATGTTCCACCTCGGCATTCTCATGGTCCTCGCTGGGCACGTGGTCGGTCTGCTAATACCGCGCGAGTGGTTGTATGCTATAGGGATCTCGGAGGAGATGTACCACTTCGGTGCCACCAGCCTGGGCACCATGGCGGCAGCCCTCACGTTGGCGGGCTTCGCAATTCTCGTCTACCGTCGTCGCACCGTCGGCCCCGTTTTCCTCGCCACCACGAGGATGGACAAGGTGATGTACGTCTTCCTTGGCGCGACAATGGCGTTTGGCACGCTCGCCACTGTCATCTTTCAGGTTTTCAGTTCGGGCTTTCACTACCGCGAGACGATCTCGCCGTGGATCCGCAGCATTCTCTTCTTCCAGCCCCAGCCGGAACTGATGGCCGAGGTGCCGCTCCTGTTCCAGTTGCACGTCATCACGGCATTCGCTCTCTTCGCGTTGTGGCCGTTTACCCGCCTCGTGCACGTCTTTTCCGCGCCTGTCGGGTATCTCTTTCGGCCATACATTGTCTACCGGTCGCGCGACGACGGCCGCGGCGCCCAAGCGCCACGGCGAGGGTGGGAGTCGATCAAGACACCCGATGCGGAGCGGCTACACAAGCTCTGATTGGTGGTGGCGGTGTGACGCAAACAACGGGGAGGCCGGTAGCCGAGCGCCGTCACGAATTTCTCCCGGTGAATCGACCTCGTGGGAGGTCAGTGGCTGGATACGCTGTTTTCACCTCGGGCCCGATCGAGCTCGCAGTGCGATGAGGGAGAGACTGTGACCACAATGACTACCCCGCCTGCGGTGGCGGGGCTCAGCGGTGGGCTGGGACAAGTGATCCTCGCAACGATCGCGTCGACAGCCGGGTTCTGGGCTTGGATGTCGATCGCGCCACTGCAGAATATCTACGCGACGCAGATGGGCCTTGACCAGGGTCGAATATCACTAATGCTCGCGACGCCGGTGCTAGTCGGTGCACTCGGTCGAATCGTCACAGGGGCCCTCACGGACCGATTCGGAGGGCGCATCATGTTCACCGTCGTGCTCCTGGCCTCCGTCCCCGCGGTGCTCTTGGTTGCACTAGCGGGCAGTATCAACAGCTACCCGTTGCTTCTCGTCGCGGGTTTCGCGCTCGGCATCGCCGGCACGGTCTTCGCCGTCGGCATCCCCTTTTCTAGCGCCTGGTTCTCGCCCGCACGGCGTGGGTTCGCCAACGGAATCTTCGGTATGGGCATGATCGGTACGGCCGTTTCGGCGTTCGCCACGCCCCGGCTCGCTGAGTCCATCGGCTACGTGCAGACCCACTTCGTTATCGCGGGCACCCTCGTAGCAGTGGCGATCCTGACGTGGACTTTCCTCCGCAACTCGCCCGAGTGGAAGTCGAGTTCTCAACCGCTCATCCCCAAAGTTAGGGGGGCGTTGAGCCTCGCCATTACCTGGCAGATGTCGTTTCTCTATGCAATCGTGTTTGGGGGATTCGTCGCATTCGCCACCTACTTGCCCAAGTACCTCACGACTCTCTACGGTGACGTCGTTGACCCGGTGGGTGCAGGCACCCGAACAGCGCTATTCGTCGCGGCAGCCGTGATCGCCCGCCCCATCGGCGGTGTGCTTGCCGATCGTTTCGGCCCGAAGGTCATCTCGCTTATCTCACTCGCCGGCATCGTCGGCACGGCCTACATCGTCGGCCAGCAACCGCCCGAAGGCGTACTGACAGGTGCAACGTTCCTGCTCATGGCAGCGGCGATGGGCCTCGGGATGGGAGCCGTGTTCGCATGGATCGGACCCCTTACACCCCCCGACAAGGTAGGAGCAGTCTCCGGAGTGGTCGCGGCCGCGGGAGGGCTCGGAGGCTACTTCCCGCCGCTCGTGATGGGCGCCACGTATCAGGCGGAAACCAACTCGTACGCGCTCGGGCTCTGGTTGCTCGTGCTCGTCGGGGCGGGCGCACTTGTGGTTGCGGGCATGTTGCGCGACGCACGCAGTGGTGGGCGCGGCGCCAATGCAGACCCGTCGCCATCCCCCACAACTTCGCCGTCACCATCACCTTCCCCCTCACGTCAGGGGTAGCCAGGTGAGCACCGCAAATGCCGAAGTCGTTACGGCACCGGTGCGCGGACCCGCCCAGCTGACGCCGGGATATTTTGCCGGTGTGATGGGCACAGGCATCGTGTCGATCGGCGCACAGCTCACGGGCCACGTCGCGCTGGCTTCCGTCCTGTTCGTGCTTGCTCTCGCGTTCTACGCGGTGTTGATCGCGCTGAATATCTGGCGCATTGCGTCATATCGCAAGCGCGTGGTCGATGATCTGCACGATCCCACTCGAGCCTTCGGGTTCTTCACCTTCATCGCCGCGACCAACGTTGTTTCTGCAATGTTTGTAGGCATAGGCCTCGAACTTCCCGCTGCAGTTCTTCTTGCCGCTGCGATAGCTGCTTGGGTTGTGATGGGATACTCCATTCCTTGGCTGGCTGTGCTCAGCAACCCCCGGCGACCAATTCTCGAGGCCGCGAACGGCACGTGGTTCATCTGGGTCGTTGCAAGCCAGTCAATCGCGGTCGTCGCCGCCGGAATCGAACCGCTGTATCCGGAGGCTCGCCAGTGGCTCGCCATCATCGCCGTTACGACCTGGTCGATGGGGGTCATGCTTTACGCAATGTGCGGCCTACTGCTGTTGTTCCGGCTGATCATGTACCGTCTCGAGCCGCAGCAGCTCGATCCGCCGTACTGGATCACGATGGGAGCAATGGCCATCACTGTGGTGGCTGGAGCCCGCATCGTCGAGATGGACGATGCGCCAATGATCGATGTCACGCGTGCCCTAATCGCCGGGCTATCCGTCATCTTTTGGGCATTCGCTACGTGGCTGATTCCCGCGCTTCTCGCCGCAGGGGTATGGCGACACGTTGTGAAGCGCGTGCCGTTTCGGTACCAACCGACGCTGTGGAGCTTCGTGTTCCCCATGGGGATGTACGCCGCAGCGAGTATCTACCTCGGCCGGGCAAATCGGCTCCCCGTCGTCGAAGCCGTCGGGGAGATCTGGTTCTGGGCGGCGCTTTTAGCCTGGAGCATCACTGCCGTTGGGATGGTGTTCGACATTGGTGGTCGACTTTCGGCTTGGAGGAACACTAAAGAGACAGTCTGACCCGCAACGCACGGAATCCACTCGCAGGATAGCTCGCGAAGTCGGGTGTGCTGCCGGGAACCGCCTCAATCAAGCGGGTTTGTGCTAGCAGCTCCTCCATCACCACACGAAGTTCCAACCGCGCAAGTGGTGCCCCCGGGCAGTCGTGGATGCCACGGCCGTAAAGCAGATTGTCTGGCGCGTTCCGATGAGGCTGATACTCGTCCGGGTCGCCGAAGTGGCTCTCGTCACGGTTCCCTGAGGCCCAGATGACCGTGACCTGATCTCCGGCGGAGATCGTCCGGCCGCCGAGCGAAACGTCGCGCGTAGCCACCCTACGGTTCGCCACGAGAGGGGAATGTATTCGCAGGATCTCATCGATCGCGCCAGCTAGTCGATGCGGAGCGCCTCGCAACTCCTCTTGCAGCCCCGGGTGCCGCGCCATGTAGTCGATGAGGATCCCTAGGCTCGCGGACATCGTGCCGAGCTCTCCGACGGTCCAGTTCCGCAGGATGGCGACGAGTTCCTGATCATTGAGGGGAACTCCGTCGACCTGCTCCCGCATGAGTTGCGACGTTATGTCGTTCTCGGTGGCTGCGGCCCCGAGCGCGCGCCGGTCGTCGAGCACGCGCCGCACTGTGCTGTCGAAAACAGCAGCGACGGCATCCAGAGCTTCACGATCGCGAGCGAGCGTGGCTCGGTGATTCTGCGCGGTCCAGTGACGCAGAGCGCTGATCGTGTAGGCGGGCCAACCCAGCCATGCGCGTTGCGCTTCGAGGGCGAACTCGAGAGCGAACATACTGATGATCTCCACGGGAACACCCAGGGACAATCGCGCAATCAGGTCCCGTGCGACTTGACGGCAGACTGGCTCGAACGCGAGCATGTGCTCCGGAGTGAAATAGTGGTCGACGACTGTCCGATAGGGCCCATGTTTCGGTGGGTCAAACCCGTTGGGCACCGCTGGGTGGCTCGACACCGCGCTCGAGAACGTTTCGTGGTCTCCCACGACGGCGACGATGTCATCGTGCCGAAACACCGACCAGCCGAGATAGTCGCTGTAGGCAACCGGACAACGGGCGCGCATCTGGTCGTAGGCGCGAATCTGGTCACTCAGGACAGCCGGGTCGCGCGGGTCCCAGTCAGCTGCAGCCACTCGTGCTTCCGCAACTCTCGCACACGAAGCAGGAGCCGGTGGCCCGCATCTTCACGCCGCAGGTAAGGCATAGTGGGGCGTCTGCCTTCATTCCTTGCTGCGATTCGAACAGTTCGGTTGTTGAGTGGATCGCGAACTGAGCAGGGACGGGCTGGGCGGTGGCGCTATCGTCGATTCCACTAGCCTCCCCGTACCCGCCCGCGTCTAGCTGCGCCGTGCGCTCAGTTGTTGTGAAGATCCCCCGGGCGGCCCTGGTCTCGTACGGGAGATAGTCAAGGGCGAGCCGGCGGAAGATGTAGTCCATGATCGACTGGGCCAGGCGGATGTCCGGGTCGTCGGTCATCCCGGCCGGCTCGAAGCGCAAGTTGGTGAACTTCTCGACGTAGGTTGTGAGGGGCACGCCGTGCTGCAGTCCGATGGACACGGCAATCGAGAAGGCGTCCATGACCCCGGCCAAGGTGGAGCCCTGCTTGCCGAGCCGGAGGAAGATCTCGCCCAGCCCGTTATCGGGGTAGGAGCCGGCGGTCAGGTATCCTTGGGCTCCGGCGACAGTGAAAGATGTAGTCATGGAGGGCCGCGTCTTCGGAAGTCGGCGACGGATGGGTCCCGAGTGGGCAGGCACTTCTGCTGCACCGGTCTGCTTTTTTCCATCGGAGAGCGGCTGGCCGACTTTGCAGTTGTCCCGATAGATGGCGAGTGCCTTCAGTCCCAGCTTCCAACCTCGATAGTAAACCTCCTCCACTTCGTCGATCGTGGCGTCCGACGGAAGGTTTACTGTCTTGGAGATCGCGCCGGACAAGAACGGCTGTACCGCCGCCATCATGCGTAGGTGACCTAGGGGGGCGATCGATCGCCGACCCATGGCCGTGTCGAAGATCTCGTAGTGCTCCGGCTGGAGTCCTGGGGCGTCGACGACATGCCCGTTCTGGGCAACGTATCCGACGATCGCCTCGACGGTCTCCGCTGGATAGCCGAGCTGCCGGAGGGAACGGGGAATCGCCTGGTTGACGATCTGCATCGAGCCGCCACCCACGAGTTTCTTGAACTTGACGAGTGTGAAGTCGGGTTCGATGCCAGTGGTGTCACAGTCCATCATGAAACCGATAGTCCCGGTCGGTGCGAGCACGCTGGCCTGGGCGTTGCGCCAACCGTTGGCCACACCGAGTTCGATTCCGCGCCTCCACTCTCGCGCGGCGCGATCGTGGACGGCAGCATCCATTGCCCCGAGCGTGTCGAGCCCTTCATTGGCTGCGGAGTGCTTGCGCATGACCCGTTCGTGGGCGAACGCGTTACGTGCAAGCCCTGCGTACGGGCCGACCACGCCGGCGAGCTCTGCAGATCTGCGATAGGCGACCGCAGTCATGAGCGAGGTAATGGTTGCGGCAAGAGTGCGGCCACCGTCGGAGTCGTAGCCATGACCGGTGGCCATGAGAAGCGCACCAAGGTTGGCGTAACCGATGCCAAGCTGGCGGTAATCTCTGGTGTTTTTCGCGATCGGTTCGGTCGGGAAATCGGCAAAGCAAATCGAAATGTCCATCGCGGTGACAACGAGCTCGACCGCCGCGGTGAAGGCGTCGACGTCGAAGGTGTCGTCGTCGCGCAGGAACGCGAGTAGGTTAAGCGAGGCAAGATTGCACGATGAGTTGTCAAGCGACATGTACTCCGAGCATGGGTTCGAGCCATTGATCCTTCCGGACTCCGGGTTCGTGTGCCAATCGTTGATGGTGTCGTCGTATTGGAGGCCGGGGTCGGCGCAGGCCCAGGCCGCCTCGGCGATCTCGCGGAACAGCTTCTTGGCACGCACGGTCTCCACTACGTGGCCGTCGGCGCGAGCGGTCAAGTCGAAACTGTCGTCTTCTTCCACCGCCCTCATGAAGGTATCGCTCACGCGCACGGAGTTATTCGCGTTCTGGTATTGCACGGACGTAATGTCCCGACCGCCAAGATCCATGTCGAATCCGGCGTCCCGGAGTGCGCGGATCTTGCTCTCTTCCCTCGCCTTAGTCTCGACGAACTCCCAGATGTCCGGGTGATCTACGTTGAGCACGACCATTTTTGCGGCCCTGCGGGTGGCCCCACCCGATTTGATTGTTCCCGCGCTCGCGTCCGCTCCGCGCATGAACGATACGGGCCCACTCGCTGTACCGCCCGAAGACAGCAGTTCGGCTGCAGACCGGATTCGCGAGAGATTCACCCCCGAGCCGGAGCCACCTTTGAATATCATCCCCTCCTCGCGATACCAGTTCAGGATCGAGTCCATGGTGTCGTCCACGGAGAGGATGAAGCACGCGCTCACCTGCTGGGGGGAATCGGTGCCAACGTTGAACCACACTGGCGAGTTGAACGAGAACGCTTGGTGCAGTAACAGCCAGGTCAATTCGTCGCCGAAGAGCGCACCGTTTTCAGGTGTCGCGAAGTAGCCGTTCTCTAGTCCGGAAGCAACGTAGCGGGCGACCACGCGATCGATGAGTTGCCGCAGGCTGGATTCTCGAGCCGGTGAGCCCACCGCCCCTCGGAAGTACTTGGTGGTGACGATGGTCGAGGCATTGAGCGACCAGAAATCCGGGAACTCCACCGCACTCTGCGTGAAGATCGTCTCTCCGGTCCTCCAGTTGGTCTGTTCGATGTCCCGACGCTGCCAGGAGACTTCGTCATAAGGATGGACACCTGCAGCGCTGAACCAGCGTTGGACGGTGATTTCGCTCGCCTTTTGGGATTCAGATTCCGTTTGACCGGCCTGTTGCTGTGCGCCCACTGACATCACTCTCCCCGATTGTCCGAATCCTGTTCCGACTAGTTCTTGCGGTCGTGGGATAAGCCAACCACTACATATTGTGTTTTTCGGGAGTTTCGACCGTTTTTATTCCCTCGCGTGTCGGGGGGTGGAAGGCTAAGGGGATGAATAGTGTATATACCCGAACCGGAGAAGACGGCATGACAGGACTGCTATACGGCGGCCGGGTATCCAAGGGCGGCGAACTTATAGACGCGCTCGGCGATATCGACGAGACCGTTGCGGCGCTCGGTGTCGCCAGATCCGGATGTCCGGACGCGGATCGCGCTGCCCTGCTACTGCGCATCCAACGTGAACTGTTCGTCGTCGCTGCAGATCTCGGCGTCGACCCAGGTCATCGCAATCTCCTGAAGCCGGGAGTCTCGCTTGTGGAGCCGACCATGACGGCCGAGCTGGAGAGGACGATCGATGAGCTGACAGCCAGGCAGCCGCTCAGGCCCGTTTTTGTAGTTCCCGGCTCAACCCCACTGGAGGCCGCGATCGACCTGGCTAGAACGGTTGCGCGCCGGGCGGAGCGGCACACCGTGCAGATAAAGGTTGCGGGCCATCCGGTCAGCGAGGATGCTCTCGGCTACCTCAACCGACTCTCAGATCTTCTTTACGTGCTGGCGAGGCAGGCGGCGGAAGGCACCGACGAGCCAGCCAGTCATGACTAGTCTGCGGAGACAGCCCGCAAAGCCAGACGGGCACCCAGCGGCGGGTCAGCCCGCCGCTACCCGACAGTGAAAATGCCCCGCGCGCCCTTCTCGGCATCACTCATTCGATGAGTGACGAAGGGATAGTTGCCCGGCTCGGCAAACTCGATTTCAACGAACCCGCCTTGGGCCGGCTGCAGACCAAGGGCTTGTGACCCTCCCCCGTTTCCCGGGAGGAGGGTGTACGCGCCCTCAAGGTACACCGTGTCGAACTGGCCACCGACAACGTGGAACGACGAGGGCGAGTTGGGTCCAGCGTCCAGCACCCAGACGCGCACACGGTCTCCCGCGTCGACTTCAAGCGGTTGATGCACGTATTGGTCGGCATAGCCGTTAAACGTCACGAGGTCAGGCGTCATTGCGGCGATCTTGTCGGCATCCGCAGTCTCGTCGGTTGCGCCAAGGTACAGCTCCCCCTGCACCAGCAGGTACTCCTTGGCGACCGGCGCGAGATCTGGCGGGTCAATAATCACAGCACCGAACATGCCGTTGGCGATGTGCATCGACATCGGCATTGTCGAACAGTGGTACATCCAAATGCCCGCCTTGGTCGCAGTGAAGGTGTACGTCAGACTCTCGCCCGGCTGAATCGTGCGCATTGGTCGATCGGGCGCCAGGGCGCCCGCGTGGAAGTCGATCGAGTGGCCGATCGTGCCGTCGTTGACGAGGGTTATCTCGAACGTGTCGCCAATACTCCCGCGTAGTACGGGGCCGGGGGCGGTGCCTCCGAAGGTCCACCGGGCTTGCGAGACGCCCGCCGCGACGTCGACGATGGTCTCCTCGACACGCAGGGTGACGCGGTGAACTGTCTCGGTCGGCGCGGGCAACAGGGCCGCGGGCCATGCGACGAAGCCCGCACTCGGTTGGCGCTGTAGATCGACTTCGGCGGCTGCATCGCCTGAAGCTCCACTGGGCTGGTGCTCGGTATGCTCTGACGGCTCCGCCGGAGAGGCGACGGACGAATCTTCCTCCGGTGCCCCGGTGACTCGCACCGTGAGCTCCATCCCCATCTGCCGGTGCCCGGCGATTGAGCACCAGCCGGCCAAATCGGAACCGATGACACCCACGTCGATGGTGTGAGTCGCGCCCGGAGCAAGCCGGTCAGTGCGCACACCATTCGCAAAGGTCAAGTCATGCACGTCCGCTCCCGTGTTCTCGAAGGTCACCCGGAGAGCGTCTCCGTAGGGGACTTCGATAAGTGCGGGTGTAAAGCGCATTCCATCAACTCGAATGGTGACCTCGGTCGTCTCGCCCGTCGCGGCTATCCCGGCCGTGGAGGCAGCGGTCGATATCCCTACGGCGGCCGGGTCGGCAGCGACGCCCGCCGCAACACACAGCGCGAGTACCGCGAAGCCGGCGACGAGGGATCCCGCGCGTCGAGTAGGAGGGCGCGGTGCTCGCTCCGGCGCTAACCCCAGAGAGACAATGCCGCTTCGGTCGGGTGTGTCGCCCTCCGAGCGACGAATCCTGCGGCCAACGATGACAGCTCGAGCCGCCAAGATCAGAAATGATGTGACGACCCCCGCGACGACGAGCGAAAGAAGAACACGAGCGAGACTGGGCATCGGCGTCAGGTACAGCGCGATCGCGCCATTGAACGCGACGACACGGAAGGCGGCTCCGCGATCGAGAATCTCTGCGCCAGCCTTGGCTGCGGATGGGCTCCCGAGGGCCACGACCGGCAACAAGTAGCTCAATGCGCCGATGACAATCTGAGTCCCGAATCCAACAACGAGGGGGCCGAGTACGGCAAGATACTGGCTACGCAAGCTCTCCCAATCGGGCGCAATTGCCGCGAGGACCCCGAGAATGATGGCCCCCACGAGAACCCAGACGAATGCCGCAGCGAGGCTCCATCCTGCGAACGTGGCAGGGGGCATAGAGCGTGATTCTCGCCAACCCTCGATTGCGAGGAGACCGGCGCCGGCGACCCAGGTTGCCATCCCGAGAGTGACCAGCACAGGCAGGTCGAGCACTGGTCCAGCAGATGCCACAGCAAGACCAGCGAGGAGCACTACTAAGGCTCGACGGGCCGCCGAATCGACACTGTCGGGTACTCGGGCGTGTAGAACAGTCGGCCAGAGCAACACTAGGGTGCCGAGAACGGTGACGCCGAGCCATCCGAACACATTAAGAACTAGGTGGCTCATGACCAGCCGGTCAGCAGTACCAGGCTCGCCAGTGAGCACGATCACGATTCCCGCCGCAATGCCGCCCAAGAATACTGCGCTCGCGGCGATGTAATACCGCACGAGGGGCGCGAACCGAGCAGGCAGGGCGTGACGAAGCTGGAGTGTGAGGACAATCCCGTGGGCCAGAGCGACGGCGGCCACGCCGATCGCACCGGTTACGGCAAGTGGAGGGACGCCCGCCAAGATTCCAACGACAATCAGGGCGGCCCCGACGGTGTGCCCGAGCAGGCGGATGCCCAGCCCGACACGTCCGCCTAGTGCTGGTCGGCGCAGCAGTGTGTCGGCGAAGTGCTGTGACCAAATCAGGATCGCGGCGGTAGCGGCGCCGAGAAGTGGCACATGCACCATGAGCCAGAGCGGTTGATCGACGAACCGGTGCACACCGACGGCCATCAAGCCGGCGGTGATCCAGACCAGAACCACACTGTTCGTCAGCAGATACCAATTACGTCGAGACACGGGCACCCTTCTTCCGAGACGCCCGGGGGCCGACGATCAGGGCGACGCAAACCACGGTCACGGGGAAAAGGAGCATGGCAATCGCGCCGACGATACCGCCGGCCTGCAGCGCAGGGGTCAGTCCCCACGCATCCCCCCCTACCACCCGAACCACGAGCGACACCTGGAGCAGCGTTATCGGGGCGTACAGCGCCGGGTGGTAGGGGATAGCCACGCGGAGAACCGCGGGGAGGATCAGCGGAGCGTGAACCAGGATCATGGTGATCACGAATCCGAGAAAGATCGCATGCGTGACGGCGTCGTAGACGGGGCCCTCCGTGCGCGCGCCACCGAGAATCCACCCTGCACCGGCCACGGCGAGCCAAGCGAATCCCACGAGGAGGCCCACCGCGACGAAGCGAGGCAGGCCGGTCTGACGGACCGTCATCCGAGCGATGTCATAGCGCGCCAACCAGACCACGATGCCCAGAAGCGCTACGCCCGCAACGGGGACGGCAATCACGGGCACGGTCAATGTCAGCACTGTGGCCGCCGCCAGTACGAACGCGAACCCCAGTAGCGCGCCTTCGGCACGCTCACCAGGGGACCCGACGCGGGCAAGCTCCAGTCGCTCACCCACGATGGTGAGAATCAGGAAGGTCGCAAGAAGCGGCACCAGGTATGCGGGTCGCACGCCGCCGCTCCACGCAAGACCCGCGGTGATTGCGGCCACTGCACCCAGCGCCTGCACCGCCGTTGCTGTCATCGGCTGCCTCCGCCAGATCGCAAAATACTGAAGGAGGTGAACGAGAAGTCCAGCGGTGACAACCACCTTGCCCACGAGTATCGGGAGCGACGTCAGCGCGAGAAGCATTCCTCCCGCTATCAGCGCTGGTGCGAGGTATGCCCACCCAGCACGGAGCGCTACCGCTCGCTCGAGGCTGATAAGCGTTCCGACGAAACCAAAGACGAGTAGGGGTGCATGAAGTTCTGGAAGCCGATCTAGGGCGACAGGTATCGGGAGTCCCATGATCACTAGCCCAGCACTCAGCCCGAGAAGCAGCATTACGGCTGCCGGTAGCACAATCAGAATGCGAAACCCGGGTCCGCGGTTTGACGAGGAGCCCACTCCGTCATGATACGAGGGTCCATTAATGCAGCGGCCTGGATCAACCGTGACTATTCGAGTCACAACTGCTGCGCGCAGGTGATCATCAACGGCGTCGCTAGCCTGCGCCCGTGGCCGAGACCAACGCCTAGTGCTCGACTTCAACTTCTCGGGGGCTACCTCCTCGCCCTCGTCATGGACGCCCCCTACCAAGCGGCAACGACGTCCTACGCGCTCGGGCGCTGGCTGCCCGTCTCGTAGGAGCGGTAGCCCTTGTCGTGGGCGGAAGGCTGTGTGACGCGCGGAGTGGTGCGAGCGTGGGCGCTGAGTCTCCGACAATCTCGGGCACCTCCGCGCCCCCGCGGCAGCAGTTCGGCATGAGACAACAAATGCCGCGATTCCGCCGGTCAACTTCTCTTCACCACCGTCAGGCGTACCTGATTGTCCAAGCTCCACCGCGCTGCTCAGCGGGGGCCCGCCCTAGAAGGGCTTCGCGTCTTCCCCAACGAACAAATCGCCCTCTGCTGATCACATCAGGCCCCTATAGATCCTGCTGAGTTGTAGCAATTCGGTACCGGGTTGGAGAGTGTGACCTGACCGACGCGCGCAACGGTGCAAGCGCGGCTGGCGCTGTGCGCTCGTGAACAACGTGCGGACGGCCGACGGACCGATTGCACGTTGCTCTGATGGCATCAGCCCCTGATGCACGCGGAAGTGTAGGTCTGTAGGGTACTGACCCCTATCCGGGCGACCGAATAGGGGTCTGACCAGCATTTTTCGACGTGCGCCCGGAGGGATTTGACGCCCAACCGGTGCCGCCGGCAGATCGTGCGGTCACTCGCCGGTGCGCGCATCCCGCATGGCACAATCCGCCGGACTGCGCCGGTCGGGGCCCCGGTGATCAAAGTGCCACCCGCACGAACAAATCGAGAAGACCCCGCCAGAAACTGACGGGGTCTTCTCGAGTGGTGCGCCCGGAGGGATTTGAACCCCCGGCCTATTGATCCGTAGTCAATTGCTCTATCCGCTGAGCTACGGGCGCATCTGCTGGCCCGACGAGCAGCCAACCTGAAAACTATACCAGCGTCGGGCGCGACTCAGAACTGCGATAACGCCCCGCTAGCATCGAGCCATGCCAGCCACCCTGCCCATCGGCACCGTCGTCGATTCGGGCAACATCGCAGAACTGAACGCCCAGCGATTCAACCGCCACACCTTCTGGTGCGGCCAGAGCGGGTCGGGCAAGACCTACGCTCTCGGCGTCGTGCTGGAGCAGATACTCGCGCACACGAGTCTGCCGCTGGTGATCCTCGACCCCAACGCGGACTTCGTGCGGCTCGGCGAAGTGCGGCCTGAGGCCGCGAGTACGGGCACCGCTGCGGCGCTTGCGGGCCGCGACATCCGGGTGCTGCGACCGGGCGACCGCGACGACTCGTTGCGGGTGAGGTTCTCGGCATTGCCGTTCCCCATCAAGGCGGCCCTGTTGCGGCTCGACCCTCTCGATGACCGCGCCGAATACAACGCCCTGCTGCACCTGCAGGAGCGCTACCCCATCAATGACGAGCGCAGCATCGTCGAGCGCCTGCGGGAGTCCGGCGACCCGGTGCACCATGCCCTCGCCGAGCGCGTCGAGAACCTCGCGCTCGACGACTGGGGGCTCTGGGCCGGCGAGCGGGCCGCCGCCACCGAGATCATCGAGACCCGACCGGATGCCACGGTGCTCGACCTCGGCGGATTCCGCTACGCCGAGGAGCCTCTCGTCGTCGCGCTCTCGGTACTCGACGACCTATGGACCCGCCGCGAGCAACGCCGACCCGTGCTCATCGTCATCGACGAGGCGCACAACCTCTGCTCCCCCGACCTCGACAGCCCACTCGGCCGCGCGGTGCGCGAGCAGATCATCCGGATCGCGGCGGAGGGCCGCAAGTACGGGCTGTGGCTGCTGCTGTCAACACAACGCCCGTCGAAGGTGCACCAGGGCATCATCTCCCAGTGCGACAACCTCGCCCTGATGAAGATGAGTTCACCGATCGACCTCGCCGAGCTCGCTTCGATCTTCGGCTTTGTGCCCGAATCGCTCATCGAGCAGTCGCCCCTGTTCACGCAGGGCATGGCACTCTTCGCGGACGGGTTCATCGGAGCCCCGACGATCGTGCAGATGGGCGACCGCGTCACCTTCGAGGGCGGCAGCGACGTGGGCGTGCCGCTGCGGTGAGCACACGCATCCTGTTCGTGCGTGCGGTGAACGTCGGAGGTGCGACCCTGCCCATGGCGGAATTCCGTACGCTGCTGGCCGAGCTCGGCGGCGGCAGCGTGCGCACCTACATCGCGTCGGGCAATGCCGTGGTCGATGTCCCGGGCGACGCCGCACGGTTCGATCGCGCCGTCGAGGCGGCGATCACGGAGAGGTACGGCTTCGTGCGCGAGGTGATCTCCCGCACACCGGCGGAGGTATCGGCGGCGCTCGCGGCGCATCCGTTCGAGGTCGTCGACCCGAAGTTCTCGTACATCACCTTCCTCACTGCGACGCCAGCGGCCGACGCTCTGGATGCCGCGGCGAACGTCCCCACCGGCGACGACGAGTGGCAGCTCGCCGGGCGCGAGCTCCACCTCAAGTTCGCCGACGGCATGGGCCGCGCTG
>Ga0208940_1001149_pt1 | contig 29060 bp, 25 predicted proteins | sample AD_JPNNA6_MetaG_FD_184445 | JGI IMG/M metagenome (GOLD analysis project Ga0208940, IMG submission 184445) | Active sludge microbial communities of municipal wastewater-treating anaerobic digesters from Japan - AD_JPNNA6_MetaG (SPAdes) (version 2) | ecosystem: Engineered > Bioreactor > Anaerobic... | reverse complement strand
AGATCGTGGTCAAGCGGCTTGCGACCGATGCCACTCCGACGGCCACCACCTACCACTACCTGGAAGCCTACGAGCTCGACGGCACCTTCCTTTGGGCCATCAACCTGGGTCCCAACCTGATCAACCAGGTGGAAGTGAATTTCCTGGTCTACGACCTCGATGGCGACGGCAAGGCGGAAGTGGCCACCCGGACCTCCGACGGATTCACCGACGGGACCGGCAAGAACATCGGCGATCGCGACGGCGACGGCGTGACCAGCTACCGATCCACCGCAGTCCAGAATTCGAGCTACTACCGCATCGACGGCCCCGACTACATCTCCATCTTCGAAGGCGCGACCGGCAAGGAGATCGCCTGGAGCAAGTACATCGACCGCGAGCCCATGGTCCAGTGGGGATCGGCCGGAATGAACGACGGGCAATTGAGCCATCGCGCCGAGAAGTGCATGTGGTCGGTGGCGTACCTGGATGGCGTGAACCCCAGCTTCGTCATCTCGCGCGGGATCTACCATCGCATCAAGCTGGAAGCGTGGCGGTACCGCAATGGAAGCCTCGTCAAGGAGTGGGCCTGGGACAGCGATCCCAGTGGAGTCGCGTCCAAGTACACGGGTTCGGGCTACCACAACTTCATCGTGGGCGATGTCGACGCCGATGGTCGGGACGAGATCATGTACGGATCCATGGGAGTCGATGAAACGGGCAAGAGCATGTACTCCACCGGCTTTGGACACGGCGACGCCCAGCACCTGGCCGACATCAATCCCGATATCGAGGGTCTCGAACACTTCTCCTGCCTGGAGGGTGCCAACGGCACGACGATCCCCGGCATGTCGCTTCGCAACGCCACCACCGGCGCGATCCAGTGGAAGCTCGATGTCAGCGGCGACATCGGACGGTGCCTCGCCGCCGACATCGACGAGAACCACAAGGGCTACGAGATCTGGAGCAGCGCGAATTCCAACATCTACAGCAGCACCGGAGAGCTTGTTTCCTCGACCCAGCCCACGACCGCCGGTGGCGGGGCGACCTACAACTTCGGTATCTGGTGGGATGGCGACCTGATGCGCGAGCTGCTCGATCGGACGGTCATCACCAAGTGGAACGCTGTCGGCAAGAAGACCGATCGGGTCGTCACGCTCTACAACGTGGCCAGCATCGTGGCCAACAACAGCACCAAGTCCAACCCCAGCCTCATGGCCGATATCGTGGGCGATTGGCGCGAGGAAGCCATCTTCCCTCTGGCCGACCAGACCGGCATGGTGGTGTTCACGACGCCGTTCCCCACCACCCAGCGCATGTACACCCTGATGCACGATCCGAACTACCGGACCGCCATCTCCTGGCAGCAGAACTCGTACAACCAGCCGCCCAACCTGGGGTTCTACTTCGGCGTGGGCATGGACGCGCCACCCGTGCCGGATATTGTCGTCGTGGAGCCGACCTGGGCATCCTTGACGGCGCCGGCGAACAAGGATTCCAGTCCGGTCGGCGCGGTCGTGCCCCTCGAAGCCGACGCCCACGCGGCCCAGGGCGAGGCTTCGGTCGCCTTCTACGCGACGGACAAAGCCACCCAGACCACGACCGCCCTGGGCACGGACAATACCGCTCCGTACCGGTTCGAATGGACCCCGTCAAAAGAAGGGACCTACTCCCTGGTGGCGAAGGTCACCGATGGATCGGGAAAGACGGTTCCCTCGAACATCGTCACCTACACGGTCCTGCCGACGAGCACCAAGGTATCGACGCCCGCGAAACACGCGACGTTCGCGCTGCGCCGCGACGGCGACCTGCTGCGCTACAGCACGATCGGATCCGACAGCAAGCTCATCCTCTACAGCCTGGGAGGAAGCCGCCATGTCGCCCAGGCGCTCGCCGACGGCGAAGGATCGGTGGACCTCGCCAAACTGCTGCCCCGCCGCGGGCCGTGCATCGCCACCCTGGAACAAGGCGGCGAGGTCAAGTTCCGGATGCTGCTGGCGAACTGAGGGCGACCCGACAACAAAGCATCAATACGCATCTTTCCTTTGATCAATGGAGATTAACTGGACGACTTTTTCCGATTCAGAAATCAAGTAGAAAATGCGATAATGCCCAATTCGGTAGCGCCAAGTCTCTGGGTTGTAGCCTTTCAATTTTTTAATATTCGCACCGTAATGGGGCTCAAGTTTTAATTGAGGAGCCATGTATTCGGAAATCTTCTTTTCAATATTCTCGCGATCTCTACTAGTAACATGCTCAAGGCAACGATCAAATTCTTTTGCAATAAAGATTCGATACATTACAGAAATCGACCTTGTCCAAGTCGTGCGTCTTCAACTCCCCTGGCGATACTCTCATTCAGAGATTTATTGCTCTTAATTTCACGCATTTCAAACTCATCCGCATACTCATTCGACTGAATATAGCGTATCGTAGCGGTTTCAATAAAATTCGAAATCGGCCGATTCTCTGATTCAGCCAATTTGCGAATCATATCATATTTTCCTTGTTCAAGCCTCAAAGTGATAGTCTTGTGCATCTCGTCCTCCTGAACGAAATATATTCATTTTCATTCGGAAGCGCAAGAAGTTTTTCAGGTGTCGCTGGTTTCAAACAACGCAGGTGACAACGACTTTTGTTGTGTGGCGTTCGCTATTCCATGAAAAAGAGAGCGCCGCAGGCATATATTGTTTTGTGCTCAATTATCTCAGGGGGTTTTCTTGGTAAATCTCAAGCGAAACAATCTTTTTGTAATTATCAACAAAGTCATTGTCTCGGGTGTATATTTGATATTTCCTATTAATCACAAATGCAACCATCGTCATATCAATGGAGCATGTTGCGATTCCATTTGCCGAGCATAAATTTCGTATTCTTGCAGCTTCAACGTAATCTTCAGTCGTGACTTCTTCATCCTCAAACCCTTCAAGGTATTCTCGAAGCCTTTGAAACTTTTCGACTTCTCGAATACCGCTTAACACTTCTTGCCTTATTGGTCCGATGATACACGCTCTTGATGATTCGACTAGCTCGAATAAATTCTTCCTCAATACATCATCTGCTGGATTCTTTCTCCTAAGAAAGGCGCTCCATACATTCGTATCAATCAGAACCTTTTTCATCGAGAGCGTTCTTTTTTGTAGTCATAATCGTCGTCGAAATCAAATGTTCCAGCTAGTTCTAAAAACTTCAATTGCTTACGCCGCAGTATAAACTCCTTTAATGCAGTTGTTACTGTATCTTTTTTTGTCTTTAAATTTCCGATTCTCAGAGCTTCGTCTAGAAGCTGATCGTCTAGAGCCAGATTCGTAGCCATCTCGCACCTCCTACACACAGCACTACACATCTGTAACCTATGCTCCGAGACTGAAAAAGTCAAGTCTTTGGTGATCTTGCCATGGAAGCAGGGCTCCGTGACCACTGAATGAAACGAGCTACCAAGCTGTTTTTTCCAATCTGAATCTCCTTACTGTATTCGCTTCGTTTCGTTGCCGTGGCATTTTTCCCTTACCTTAACGCCCCCTGTTCACCGCGCCGCGGTGAAACGGCAAATACAAAGCGACCGCGGTCGTGGTGGAACGGGCGTTAGGTCCCGAGCGATCAGCGAGTGGAAAATCTGCTGCTCATTTGCTGGTTTCATTTTGATTTACGCAAATAAGTTAACCCGCCCACAGATTTGGGTCGGGTTCAACGAGTTAGGCTATAACGCGGCTTTGCTTGGCGGGGAAATGTCTTTATGTATTGTCTTCTATAACATCTAAAATTTTGATCGCTATGCTTTTTTGCTCCGTCTTACTTGCGGTGATTTTCGTCCTTAGCGCAGTGATTCTTTCGGCTATTTTTGCAGAGTCTTGATTATCTTGGAATAGCTTAAAGAAATTCAACCAATGCGTAGCTTCAATACCGCATATATCTTCTTGCATGATTGATGCTTTATATGTATCCATTAGTCCGGTTCGAGCATAGCGACCAAAATTTCCACCACTATCGCTGACTGGTTTGTCTGAAATCTGATCACTCTTTTTTGGGTAAGGCGAAACACCAGTTGCAAGAGTTACCTTCGCCTGAGCCTTGTCTCCTTTGATTTCCCGAAGATGCTCCCAGTGATAATTCCGATATTCTGCCGCATATCTTGAGGACTCGATATATGGACGCATTACCTTCGGAGAGCCAGACATCACATTATTGAGAACCCATGGAACCACAACTATCAGATCCTGTACAGCGCAGGCTTCGGGCGTGGCTTGAAACCGAAAGCTTGGTTCAGCTTCTTTTGCAAGAAGATACCAGCCTTTCAGCTCAATTCCCATTATAATATCTTCGTCCGTGCCTTCTTTAACATTTTTTCGAAGAACAACATTCTGGAAAAGTTTGAGCTTGCCGGACAAAAGAATAGTTGAGATACTTGTCAGACGGATCCCAGAATGTCCTCATATGATTTAGGGTATCAACCACCTGATTCTCTATCGTAGCTCCGAGTGCGGAGTTTAGTGTAAAAATATCAGTTGCAGTTATCCCCTCGATGTAGGTTTCAGTCTTGAAATTGAAAGGCAGCGACAATAGGGCATCCTGCACTCTTGTATAAAGTTCGAAATGAGACCAGCTTGCCTTTGGTTCAATCTTTTTGGGTTCTCTAGAAGAGGTCATAGCTCGACAGCCTTTCTGTTGCTATTTCAAAAAATTTCCGGTTGATTTCACCAGCAAAGCTTGCTCGTTTTAACTTGTGTGCGGCTATGGAAGCTGTACAAAGACCTCCAAATGGCTCCCAAACGACATCTTGGGCATCTGATGACGCTTCAATGATGAGCTCCATTAAACGGAGAGGCTTTTGATTCATGTGAGAAACTTCTGAACTAGTCTTTAGTCTTTCGATCCCACGAACAGCTGGTTCGTCCCAGACATTCGTAATTCCTATGTCGCAGTAGAACTTCGCGCGCATGAGTTCCCATTCTTCTGCGGTTACAGGCTTCGTTCCATTTAGGCTGAAATATGGACGCCCAGATCTTTTCCCATGTTTATTCGCATATTCTGCTAGTTGAATCATTGCATCCGATGGAGGAAAATACCACATATGGTCTTTTGTGAAATATTTCCTAGTGGCAGCATTTTTCACCCCGCACGCCTCATTCGTCCGACTGAAAGGCAATCCTGTGCGCTCCCATTCTAGTCGAAGCCATTCTCTAAGAGGAACAAGATTTCCATTAAACGGAATTTCTACACGTTTTACGTATTGCGCGCAGACCTCAGTAGTTACCGGGAATTTTCTAAGCGTTTTTGAATTTGCATTTCCGGCAATATGAGCAATCCCTTTGTTCCAGATATGACAATTTCGAAATTCCCAACCCGCTTTGACTATTTCGAGATGAGTTGAAGCCCAACCGAGTTCAGAATTCCAAAACCACAAAGTTGTTGATGGAAGAGAATGTTTAAACCACTCCGACAGATGTGGAGCATACCAATTGGCAAGCTCATCAGGGTTTCTCGTTTCCCCTGGAAAGCTTCCAAGACCATAGGGGCCATCGGAAATGATGACAGTTGGTTTATCCCATGCTTTGTAGAAGCCGAAAGAGTCGCCATACTCAATAACGGACTTGTCGCGCTTGAATTTGGTGCTATTTTTTGGGAGTTGCATTGGGTAAATTTAATTAACGGCTAAGAAGTTTCAAGCTGTTTGTCAAGTTTTTTTTTTAATTTCCCCGCCATGTAGCTCTGATTGTCCATTTTTTGTTTTGCGTTATTAGCCTAGCGCCTGTTCACCTAGTCGCGCTCACCGGCAAAACAACGAGGCGCGATCTAGGTGGAACGGCAGTTAGGGATGATTCCGTGGCCAAGTTGGCAGTCGTTTCTATACACATTTTGCGGTACTGTGCATATGTTATTAACAAACGAACTAACATTTTAATTCAGTGCTATATAAGAAAATATTAGCCAGCATTTACCCAATCAGTAGACGATTAATAAATACTGGCTACAGATTTATGGGGCCGTTGTAGTGGCTTTCCAAAGGATGTCAGTTCCGGACAATGGCAAATATTTATACCTTGCTACTGCTCCATCAAAATATTGAATAATCAAATTACCACCTTTGATATACATTCGTGCTTCAGAATTTGACAATGGAACTGGGGGTGTTGTTGAAACTGATGTAATTGTTTGAATTTGACCAAGACCTGTTTGAGAAATATTCAGACCCATAAGTGGTCAAGTTAGCAGTCGTTCCCTTAGTTTAAATAAAAATTTCATGTTGTAGCTATTGAGTCAGTTATCAGTGCCGTTCACTGGTGTGATTTTTCTGATAAATTTACAACTCCACAAATCTCATCAAACACTTTGTTTATTATTTGCACTAGCGGTTAATGCACTGATATAGGTGTTGTATATCACTTTTAATATTAGCCACCATGAATAAATAGATGACGAAGAATTACAGTCTTCATAAGTCATCAATCCATGGGCGGATTGATTTCGAAGATTTGCACCATGCGCTTCTGTGAATAGGCACTTAAGTTCAAAAGCCAGTCCTTCTCCAAAAATCTGTGATATTTTGTCGTTCTTCATCAAAGTGCTCATGCTATTTTCTGTTTCTATTCCATTGTCATCAATTTTTGATGTCTTTTCATTACGCATGCGCAAATGATACCTAACTATATTTTCTATTTGAGGAGCAAGAATATGAATTGAAGACGCAAAATCCCCACAAAATCCATGGTACAGTCCTAATGCAACAATATCTGTTCTATCACTTGGGACAAACGGAGAGGAATATACGATAGCGCGAAAATCCGTTTCACTCATTGTATGTTCATTTCTTATTTCATTCAAAGCGGGAAGGATTAATCCCTTAACAGAAAAATCAACATTTAATATGTAATTTTGAGTCATCTCCATAAAAATCACGGTCTCGTCAGCCTCCTGACTTGCTCCTAAAACTGGTCGTTTTGCAATAACTCGGCCGTCATCGGCTAGTGAAGAGGAGCCGAATAATTTATTGATTGGCGACTCGTTAATCGATTGAATTACATTTTCTCGTAGTACTTTTAAGTCAGGAGTTGGACTCAATAAAACAAATTGAAATAAGGCGTCGATAATATCTTTTCCCGTCACGGCATTTTTTGCACTTTGCACAATGTCAGATATATCCATGGGAGGACTTGACACCAAAGCCATCTCATTTAACCCGTATTCCCCAGCTTCCCGGAGAAGTACTTGCAATTCGTCAATTTTCTCGTCTATTTGGTTACGTTTCCGAAATTTATTCGGGACTCCTCTGTAAGTTTGAAGTGCATATTCATAGAAATGAGCGGCTACTAAGTAGCCTTGTGATTCATTGAGTATGCTTCGTTTAGCATCCAATTCATAGCACCGAGCAGCTTTAATCGTCATTAATGCAAATTCATCCATGTCATTTAATTGCTTATGCAATTCGCTAGATTTGCTATAAAATGCTCTGGCATTAAATGTATTTCCATTTTCGAAGAACTCATCACCTAGAATAGCGCACTTTCTAGCCGCAATAGAAAGTAGATTTCTTTTTGGAATCGACTCTTTGATAATTTCAGACAAGTCCAAGCAACGTTTCGCATTGGTGACTGATATTTCTGCCAAATTATTTGCTAATAATTCTTCAATTTGATCAATTCCTTTGGAGTTTGATACCCCTTTATAAAGTTGAACTGCTCTCTGTAAGATTTTCCGTGTTTCATCTGACCAAATCGTGCTGCGTTCAAATATTTGCAAATAGTTTTCGGCGGCTATTTTAGCATTATTGTAGTCTCTTGGTCGATTTGCGACCCACAATATATCTGCAAATCGGGCCTTAACCCAATAGTTTTTAATCTCTGCTATGCAATCAGAGAAAAACGTCTTTTCTTCATTTGAAAAATCACTAGGAATTGCCGAACGTCTTTCCTCTATAATCATATAAGGCTTGAAGATGCATTCGTTATTATTGGCCACCAATTTCATTGAGCACGCACTCGCGATTAGCGTGTATATTCGCTTTTGTAGCGTCGCTTCAAGCGGTAACGATCGCAAATATTCGTCAAGCGCAAGAAACAATGATGAATAAGTGTTAAATTCAAGCGCATCTAACAGAGTATCAAAGGCGCTTATATCGAAGCCATCAAATACATTTTCTTGCGCCACAATCATTTCCTTTTATTGAAAAATAGCTTGACATTTTTTTTGGTTTTGACTCGTGTTAATTCTGTTGAAATGACTTATGGAATCGCGTTCAATAACTGTGAACAGATGTCTTCTATTTTATGAGATAGTGACATAGTTATTCTTTTTTGTTAATTGTGGTTTCATCAATTTATTTGGATCAAATTTTGTGGTCACAACAAAATCCCCCGCCGGAGGCGTGTACCTAACGCTATTCTTAATGTTGTCGCGCCAGCGACAGAAGACCAAGTTGATCGGCGCGATCAACATTGAAGATATGTGTTAGCCCCCGAGCGATTAGCGAGTGGGACATTGTCGCTAATTTGCCGCTCGGACAGGCTGAAATTGCGTTCAACGGCCTTTGGCCATTTTTCTTCAAGCGGACTTGCCGAAATTGCGTTCATTCTGTTCTTCCATTGTCTAGCGGGTATTCCACTGCGTTTCGCCACGGATTGTTAACCTCTTTGTCCCCTTTTTTATATATTCTTGAAATTTACGAATCACATCAGCAATCTGCGATTCTATTCCTCCATCATTGAGCCTTCCTTATACTCGATGCTTCCATATGCTTTTTGTAATCCGACCAGTAATTTATCTAGGGCACCGAGCAGGTTGATCTGCAGTTGCTGTGATGTTTTATTGCGTATTATTATGACTTCTGAACCTTCCCATCTCTGCAGCATGTTATGAACGGAAACGCCTTGACGTACAGAAAGGTTAACGACTATTCCATTCTTCGCTCTTCTTAAGTCAATGCGAACGGCATCTTCAGAGCCATCAAATACACGGCCACTGTCTATTGGGATGATCAATTTTTTCGACAACTCGTTGGCAACATATCGCTCCAAGTCCACTGCAGATACATTTGCCTTTCGCAAAATTGCCTCTGTGGGTGGCGATATATACGAGTATACTTCCATGCTGTCGCTAGATGTATGTGCACATATCGGAAGTATCGCCAGGAACAACATCGCAAATCGGGTCAATTTCGATATCGACATAAGCTCCCCTATTTTGGTTGTAACGGTATGGTATTTCTGGGTCATTGAAGGCCAAATTGACTCTTGCTATAAAGTCTGTCATCTTGAAAAACGGCTGAAAGCGATGAACCATCGCTGTTTGTCCAAACAACAACAGTCGTTATGGATCCCATTAACTCTGTTTTGCTTTGCTCATTTCCTCTTGTTCCAATAATTTGGACGACATCTGAATATGACATGCCTTCAATTATTGAGTCGTATTTGCTTTTTGTCACGGAGATCTGATAAGATGTCGCGCTAGCACTTCCGCTAATACCAAGAACTCGTCTTAAATTGTTCGTCGTGTTAATAATATAGATTATGCTAATTAGGCCTAAACCAGCACCAATTCCTCCGAGAATTTTGCTTGATTTTCGCGCGGAGATTACACCGCAGATGACTGCAAGCGGCGCAAATAGAACGCTGCCAAGGAAAGGGATGAAAAATGAAGCCAATCCTAATCCGACACTAAAAATCCCAATTGTAGATGTGTCTTGGATTTTATCTCCATTTGTACTTTTCTCCAAGTTTGACCCACAGTGCTTGCATTTAATTGCTATCGATTGGATCTCTTCAGCACAGAAAGGGCATCGTATTATTCCATCTGGCATATTTGGCTTGCTATTTTGTGCATTTCCTAATGCTTCGATCACTTCGCTTTTATCACATACACCCTTAAATCCATCTAGGTCAGCCTTACACAAGGAACATAGCCTCCAATTTCCATGACTGTTGAATTCGACAATACCTTTCCACTGTGTGAAACGTTTTGCGGTAAGTCGAGAAGGGATCCAGCCCTTATCAGTTGCAATAACGATGCTCTCTGGTTCAACAACAATCGTTTTGGGTCCTAAACAAATGTCGCAGGGATCCATATCTAGATTTCTCCTATTCTTGTGTTAAGATCTATGCCTTTGGGTATCGTTTGTCACCTTTGCTGGTCCGCTGTAGATTTTGTACTTGCGGTCAATTTGCCAAACTGTCAGACCAAGCATTATTGTTCATATATGTTGTAGATCAAGTATTGTTGTTTTGTGCTTCTTGCTAACATTTGCTTAAGCTGTAGGCCGTTAAATGGCGCGATTTTTGCCCGGCGAATGCCGGATTAGCAAAAATTGTGACATAGGCCTATCAGCTTGAAGCAGTTGTTAGGCAATTTTTCCTTTTTTTTCTATGTCCAGAATAACACATCATTTTGGGTAATACCAGAAATATCAGAATAATTTGTATTTCTGCATTAATTCTTAATTTTGTATTTAGTTATTTTTCCTTGCGAGCTTGACGAGCAATAATTACTTATCTTAAAGCCTCATCAATCATTCCTATATCTTTTCCAGACTACACGCAAAAATTATATTAAAATTACCTTGATTTCAAAGTAGGGGGTAACATACTTTTTTTTGTTGAATATGAAAAAGTGGGTGACTCTGCTGGAACATCTTGTCTTTGAATTTACTAAATTTATTCCTACAGACACATCATAATTTTTGGTGTTATTTTTTCTCTTGTAGTTAGTCTTATGGTATTCCTCTCTGTAATTTTTATTACAAAGCCAATTTCCATCTAACTTGTTCTTCTGAAAAGAACTAAGTTGAATTTATTTGTATTTTTATTGGGCGCCGAAAGGCGTCTGCCTAACATTTGGGTAAGCTGCAAAACTGTGCCCGCAGGGCTTGGCGCAGTTTGTGCGTTAAAGAGCGCAGCGATAGCACAAACTGTGACAAAAGTTTTGTCCGCTTGACCCAGTTGTTATAACTCTGCGTTTCCTCTTCCTCAGTTATTCCGAATTCGTATTTTGTATTCGGCCCTTAGGCCGATTTTATTCCGTATTTGATCGAGGCCGTCAGGCCGATTCCTGAATTATATTCTGTCCTCGTTGTTCCTGCATTCCATTTATTCGCTTTTAGAGGCCTCCAGGCCGATTCCTTTATTCGAGGCCTTTAGGCCGAATTTTTACGAGGCCGTCAGGCCGATTCCTATTCTTCCGAATTCGTTTTGGCCGCAGGCTCATTATAACATTCGGTTGAGCTGCGAGCGGGCTTGTCCCGCGAGTCCGCTCAAACCGTTTGTTAGGTGGCGTCAGTCCACATTTTCCGCTTTTTTCTTCCAAATTGCCAGTAAATGATCGTTTTTCTGCGTATGTATATATATGGGAACCTACATTCCCCATCGGGAAGGGATAATCCAGACCATAGTCCGCAATTCTCTAACCCGTTACCAAGCCTACGCCAGTCCATCGCAAACTATCCTTGACCGCCTAGAGCATTTTACTGATTGTGCGGACTGGTCCAAAGGTGTTGCACGAATTCGCTGCGAGGATTGTGGCCATTCGTACTTCAGACCTTTTTCGTGCAAGGTTTTCCACCTTTGTCCCTCGTGCGACCAAAAACGAACCTTACTCTATGCTGAATACCTATCCGAGGATTTGCTTCTTGATCTACCGCATCGACAATTTGTTTTTACGATTCCCAAGATTCTCAGACCATACTTTAAATCCGATAAACGATTGTTTGGAGAGGTGTCCAAGCTAATATTCTCGCTATTGTCTGAATTTTTCTCCCTTGCTGCAGGGCGACCACTGCTATGTGCATCTGTCGTCAGCTACCAGTCCTTTGGGGAATTCGCTCGATTCCACCCGCACTGGCATGTTTTAGTACTGGAAGGTGGGTTTACCAAGTACGACCGCTTTATATATTTGCCAATCGGAGCCGACGAAGGGATGCTCAAGGTCTGGCAAGCAGCAATTTTGGCTTTGTTTCTACGAAAGGAACTGATAAATCAGGCTCGTGTGAACATGCTAAAAGACTGGAAACATTCTGGGTTTAGTATTGAGAGCGAAACCAGACTATTCAGCAAAGCTGATCGTGAAGCCCTCGGGCAGTATGTCGTTCGCGGCGCTACCTGTGCAGAAAAAATCCAGTATGATCCAGTTTCTGACACTGTAATTTGGACAGCCAGCCTAAAGGGCTTCTACAAAGGAAAGTCAGAAACCTTCAAAGGTTTTGAGTTTGTTGACCAGCTGGTAGCCCATTTACCGCCGAGGCGGGTTCAATTAGTCCGTCGTTATGGAGTATATGCTGGAAAAGTCCGTAAGCAGTGGCAACAGCGACCCAATATTTACCAATTGGCACCAGAGGGTTGGCAAAAAGACCACCCAAGCCAGTCCCAAATTGTTCAAGCAAAACCGCCAGAGAATGAGGAAGCGGTACAAGTCCCTGATGCATGGTCTAAACTACGCAAACAAAGTTGGGCAAGGTTGTTACAAAAAGTCTACGAAGTTGACCCGTTTGTTTGCCCAAGATGCCACGGGTCAATGTCGGTTGTGGCAATAATCGAGGATCCCAAGGAGCTTACCAAGATTATTGAATGGGTAAGTCAGCAAGAACGAGATCAGCCAGTGACTGTCTGTGCTCGTTCTCCCCCGCATCTGGAATTGGTTTCGGTATAATACCCAAACGAAGTTTATGCAGAACAGGATAACACCTCAAAAACGGAGTTCATACGGCTTCACGGGGGAGTTATATCTTTGAGCTTTGTCACATTGGCGTGAATCAGGGCTTGACGGCAGAAATAGACTGGAATTATACTTCGCAGTGTCGGCGTTGCCGAAAATTTTTGATTGGTTCAGTTGTTCGGGCTGGAAAATAGTTGTAGTTCGGGGGAAAAAACCGAATTTTGACTCAAAACCGCAAAAATCCCGAAATGATAGTTCCTACCAGTTTGAGAAATCAAGGAATGCTGAATGGTTAGAAAACGAATCCAATTCGCTCAAAATTTTCTTAAAAGCCGCTCTTTGGTTGAGAGATTGATCCTAAAAACCTCGATCAATGGCTCGGATACCGTCTATGAAATTGGTCCTGGTGATGGCATAATAACCCAGGAGTTAGCCAGGAAGGCAGCGAAAGTTATTGCGATTGAAATAGATCAAAATTTAGTGGATGGACTTAGAGAATCCATCAAAGAACACAAGAATATAGAAATTCATCATGGAGATTTTCTAGATTACATAATGGCTTCCCATAAATACAAAATCTTCTCTAACATTCCATTCAACATAACATCAGATATTGTTAGAAAAATATTGAACTCGGCCTCCCCTGCTATAGATTCCTACTTGATTATGCAGAAAGAGGCTGCAAGTAAGTTCTCAGGGTATCCAGTAGAAACCGAATTTTCAGTTCTTGCTAAACCCTGGTTTACCTTTGAAACTATATGGGATTTTCAACGCACAGATTTCATACCTATACCTGCGGTAGATGTGGTTTTGCTTCATATTGAGAAAAGAAATACACCATTAGTGTTTCAAGAAAATGCGGGGATTTATAAGAGGTTTGTTAAATTCGGTTTTGGGGCGTGGAAAAAGGATCTAAAGACAGCTTACAAGGATATATTTTCTTATGAACAGTGGAAGCGCCTATCCAGAGATAACGATTTTTCGATAAAAGCTACACCAACACAGTTATCTTTTGAGCAGTGGATTAAAGTTTTTGAGTATTTTTTGACTGGGGTTTCGGCTGATAAAAAAAGACATTTACCCTAATCTTGTTGGCGATGGGCATGATTTTGCTAGTTGTTCTACATTGATTTGGAGATCATTATCTGTTAATCAACGGAACAGGATATATATGCGTATGAATCCTTTTAACCCACATTCCGCACCCGTTGGCTACCGAATTTTGCTTCAATTGCAACCAGTTTTAACTTTACTGTATTGTTTTTTGGCAAATTTAGTTCTATTTGGGGACCATAAAACCATTCTGTATCCGTATCAAACTTAAATTCTCCGATGTTTTCTATTATAATGCTTGGCCTTAGTTCCACGGCTTTTTTAATCTCTTTATTTTTATTTTGAAAGAGTGAATCAAAGTTGAATTTTGCCATTTTTTCCTCTTTTGCGCGAAGCGTCTTCCTAACGACCATATTCACCTAGTCGCGCACATCGGCAAAACAACGAGGCGCGATCTAGGTGGAATTGGATTGTTAGGGACGGTCAGTGGTAACATTGGCAGTTGTTCCTTTTTACAACAGCACCAAATATCACATCGGATGAATATGTAGCTCATAGTTCACGAAGTAGCACGGCGTAGCCGTTCCCTTGGCAATCACACTACTCCGTTAGGGATGTTATGGAATTTTCTTTTCTTCGTCTGTTGGAGGTAACCCTGTCTTTGGGTTTATCATACTACAAATTTTTGCAATTTTTTCAGATTCTGATATCGATTTGACAAATATTCCTACATGTGATGGATCATCAGTCGGATTATCAAATTCAGCTTTGAAGCTTGCGGGCATAATGTTTTTTGCATGACCATACACAAACCAAGCTAAAAAACCTTTTGCTGATCGCTTTCTCTTCGGAATTATCTCATCAAATATTTTCTTCGCAGCTACAGCCAAATCTTGATCTACCGATTCGATGCAATCTCCTGAGACGCTTATTTCTCCCTTGTCTTCCCTCAACTTAAATTGCGCACCGCTTGGGTTGCCGTTTTCTAAATTGCCCTTCCCAACAACTCTGCCAATACGATGTTCAATATTAACTTCTTGCGTCATTTGATAGTTTTTCCAAAAAATCGTTAAGAAATCTAATCTTTTCAATTCTATCGCCGCTTACTTCATCTACAATCGGATTGCTATCTTTATCCAAATACGCAACACTAATGTAATTGTGGTAAATAACCCCAATTACATGCTTTGAAAACTTAGACCATTTCACGTAATAGCCAAAGTCTTCGGTCATTGAAACGGATGGGATGCCTAATTTTTCCCGAAATTTATTCAGGAATAATATTGCTGTATCTTGCGCATATTCAATTTCTCTAGTCCAAAGATTTTCCTCGATCAATTCAGATCTGAAGTAAACAAACTTCGCATTGGCGTCATTATTAACGCTAGGAATGTTGTTGCTTTTTTCTTCTACAGCAGATAATGTCTTGCTAATTAACGAATGGAATTTCGCATATTTGTAGAATTGCTCGCCTGCATTCACATAAACAGATATGCATGGATAATGGCTGACGTCCCTCGATATAGAGACTTGCCTGCGAAGAATACATACGGGTTCGGCAATCGTCGCGGACTGACTTGTCATAAGTTATTCTTTCAGTTTTTCTTTAGCTGTTTCAAATTCACGAATCCGCTGATCTAGAAAATCACGTATCGCTTTTGCATTATCAATATTTAGAATTACACCAGAATCAACATATCGAATAAACGTGGAATCAAAATCTATAGGATCTTGTTCGGTTAATTCACCAAGTTCACCATTTTCCGAAAGCAAATGAGTCTGAGCATTGGGGATTGGAGGTCGCTCCAGATAAAAATTCATAATAATTTCTCCTTTAGGCCCAATCCCTCCATATGCGCCATTTGCATATACCGGATTATAGTTGCTGCTGAATTTGTATTTAAATTTAACCTCTTTCATCATGTCTCCTTATGCGTTAAATATATAAAATACACAATTTTGAATCAAAATCAAGATACAGCATGTGGTATGTTGTAGCGCGCCTCCCCCCACATGTCGTACAGGTATTTTGATCGATTTTTGCCTCGCAGATGTCCCGAACACCTTTCATAAGGTTGTCGCGCCAGCGACCGCATTCAACTTGATCGGGCCGATCAGCATTGCAGAAGACTGTTAGCAGGACGCTGAAAAACTCGTGAACGCCCGGCGATTCGACAGAATCTGTCGTATTTTGTGGTATGCGCGGCCGAGTTGATACCCAAGCGACGATGTTTGCCTACGTGGACCTTGAAACTCGGGTTTCCCAGAACCACCCATTGCGACGGATCAAGGTGCTTGCCGACACCGCTCTTGCGGGGATGGATAGAGAGCTTACCGCGATCTATGAGCCGATGGGCCGCCACTCGATTCCTCCCGAGCAGCTTCTCAAGGCGAGCCTTCTGCAGATCATCTACGGGATTCGCAGCGAACGCCAGCTTGTGGAACGCATCGACGACAGCATGACTTTCCGCTGGTTTCTGGATCTGGGCTTGGACGGGGGCGTTTGGGTGCCGACGGTCTATTCCCACAATCGCGATCGATTGCTGACAACGGAAGTAGCGCGCCAATTCTTGTCTGCGATCGTGGAACAGGCTCGCCAGAAGGGTTTCGTGTCCAACGAGCACTTCAGTGTGGACGGAACCCTTTTGCAGGCTTGGGCGAGCATCAAGAGCTACGAGAAGAAGCCCGAGGAATCAAAGCCCGGAGACGATCCTCCATCCGGTGCGCCACCTGTGGCATCCACCCCCAAGGACGAGGTTTCGAACTCGCCGAAGGGCAAGGATGTGATTCGGGATTTCCGAGGCGAGAAGTTTGCCAACGCGACGCATCGTTCCAAGACGGATCCCGATGCCCGTCTGGCCCGCAAGTCCGACAACACCGCGACCAAGCCCAGTTACTTGGGAAATGCCTTGATGGAAAATCGAAGCGGTTTGGTTGTGCAAGGCGAGGTTCGATTGGCATGCTCCGATGGCGGCGAGACCGGTGCAGCACTTGCGATGATCGACCGCGAAGAGGGCGACCATCAGATCACCTTGGCCGCCGACAAGGGTTACGACACCAAGGATTTTGTCGAGTGTTTGAAGGATATGGCGACGACCCCGCATGTGGCCCAAAACAAGACCGCGCATCGAGGATCGTCTGTACCCGACGAGATCGCCAAGACGCCGGAATATGCCGTGAGCATCCGGTGTCGAAAACGGATCGAACAGGTTTTTGGATGGGTAAAGCTGGCCGGATGCTTGAGGCAAGTCAAGATTCGAGGCAAGAAAGCGGTGGACGCGTTGTTCGTACTTGCCCTGTCGGCCTACAATCTTGTGCGAATGAACAACTTGATGGCGGTCAAGGTATGATCGGGGCGGGAAATAGCCTCAAAAGCCGGCGATTTCGGGTCATTCCGGCAGGGAGAGCCAAAATAGACCCGATCCGCCATCAGGGACGACATCCACAACGACCCCACCCATCAGCTCAAAATTTTCGTGAAACGAAAATTCGAGGGGGTGAACGGATCGCTTTTCAGCGACCTGTTAGGCGTCCAAAAACCGGGCGCATAGACAAACCCTGAAATGTGAAGGTCGCTGACAGTGTCGGTGTTTGCCAACGATCCAAGCTTGAGATGCCCCAACCAGGGAAGCAATCAAGCGTGGTCAGAAACGGAGCTAAATCAGTAACAATAAGCATTCATTGTTCTATCCCATGAGAATCACATGATTTTTGTTCTGTTGCTGATCCGTGCGGAGCATCGCCCTAACGGATCATATTCATGTTGCGCGCGAAGCGCGTCAACATGGAATTGATTTGTTAGCCAATATCACTTTTGCCGCTTTGTTAGAATGCTATCTGACAGCCTAGATGCGGCAGAAACGAGTCTTGATAGCACCAGTAGATATTCTTTTTGATGAAAATCTTTGCTTGCCTCAGGGTAATTTATCATGTGATCAATTTCTGACCAGGCTTCTTCAAACAAATTTCGCACTTGGATTTCACAAATAACCCCTGACTCGTTGCTTTTTACCAAGTAGTGTACGCTTGAATATGCGGAATCTTTTATTTCAGTTTTAAGCTTCAAACTTTCATAAACACTTTTCATTTCAACATCCCAAGTGTATGCTTTGGGGTCTTCCGCTAAAATCCACTCCCCCTTTGCTACCTGTTCTCGGATTTGTGCGTCAATATCGATTATTTGACGCGGAGCATAATGAATTACGCGTACGCCTGCGATGTCGGTAAGCTGATCTAGCAATTCTTGCTCTGATGCGAACTGATAGTTTTTTCTCAGAAGCTTCTTTTTTATTGATGCCGAAGATTTGATCCGGGATTTAACGGAGTGAATTATTGGCCTGATGGAGGAATTCAGCTTTGGGTTTGTTGTGAAGAATATTTGCACCTTTTGGCGCATGAAATCAAAGGTCTGGATGTTTTTATCAACAACGCGTGCGGCGCTTATTCTCGAGGCCATCACAATCTCTCAATCAAAGATTTTACAAATTTCACATAGGCGTTTTTTGTCTTCGTGTATTGAACTGCGTTGCCTGTAATCGTGCGCTGGTCTTTGACATCCAAATTTGAAAGAGAAGGGATATTCCAAATGGCCTTCTTATATTTTTGCGACATTTTGGTAAGCGTGTTGTGCGAATGCATCACGGACATTCCGCCAATTGGCTCTCTAATGTTTTCGCCTGACCACGTGTCAGATGGAATGAATTTTTCAATCGTTTCAGGCATTTGAGCTGCAAAATTATAATCTGCCAACGCCATCTTGAATGTGTCTGGATTATCTCCATATTTTTTTGCATTATAAATTGTGTAGCCAAGAAATTTCACAAGCTCGGATGGCAACGACTTCGCTTTTTCTTTGGATAACAGCATTCTCAGGGTATGAAATTCCTTGTGCCAAATCGAAAGAGATCTTCCAATATTCCGTAAGCCATACAGAGAAAATAAATCAGGGTTACATGGAACGACAAATCCATCCGAAGTCGAAATGATAACCTTGTTTAGAATGCCCAAGCTTGGCGAGGTATCGATTATTACATAGTCGGCGCCGATAGCCTCTCCAGCTTTTTGAGCACAATTTCGAATTTGAGAAAGTGTGCGAAGGGCTAGCGGATCACCCAAATACGCTTCAGACCACCGAGATGCAATTTTGTTCTCGTACAAATGAAGCGAGAGCCGACCAGGAATTAGGTACAGATTTTTACTTAATTTTTTCGCTATTGGTTGCTGCTTCAAATCATCTACGCCATCTTCTGTTGGCTTGAGATGGAAGTGAATAGATCTAACAGAGCTTGCAACTTTAGGAAGTCCGTATTTTTTCTTGGCGTTTTTGAAGTCATCTATAAATGACTCTTCCTCTTTCCATACCTTATCGAGTTCATCCGAGGAATATCCCATCAATGACATATTACACTGCGGATCCAAATCGATAATTACTACTTTCTTCCCGCTCTCAGCAAGAGCTGAGGCTGTATGAAACGCGAGCGTAGTTTTTCCTACTCCGCCCTTATTGTTGAAAAAACTTATGATTTTCATGAAGAAGTTCCTGTTCTGCTTTGGTGGTTTTTGTCGTTATTATTGGTGCTAGATAGCTCTTCAAACCCCGCAGGTCTGGCTAACACACTTATTATGTGGAATTCGTGTTTATGCGAAGAATTTCGTGTTATGTGGGCGTCTGGGTGCGGTGGGAGGCCTGGTTGGGCTTGCCTCCTTCTGGATAATACGTAAAATTTCGTATTATGCCGAATTCCCGTTTTTGCGGTGGCACGAATGATTCTGGGGTGAACAGGGCATGTTACCGGTAGATGGGGACCCGCGAAGGATTGCTGTGTCGGCATCGTGTCTTGCACGAACACACAAGCCACCGTCGAGGCGGCAGGAACAAAGGCACACCGAGCTGGAGAATCACCGAGGGTCAAGACGGCTCGCTTTGCTGGGTCTCTGTGAAAACTAGACCATCCCCACCAGTTTTGCCGCCAAAAAGCGGCCAACCAGAACCGCAGACCACCCCGTCCGGCTTCGCCGTCCACCCCTCCATAGAGGGGAATGAGCTGCAGAACTCATCCAAGGCGAAGCCGCTGACCCGCGGCGCGAGCCGCCGAAAATTGTCGGGGGTCCAGGGGGCCGCTGGCTTCGATACAACCGCCTACGGCGGCCACTCAGCCAACGGCGGGATTCTTTGGCGCTACGGTTCTACAGGCCGCATGGTCACTCGTCGCCGGTGGCTGAGTGGCCCGCCCCCAGGCATACAATGGTGGCGGGTTGTATCGAAGCCACCCGGCATGAGGGTCCTTGGCCCGCAGGGGTTCACGGGGGCGTCGGGTTACGCCCCCGTGGAACGACCGTCGACGGAGTCGACAACCATAATGTCGCTAGACACCGTGAAAAGCCGGCCACCCGCAGGGTGGCAAAGAGGGGTCCGGGGTGAAAACCCCGGAGAGGGGGTAGCGAAGGATCCCGCCACCTGGCCGACCATTGTCAGGGCGAGGCATGCCTGCGCCTTCGGCGCACCGCCGGAGTTTAAACGCGTGCGGAGGGCCCCAACGGAACAGCAGTAGGCCAGGCGGCGGAGCCGCAGCGAGGGGGACGCTTTCCCCCACCAACTAGCTTTCAGCCGCTATGCCATCCGTCACGATCCAGGATCTTCTCACCAACGTCGGCTATTTCAGCAACGACCAGCTGTTGGAGCATTTCCTGGACCTGGTGCAGCTCAAGGGGATCTCGCTCTACGAGGCGCAGGAGAACGCGATCCTGGAGCTGTTCGAGGGCAAGAACGTGATCCTGAACACCCCGACGGGATCCGGCAAGTCGATGGTGGCAAGCGCCTTGCACTTCCAGTCGATCGCGCAGGGTCGGAGGTCGGTGTACACCTGCCCCATCAAGGCGCTGGTGAACGAGAAGTGGATGGCCCTGTGCAAGGAGTTCGGGCCGGAGAACGTGGGATTGAGCACCGGCGACGCCACGGTGAACCACGACGCGCCCATCTTGTGCTGCACCGCCGAGATCCTTTCCAACATGGCGCTGTGCGAAGGCGAGCATTCCACGATCGCCGACGTGGTGATGGACGAGTTCCACTACTACTCCGACCGCGAGCGGGGCGTGGCCTGGCAGATTCCGCTGTTGACCATGCGCAACACGCGCTTCATGCTCATGAGCGCGACCTTGGGCGACACGTCGTTCTTTGAACAGGAATTGACGAAGCTCAACGGCAAGCCCACGGCGCTGGTGAAATCCACCCACCGCCCGGTGCCCTTGCACTTCAGCTGGTCGGAACATCCGCTGCCCAACGCGGTGCACCAGCTGGTGGAAGGCAACAAGGCCCCCGTGTACGTGGTGCACTTCACGCAGGCCGACGCGGCGTCCAACGCGCAGAACTTCACGAGCATCAATTTCTGCACCAAGGAAGAGAAGGCCGCCATCGCCCAGGCGCTGGAGGGGTTCAAGTTCAATTCGCCGTACGGCCCGGACCTCAAGCGCTGGATCAAGCACGGGATTGGCCTGCACCACGCGGGGCTGTTGCCCAAGTACCGCATCCTGATGGAACGGTTGGCCCAGATGGGCTTGCTGAAGGTGATCTGCGGAACCGACACGCTGGGCGTGGGCGTGAACGTGCCCATCCGCAGCGTGCTGTTCACCAAGCTGTGCAAGTACAACGGCGACAAGACGTCCATCCTGAGTTCGCGCGATTTCCATCAGGTGAGCGGACGCGCGGGGCGCAAGGGGTTCGACGACGTGGGTTGGGTGGTGGCGCAGGCGCCGGAACACGTGATCGAGAACCAACGCTTGGCGGCCAAGGCCAACGGCAAGAAGTTCGTGAAGCGCCAACCGCCCGAGAAGGGCTACGTGCCCTGGGACGAGGCGACCTTCCGCAAGCTGATCGATTCGGAGCCCGAGCGGCTGGTGTCGCGGTTCGCGGTGGGGCACGGGATGCTCCTGAACGTGCTGTCGCGCAAGACCGACGGATGCAAGGCGCTGCGCGAGCTGATCGATTCGTGCCACGACGGCGAGAAGACCAAGCAGGCGCACAAGAAGCGGGCCTGGCAGTTGTTCCGGCCGCTGGTGGAACGCAGGATCATCGAATTCATCCCACCGGCCGGGCCGGGGATGGCCAAGCTGCGGGTGAACGTGGAACTGGGCGAAGACTTTTCCATGGACCACGAATTGTCCTTGTGGCTGCTGGACACGCTGCCGCTGCTGGACCGCGAGCACCCCGACTACGCGCTGGACGTGATCACGCTGTGCGAGTCCATCCTGGAGAACCCCGACCAGATCCTGCGCCGTCAGCTGGACAACGCCCGGACCAAGCGCCTGATGGAGTTGAAGGCCGAAGGAATGGAGTACGACCAGCGCATGGAAGAGCTGGAGAAGGTGGAATACCCCAAGCCCTTGCGGGATTTCGTGTATTCCACGTTCAACGCCTTTTCCGACAAGCACCCCTGGGTGGGCAACGAAAACATCCGGCCCAAGTCGATCGTGCGCGAAATGTTCGAGACATTCCAGCCGTTTTCTGCCTATGTTCGTGAATACGACCTGGAACGCACCGAAGGTCTGCTCCTGCGCCACCTCAACAGCGTCTACAAAGTGCTGTCGAACACGGTCCCGGATTCGGCCAAGACCGACGAGGTGCGGGAGATGGAAACCTACCTGGGAGCGATGATCCGCCAAGTCGATTCAAGCCTACTCGATGAATGGGAGAAGATGAAGAACCCTGACTTTTCGCGCGCAGAAACACAGGAACTCAAGCCCCCCGGGGCCGAGGACGCCGAGCGCGACATCACCCGCGACCCCAAGGCCTTCACCGCCTTGGTGCGCAACCGCATCTTCACGATCCTGCGACTTCTGGACCAGGGCCAGCACGAAGCGGTGCTGCAGGAGCTGGTGGCCGATCCCGAAGCGGGTGGCCTGGTGGTGGACGGCGACGGCGAACCATGGACGGCCACGCGCCTTGCCGAACGGCTGGACGCCTACCGCGAAGAGCACAAGGCGTTCCGCATGGATGCCGAAGGCCGCAACGCCCGCCACACCCTGATCGACATGCAGGCGCATGCCTGGAACGTGGAACAGATCCTGCAGGACATGGACGAGCTGAACGACTGGTCGCTGCGGTTCTCCGTCGACCTCGCCGCATCCCGCACGCTGGGCGCCCCGGTGATGCGTCTGCTCGCCTTCGACACGCTGGGCTAGGCGTCGGCAATTCCTAGTTTGCTCGGCGCCGGAACGTACTGTCCACCGCCCACTCCGAGGAAACCATGAATTTCGCTTCCAAACCCGCTCTGGCCGCATGGATCGTCGGCGGCGTGGTGCTCGACCAGATCAGCAAGGTGATCGCGCGAGCGATCCTGGTGCCCGGAGAGGCTACCGACCATCTGGGCGGTCTTTTTCGCGTGCAGTTGGTGCAGAACCACGGCGCGTTCCTGGGGCTGGGCGGCAAGATGCCGGAATTCGCGCGCCAGGCGCTCCTGATCGGCGGCGTGGGGCTGTTCGTGGTGGGGCTTTTGTGGTACGTGTTCTTTTCCAAGACGGCCAACAACGCAACCCGCATCGCTTCGGCCTGGGTCGCGGCGGGCGGGATCGGGAACCTGATCGACCGCATCCTGTTCCAGGGGGGCGTGACCGATTTCTGGAACGTGGGGATCGGCGGATTGCGCACCGGGATCTTCAACGTGGCCGACATGTACATCACCTTCGCCGTGATCTACATGGTCCTGGATTCGTTCCGAAAGCCCAAGGAACAGGCCTGAGCGGGATCCGCGAGCGGCTGCGGTTCGCCTTCGGGACATCTCCCGTCGGGCGGATCCTGCTGGGTGTGTCGGAAACCGGCATCCGGTGGTGTTCGGTGGGCGACGAAGCGGCATCCATGGAATCGCGCCTGCGCGAACGCTTCCCGAAAGCCATGATGGTCCACGACCCCGACGGATTGTCGGATCACCTGGAGACGATCGCATCGCTGTGGACCGATGCCCCTTCGGACAAGTCGGTTCCGTTGGATCCGGTGGGGACGCCGTTCCAGAAAGCCGTCTGGGACGAACTGCGGCGGATTCCGCGCGGCCGGACGATCACCTACGGAGAACTGGCCCGGCGCCTGGGGAACCCCAAGGCGGTCCGCGCCGCGGCGCAGGCCTGTGGAGCCAACCCGATCCTGATGCTGGTGCCGTGCCACCGGGTGATCGGCGCCGACGGAACTCTGAGGGGATTCGCGGCGGGGCTGGAGCGCAAGCGGGAACTGCTGCGACGGGAAGGCGTGCGGGTCGGGGGGTAGGGAAAGGCTTGTCTCGTAAGGACAAAACCAAAAAGGCGGCGGACGCACTCGGAACGGCGTCCACCGCCTTTCGGCGCCGGGTAAGCAAAGGGGGCTCGGAACGTTTCTTGTGTCGCGGTCCCCTTGCGTGAGGTTCAATTCATTTCGCCAGAAAGTTCGGGGTCCAGGCCTTGGCGGGGTCGGGTTTGCCCTTCTTGAAGGTCCCCATGGCGGCAAGCTGCGTGGCCAGGTCGTTCCAGCGCTCGGGGGTCATGGCGCCCACGCCCAGGCGCTGGGTGTCGGGGTTGCGGCACAACGCTTGGAGCTCGTTGTGCCCGAAATCCAGGATCGCCTGGTCGAGCTGGGAGTTGGCCTTCTTCATGAGGGCGTCGGCCCCTTTGGCGTCGGCCAGATATCGCTCCCAACCCTGTCGGCTGGCCTGGACCACCTTGCGCACCAGTTCGGGGTTTTCCTTGAGGGTCTTTTCCGACACCACCAGCACCGAGGTGTAGGGATTGTAGCCCAGTTCCGACACGTAGAGGTTCACCGGTTTGGCGCCCTTCTGGCGGGCCACGAACGGTTCCGAGATCCCGTAGGCCTGCTGCGCCCATTTCTTGTCGGCCACGAACGGGGCCACGCTCCCCGTGTACGGGACCAGGCGCACGCCTTGGAGCTTGAGCTTGCGCTTCATGAAGTCGGCGAAGGGCGCCTGCGGCTCGATCGCCAGCGTGAGGTTGGACAATTCCTGCAGGGACTTGATCCCCGACTCCTCGTGGACCATGATCACCCGGGGCGAGGTCTGGATGGGCGCGAGCACCGCCACCACCGGCAAGCCCTGCGAGCGGGCGATCAGGACCTCGTCGGCGTTGGAGACGCCGAACTCCACCCGTCCGGTGGCCACCTGCTGCAGCACAGGCACTCCCGGACCACCGGGCAGGAGCTTCACGTCCAGCCCCGCGGCCTTGTAGAGCCCGTCGGCCTGGGCGGCGTAGAACCCTCCGTGTTCGGCTTCCGGGAACCAGTTCAGGGCGATGGAAACACCCGAATGCCCCGTCGAAGCCATGGCGGCCAGGATGGCCAGGATCTGTCGTTTCATTGCGGATTCCTTTCGCGGAACTTGTGGCAACTCACTCTCGTTGGGGTTCGTCGAGCCGGGAAAGCACCGACCGCGCGACCAGCCCGGTGGCCAGGAACACGCCCAGCCCCAGGAGGGTGGACGCCCCCACGCAGGCGAACAGGAGTTCGGTGCGCAATTGGCCCGACGACTGCAGGATCAGGTAGCCGAGTCCCGGCGTGCGCACGCCGTAGCCCGCGAAGAATTCGCCCACGATCGCCCCGATCACGGTGAGTCCCGACGACACCTTGGCCCCCGCCACGATCATGGGCACCGAATGCGGCAACCGCAACCGTGTCAGGATTTGCCAACGCGAGGCGTCGTGCAGCCGGAACAGATCCAACAGCTCGCGGTCCACCCGCACCAGCCCGGTGGTCGCGTTGGACAGGATGGGGAACACGCTCAGCACGAACGACACCAGGACCACGCTGTGGAACCCGGGCCCGAACCAGATCACGATCAGAGGCGCCACCGCCACGATGGGCACCGTCTGCAAAAAAATGGCGTAGGGGAACAGGCTCGCGCGAATCCACGCGGCCTGGGCGAACAGCACCGCCGCGAGCGTCCCGAACACCAGCGAGGCGACGAATCCCGACACCGCTCCGGCCAGGGTCACCAGGCTCGCGGAAACGAGGTCCGCCCGGGACATGCAGGCCTCGCGCGCCACCGCCGCGGGCGAAGGCACCAGGTACGGCGGGATTTCCAACCACCGGACCAGGATTTCCCACGCCACGAGCGCCAGCGCCAGGAACGCGACCGGCGGCCACGCCGCGGCGAACATGGCTCGCATCTTCACGGCGACACCTCGGCCAAGGCGCGACCGATCTCGCGGACCTTGGCGGCGAACGCGGGATCGCCTCGCAGATCGGCGTCGCGCCGCGTGCCGAAATCCGTCGGGACTTCGCGCGCGATGCGTCCGGGCCGAGGGGTCATCACGGCCACCCGGTCGGACAGGAACGCCGCTTCGGAAACGTTGTGGGTCACGAACAGCGTGGTGAAGCGTTCGGACTCGCGCAGGCGCAGGATGTCTTCCTGGAGCTTTCCGCGGGTGATGTCGTCCAGCGCCGCGAACGGTTCGTCCATCAGGAGCAGCCGCGGCCGGATGGCCAGCGCCCGCGCGATGGACACGCGCATCTTCATGCCGCCGGAAAGCTGGGCCGGCCAGGCGTGGGCGAATTCCGACAACCCCACCCGCGCGATCCAGTCCAGGGAACGCTCCTTGCGCTCCGTCGCGGCGATCCCGCCCAGTTCCAGCGGAAGCGACACATTCTCCAGGACCGTCCTCCAGGGGAGCAGGTTGGGCGACTGGAACACGAACCCGAAGGCGTGGCGGGATCTGCGCGCCTCCAGAGGATCGCACCCGCCCACCACCACCTGGCCGGTGTCGGACGCCAGCAGGCCCGACAAGATCCGCAACAGGGTGGACTTCCCGCAACCCGATGCGCCCACCAGCGACACGAAGTCGCCCGGCCCCAGGTCCAGGTCCACGCCATCGAGCGCCTGGAGTCCCGAAGCGAAGCGGTAACCCAAGGCCTTGATCGCCACGGTGGATGCGGTTTCGATGCGTTCCATGCGTTGGAAACAACGTACGAGAATGAGAATCGTTCGCCTATCTTTGGTGTCAGATTCCGGATCGGTGGTGTTCCATCGCGCAAACACCCGCATCGCGGTTCCCAAAAACAGAAACCGCCTATTGTTCTTGAAGTTTTATTTCCCGAGACGTACCATCAGTCCGCCACCGAAGGCCATCGCTGGATGGAAAACGCCGGTGCCTTGCGCGAATCAGATCGAACGAGGAGTGCACCCAACGAACAAGGGTTCAAAACATCGGAACATGCGGGCTCTGTGGCGTTTGGCGCGCCGCCTTCAATTCCGATCCAGGAAGGCCAACATCGCGGACTACACCGACCTTCTCAAGGCCGGTGGATTGGTGTGTTCGTTCTTGTGGCCCGCCTACGGTTGGTTCTGCCTGCACGTCCTGGGAATGGCCGAATCCATGGAAGCGCGCTGGCTCCTGATGGGAACGTTCATCGCGCTCTGGTACCTGGCGCGAAAAGGGCCCTTGTCCACTCCCGCCCGCTGGACATGGATCGCGACCAACGCCGTCGGCATGGTCTGGCTTCCATGGGCGCTCTATTTCAGGAACGAGCGCGCCGACTACTGGCAGCTTTCGATCGTGTTCTTCTCGCTGGCGCTCGGGCTGTGCGTCCGCGGCCTGGACATGCTTGTGGCGTTGGGACTGGGCGCCGGATTGGTCTTCCTGCAATACCACGGCTCCTTCGTCGTCCACGATCTGGTTCTGATTCCGGTGGCGGGAATCACCATGCTCGGGACCTACATCAGCGTCGCCACGTTGCGGGCGGCACGGCGCCGCATCGAGGAACAGTCGGAGGAGATCCTGAAGCAGAACCGCAGGTTGCTGGAAATCGATCGGCGCAAGGACGAATTCACGGCAAGCATCGCCCACGATCTGCGGACGCCATTGGCGGTGGCCATGAGCCTCTCGGAAGACCTGTCGGAAACGGATCTTTCCCACGTCGCCAGGCGCAGGCTGGACTCGCTCGTGCAAGCGCTTCGGCAGATGAAACGCCAGAGCGAGGATCTGCTGGACCTGGAGCGATTCAATCTGGGTGTGGCCAGGATCGATCCTGTGGCACTGGACATGTGCTCGTGGTTGCGGAGATTCGAGGAAGGCTTCACCAGCATGGCCAGGGCCAGGGGCTTGTCGTTCCAGATCGTCCTCGCCCAGCGCCAGCTCGTCGCTCGCTTCGATCCCATCCGCTTGGAAACGGCATTGTTCAACCTCGTCTCGAACGCGTTCAAGTTCACTCCCACCGACGGCCACGTCGAGGTCCATCTGCGCCGTGTCGGAGATCGGGGAGTCAGCATCGCGGTCCTGGACGACGGGGAAGGGATCCCCCCCGAGGCGCTTCCGAAGATCTTCGACAGGTACGAACAGGTGGATCGCGGTCCCGGAACCTACACCGCGGGGGTCGGGATCGGACTCGCCCTGGTTCGCGAGATCGCCGAGGCCCACGGAGGCCGCGCGCAGGTCCAGAGCACGCTCGGACTCGGGAACCTGTTCGAGATCGTGCTTGAGGATGTCGTCGACGATTCGATTCCGCTGCCGATGGAGTCCATCCCACCGGTACGGACAGGTCCCCTGGTTGCCGCCTACCGCCCCAAACCCGGCTCGGCGCTGGCGCTTGTCGTGGAAGACCAGCAATTGCTCCGTCACGTCCTGCGAGACATCCTGGAACGCATCGCCCGGGTGGCGACCGCGCACGACGGACACGAGGCGCTGCGGCTGATCCACGAACTCCGGCCCGATGTGGTGGTCACGGATCTTTCCATGCCCGGGATGGACGGCATGGAACTGTTGTCGGTGTTGCGTTCGGACCCTTCCACCAAGGAGCTGCCGGTGGTGATCCTGTCGGGGGACGTGGACTCGCTCCGTTCGAGATTGGCCGACGAACCGAACCTCGCGTTCCTGTCCAAGCCCTTCGAGCAGGACAAGCTTCTCTCGGTGATCTCCGAGATCCTGGAAAGGAATCCGGAAACCAACCGCTAGGCGGCGGCGCTGGCCAGATGTCCGCGCCCCAAGCCCAGGATGTCCAGGACCTCGACGATGGCTTCGGCGGCGTGGTAGACCTCCTCCGGGTGCAACTGGGCGTGCATGGAGAATCTCAGCAGTCCCGTTCCCGCGGGCGCCGCCGGCGGCGTGAAGGCGGCGGCGAGCACGTGCCGGTCGCGAAGCAATCCGTAGGCGCGGCAGGTGGCGACCACCGAGGGGAACGAAATCGACACGATCTGGCAGTTCGACTCTCCTGGGTCCACTCCGCGCGAGCGCAGCTGGGATCGCAGCAGTTCGCCCATCTCCAGGCAGTGCCTGGCCAGTTCCGGTTCGGCGCGGGCGATCGCGAAGGCGGTGCGATGGGCCACTGAATCGCAGGGCAGCACGGCCGAACTGAAGATGACGGATCTTGCTCGGTGCGTCAGGAACCAGGCCAGATGTCGGGTCGTGGCGATGCATCCGCCGTGCCCTCC
>Ga0208940_1001124_pt1 | contig 29320 bp, 31 predicted proteins | sample AD_JPNNA6_MetaG_FD_184445 | JGI IMG/M metagenome (GOLD analysis project Ga0208940, IMG submission 184445) | Active sludge microbial communities of municipal wastewater-treating anaerobic digesters from Japan - AD_JPNNA6_MetaG (SPAdes) (version 2) | ecosystem: Engineered > Bioreactor > Anaerobic... | reverse complement strand
TTAGCGACGACCCGCATTTATTAGGCGGACATCACACAATTGTTAGTATTTTAATCCATAACCGAGTATAAGCAAGAATTTTTTTTATAAAATTAAAATTAATTCTTATACCGTCTGAAAATAAAATTCCCAATCAACTTATCGGCATACAGGTGCTTATTTATTAGCAAAAAAAATATTTATCATGCATTTTTTCGTTTACATGTTTAAACTTTGATTATTCTATCATAAATTTCGTGTTGATTTCAAAAAGTTTGCCGGAGAATAAGATGAACTTTGAACAGTGTATTGAATTGCTTTATAAATTTTCACAGAAAGCTTTAGCTGAGCATTTGAAATCACTTCCGGATAATGAACGGGATGAGCTGATTTCTGAAATTTCTTCGGTTAATTTTGATAAAATTGATGACTTACTCAGAATTGCCAATTCTGAAAGTAAAATCGGCAGGAAAATGATGCCTGCTGATTGTATTTCGCTTAAAAGTCTTTCCGAAAATCAGGAATATCTTAACAAGTGCACAGATTATGGAGTTAATTTAATAAAAAGAGGAGCTGTTGCTGCGTTTGTCGTAGCCGGAGGACAGGGTTCCCGTCTTGGTTTTGACGGACCGAAGGGGGCTTTTCCGGTCAGTGCTGTGAGAAATAAGACTCTTTTTCAGCTTCATGCAGAAAAAGTACTTTCAGCGTCCAGAAAATATAATACGAATATTCCTTTTTTGATTATGACGTCTCAGGCAAATCACGCTGCGACTTTAGAAGAATTTGAAAAAAATTCATATTTTGGTTTAGATCATAAAAATGTTCACATTTTTCCTCAGAATATGATTCCTTCTTTGGATGTTGAAGGAAAGCTTATTTTGTCAGGAAAAACTTCTCTTTTCAGGAATCCTGACGGGCATGGCGGTTCTCTTTCTGCGCTGGAGTCAAGCGGTGTTCTTGATAGAATTATGTCGCAAGGAATCGAATTAATATCATATTTTCAGGTGGATAATCCATTAATTAATATTATTGATCCGTTATTTTGCGGAATTCACGGCATAGAAAAGTCAGAACTTTCCAGTAAAGCTCTAACAAAGGCCTATCCTGATGAGAAGGTAGGTATTTTCGTAAAATATGACGATTCAACAGTCGGAGTAGAGGAATATTCTGATTTACCGAAAGATATATTGTCAGCTGAAGATTCAAACGGATCGCTTCTTTATAAGTGGGGCAGTATAGGAATACATCTTTTCAGCTGTAATTTTATAAAACATAATATTTCCGGTGGTGAAATCAATCTTCCTTTTCATGTAGCTAGAAAAAAAATAAAAGCTTACGTTAAAGGAGAGATCAAAGAAATTGATGGATTCAAATTTGAAAAATTTGTTTTCGATTCAATTCCTCTTGCAAAAAAAACAATTATACTAGAGACATTGAGGGAAAATGAATTTGCACCTGTAAAAAATGCATCGGGTGTTGATTCCCTTGAGTCATCACGGGATCTTATGAACAATCTTTTCCGTTCATGGCTTTTAGAAAAGAATTATTCAATACCTGATTTTGTAAGGAATATAGAAATATCGCCGCTTACTGCTCTTTGCAGTAATGACCTTCCTTCCGACCTGTCTATTGACTGGGAGGAGAATACTTACATCGGAATATAAAAAGCTTATCATTGGTTTGATTTTTTCCGACATTAAAATAGAAGCTGATCGTATAATTATTTTTTAAGGCGTGGTTTAGCACCTGTATGTTCTGGTTCAGAAAAAAGAAGAAAAATAATGACGCTTTTGTATCGCTTGGAGCTGGATTTTATCAGCTTCCGCTAATAAGGGAAGCTAAGAAACTCGGATTCAAGGTCATTTGTATCGATATGGATTCTAATGCTGCCGGTATGACTCTCGCTGATCTTAAAATACAGGAATCTATTGAAAATTACAAGGAAATTGAAAATAAAATTAATGAACTTTTTCTTGAGGGAAGAATACGAGGTGTATTATCGCGAAGTTTCGGAAACGCAGTAAAAACTGCCGCGTTACTATCTCAGAAAATTGGTGTCAAACTTTTTCCGGCTGAGAGATCTGATGAAATTTTTGATAAGAGAAAAATGAAACTTGCCTTTAAAGAAATGGGACTTTCATCGCCGTCAACAATTGCTTTTAAAAGAAATAAAATACCATTCCCGTATCCGTTTGTAATTAAGCCGGTTTCCGGTCATGCGAAATCAGATTGCCGCCTGATAACGGATGAATCCGTACTGAAAGCATATTTGAAAGCAGTGGGCGATGAAGCTGAACTTATTGCCGAGAATTTTATCGAAGGTGATGAAATAGTAGCAGTTGGCCTTGTTCACAAAGGTAAATTCTTTCTTGCTGAAATTACAGATAAAGAAAAAACTGATCCGCCTTATTTTGTTGATATTAAACATATTGCTCCTTCCAAATATACACACAGATGGAAAGAAATTGAGTCAATTGGTCAGAAAATAGCTGATTATTATTCGATAAGAAAATCCCCGCTTGTGATGGAATTTATTTTTACACCGAAAGAAGAAATATATATCATTGAAGCTGTTCCTGAATTCGGAGGAGAATTCCTATGCGATTATCTGATTCCGGCAAGAAGCGGATATAATATTTTCAAAAATATGATTGCGTCATGTTCCGGTAAGGGTTTTGTTCCGCCTGATTTTAAAAAAAATAAGACAGCAGTTTGCGTTAATTACATTGTTTCAAAATCCGGAACAATAGAATCGTTTAATCCTCCGTCCGATAAAAACGAAAATATGGTTGCATTTCATATGTTCAAATCAATCGGAAGTGAAGTCAGATCACCAAAAACAAATCACGATAGAATCGGTGTTGTCATTTCCAAGGCAAGAACAAGAGAAGAGGCTGTTGAATCAGCTTCTTCAATTATTAAACATATCAACATGACTTTGAGACAGAAAAAATGACAAGTGATCAAAAGTGGAACCGACACTACGAGAGACAAAAGTCCCGTTTATCTTATCCTGACGAGAATCTGGTAAGAATTTTGTCCAAGGCGTTATCCGAAACAGAAAATAAAAAACTTCTTTCAGCTGTTGATATCGGTTGTGGCAGCGGACGTCATCTTTCACTTTTATCGGATTTCGGCATCGAGAAAATAATCGGTCTTGATTATTCAATGCCGTCACTTCGGCTTTCGAAAAAACATCCGCATTCACTGCTTATTAATTCCGATTCTGAAAAACTACCTTTTGATAATATGAAGATTGATCTTGCATTGTGTTGGGGATCTTTGCACTATTCAGATAAAGTTTCTTTCGGGAAAAAGATGGCGGAAATATTCCGTATTCTTAAAAACGACGGTTTCCTTCTGGGGACTTTGAGATCAAATAGAGATACTTTTATGCGTATTGGAAAAGAAATTTCGAATGATGTGTGGGTTACGGATCTTGATGATATTAAAGGCAGTGTAGTATCCTTTTATGACGAGAAAGAGCTTTGTTCTGCTTTGAGTAAATTTTCCTTTTTCGAGTATGGTCTGATGGAAAGAACTCCATTAGGCTCAAAAAAAATTATTTCTCACTGGTATTTTCTCGCAAAAAAATGAAATCCAAATTCAGAAGAAAAAGTAAGTATTGCCCATTGTGTCAAAGTAAAAATATAGGGCATCATTATAATATTAAAAGATCAGATTATGTTTTTAATACGGATAGATGTATGGACTGCGGATTTATTTTTATGAATCCTGGATATTCCGATTCGTTTGTGGAATCTTTTTATACAGATAAGTATTATGGCGAATCTGCGGATTATTCATATTTCGATGAAAGAAAGACTGAAAAATACTGCGCTTATGTCTGGAAAAGCAGAATAAATAATATCCGAAAGTATGTGAAAAAAGGTAATTTTCTGGATATAGGATGTTCTTTCGGTCTTTTCCTTAAATATGCTTCAAAATATTTTAAAACTTACGGAATCGAAATATCGAAGTATTCTTCCGATTATGCTAAAAAGCATTCTGACTCAATTATTGAAAATGTGTCATGGGAAAAATATTCTCCAAAGAAGAAATTCGCCTGTATCACTATGATTGAAGTAATAGAACATTTTTCTTCTCCGAAAGAAGTAGTATCAAAAATATATGATATGCTTGATTCCGGAGGAGTTGCAGTAATTCAAACTGCGGATATGGATGCCAGGCAGTCTCTTATTGCCGGAGAAAATTATCATTACTATCTTCCGGGTCACTTGTCGTATTTTTCCGAGAATAATCTGACTGATCTTTTGCTTAGAACGGGTTTCAGGAAAGTTAAGGTATTCCGTCCTGTTGATTTTCCGTTATATGCAAAGCTTTTGAAATCCCGAGGAAATTTTATAAAAATTTCCGATTACAGAAAATGGATAAATATTTCGCTTTATCACTTAAAGGGGTATTTGAGGCGCAAAGGAAAACCGCTTACTTCTTCTATGGTCATCTATGCATTTAAATAATTGACGGCGGCGCCGATTGTTTCCGGAATTTCTGAGGCGTTAAGTGTAAAAGATTTACTTTGCTTTTTTAGATCGGCGCATAATCCATGAATAAAAACGGATAATGCTGTACGACGGAGTATATCTTTTTGCGTAGAACAGAAAGTTCCTATAATCCCAGCCAGAACATCACCGCTTCCGGCAGTTGCGAGAAGATTGTTTCCGCTTGTGTTTACATAAGAATAATCAGATGAAGAACAAATCGTGTCATGTCCTTTCAGCACCGTGAATGCGTTATATTTTTTTGCAATATCAATTGCGGAATTGATTCTGTTTAAAGTTATATCAGAAGTCTTTTGATTTAATAAAACCGCTGCTTCTCCTTCATGTGGAGTCAGAATCAATCTTTTTATATTTAACAATTCATTTCTCATTTCGGGAATAAGTTTCAGTGCGTCGGCATCTATGATAATAGTCTTATCTGCAGGTATATTTTTTATGATTTCTGAAAGGAGTTCTCGTTTTGTTTCTTCTGTTCCGAAACCTGGCCCTATTATTACAGAGTCGAATTTTGAAAGTGCTGAGTTGATGTTTTCCGGGAATAATTCCCTGACTACTATTTCAGGAATTTTACCGGCCATTGCAATGCGGGAAGTAGAGTCGGTGAATATCGTAATAAAAGATGCACCTGATTTTAAAGCTGATAATGCCGAAAGAAGAGCGGCACCTTCAAAAGGGATAAATCCGCCGATTATAGCAACTTTGGGTTTATTGTACTTATGGACTGTTTCTGAAAAATTATATAATTGCTTTAAATCTGATTTTGCATCTGCTGAGTCATATGTCTCTGCTGAACATTCTATTGATTTTAATGCACTTTTCGGGAAAAATGGATTTATAAGATTTATTTTTCCACAGTAATATTTTCCTGGATATACTGCGCTTTCAGTTTTAAGAGAGTGCACTGTGAAAGTTTCATCTGCTTTTACGATAATTCCGTCAGATACAAGGCTATCAACAGAAAGTCCTGAAGGGATATCACATGAAAAAATTGTTTTTCCTGATGAATTGATTTTCTGGGCAATTTCCGCATAAATGCCGCGGAGTTTTCCTTTGATCCCCGTGCCTGTTAGACAATCAAGTATAATATTAAATTCATCAAAAACAAAATCATTACGTATTGGAATTAATTCGGTTTTGAGGAGAGAAAAGAAATATGCAGGATTTTCACCAAGAGAGTCTGTGCGGACAGGAAAAACGGAAACATCAAATCCCATGCAGAAAAAATAATAGGCAGAGGCGAATCCATCACCGCCGTTATTTCCACCGCCGCATACAATTGCGATTTTATCAGTTTTACTTATTTTATCAGCAACAGCTTCCGCGAAAGACCGTGCTGCATTTGACATTGTAATTAGAGAGGCAAATTCAGAAAATTTGTCAAGATCGGCTGATTGGCTTTGTGACAGAATTGCTATTCCCATGCATAGATGCTGATTCCTTCTCGCGAAACGGAATATGAATAAATTTTTCCATTTTCATCAGAAAGAATTTCGTCATAGTATGATTTTTTTTCATCGAGATCGATGCTGAGATTATTCAAAATGTTTTCCTGAAAGCTCCAAATTACGAAACGTATATCTTTTCCTTCGACTTCCCAGAATACTAGATATTTATCTTCGAGAATAGTGAAAAGTTCATTCTTGGGATCTGGAAGAGTTGTTATTTCTTTTAATTTTGTATTGCTTTCTATTTCTATACGGAATATTTTCCGGAACTTAAAACGGGTTCCGTCATAAAAAGAAACCGATATTATGGCTGAATTGTTTTTTCTGAAAGGTATAATTTTTTCTATTACGGCATTATAACCTGATGAATTGCTGTCTGAAAACGAATTTTTATCAAATATTGAAAAATACTCGCGTTTTTTGTCTTTAAATACTGAAAGAGACCAGCTTTCGAAAGTTCTACTTACCACAAACAGTCTGTTGTTATCATCGGTAAACATATTATCGATATAGTAAAATGGGGAATTCGTAAGGCCATCCTGACCAAGTGTTTCCTGGAGTTTGCCGTCTTTTGAAAAAATAAGAATGTATGACGGCGAAATTTCGCTATTGCCGGTTAATTTTGGAAGTTTATTCTGAACATATATATTTCCGTCTTTATCATCGGTGATTTCTCCGATGGATGAGAAATCGAACTCGGAATAGTTCTTATCTAAAGAAGCAGATTTAGGTCCGATAATTCTAGTTACATCACCGCTTTTTGAAAGTACTAACAGGCGTTTGGATTCATTATCTGCACAATAAATTGCCTTATCTGAAATCCGAAGATTGAAAGTCATATCCAGAATATCTGCATTATCCCTGAAGACGAGACTTATTCCGCCGTCAGATGAGCCTGGTTTAATATGACAGAGAAGATCCGGATTAAGTTTGCTGACTTTCCATCTGTTGCATGCAAATAGTGTCAGCAAAACAGTTAAGGTTATTGTAATTTTTTTCATTGCAGCGCCTTGTTAAAGAAAATCGTTTTCAAGCTTTTCACGTGTAGTAATTGTGAAAAAATTATCAAGCCGGGCTGTTTTGAAAATGTTCTGAATTGAATTGTTGAGATCGAAAAAAACAAGTTTAATTTTTTTGCTCATTGTGTTGTTTAGAAATTTGACCAGTGTTCCTATCGCTGAAGAATCAATGTATTCAAGTTCTTTGCAGTCGATTGCTATAAGTTCAGGGGATTTTTCGATTAAACTGTGCCACAGTTCTTCGAATTTATTGACATTTCCGATATGGAATTCGCCTTTTATGTGAACGATAATTGTCGATTTTTTTTCTTCAACATTAAGATCCATAGATTCCTCTCTCTCAGTATGGAATTGGATTGCCAGAACCCGAAACCATTATGTCTGAAACATACGCATATAATCAAGACATTTTTGAACGGTCGGATGATATATAATTCTTACAAAAATAAATTCTATAATTAAAGCTGATATCTTTATCGGCAAATAGCTTGACAGATTTTTATTGTTTTTAATTATTGCATAAACAGGTCTTTAGCTCAATTGGTAGAGTAGTGGTCTCCAAAACCATTGGTTGCAGGTTCAAGTCCTGCAAGGCCTGCATTGCAGGATAAGTTTGAATTAGATATCTCTTCAATCCTTCTTTTTTGTAAAGAAGGATTGAAACAGGTTTCTTTCGGAACAGTTTGAGCTTTTTCGGTTATTTTTCTAAAATTAATTCCTTTTCCCGCGAGCTTTATTTTTAGGCTTATTCGATAAACTTCGAAGAGCTTATGTTTATTTCTAAAAATCATTTAATAAATTGAGTTTCATCTGCGCTAAGTTTTTGATTCTATCTATCAAATGTTTACGTTTGAGCCTGTTATCATGATTCTTTTTACTGCTATTCGAATCATTCTTCAAACTATTCAGACATCATTTTTGATATAACGGCAATGAAAATCATGGGATCAGAAACCTTGAAATAATAAGGTGTTTTATGATTCATTGCAATAATTTCAATAATATCACCATTCCATGACTTGCTTGCTGAAATTATTGAATTAAACTTAATTGATTTATGACCGGTTTTAACTATTTCCAGTGAAGATTCTGTTAAAACTACAGCGCCTAAATCATCGTATACGAGTTCGGTGACATCATTGTTTGTTCTTTCTTTAAAATAGTCTGAAAGGCTTTCATATAAGCAGGATGGTATTTTAGGTAATGAGGTTAAAGTTATCGGTTTCGGTTTAAATTCAATTTTCCTGCATTCTTCAAGGTTTTTATATTCCTGAATTGTCTGATTAAATTCTTCACGGCGGGATGCTGGCAACCGGAATGTTTCAAAGCATCTATTGATAAGATTTTCTTCTTCCTCAGAAAGAAAGTTGTCTGCAATAGCTATTTTAATTATTTCGCTTATGATTATATCATTTGCGTGAGAGATGAAATTTTCCGGAAGATTTTTCGAATATTTTTTTATAAAGAGTTCTTCTTCTTCAGATATTTGCTGGTCATTAAAAACTCTGTCGATAAGAATAGAATAATTAGACATCAAAATTCTTTGTTTAACGTCCCTTCCCATTTTGTTAATTTTTGCTAATAATTCTTCGGCTTTATTTAGAGGTTCGTTCATAATTGCCGCAGAGAATGCCTGGATGATTTTTTTGTTATTCTTTGCCTTAAGTGCGAAGGCAATCATTGCGGCTATTCCGCCTGCAATTAAATATCCTCCTAATATTAAAAAGTTAAAATGTGCAAAAAACATTATAATAGAAATAATAGGTACAGATATTAAATATGAAGTTGTGAAGGGATTATTTCCTGAAATCTGATCAGCAGGGACTTCGATTATGTTGTTTTCAGTCTGTACTTCTTCATTATTATTTCCTATAGTCCGATTAGAAGAAGATGATCCGCTTATTGATTTTCTTACGATTGATCCATAAGAGCCGCCAGAGGTTTGAGCGTTATGAGAATTAAATCCGACGCGAAGTCCCTTGATTCCGCCCGGCACTAAAAATCTGCCCTTAGAAATATTCAGGATTATAACACCGCCAAGTGAAACCCTTTTTCTTAATGCACTTCTCATAGCTAATACCGCCTTTTGTAATGCATTTATAAAAAAATAAACTAATTTCAAGAAATTAATCACTTTAAAAAAAATTTTTTTTAAAGTGATTAATTTGACTGAATCCATCTGTGGTTTAACTGTTTATATTCCTATTTTATAAGATGAATTCTACATTGTGAGTTTTTAAGTCTTGATAATATGTTAGAAATCAAGAGAAAACAGATTGACGAGGCCGGGCGGCACGGCTGAAATATCCGTATTGTACAGCTGTGATATTATTAACTGAATTTTCCTGCCGGAAGGTGTTTTATGAAAGCTTATCTTTTTGATTTTGACGGAACCCTTGTTGATACAATGGAGGGTTTTGCTGACATTGCAGGCTTTGTAATTAATCGCGACCATCCCGAGATGAGTTTTGAAGAAGCACGGCATAATTACATACAGACTTCAGGGGTTCCTTTCTGTCAGCAAATCGAAATTATTTTCCCGAATCATCCGGCAAATCCCGGCACCGTTGAGTATTTTGAAAAAACAAAAATTGAAGGTTTTTTCGGACAGAAGTTTCATGATGATGTAAGATTTGCAATAAATTCTCTAAGACAAAGAGGAGATCTTGCGGGAGTTTCGTCGGGGAATTTTCCCGATCTTATTAATCAGTTTGTAGAAAAAGAAAAACTTGTATTCGATATTGTCATGGGATTTGAGGCCGATAAAGGATTTGAAAAAGGAAAACCTCATTTTGATTTTTTTCTTGAGAAGTTCGGTCTCGATAAAAAAGATCTGACCTTTGTGGGAGATTCCCTGAAAGATTCGGATAAGGCATTTGAATACGGTATTGACTTTATAGGTGTTTGCGGTTTGTTTTCTCATGAGCAGTTTGAAGCACGTCACGCGAACGCAAAAACAGTTCAAAACATTAAGGAGATTCTTTCAATATGAAAACAATTGTACTTGCCGCAGGAACGGGAAGCCGTCTCAAAGATTTAACTACTGCCCGGACAAAGGGTATGGTTGAGGTTGGAGACCGTAAACTGATTGATTATCTTCTCGATTTTCTTGATATTGATATGATGGACGAAATTATCATCGTTGGCGGGTTTTATTATGAAGATCTCAAAAATCATGTCGATTCACGAAAAAATCCGAAGATCAGAGTTATTGAAAATAAAGAATACCTCAAAGGTAATATTTTTACTCTCATGACAGGCCTCAAAGAAGTCGGTGACGATTCGTTTCTTATAACAAATGTTGATCATATTTATCCGAAGAAAATGTTTATTGAAATGAAAAAACATTTTTCCGGTATTAGAGCGATGTGTGACTTTGACAGAACTCTCGGCGCTGACGATATGAAAGTCAAGCTTGAAGGAGATTATGTAATCGGAATCAGCAAACAGCTCTCTGATTTTGACTGCGGATATATCGGAATGACTTATGTTGATAAATCCATGAACGCACTATACCGTAAGACGATTGATGAAGTACTTTCACGTTTCGGAGAAAAGGCGGTAGCTGAAAATATTCTTCAGGTTCTGGCAGAAAGTTCAAATAAACCGGGAATATGTGATTTATCAGGATTCGGATGGTATGAAGTTGATACACCTGATGAGAAATTATCTGCCGAGGAAAAACTTAAGACCGATCCTAATTTTAAATGACTAAATTAAATTCAATGCCTGATGAAGAATTGAGTGAGCTTATTGCTAAAGCGGACTCAATTACTTCAAGAGGCGAGTGCTGTCCTCTTTCGTGCGGAATCAACCGTGCGGAAAGTGTTCCGATATGCGGTGCTGTCTCTGGAGCTTCAAGAGTTGCTTCCTTTGCTGTACATAGGGGTGAAGAGCCTCCTGTCAGCGGTGAACGCGGTGCGGGGAATATTTTTTTTTCGGGATGTGCTTTAGGCTGTGTGTTCTGTCAGAATTATCCCTTTTCGGCTTTGAATAACGGAAAGGATTATTCGGCTGAAATGCTTGCTGAGAAAATTACGTATCTGGCTGAAAAGAAAAAAGTTCATAACATAAATTTCACGACAGCTGATCATTATCTTCTTGAAACGCTGAAAGCTCTTAGTATTATAAAAAACAAAATTTCCATTCCTCTTTCCTTTAACTGCAGCGGCTATTTTTCCAATGAATCTCTTTCGATAACATACCGGATTGCCGACATTTTTCTTTTTGATTTGAAGTATTCAGACAAGGGAATGGCGCGGAAATATTCGAGAGTTCCGGATTATGTCGAACGTTCTTTTGAAGCGTCCGATTTCTTTGTTAACAATCCTGTAAACTGGGTTGAAAATAATGGTCTACTTGAGTCGGGTCTTATTTTCAGGCATCTGGTTTTGCCGTCCGGACTTGAAAATACTAAAGGTGTTATAGACAGGCTTGTTAAACTGAAAAGCAAAGGAGTCGATTTTAGATTCAGCCTGATGTGTCAGTATTTTCCGGCTTATAAGGCTCTTGACGGAAATTTCCACGAACTTGAAAATAAAACACCGGAAGATGAGTATGATGAAGCGGTTGAATATATGAATGAATCCGGAATAGACGGCTGGATTCAGGAATATGATCTGGACGGAAACTGCTGATTACCAGATGAAATACAGCGGATTGTAAAGTTTACCGTGGCGTTCTATTTCAACATGAACGTGAGGTCCTGTTGATCTGCCGGTGTTGCCGAGAAGGGCAATTACATCTTTTTTTGTTACATAATCACCGGGTTTTGAGATTAGCTGACTGCAATGTGCGTATGTTGAAATGTATCCGTCTTTATGCATGACGATCATAGCCAGTCCGAGTCCGTCGCGCCATCCCGCAAAAGAAACAATTCCTTCATTGATCGGATGAACTTCCATTCCTATTGAACCCGTTATATCAAGTCCCTGATGAAAAGCCATCATCCCTGTAAAAGGGTCGGAACGCATGCCGAACATGGAACCGAAATTGCCTTTATCGACGGGTTTGTTGAAGCTTTGTTTTATTCCGTAAAGACCTTCGATGTAATTATTTACTATGATTGGTCTTACTCCTTCATAAAAAGCGAATCTTATATCATCAAGTGCGAATAATTCAAAAATACTGTGTTTGAAATTACCCTTAGGCCGGACAGATAAAAGTTTTTTCATCCGGTAAGCATCAAGAAAATCATCGCAAGGCAGAAGCACTCCGTCCTTTTCAGGTATAACGATTTCGATATTTTCTTCGGCAAGAAGCGATGTTATGAATGGATTAGCTGCTATAAGCGTTTCTACCGTGATTCCGTTTCTAACTGCGACGTCCCAGTATGATTCTCCCTTTGCCATTACATGAAATTTTATTTTAGTTCCGGTATCATATTTATAGTTTTTGAGTATTTTGATGTATTCTGTTCTGTCAGTGAAGAGAACAAAACCGTCTTTAAGAATGTGACCAGATTCCGATACTTCAATCGTTTTCTTGAAAACTGCATTGTAGATATTTCCGCCGGCAACGACGAAAAATGACAGCACGAAAAGAATCTTAAAGAAGAAAAACGCGCGTCTGAGATTGTAGTATGAAATTGGTAATCCGTTCACTATTTTTCCCCGAGCTTTTTACTTTTATCGCATGCTTTGACTGCCGCGTCAATAACTATTCCCGAAAAAGCCGCTCTTTCAAGAACATGAACGGCATCAATCGTGCTTCCGCCCGGAGATGTTACCTTATTTCTGAGTGATATTGGCTCTTCACCGCTTTGCATAGTCATTTCAGAAGCACCTTTGAGCGTCTGGCAGGCAAGGAGAAGGGCATCCTTTCTGGCAAGCCCGAGAGCTACACCTGCGTCGGATAAAGCCTGAATGAATGTGAAAACATACGCCGGACCGCATCCTGAAATTGCTGTAACCGCATCGATATGTTTTTCAGGAAGAATAAGCGTTTTGCCGACTGCCTTGAATATGTTTTCAGCGCTTATCATCTGTTTTTCTGTTACAAATGAATTCTTGCAAAGTACGCTCATACCTTCAGAAATCAAAGCCGGAGTGTTGGGCATAACTCTTATTGCGGAAGTCCCTTCTGGAAGAGCTTTGGTTATTGAGTCCAGTGTTATTCCTGCGGCGATTGAAATTATAAGTTTATTTTTCAGCAAGTCCCCGGTTTCTCTTAAAATATTAAGAATGACATCCGGCTTTAGTGCATAAATAATTATTCCGCATTTTTCCGCCGCTTCCTTTTCACTTGATGCGCTTGTGATCGTGCATGATGATGAACTGATTGTTTTGAAGTTCTCAACTGCTGCAGGATGACTGTCGAATCCGGTTATTTCACCATGAAAATTTTTGGCAAGTCCGGTAGCGATTGCGTAACCCATGTTGCCGAGACCGATTATTGCTATTTTTTTATCCATTTGTATAATCCCTTTTCCCGAATATTGCGCTTCCAACTCTGATTATGGTTGCGCCTTCTTTAATTGCTTCAATATAGTCTCCGCTCATTCCCATGGAAAGCTCGGTCATGTTTATTGAAAGCGATTGATTTATTTTTTCTTTAAGATTTCTGAGAGTAACGAAGCTTTTTACTGCATCCTGAATATTGCCGCCGGCAGGTCCGATTGTCATTAAACCTGTAAGTTTTAAATTGCCTGCAAGCATTATCTGAGAGCATAATTCTTCCGCAAGTTCAACTTCAATACCCGATTTGGAATTTTCTCCGCTGGTATTGACCTGAACAAAAACATCTATTGTTTTATTTATTTTGCAGGCTTCTGCATCAAGTTTTTCGGCAGTGCTTATTTTGTCGAGAGAATGAATTGTAGAAAAAAGTTTTACGGCATCCTTTGCCTTATTTGACTGAAGATGACCGATGAGATGGAAATCGAAATTTCCATGCAGAAGAGGTATCTTGTCTCTGGCTTCCTGAACCTTGTTTTCGCCGAAAAGAAATATTCCCGAATCTATGGCCTCCTGAACCGTATCAGCTCCGTAGGTTTTGCTTACGGCGAGAAGTCTGATATCTTCAGGGTTTCTTCCCGCTGAAATAGCAGCCTTTTGCGCTGATTCGTGGACAGAATCATAATTTTCTCTGATGCTCATAGAATAATCAGACAAAAAGAGCGTTTTCTGTAAAGAAATATTTCTTGCTCAATTGATCCGATGAATTAATGTGCCCTGGGGGACGGATGGACTCAATTTATTCAATTATTGGATATTCTGCAAGTATTCTTGTTGCTGTTTCACTTTTTATGAATTCTGCATTCAAGCTCAGGCTCATTAACCTGATTGGAGCTATTGCATTTTCTGTATACGGCATAATGATAGAAGCATATCCTGTATCTGTACTGAATATTCTGATAGTATTTGCTGATCTTTATTTCCTTTCGCACTACATTTTTAAGAAAGAGTATTTCTCAATTGTCGAAATTTCTCACGATTCGCAGTATCTTGAATATTTTATTAAATTTTTCGGAGCGGATATCGCGAAATTATACCCGGAATTTACGTATAGAACTGATGAGAACACGAAAGTTATTCTTCTTGTTCGCGATCTTGTTCCTGCGGGTATAGTTTTTTATGAAGAAAATCCGGAAGGATTATTTTTCATACATCTTGATTACGTTGTTCCAAGATATCGCGATATGAAAATCGGACGTTTTCTATACCGTGACTCTCTGGGGTTTTTCAGAAACAGAGGTTGCCGCGAAATCAGGACTCCGCTTTACGGGAAGAATCATCTTCGTTATCTCAGAAAAATGGGATTCCGGAGGATTGAAAATGACGGGGATATTTTTTCTAAAACGATTTAGCTTTCTTGTAACGGTTTTATTGCTTTCATGTTCAGGGAAAGATGAACAATTAATCGGATTTGCCGTTTTTCCGGGAAATGATGAAACAATGATCAATTCTAAGATTATCTCAAAAAATATTCTTCGGGGAAATTTTATATATGCCTGTTCGGAAAAAGCCTCATTATCAAATTTAGTTTCTTCTTTATCTGACGCAGGATGCTCAAAAATAATTATACGCGGAGAGGCTTTAGTCATATCAGGATATCTTCCTTCGCAAAATGCAGTCATTATTGACCCGCCTGATGGCCAAAGCGGATTCCGGTTTGATGCGGAATTTGCGTTAAAACGTGCTGATGATTTCCGTAAAAAGAAGTTTTTAAATAAAAAGTACGCGCTGATACTGCCTGATAAAAACGAATTGAGAATAATTGCGGACAAATATTTTGAAGAATACAGAGATATTATTTTTCTGAAATTTGATTATGAAAGATATGATTCTTATGAGCTTGAAAGATCACTTTCACGGTTGAAAGATATTGATCTCATTATTCATTATTCGGGATATTCATCTGAAAGAATAAAATCATTCTGTTTTGAAAATGGAATTTATTCGGCATCTGTTTTTTCTTATTTAAAAACAGACTCTGTTAATATTTTTTCTGCTGAAAAAGATTATGTCTTTGCAGGTGAATTTGCCTGTTTGAATAATCACGGAAAAGAAAGGGTTGTAATGCCTTCAGACTGTGTTAAAATAATGGAATATACGGGACAATAAGAGTTTAAAATTGTTTGACAGTTGAAATTGATTCTTTATCCGGTTTATATTAAAAGAGGTTGCGATGCGTTTAAAAATATTGGTATTATTTGCCGTAATGATTTCATCGATGTCTTTTTCTCAAAAGAAGGAGGAGACGATAGAGGAGTTCGTGTCAAAGATGACGATTGAGGATAAAATCGGTCAGATGATGATGACGGGAATTTCAGGCAATGATGCGGGTAATAACAATTCATATTCCATGATTAAAAAATACCGTCTTGGCGGGATTATTCTTTTCGGTTATAATATCGGTGATTCGCAGAAGCTTAAAAGGTTTACCTCGGCGATGCAGAAAAATTCTGCTGATTTGACTGGTATTCCGCTTTTTATTTCTACTGACCAGGAAAGCGGACTTGTAGTACGTATAAAAGACGGTGTAACTCAGTTTCCCGGTACAATTGCATCCGGATCGGCTGATGATCCGGCTATGACTAAAAAGGCTGCATATCATCTTGGTATGCAGATGAAATCTTTAGGGCTCAATATGAATCTTGCGCCTGTCGCGGATATAAACAATAATCCCGATAATCCTGTAATAAATGTGCGCTCATTCGGTTCTGATCCGGAAAAAGTTTCATCTCAGGTGAAGGCATATGTCGAAGGTCTGCAATCGGCTGGATGCGCCGCGGTGGTTAAGCATTTTCCGGGTCATGGAAACACATCGAAAGATTCTCATAAGGTTCTTCCCGAAATAAATTCTTCCATTGAGGAAATCAAAAATTTTGAATTGAAGCCTTTCCGTGCGGCAATTGATTCTGACGTTTCGTCATTTATGACTGCTCATATCTCGTATCCCAAGGTACTGAATTCTTACGAGCCGGCTACTTTTTCTGAGTTCTTTCTTAAAAAAATTCTGCGGGATGAAATGAAATACAAAGGGCTCGTTTTTACAGATGATCTGGAAATGGGAGCTCTTTCTCAGCATATGACTATCGGACAAAGTGCAGTAAAGGCGGTTAAAGCCGGAGTGGATATTCTTCTTACAACGTCTTCCAGAGCGGATCAGATTTTCTATGCACTTTGTAACTCTGTAAAAAAAGGAGATATTCCTGAATCAAGAATAGATGAATCGGTTATCCGGATAATACGCGCAAAAAGGAAATTCTGTAATGCAGATTCAAATAGCGATTACATTTTCCCGAATGCCGAGGCTGATGAGGTTAACCGGATTATTTCGGAGAAGGCTTTATATCTTTACTGCAAAAATTCATTTACCGAAATTAAAGATGATAAAACAATTATTGTTTCTGACAATGCATATTTCAATTCTCTTTTCCCTACTGAGAATTTTACCGTAATGACACCATCCAGATTCTTTTCTTCTAATATGTCGGGAAGAAAGATTTATGTTTATTCTCACTCAGTTAATAAAAATCTCATGGACGGAATAATCCGTCTTAGCGGAAAAAATGCAGTGATATTTGTTTATTCAGGTAATCCTTTTCTGTTTTCAAAATTTAAACAGCATCCCGCAACCTTGTTTATGTTGTCTAATACGAATGCTTCTTTTACGGCTGCAGCATATTTCATCAAGGGACAAATTAAAGTGAAAACAGAATGTCCTATTAATTTCGGTTTTTGATGCCAGGCGGTATTTATGTTCATTTTCCGTTTTGTTTTTCAAAATGCGATTATTGCTCATTTTATTCTGTTTCAGATGCGGATTCATCTTCTTTAAACCGCTATTGTGAAGCGGTTTTACGTGATATTGAATATAATGCTTCATTGTACACGGGTAAGATATTTGATACGGTTTATTTCGGAGGTGGAACTCCGCTTTCAGTAGGAATTCCGTTATTGAGAAAAATATCAGAAAAAATATTTTCTTCATTTAAAATCGAATCCGGTTATGAGTTTACTGTTGAATGTAATCCGTCTTCTACAATTATTGATGATTTTAAAATGCTTTCTGATTTCGGATGCAATAGAGTATCAATCGGTATTCAGTCATTTGATGAACAAATTAGTAAATTTCTTGGCAGAAAATATGTTTCGCCTGAATATGCAGTAAAACTTCTTAATTGCACTTTTCTTGATATTTCCGCAGATATCATTGCCGGAGTTTCAAATATTGATAAAGAACCGGTTTTATCGTCTATAGATATTCTTTCGGAAACGAATGCAGATCATATTTCGGTTTACATGCTTAGCGTTGATGAAGGGACTCCGCTATATTCGCGTTTTACTGATTTTGATAAATATGATTTAGATCAAAAAAATACTTTCGAAGCTGTTATAGATAGACTGAAAAATAAATATTATGATCATTATGAAATTTCGAATTTTGCAAGAAATGGAAAAGTCTCACGTCATAATATGAAATACTGGACATGGCAGGATTATCTCGGCCTAGGCGCAGCATCACATTCGTTTATTGACGGAAGACGCTGGCATAAAGAAGATGATTACACGGCATATTCATCAAATCCGATTAATGTTATCTATGATGACCGTTCAATTTCATCAGCTCTGGCTGAGTATGTAATGACCGGACTTCGTCTTTCAGAAGGAATATCTATTAAAAAAATGAAAAAGATTTTCGGAGAGGAGATTCCTTCTTCTTTTTATGAAAGGGTAAAATCCGCAGCCGACTCCGGGAGAATTGAATTTAAAAGCGGAGATGTAATCTCCGCTTTTAATAATATTTTTTATCTAAATGATACAATCTATTATCTTACAGAAAAGCTCATTTGATGATGTTGTAGGCGATGTCCCTGCATATATTTTTCAGGTAAGAAATTTCTATTCCTGTTATAGTTTTGTTTTTAGTTACTAAAACAGCCCCGAGCAGATTTTTATTTTCGATTACTGCTATATATGCATTTTTAGACCGGGCTTTGATTATAGGTGAACCTTTTTTAAGTTCTGATATAATTTCTTTCCGTTTTTCGGTTTCTGGTGGATCCTGATCAAGCTTTGAGAGAATACCTGAATTATAAAAATATTTTTTTATAAGATTTAAGTTTTCTTTGTCATATTGATAATATGCGAATGATTCAAAAGAATGAGTCTGACAGGCTTCACTGAATGTTTTAGCGAGAAGTTTCTCAAAGCTGTTTGTCCGGCGTTGTGTTTCTTTCGGATTTTCACGTAAAACGGAAGATTCGGACTCTTCTGTCGGTTGAGCTGATTTTTTGAAAAAATAGAAAAAACTGAACGTTGATATGAAAATTAATAATATTATTATGGATGTTTCAATAATAATTTCTGTAATCAGTTTTGCAGGTAGCTTGTATCTGTACACGACAAAGAATGCGAACTTGATACCTTTCAGTTTAATGTAATAAAATTTTTCTGAACCATAGTATTTTGATTCGACTTTACTTGCAGAAAGTTTTCCGTTTTTGATATCACTTATAATAAGATCGGAAAAGCCGTTATTAATTTCTTTCTGTGTAAGACCGGAAAAACCGCCGAGATAATTATTCTGCATGTCTGCAAGGGCTATGAATGCCACTTCTTTTTTTGATGATGCAGCACTCTTTAGGGCAGACTCGGCTTCATCTTTTGTTTTACCTTCAAGAAACGGTTTAAGCTCTGAAACAAGAGACTGATTGAGTGATGAAAGATGAGTCATGTATGTTTCATGAATATAGTCTGCTCTTATAAAGAAAAAAATTATAATCGCCGCGCATGAAGTGATGACAGAAACTGAAATTGCTTTAAATAAGTTATTCATAGAATATCCAGAACAAAATTTGATTCATGTACGCACAATTTGAATGTGCGTGTCAAAATAAATTTTGATTTGAAAGAAAAATTCTATTTAATTTTAAGAACCTGGCGTAATGAGTCAAAATGGTTTTTGCTGATTGTTTTGAGCTCATCTGCGGAAAATTCTTTAGCAATAAGTTCCGGTTTTTCCATCAAAATGCTTTTTCCGGAATGATTTGCTATATATCGGATATAATTAAGAGCTGCAAGTTTATGCTGAGTCAGATTGTCGTAATCAAGATAACTGTACATGATTGCAAGTCCAAGAAATGGGTTATCGTAAATAGTGCTGCTTAGCGCAAACTCTTCGTGAGTAACCGGATCCTGAATTTTATATTTGTTATATAGAATTTTATGACTGAGTTCATGTATTTCGAACATCCGGGTCATGTCTTTTATGATTTCGCTTTCTTTGCCAGTAAAGGCTTTTCTCAGACAATATGATATTTCAGAATTTACTCTTGCTCCGTTAAAAAGAAATGCGCTGACGTTTTTTCCGGCAAGAACTCTCTGTGCTATTCCTGAATCATTAGCTATTTCTTCCTGACTGACATAAATGATATCATCGTAGGTCATTGAGTTGCTGACCGATATTTCCGGATACGATATCATCGGAATAATATTATAAATTGTTTCAGAAAAATCAAATAGAGGATGACTTACCTGTAGAAGTTTCTTTTTTCCGTATATGCAGTAATTAAGATTTATTTTTCTGGACGGTACGTCATCTATTGAAAAGCTTATAACTATATTTCTGTTTTCAAGTTTTTTTGCAATTTGCTCAATTTTCTGCTTATCAAATAGTGACGGATTTTTATAAAGATTCAGCAGGATAGTAGCGTCATTTTTAAGATTTTCATCCCTAAGAGTACGGATATAGTTTTGATAGGCTCTGATTTTTGATGAATCGCTCTGAACATCATTATGAGATACAGAGTTCGGCTGTATCAGATTTACGAAATAAACATTACTGTAATAAAGAAAATTGATATAAGCATAAAATTTGCCGTTTGTGGATTTGATGGCTGATCCGGAAGTTGAGAAAAAATTTTCGGCTTGTACGGCATTTCCGTAAAAAACAACAAGCAATAAGGCCGCAAAAGCTGCCTGTTTTTTTAACATATAATCCCCACCTGAGGGAATAAAAAATCAGTGAAAAAAAAATACAAGCAATTTTTTTTTAGCTAACTATTAATACGTGACGAGCCGATATATAGAAAAGGGTGATTTATGCTCATTGACTTGCGTATGAAAAAAGGGATTTTTGCTGCTTTTATCATACTTCCTCTCGTTATTTACGGCAGGTCAGGTCAGGTTAAGAAAACTTCTTCTGATTATGTCGCAAAATCAGAGTCCGCTCAGTCAAAGCGTAAAATAAGAATCCATACAGTAAAAAAAGGTGAAACACTTTATTCGATTTCAAGAAAATACGATCTGAGCCCTTCTTTAATCAATAAGAGTAACGGCTTAAATGCGAATTCAGTTATAAAAATAGGAATGAAGCTGAAGATTCCTGAAGTTGAAATTTCACTCTCGGAAAGTGATCCGGTCATAGAAAGAAAACCGCATACCGCTAAAACTTCTGAAGCAATTTCCGTTAAAGATGCACCTACAGATTTTTCCTGGCCGGTAAAAAAAATAGTTTCCGTCACAAAAGAATCCGACATCTCTAAGGGAATCGGTATTTTTATTAAATCAAATCCGGGAAGCAAAGTTTTCAGTGCATGCGACGGAAAAGTTGTAAAAATAGGCTATATGCGCGGGTATGGGAACTATGTCGTTGTTTCTCATGGCGGGCGTTATTTGAGTATTTATTCGATGATTACCCCGGGAGAAGTAAAACCCGGCAGTTGTGTCCGGAAAGGAAAAGTAATCGGCTTAATCAACAGGGATTCGGGCGGTGTTCATTTTCAGATTAGCCGTAGCGGCAAACCGTTAGATCCTGAAAAGATTCTTCCTCAAAGGTCTTAAATTTCTATATGACAGCTCCTTTATTACTTTATAAATAGAATAAACATTCTCGGATAGAAATTTGAAATTGATGGTATCTGAGCTGTCATTCGGTGAATGATAGTTGGGATTTCTGAGTATTCCTGTATCCGTGAACAGTACAGCCGGAATTCCATTTCTGATAAATGAAATATGATCGGATTCAGCTACACCTCCGTATGATGCCGGCAAAGCTGCTGAAATTATTTTTTTCGGAGAATGGCGGTTGAATATTTTTGCACAGATGTCGACAGCTTTTACGCATGAAGGGAGTGAGACAATTGAAAGGAAATTTCCCCTTGATGGATAAATTTCTTTCATGTTATCATCCGGAAAATTTTGTTTTGTGAACATTCCTGCATAACCAAGCATGTCAAGATTGATCATAAGAGCTATATCTTTTTCTGATTTGCAGCAGTTTGAAGCATGAACTGAACTTCCCATTTTATCTGTTGAAAAAAAAGGCGGTTCTTCGAGTGTAAAAGCTGTAAAACGAAGAGTATTTTTTGGAGTTTTTCCCGACATCAGTCTGCAAATTTCAAGTAAAGCAGATATACCGCTCGCATTATCGTTTGCTCCGCGGCTGTTTTCAACCGTATCGTAATGAGCACCGATCAGGATTATGTCTTTTGATTTTATTCCTGTTATATCAGTATAAATATTTCTAACAGTTTTGCCTTCAACCGTGTAAACTTCTTCGCAGACTTTGAGACCGAATGATTTGAATGTTTCCGAAATATAGTCAGCAGCGGCATTCAGATTATCATGGCAGGAGAGAGAGCGTTCGCCGATTCTTTCTGACAATTCGGATACATGCTTCTTTGTATCCGCAAGAATTACGGAATATCTTTTTCTTAAACTGTATCTGTAAATAATTTTTTTGAACACGATAAAAAGAGAAGCGGATTTCTCCGCTTCTTTAATTCCTTATGCCTGATTAGCAGAACCGAGAACGTTAATATTTTTCTTTTTGTAAAGATCTTTAAGAGCGTCTCTTGCAGGCCCGAGATATTTTCTTGGATCGAATTCGCTTGGTTTTGTTGCGAAAACTTCTCTGATTGCGGCAGTCATAGCAAGACGTCCGTCAGAGTCGATATTGATTTTGCAAACTGCTGATTTAGCGGCTTTTCTGAGTTCGTCTTCAGGAATTCCGATGGCATCAACCATTTTTCCGCCGTACTGATTTATTGTTTTAACCTGATCCTGCGGAACTGAAGATGAACCGTGAAGAACGATAGGAAAACCTGGTATTCTTTTTTCGATTTCTTCAAGAATGTCGAATCTTAGAGGAGGAGGAACAAGGATTCCCTCTGCGTTGCGTGTGCACTGTTCAGGTTTGAATTTGTTTGCGCCGTGAGAAGTACCTATTGAAATTGCAAGTGAGTCAACACCTGTTTTTTTTACGAAATCTTCAACTTCTTCCGGTTTTGTATAATGAGATACTGCAGATGATACTTCGTCTTCAACACCTGCAAGAACTCCTAGTTCTCCTTCAACCGAAACGCCGTGAGCGTGTGCATATTCAACGACTTTCTTTGTAAGAGCAACATTTTCTTCGTATGAATGGTGAGATCCGTCGATCATTACTGATGAAAAACCGTTGTCGATACAGTCTTTGCAAAGTTCGAAAGTGTCGCCGTGGTCAAGATGAAGAACGATCGGAATAGCATATCCGAGTTCTTTAGCATACTGAACTGCTCCCTGAGCCATGTATCTGAGAAGTGTTGAGTTGGCGTATTTTCTTGCTCCTGAAGAAACCTGAAGGATTACAGGTGACTTTGTCTCAACACAAGCCTGAATAATAGCCTGCATCTGTTCCATGTTGTTGAAATTGTAAGCCGGTATTGCGTATCCGCCCTTAACAGCTTTCTGAAATAGTTCTTTTGTGTTTGAAAGACCCAATTCTTTGTAACTAATCATATTAAACCTCTTTCTCTAATATTCCGCCTTTCGGCCTTTTCAGCCTCAAAGAAGGTGTATTTTTTGGCAAGGAATTAATTCGGCTATATCTGTTTTGCCTGTTTTACTATTTCCGGTACAATTGAATAGTATTTCTCAAGATCGGCATCGCTGATACCTGTTTCTTTTACAGCGTCAGGATTTAAAGCGTGATAAAGTCCGTCACCGCCTATTCCGACTCCCGCCATGAGGGTTATTATATTAGCGACATGAACAATAGAAACAGCTTTATAGAATTCTTTCGGTGAATTTTCAGGATTATGGTGATACGCGACTACGGCTTTGAGAGAATCCGGGAATTTCCATTTTTCAAGAATTTTAAGTCCGATATCCTGATGATTGAAACCCATTACATCTTTTTCAGCATCAATGAATGTAACGGCTTTTTCCTGGGTTACTTTCATGATATCTTTGAAGGTGTTTGCTACATAAAGAGCCAATACAGTTTTTCCTACATCATGAATAATTCCGCCTGTAAATACAATGTCCGCCAGATCCTTCCGTTTGATGTCCATTGCCATTTTTTTTGCGAGAATCGCCACTGTCAGGTTGTGAGTCCACATTTCACCAGCAGCTAAGTCGTAACCCAGAATGGGTTTATCAAGTACGTTTCTGCATGTAACCAGAACAACTATGTCTTTTATTTCCTTGAGACCCAGCGTCACGATTGCACGGTCAACCGACACAATTTCCTTACCTTTGCTGAAATATGCGCTGTTGCAGAGTTTCAGGATGTTGGTTGTAAGAGACTGATCTTTTGCGATTTCATCGGCAACTGCCTTAAAATCGACATTGGGATCATTGACCATGTTGATAATACGGCTTACTACATCAGGAATTGACGGAAGCTGTGTCATGGTGCTGATTATATTTTCCAAACGCTGTTTTATCTGTTCCTGCATCGGATAACTCCGCTATACTTTATAGTAATTTTGTTCAACGCCGCCGGCTTTAACTTTTAAGTGGCCGTCGTTGAGGAAAAAGTCGATTACTCTTCCTGTGCTTCCTCCGGTATCTTCGCAAAGAAGCGCGATTCCGGCTTTTTTTAGTATGTCTTTTGATACTTCGATATTTCTTTCGCCGATCTGACCGAGTGATGTGCTGATCTTGAATTTAAACATCGAAGCGCCGCCTGCGATTTTTGCGCTCATAAATTCTTTTGTGCATCCTTGCTTCAGCAGAAGATTTATCAGTGCCGGTATCGCGGTATCTGCATATTTTTCTATCTGATTAGAACCTGAAGCTTCAGGCAGAAGGATGTGAGCCAATCCGCCGATCTTTTTGTTGCGGTCATAGATGCATATTCCAACGCAGCTTCCGAGTATTGTCCTCAGCATCTGTTCAGAAGTTCCGATCTTCAGCTGGGCGACACCCACATTGACGAGTTCATTTGCCATCTTTAAAGCTCTTTTTTCTTAAAATTCGGCATAAGCCATTGAGTTCAAAATATATTAACTCATTTTAAAATTAAGTCAAGAAAATGTCTTGAAGATATATGACTAAAATCGATAATAATAAAGGAAGGTGCTCATTGACGGCGGAAAAATCTAAAATAGTTACGGCAGATCAAAGTAAAAAAGAAAATGTATCCGGTGAAGTTCTGCTAAATGAGAGAAAGAACGAATTTTACAAATTCGAAGGAAATATAGAAGTTCCGCGCATTTCAGTGAATGGAATCAGCCGGGATCAGAAGATTATGCTTTCTGAAAGAATAATGGAAATTATACCCGGGTTTTTGGATAATTATTCGGTGATTTTTGAGCCGAAACCTGCGGCTGAAACGCTTTTTATACATTTTGCAAAAAAATATAAGGGCAGAAAGTTGGATTTTATTCATCTTTTTAAAATAGATTTTAAATTTTCAGGGAATCCTGATTCTATGATAGAAAAGGGTGATAATTTTCATTATCCGTCCTACCGCACTGACAGATTTTATTATAAATCGTATATTTTGCCGGTTTATCCGTCTGATGATGATATCAGTGAATTCAAAACAATACCGCTTTTTAAGGAAGTTTCGCATAAAAGCCAGGATGAAGGTTTTTTTACATATGCTCTTTTTGATGATATCGACATTGAAGTTTATGATAAAATTATAGCTGACTCCCTGGGTGAATTTACTTTCTCAATACCGCAGGGAATATTCCGGTTTTTGCAGTATGCGTATTTTACTGCAGCTTTTACGGTGCTTGATCCTTTTGATTATAAACTTAAGGAAGCTGTTGATCTATTTGAAGTCATTTTCGTAAGACTTATTCGGGATAATGACGTAGACATAAAATATGATTCTGATATTTTCAGTGAAAGTCTCGTTATAAAAGACGGAAAAATGTTTTTTACGGAATCATTTATAATTAAATTTAACCAATATGTCAGTAAATATTCTCTTGTTACCAATGAGGATTATCTGTTGTTAAACAGCTGGAAAAAAATTGAAATTACTCGTTAGCATTTTTATGTTCAGCATCTTTTCGTGCTCAAATCGATTTGATACAATCTATTTCAGCACAGATCCGAAATCATTTGAACGGAATAATTCATCAGAACTGGAATTTGATTTTCGTAAAGAATTTTCGGGCAGTCAAAGTGTGAAAAATGATTATAAGACTCTGTTCAACGCGATATATTTTGAAGGTGATACTGCAGGTTTTTTTTTCAATATCCCGGAAAATGCTGAAAAATCGGAAATCAAAGTTTCATTTATAAATAAAGCCGACGGAAAAGAATATCCTGCAGACAGAATCGAAACGCGTGACGGAATTGTCTGGGGATTTTCTAATTTGGGCGGGTTGCTCGAAAAGTTTTATTATGACAAACTTTTTCAAAGAGTTGAACCGAATAACGGAAAACTGCTTGCGGAATTTATTCTGTCTGTCCAAATAGACTCGGGCAGCAGAATCGAGAAACTTAAGCGGGACGGAAGTCTCGTGGTTTATTACTGATTTTAACTGGCGGGGCGGTATCCATATGTTTGGAAAAACCAATGACGGAATGAAGGTCAAGTTTTGGGGCGTAAGAGGCTCAATTGCCGTTCCGGGTGCCGAGTATTATAAATACGGCGGTAATACTTCATGTGTTGAAGTCAGATGCGGCGATTCAATAATTGTTTTGGATGCCGGAACCGGCATACGCGGACTCGGGATGAATCTTCTTAAAGAGTTCGGCGACAAGCCAATTAATATCAATATTCTTATCAGCCACACGCATTGGGATCATATTCAGGGATTTCCTTTTCTTCCTCATATTTACATTCCCGGAAACACGATAAATCTTTACGGCGGTCATACTGTTAATACTCTCGAAAAACTGATAATGGTTCAGATGCACCGCGAATATCATCCCGTTACAATATATGAGCTTGCGGCAGACGTTAATTTTTTTGAACTTACGCAGAATCAGTTTAGAATAGGCGAAACTGATATTCTTTTTACGCATTTGCTGCATCCAGGTCTATCGCTTGGGTTCAGACTTGTGCATGAAGGGAAGATTCTAGCATATCTTACCGATAATGAAATTCTGCCGAATAAGGACATGGCTCAGTATAATTGGGAAAACATCGGTCATCTGATAAAAAATGCAGATATGGTAATTGCAGACTGTCAGTATTCTGAAGAAGAATATTCAAAAAAAATAGGCTGGGGACATTCTTCAATTAATCAGGTAGTGAAAATCTGTTCGGAATACGGAGTAAAGACTCTTTCGGCTTTTCATCATGATCCAATTCACACCGATAAAGATATCGATAAAATGGTGAAAGAGGCCAGAAAACATGCCGGAAACGGTCTGCGTGTTTACGGAGCGCGCGAAGGCAAGGAAATAATTCTTTGAGAGATTCTGTCTTTTGCGCTATGTTTCCTTATTCTTGTTATAAGTTAATGAATTAATTCTTCGTCTTATACTTCCCAAGTGTTTTAATTATTAGATCTCGGTCATGTATCTCAATGCCTTTTGCGTTCGCTGCGCTTTTGGCTTTAGGACTGTATTTTGAAGTCGTTATATAAATTCCGTTTTTACATTTTTCATCAGCTACAAGACCTGCAAAACGGCTGATCTGGCTTTCGGAAATTTCACGCGTAGTTCTGATAAAGAATATCAGAATCGGCGGTTCATTGATTCTTTTTGTGTTGTACGCTTTGAAATAAATCTGACTTGAGTTTATTATCGTTTTGCTGATGATGTTGTAATTCAGCCTTGAAACAATTTCCGCAAGAAGAGGCTGAAGGTCATCCGTAGTAGCGGAGAATATGGTTTTCATGCTTTCGTCGTTTACGATTGACTTGTATTCTTCTAGCTTCATCGGAGTATTCTTGAAACTAGGGTGTTCGCTTTGTATTTTTTCCCAGTGATGAACGGCTTCCTGAACCTTGTTTTCCATTTCGTAGCATTCTGCAAGAAGATATCTGTATGATAAGGAATCTTCATCTCTTGTTTTGAGTGAACCCAAGCCTTCTTCAAGAAGGGCTATTGCCTTGTCGAAATTATCGGTATCGAAATAAATTTCACCGATTTTATACATACTTTTTATGTAAAGCTTTTTGTCTTTACGCGCGCTTTCAAACATTCTGACAGCGGTATCATAATCCTTTTTGCCTTTGTAAATAAGGCCTAAAAAATAATATCCTTCTTCTATTCCGGCTTGCTGAGGTCTTTCGGCAGCTTTGAGAAGAAATTCTTCGGAATTTGTGTATTCTCCGAGATTATAACAGGCTATTCCGAGAGGGAGAAAGCAGTCCCAGAGATTCGGCGATTTCGCGACTGCCTTCATGAGAGAGTCTCTCGCATCACGGAAACGGCCCTGCTTATAAAGTGTAATTCCTACACGGTGATTCGCTTCTATATTTTCAGGATCGAAAGAAAGAATCATTTTATATTCTTCAACTTCTTTCTGCCACTGATGGGTAAGATTATAGAGTTCGGCAAGGGCTACATGGATATCGAGTTCCCGTATGAATTTGCTGAATTCAGGTAATTGAAGTATCTGATTAAATTCGGATATTGCGAGAAGATACTGCTTTTGGTTGAAAAGAAGTCTCGCGCGGAGATATTTTGCCGGAGGGTAGTCCTTTTTCCGTTCAAGGATTCTTTTGACGATTTCACTTGCTTCGGATTCATTTCCGATACGGAAAAGTTCTTCAGCCTTCTTGATTTTGCCGGGGAGCTGAACCGTCCTCAAAATGAGAAGAAACCCTGCGAGAAGTATGACTGTTAGAGAAAAAACAATTATCTGAACGATTCCCATCTTATATACCCCGGTAGAATAATGGAAATGTATAAAAAAAATGCAACAAGTTTCTGGTTTATTTCAATTACTTTCTTTTAGAAAAGAAAGTAATCAAATATGTCCGGTCACCGGACTTGTTATCAAAGGCTGGCGTAATGCCTGGGAGTCAGGCATACCTCATAAGGCTGCGCCTTATTTTTCTCTGTTTGCATGGTGTCATGCAAAACACAAAAGGTGCTCCGCACCTTTAAAATCCGTTTTCCATTTCTTTTGCGTTGCCCAAAAGAAATGGACGAAAGAAAAGGGCACCGCTGCGCGGGGCTTATCGGGCGAATTCCTCGCACCGGCTCTGCCGGATGCTGCGGTCGCCCGAGTGGTGTCGCGCTCTGCGCGACGATTTAGATGACCTATTATGTCATTTATCTTATTCTGTAGTGCTTAGCGCACTTTTGATTTTTCTATTATCATTCATCTTATAATATCATTACGCGTTTTGTTCGCTTCGCTCAGTAAACGCGAAATTAATTCTTGGGATGGAGTCTTAAATAGATTAATTCTCAGATTCGTTCTTTGGTTTGGAAGGATGTCCAATGAAAAACGCTTTGTGTCATCGTCCGTAATTATAGTTTATTATTTATTAATAAATTCCTTTAGATTATTCAATGTAATCCGGCATAAACGGACAATAAAGGGACTTGACGGGAAGAAAACGGAATATAATGCTTCATACAGCTGAGCGGAGTCGGAAGCAGTAAGGGAAAACCGTATGTGAGCGGAATAAGATATAATCTGAACGGACAGAGAACAAGGATAGAATACGGCAACGGAACCGGTACTAGCTATGAGTATGATGAAAGAAATCACA
>Ga0208940_1001116_pt1 | contig 29446 bp, 23 predicted proteins | sample AD_JPNNA6_MetaG_FD_184445 | JGI IMG/M metagenome (GOLD analysis project Ga0208940, IMG submission 184445) | Active sludge microbial communities of municipal wastewater-treating anaerobic digesters from Japan - AD_JPNNA6_MetaG (SPAdes) (version 2) | ecosystem: Engineered > Bioreactor > Anaerobic... | reverse complement strand
TATCGTCCAGACGGCCTCTTCCGGCGCGCGATCGGTGACGTGCAACCAGGCCAGGGGGCTGAATCCCAGGGAACGGATGCGCCCGATCAATCCCCGCGCAGATTCGGGGAAATAATGCGGCCCATGACCCACCTTGGCCAGCAGATGTGAGCCTTCGATCCTGGTCGCCATTTCCACAGCGCGCTGCAGATCATACGAGTGGGCCAGCCAGATGCCCTTGCCACACAGACCTTCCATACCTGTCTTCCTCTACCTTTACCTTTCCATTGGGCCTTTTCCCGCCAGTACGTCCCGTTCCGGCGTCGCCGCCAGGAGAGGGCACCCAGCGCCACGGCCCACGGCAACCCGGTAATCATCAAAAACGGGACACGGCGCAAGGCATTCCCGTGTCCCGAAATTCAAGACCGACTGATTCAGGCGCGGCGCAACTTCCGGGCGAAGATCAACAAGGCAGCCAGCAATCCCGCGGCGACAATGAGCAGCACCTCTCCCAGGCCCGTGTCCGGGGTCGCGCTGGGGCCCGAGGTTGCGGCGGAGGGCGTCGCCGTTGGACGGGTCGTTCCCGCCGTGCGCGGGGTAGCCGTGGCGCGCGGGCTGACCGTAGCCGTACCACCAGGAGCCGGCGTGCCGCCCGACTCCCCGCCGACGGCGCCCGTTTCGGAGGGCGGCGTGGGGGTGCTGGTAGCGCGAATGACGGGCGTCGGCGTTGCCGTCGGTTCCACTTTCGGCGTCGCCGTCGCCGTCGGAGTGGAGGTCGGCTGCGCCTCCACCGTCTGCGTCTGCTGCATGGCAATCAGCACCGCTTCATTGGTGGCCATGATGCGGTCGTTTTCAGCCGCTTGTTGCGCTGTCTGACGGGGATTGATGATCATCGCCCATACCACAAACGCGGCAATGGCCAGTAGCAGCAAACCGCCTAACACAGCCACGCCGATCAAGAAAGTGTGATTTTTCTTTTCTCCGCCCTCTTCTTCGGGGGTCTCTTCCTCAGCATCCATGAAGACGTCGTCGCCGAAAGTGTCCCGCAGGTCATCAGCCATGGCTCTCTCCTCGGAAAATGCGTAATCCGCAAGTGATCTTCTCTGAAAATAGAACCCGTGCCAAGGTGCGCCGGTGCCCACCGGCCACAAACCTCGATAACAACACACGCAGCATTACTATACCACAAAGACAAAAAACTCATAACAACAATTCCAGATTTGCATACGGAATCAACACCGTCTCGCCTTCAAAATCCACTTTGACGCAAGGGCGACGCGCTCCGGTCTCCAGCAAGACAAACCCAGGCGGGATATCCACCACCACTCCTGACATTCCCATATAGGGCGCACGCAACGCCCGCACCCGACTGCCCAACGTCAAAGGCGTGTTCCGGTCCACCACCGTCCCGTTTTGGGCAGGCATGGGCACCGCCACATAGGGACGTTCCACATCCCCCAGCCGCGACCACGCCGGGCGATGGAGATCGGGCATACGCCCGCTCAACGCCGCTTCGCGTCCCTCCAGCGAGCGCAGCAGCTTGAAGATCGCTTCAGACATGCTCACCTTGCCCACGCCGTCTGTCGCCACGACCGGGAAGGGCATTTCCATCAGCCGCGGCATGAGTTGGGGCGAGACTCCTCCCACGATCATACCGCCTATCTGCATTTCCGCAGCCTGTTCCAGGGCCTCCTCGTCGCAACTGCTGCCGCCCACGACGACAGCGCCCTGCAAGGAAGCATCCAATTTCTTGGCCCGCAGGGACTGATGCGCCCCGCGCACCGCGACCCGCAGCACCCCGAAAACTTCTTTCCCGTTCCCCCAAACCCCTTGAATGAGAGCGCCCCAGGCTTGAATGACCGCGCCCTCACCGGGCAGGACCCGCGCCACTATCCCCGGCACGAGCGCGTTGAGCTGCACCGGCCGGGATGGCGCTTCCAACAACAGCCGGCCACGCCCGGATCCCGTCACCGTTCCGGCGAAGGGAGCACGGCACGCGCGCCCGCCCAGACCGCCTCGTGAGGCAAGCACGGCGCCTTCTGCCACCGCATCGCCCACCGCCACTTCCAGATAGGGGGAGAGCTTTTTGGGCGGCACCGCCAGCTCGCGGCTCACGTTGATGATCGCGAACTGCGGCGGGGGCGTGTATTCGGCCACCAACTGAAAGGTTTCCACATTATCCCGCTCCCGCACCAATACTTTGCCGGGTTGCGGCAATTGCCGGACCACCTCAATGCGCGTCAACGGATTGACAATGCTGAAAGGCAAGATCATCTCAGCCCCCCACGTCCCAGAGCCAGCGCTGCAGACGGTGACGGCGCTGTTCCGGATTCTCCGGCAACACCAACGGGCGGCCGCGCCCATCCACCACCAATCCCAACAGGCCACCCATGACCTGCACCTTGCCGCCGTGTCCCGGCGCGCCCAGGCCGATGTCAAAGCGGCGGTTGGGACGCAATTCCAACGTCGCGCGCTGACCCGGCAACAAGGGCCAGAGCTCCAGCTCCCCATAATGCGCCTCGACATCGAGGGTGCTGCCATCTTCGTAGATAATGCGCATCTGCAGGATCCCCTCGCCGGGATGCGCCTTGCCCACCGGCGAGATCACCGTCCCGAGCGGCACCAGAGTCCCCGCGTCGAGCGCCGACGCTGCCGCCAGCGGCTTGATCCCCGCTATCGCCCCCAGCGCCGGCGCCGCGCGGTTCGTGTCCAATAACACCGTCGAAATGCCCGTCGGCTCCAATCCATCCAGCAAAGCCAGAAGAATCTGGCCCGGACGAGGCATGTGAACCAGGCTACCCCCGGAGACCAGGATCGGATCGAAGCCCGGCAGCGCGTCCTCCTGGCTTCCGCCCCAGATCGTGCGTGCCTCACGCATCGCGCGGCGGAGCATCTCCCGCACCGCCGCCTGTTCCACCCAGAGTTCCGGCAGCTGCTGTGGGATGGTCCAGGGCTTGAGCGCGCGGTTATACAGGACGGCGAGAATCTGAGCCGCATTCATCTCTTCGGGCAGCCACTGCTGCAAGGCCGCAACACCCTCGTCTTCCGCCAACGCCAGCGCCCCGTAGACGCTGCCCTTCTGACTATGCACCGAAAGCGCCAGTTCCCCGTGCTGACACGCCGCGATGGTGATACTCGCCGCGCCCACATCCACGCCCAGCACACCGCGCTCCTGCCGCCCCTCGCGGTGCCAGAGGTATTCCACCACCCGCCCAAACGCCGTCGCCGTTGGCAGCAGGGGTAGGCGGCTCCAGGCAGAAAGCGTGTCCACGCCGGGCAATTTGTACAGCCGCTGTTCGATATAGAGCTGCTCAAGCAACGCCTGCGTTGGACCGAGATGTTCCGTATCCACCGTCGGGCGGACGTTATCTACCACATCTACCGTCACGATTTCGCCCAGTAATTTGGTCACCTGCGACCGCAATTTGGCATTGCCCGCGTAAATCAGGCGGGGGCGACGATCGCTTTCGAGCATCGAAGCGCCCAAAGCAATGGCGTCGGCCAGCTCCATGACCGGCCGGCTTGCGCCACCATCCACTCCCCCTACCAGCAACACCACGTCCGGCGCCAGATCGCGCACCGTCCGCGCCCAGGTCTCCTCGGGTGAACGCAGGCCGCCCTCGCGGCAAAGCACCGCTTCCACCGAGGCGTAGATCGAAGCCACAGCGTGAGAGGCGCTTTCCAGGCTCATTTCGGGCACCAGGCCCGCCAGCACCACATGCAAGGGCTCCGGCGCACTCAAAATCACCACGAAAGCGTCCACGCCGGTCAAGCCCTCACGCGGCACGATCACCTTTCCATTGGCATGAAACTTACGCCCGGTGATGCGCTCCAGGTCCCGGATGGCGTGAACCACTCCCACGCTGACATCGTTCCAGGGGGCGCCGGCGGTCGTCAGCGTTTCTGCCTGGGCGACGAAACGATAGCTCTCGGCCACCCGCTCCAAGAGCAACAAATTGGTGTTGACCGCGCCACAATCGGCGACCAGAATAGATTCGATGGTCTGCTCTTCGGTCATGCTTTAGCTCCCCGTCAGCCTGGAAATCGCTTCCATCACTGCTCCCACCACCGCCCACCAGCGCCCAATGAATAACGTGAGCGCTGAGGTCAGCGCGCCGCCAAACGCCACGGCTAGAGCCACCGTGATGAAACCACGCCCTAGCTGCTGGACCCAGGTTCCCAGGCGTGCGGGGCGGGGCAGCTCAGCCTCCGCTTCCGCCGTGCGCGCGACGCGCACGCGAGGGGAAAAAGCAAATAACGCCAGAATGGTCCCCGCCAGCGCCAACAGGCCATCGAGAAAGGGCGACCATCCCCCCTGCAAGGTCACAGCCGCCCCTGTATCGCGCACCTGCGGGATGACAGTGCCCAGCAAGGCCCCGCTCACCGCCACCGCGGCGCCCACGCCAATGATGAAGCCCATGGAAATATTCCCGAACGCCGAAAAGCGGGGAAATCCCTTGAGCAGCAACAACGCCCCCAGGATCAGGGGCACAAGATACAGGCTACGCACCGTACCCGTAAGCCGCGTCACCAGCACCTCGCGCACCACAATCGCCAGCGCATAGCCCACACCGCTGCCCACCAACAGCGCCAGCGCCCACCGATAGAGCAGGTTATCACCGAGCAGATAGCTGAAAACCGCCAGGGTAATGATCGCGCCCGCGATGAGGGTTATCATATTCGTATCCATGGCCTTACCCCGTCTTCTGTTTGCCCGCCAGCAGATAGAACAACGCTCCCGCTGCCAGGAGACTCGCCGCCAGCCATTGGGTCACCAACAAAGCATCCAGGCGACGGCTGATGTCCTCCCGCGGCGGCAATCCACGAGCCTGCAAATAGGCCGCAACCCCCGAAAAGCCGCTCAACCATCCAGCCTGAGCGGAGGCGTTGAGGTAGGGGCGGAGCTGCGGCGCCGCTGCGGCGCTCACCCCGGCGACGAGAGGCAACGCCGGTTTCCCCTCAGCGAGCCGCGCGCCATTGATGACCGCGGTCTGTTCCACCCAGGCCTTGAGCTTTTCAGGCCGCGAGGTGAGCACCACGAGCAAGTGGGGCCCGGCGTCGGCAGTGGCGCTCGTGAGAATCTGCGCCACGCCCGCCGTCCCCCCCGCCACAAAGCCTCGGCTGACCAGGCTGTCGGGCGAGACATCAGGGCGTCCCAACGCCCAGGCAAAGCGGTCGGCAATGAGGCCGGGACCTTCCGGCAGCGTGCTCACCGCCACAATCCGCGCCTCGCGGCTCAACAAATGCTCCAACAACGCCTCAACGATGAAGTCCATCTCATCCACGTCAGCCAGGGTGTAGTCGAAGGCGATCCACACCTCCGCACCGGGTTGCAGGGCTTCAATAGTGGCATACAGCGCGGAGACATTGGGCTGCTCCGGCGGTTGCGCGAGGGGCGTTTCGGAAAAGCGCAATAACGAGGCCAACACCAGCACGAGCGCCACCATCACCCGCACCACAACGGCAGGCCAGGTCACCCGAGCGCGCGGTTTAGGCCGACCCTGGGCGCCCGCGCCACCTTCCAGCAGCTGTTGCCACAGTTGCGCCTCTTGAACCACGGTCTGCGGCAAGGGGACGGCCATGGTCGGCGCAAAGTGGGCGGGCGCGTCTACCCCCGGCAACGCCGGCAGAAGTCCCGCCAGCCCGGACAGGGGACCTTCGCTCTCCGGGGCGCTCACCGCCATCTCAAGCGCCGACGTCCCCGTCGCCGGCGACGTGGCCGTAGGACGATACGGCTGCAACCAATCAGGAATTTCCGCGCGGGTCAGCCCTTCCACAGGCGCTTCCTCGCCGGGGGGCGCTTCGGGGGCGCGGCTGGAATCCAGAGGCGCGGTGCCGGGCGGACGCAGTTGCTCCAGCCACATCGGGAGCTCGGCCTGCTCTAATCCCTCCGGCAGCGCCTCAACCGCAACAGCGCCGGAGCGCGGTCCCAACGCCCGCAGCCAATCCGGGACTTCAGCCGCCATTTCCCCCGCTCCCATCCGGGCGCTTTCGGAAGCCGGCGCTTGCTGTTCAGGCCAGGTGTCTTCGGCACTTAAATCCTCCCGACCCCCAATGGGATGTTCTTCCTCAATGTCCTCCTCCCAGGCAGAAAGCCAATCCGGCGCCGGGGCAGCAGAAATTGCAGGCGCTCCCGGCCTCTGAGCCGGCGTCTCTTCAGGCTCCAGGACCCCGGCGAGCCAATCGGGCAGGGCCGCCGGTTCCAGGCTCGCTTCCGGCTCCTGAGGTTCCGGCTCCAGGATAGGCTCCGCAGCCGGCACTTCTTCCATGATGCCAGACAGCCAATCAGGGATTCCTTCTTCGGCAGCAATGGGAGGGGCGGCGGGTGAAGGGCTGGCCGCTTCCTCAACCAGGCCAGCAAGCCAGTCCGGCAGCTCCACAGCGGGTTCGGGTTCCGGCGCCGGGGCCGCAGCCGCCGGCGCGCTCTCTTCCGCCAGGCCCGTGAGCCAATCCGGCAGCTCCGCAGCGGGTTCGGGTTCCGGGCGGGAGGGCACAGCCGCCGGCGCGCTCTCTTCCGCCAGGCCCGTGAGCCAATCCGGCAGCTCCGCAGCCGGTTCGAGTTCCGGGCGGGAGGGCACAGCCGCCGGCGCGCTCTCTTCCGCCAGGCTGGTGAGCCAGTCCGGCAGCTCCGTCGGCGTGACCGGTTCTTCAGGCGGTGCAGCCGTCTCCTCAGCCCGCTCCGCGAGCCCATCGGGCACCGCGCCAGACGTCTCGCCCGGCTCAGGCGTCTCAGGCCCCAGGAACCCCATCAGCCAATCGGGCATGGGCTGCTGAGCGCCAGTCTCGCCACTCTCGCCGGCCGGAGCCGGACGTGTGGGCAGCGAGATTCCCTGCACGCGAGGGCCGGTCTCTTCGGTAAGCTTTGCCGCGGGCGTCGCGGGCGTTTCCTCAGCCGGCACCAACCGCGTATGGCATTGGTCGCAGAAAATATTCCCGACAGGGTTTAACGTGCCACACTGCGGGCAGCGGATGCGGGTGCGGTAAAGCGGCGCACCGCACTCGCTGCAAAAGCGGCTGCTGTCACGGTTGAGCGTATTACATTTAGGACAGCGAATCATACGCCCCCCATCAATCGTCACTGTGCGGGCGCGTCATGCCAAAAAGCACCCGTAGACCGGTCAAGAGAATGCCCAACGCCACACCGAGCGCCAATCCGCGCATTCCGGCCAGCGCCGGGACGCGCTGGAGCCAATCCGCCACGCCCACGACCGTCCCCATGGCCCCCTGATAGGGCACGATGGCGAGGGGAATCGAGCCTATCAACATGACGAGGACCACCGCCAGAAAGAGCACGCTGCCGAGGTTGCGCCGCACCTTGAAAAGGCGCATCCCGCTCAACAGCAGCGTGACTGCCGTCAGCGCCAGCAACGCCGATTGCCCCGGCGCCAGCAGCCCGCGCAGCAGCGTCTGGCCGACAGCGCCGGCCGGGCCCTGCCAGAGCACCAGGACAAAGACCACGAGAGCCGACAGTACCACCCACAGGCTCGTGGACTTGCCCTTCCCGCCGCGCCGCAACCGCGTCAAATGCACGCGCAGTAATTGCAGGTAGGCGAGGATAAAGGCAAAGGCCCCCACGAACATCGCCCAATCAATGAGCACCGCCCGGATTTGGGGCAGCGGATCCACAGGAATGAACGCGCCCAGCAACACCAACAGCCCGGCGCTGATCGCCACAGCGGTAGGGAGAATACGTTTGAACATCTCTAAGGGCCTCCCACCCCCAGCACCGAAAAGAGCGCCGTGAGCACCATGCCGGCGACGAGCAGCCAGCGCAGAAAATCCTGGACGCCCAGGCTGGCCCAAAAGACGGAGCGCTGCGTCGCTTCAGCGCCGCCGGCGAACAGATCCTCGCCCAAGACCAGCTGTTGGGGCTCCAGCAGGGTGAAGAGCGGCGCGAGCCCCAGCGGCGATACCGCCCCGCCGATCGCGCGCCCGCCATGACGGATCACCGCATCCGTCAACAGGCTGACTTCCTGGTCGAAGGCGCCCAACATCATCGTCGTACCGCTGCCCTTCTCGGAGAGGTAGGTCGCTGCCATCGCCGCATACGTCGCGGGCGTCGCCGCCATGAATTGCACCAGTGCCGGGCGATAACGTTCCGGATTGCCCAGGCGGGTATAAGCCCGGCGCATCCAATCGTCCGCCAGAACGTACAACGTCGGGTCGCCGGTCGTGATGAGGGGAGGCGTGTCATAAGCCGCCGCCAGATCAAAAAGCGCGTGGAGGCTTTCCAGCGCGGCCAGGGACGTCATCGCGTCCTCGCCGGTGAGCGCCCCGCTGCCAAGAGTGACGTGAATGAGGGCGCCTTCTTCTGCGGCGCGTCCCACCTCGCCTGGGAGGGAGCGGAAAATGGGGAAATCACGCAAATATCTCGGCGGCGCCTGGCGATGACGGATTCCAATCACCGTCAGAGCTACCGCGGCGACAAGGGTGATGCCCAGGGCAATCAAAGGCCTGAGCCACAAGTCCGTGGTCATCTCGGCGCGCCTCCTTCCACAAGGCGATGTTGGAGAGCTTCCCACAGGTCTGGCTGTTCCAGCGCCGCGGCGAGGATCGGCAGCCTGTCGGAGGGGGAGAAAGGAGAAAGCATCCATAGGACTTGCGCGCCCACAAAGCCCCAGACCCGCAGCACAGCGAGCCAGGGGACGGCAAAGTGCGCCCATCCACGATGTTCAAGCCATGCGGCCCATTGCGTCACCCGGGCCTCGAGAGGATTTTCCCCATCCACCAGCCAGCCTCCGACCGTACCCTCACGCGGATTTTAAACTTTCAACGCAATTTCAGTATAGCACGCTTTACCAGGAAGGGCAAACACCTGTATTCTCTCAGGTAAAATGTTACCGAAGGGGGACTGATTCTCCCAAAAGAAAACGTTACCGGAGGTAGACATGAAAACAGGAGTAGAACAGCTGACTTTGGACGAATGCTTGAAGTATTTGCGCATCATGCGTGCCCGGTACCAACAAGCCGATCGCCAGACTAAGACCGCCTTGTTGGATCAAATGGTGGCCGTCACCGGGCTCCATCGCAAGAGCGTACTGCGGCAACTCGGCGGAGATTTGCAACGCCATCCGCGCTCCACGGAACGCGGCGCTACGTATGGCCCAGAAGTACAAGCGGCCCTGGCGGTGATTGCCGAGAGTCTCGATTACGTCTGTGCCGAACGCCGGCACCCGCAAGTGGTGACCCCAGCGGAGTATCTGGCGGCCCAAGGGGAGTTGCTACTCACCCCCACACTGCGCGCAACTGGCTCAAATCAGCCGGGTGTAAATGCTCTTAGTTACCTTCATTCCGTTGCCATTGCCATATCGGGGGAGATAGGGCATAATGGGCCTCAAAAGCGTGTTGAGGAGGCCCAATGGAAGAGGCGTGTCTGCTTACTCCCCCGGTAGAAATCCCAGACAATGTTGCCGCCGCCCCCACGGTAGAAGATGTGAGAGCCAGTATCACCCAAGAAGTGCAAGCACTGGTGGAGTGGGTGCTGACCTGTCAATCGCTCACCTTCTTCGCGTTCGAGACCCACTTGGTGCCCAAAGTCCTGGCATTGGAACGACGGTTTATCCAACTCTTTCTCTGTATGCGCGAAGAGCAGTTTCAGGCAACGCCCCCACAGCCAGGGTATAAGCAAATCGATCCCAAATCTCGACTGTTGGGGACTTTCTTTGGGAAGGTTCGCTATTGGCGCACTTATTTCTACCGCAAAGGCGGTGGGTATTATCCCTTGGATGTGGAACCAGGGTTGACCGGCGACGGCTTTAGTATGTTGATCCAGAGTTTGGCTACACGGATAGCCACAAAAATGAGTTATGCCCAAGCGGTCGCGGTCTTGACCATGTTCCTGCACTGGTCCCCAGCCCCAGATAGCATCGAATCTATGGTCTTGGGATTGGGAAGGCATACGGGCGCGTGGTTTGAATCCGCTCCGGCTCCTGAAGGTCATGGCGAAGTGTTGGTGCTCCAGATCGACAGCAAAGCCACGCCGACGGCAACGGAAGCGGAATTGGAGAAACGGCGGGGCAAGCGGGTGCCGAACCCGCATCCAGGCTCCCAGCGGCATCGCGGTCGAGCAGCACGGCAACCGCGTGGCTCCAAGAAACGGCACAAGAAGGGGGACAAGGCCAAGAATGGGAAAATGGCCACCATCGTCGTGCTGTACACGCTGCGGAAAAGCGCGGAGGGGACCCTGGAAGGGCCGCTCAACAAGAAGGTGTACGCCTCGTAGGCCCCCAAGCGGCATGCGGTGGCCATCGCCCGGCGCGAGGCGGACAAGCGGGGCTTTACGCAACAGAGTGGGAGGCGCATTCAGGTCGTGACCGATGGAGACAACGACCTGGAACGCTACGTCGGTGAGTTCTTCCCAGACGCCGCACACACCATTGATGTCTATCACGTGGTCGAATACTTCTGGGACGCGGGGGCCTGTCTGTACCGCGAGGGCAGTGCCGAACTGACGGAATGGGTGGAGGTGCAGAAAGCGGCCTTGTACGCCGGGAGCGTGGCGGAGATTATCGCCGAGTTGGACCACCGCCTGGCCCCACTGGACCCGCAGCAGACCAGCGTCCGCGAGCGGCTGACGACCAGCCGCGAGTATCTCGCCCATCGGCAAACGAAGATGAACTACCAGCGGCTGCGGGAAGAGGATTTGGAGCTCTCGTCGGGGGCGGTGGAGGCGGTCGTGCGCTACGTCATCGCCCAACGCTTCGACTGCGGCGGAATGCGCTGGATCAAAGAACGCGCCGAAGCCCTGCTGCAACTCCGGTGCATCGAGGTGAACAACGACTGGGAGGCGTTCATCACCTTCGTGCATGATACTGTGAGAGACCAGGCGCAACGAGAACATACCAACCTCTCCCTCAAATGCACCACTGCCGCACCGCTACCGACTTACGGCCTTACTTGAGTGGGCCAAAGGACTGCCGCCAGATGAGAGTAACTGCACCCAATTGAAATAAGCATGGCACACCCCCACGTAGATTTGAGAGCCATTTCTACCACATTTGAGCGAAGGTGGCAAGTTCATTTCACATCAAACGTAAGTCACAACAAATTTCAGAACGCCCGTGTTTCAGGTGATTTAGACGAAGGAAGATGGACTTTTATTTTTCAAGGATCAGTAAGGAGAAGCTCATGAAAAAGATATTGCTACTTGGATTGCTCTGTTTACCCTTCTTACTTGTTAATAAATCAATAGCTTCATCTGACTTGCAGCCCCTCAATACTCTACGATTAGGGATCAATATGCACCCATTACAGCCGGTTCACGGTGCGCCTGGCAAGGTTTTGCAACAGGTAGGGCTTGTTCGAAGTGTTGGCACATCCTTAATCCGAATTGGCCCTTGTGCTAGATAGAATGGGTTGACAGGTAGCCCTCCAATGGATTAAAATGAAGGAAAGCATGCTTTACTTCATTCATTGGAGGCTAACAGTATGATAACCAATTTTGAGGATTTCTGCTTGTACATGTATGTCATCGTTGATGATATTTGGCAGCAGATTGCGCCGTTGTTTTCCCGACCCGGGCCTCAACCGTTGTGTAGTGACAGCGAGGTGATCACTATCGCCCTGGTCAGCGAGTGCAAGGGTTGGGATAAAGAGAGTGAATTGTTGGACCATTGGACACCTTACCTCCACTTGTTTCCCCACTTTCCTGAACGCAGCCGTTTCAATCGGCGGCGACGCAACTTGATGTTGGCAATAAACTTGATTCGGCAAATCGTCCTGCAACAACTGGAACTGAGTGGCGATGAATACTGTGTGATTGATAGTCTGCCCATTCCGGTGGTGGCTTTTCACCTGGTCCCCAGTTCCCCCGGCGATTGGCGCGCGCATGGGGCCGCATTTGGCAAAGTCGCTTCCAAGAAACAAACCATTTTCGGCTATAAATTGCACCTCTTGGTTACCTTGGAGGGCCTCATTTTGGACTTCGAATTGGCCCCCGCCAATGCTGCCGATCTGGCGGTGGGTACTGAATTGCTGGAAAATCATACTCACCGCACGGTCTTGGCTGACAAAGCCTATATCAGTGCCGAAGTCGCGGCGCATCTGTTACGGCAGAATGGCATCCGCCTCCTGGCCTTACACCGCGATAATCAGAAAGAGCAATTGCCTGCTGCCTTAACTCAACTTATCAGCCGTACTCGACAAATTATCGAGACGGTCAATGGACAACTCGAAGCGCAATTCTGCATAGCGCGCAATTATGCGCATAGTTTTTGGGGCTTGGTCACACGCTTGTATACCAAATTGACTGCTCATACGCTTTCTATCTATGTTAACCACCTTTTGGACAAGGCGGATGTATTACAAATCAAGGCTCTGGCTTTCCCTAACATCTAGCACAAGGGCCGAATTGATATTCATTGGGCGTGGATTGCATATCTATCCGCTGATCCCACCACTTGGAATCAAAGCCAGATAGATTGGCTCAACGCATTTTTGAATGATATAGCTGGTAGTAACATTGAAGTGCTGGCGGTAGTCACAGAGACGCCTTGTTGGGCATCCGCTGATCCGAACAAGGTTTGTACAACTACGGCGCGTAATTATGATTGGCGTTATCCGCCAAGCAATCCGCAAGATTACGCTAACTTTATTAGTGAATTGGTTAAGCGATACAAGGGAAAAATAAAGTACTGGGAAATTTGGAATGAACCGAATTTGCCGTATTGCTGGACGAATCCTAATCCTGCGACTTACACGGAACTCCTGAAAGCAGCATATCCTGCAATTAAAGCTATAGATTCTGGTGCGATTGTTGTTGGCGGCTCACTTGCCCCGTGGAATGGAAATTCGGATTATGCTGTCAATGCCGTGAATTATTTGGACGGGATGTACACTTCTGGAGCTAAAGGGTACTTTGATCGGCTTTCCTTTCATCCATATACTGATGGTAATTCGCCTACCTGGTATGATGCTCGTTGGCCAATAAGTAGTTATTCGTATTCTGTACCAGCCATTCGGCAAAAGATGCAAGAGTATCATGACTCAAGTCTTATATGGCTTACGGAAGTAGGATATACAACTGTTCCTTCATGTGAACCTTCTTTGTGTTGGACTCCGACCTTGCCAAAGACAGAATCCGAACAGGCCGCTTACATGGTGGATATGCTAAACATAGCAAGAACTTGGAATTATGTTGAAACTCTTGTATGGTATGAATTAATAGATATGACAGATCCGCCTGACCAAAATGTAAATCCAGAGTACTATTTTGGACTTTTTCGCAAAGATTTTAGTCCCAAGGTGGCCGCAAGTCAACTTAGAAATATAATTTTTCCAATCAAGGTTTTTCTGCCAATGACGATTCGTTAGTAATGAGTGTGGACGCCTAAAACCGCATGCACCCGACTCAGCGCTGTGCACCTTCAGTTCGGGCAGAGTTGGCTTCTCTGGCTTGGGCGTATTTCGAGCAAGGTTTCAGTGGACGCCACGCCGAACGGCTGAACCTGGCCGTCAGGCGGCCGCGGCGCGAGTGCTGACCAGGCACCAGGGGACGGGGTCAGCCGCTGCAGGGGGCTCCGGCCACCCCCCGCACCCCGTGTCTCCTCTCAAACCCGGATTATCATTTGACGGGACCCTCTTACCAGGCCCAGATTCTTACGTGGTCGAACGCGGGTTTTTGACAACCTCGAGGATATTACTATACTGAAACCAGGTAAAAAACGCCCCAGAGCGCTGCATTCGCCTGGGACGTTTGCCACGGCGCTTTGCTCGCCGCAGCGGAAGTCAGTATACATGATCCGCCCGCCGGTGCAAGCAGTTTTCTGGCAACAGCGTTGCCCGGAGACTTACGAAGCGCTGCGGGTTTTGTATGGAGTGAGGCACGCCTATGACTCAAGTCGTCATCGAGAATCCGGTCATCAATTCCCCCTTCGCGGAGCCGACACGCCACTTCCGCTTTGGCGACGAGGGGATCACTAACGAGCTGCTAGAGGGGCGGCGCACGAGCTCATATTTCGTGCCGATTGCACAGCCCCGGAAAAAGGGCCAGACATCGTTCTTCGAGACGGAGTGGGTCGAGGAGCGGATTCAGGAGAACCAGCTCATCAATGACATCCGCGTGCGTGTGGCGCGCTGGCGACAGGGCGGCTATCTGGGCGTGACGCCGGTGACGGCGCGGTTGCTGGCGTACTGGACCAACCCGGAGCGCGAGAATAAGCTCTTTTTCTGTCAGATCGAAGCGCTGGAAACGCTCATCTATCTGACCGAGGCGGCGAAGCGCTACGGCGACGCCTGGATCGAGAATGCGCTGCAGGAAGCCAACGCGCAGGCCAACCCCGGTCTGCCTCGCGTCGCCATGAAGATGGCGACCGGCGCGGGCAAAACCGTGGTGATGGCGATGCTGATCGCCTGGCATACGCTCAACAAGGCAGCCTATCCCCAGGATGCCCGCTTCAACAACGCTTTCCTGATTGTCACACCAGGTATCACCATTCGCGACCGGCTGCGGGTGCTGTTCCCCAACGATCCTCAAAATTACTATCGCCTGCGCGATATTGTCCCCGCACCAGAAATGGACACGCTGGGCCAGGCGAAGATCGTTATCACCAATTTCCACGCTTTCCAACAGCGGGAGAAGATTGCGGCAGGCCGCCTGACCAAAGCGCTGCTCGCCGACGGCGACACGGTAGGGGCATTTACGGAGACGCCTGACCAGATGGTCCGCCGGGTCTGCCGCGAGTTGGGGGCCAAAAAGAGTCTCATCGTCATCAACGACGAGGCGCACCACTGCTACCGGCGCAAGCCCGACAGCGAGGACAAGAAACTCAGGGGCGATGAACGGGTGGAGGCGCAACAGCGCGAGGAGGAAGCCCGCGTCTGGATTTCCGGCCTGGAGGCGGTGAAAGCCAAACTGGGGGTAAAGGTCATCTACGACCTCTCAGCCACCCCTTTCTTCCTGCGCGGCTCCGGCTACTCGGAGGGGACACTGTTCCCCTGGGTGATCTCGGACTTCTCGCTGATTGACGCCATCGAAGCGGGGATTGTGAAGGTGCCCCGCGTGCCGGTGGCCGACAATGCGATGACCGGCGAGCAGCCCACCTACCGTGACCTGTGGCTGCGCATCCGCGAGGACTTGCCCCGTAAAGGGCGCAAGACCGAGGCGCTGACCGGGGAGCCCAAACTGCCCGTGGAGTTGCAGGGCGCGTTGCACAGCCTTTACAGTAACTACGAGAAATACTATCACCAGTGGGAGCAGAACGCGGAGGCTCGCGCGCGCGAGATTACGCCGCCAGTCTTTATCGTGGTTTGCAACAATACCAACGTCTCCCGGCTGGTGTATGACTACATCGCCGGGTGGGAGAAGCCCATGGGCGACCAGGTGCGGGTGCAGGCCGGGCAGCTGCCCATCTTCCGCAACGACGACGGGGAAGGCGGCTGGCTGCAGCGGCCCAACACGATTCTGGTGGATAGCCAGCAGCTGGAATCGGGCGCGGCGATGAGCGACGATTTCAAGCACATCGCCGCCCGTGAGATCGAGGAGTTCAAGGCGGAAGTTCGCCTGCGCTTCCCGGGCCGCGACGCCGACGCGCTGACCGACGAAGACCTGCTGCGCGAGGTGATGAACACGGTGGGCAAAGCGGGCAAACTGGGCGAGCACGTCAAATGTGTGGTGAGCGTTTCGATGCTCACGGAGGGCTGGGACGCGCAGACGGTGACACACATCCTGGGGGTGCGGGCCTTCGGGACCCAGCTGCTCTGCGAACAGGTGGTGGGACGCGCGCTGCGGCGAATGAGTTACGCCGTGAATGCGGAGGGTTTCTTCGACGCGGAATACGCTGAGGTGTATGGCGTGCCGTTCTCCTTCATCCCCACTTCCGGCAGCAATGTGGATCTCAAACCCGGCCCGATGCCGACGCGCGTCCGGGCGCTGGAGAGCCGCGCCGCCTGCGAGATCACGTTCCCCCGGCTGGTCGGCTATCGCTACGAGCTGCCCGGCGAGCGGCTGACGGCGACCTTCACGGTAGCCTCGCAGCTGGCGCTTTCGACTGCCGATCTGCCGACGCGCACGGAGAACGCGCCGATTGTGGGCGAGTCCAGTATCCACACGCTGGAGGATCTGAAGCGCCATCGCCCCAACGAAGTCGCGTTCCTGCTGGCGAAGGTGGTGCTGGAGAAGTATTTCCGCGATGACGACGGCAACGACCGCCCCTGGCTGTTCCCGCAGGTGCTGGGGATTGTCAAACGCTGGATGGCGGAGTGTCTGACGTTGAAGGATAACACCTTCCCGCAGCTGCTGTTGCTACTGGAATACGCGCATGACGCCGCCGACCGCATCTATCAGGCCATCGTGGCCTCGACCGGGGGGACGCCCACGCTGGTGCCCATCCTGCGCCCCTATGACGCGGTCGGCTCTACGCGCTATGTGGACTTCGACACGACGCGCCCGGTCTTCGCCACCCGCGCGGATAAGTGCCACATCTCGCACGTCGTCGCGGATACCGATTCGTGGGAGCAGAAGGCGGCGGAGGCGCTGGAGGAGATGCCAGAGGTGGTACGCTACGTCAAGAATCATCACCTGAGCTTCACCATCCCCTACACGCTCAACGGCGAGGAGCGCCAGTACCTCCCGGATTTCATCGCGTGCCTGGATGACGGTCACGGCCCAGACGATCTGCTGCAGCTGGTGCTGGAGGTTTCTGGCGAGGCGCGCAAGGATAAGGCGGCCAAAATCGCCGCCGCGCAGACCCTGTGGATTCCGGCGGTCAACGCGCACGGCGGCTTCGGGCGCTGGGCGTTTGTGGAAGTGACGGATCCGTGGGATATGGAGAAGCAGATCCGCGCTTTTGTACCGCAATCCTCTGGATTGCGCTAACCCCAAGCCTCCGGCTTGGGGTACAAATTGTAACAGGGAGGGAGAGATGACTGATCTGACCCCACTATTCGATCCGGTAGATGTGGCCCGGTTGCAGATGCTGGCGCAACTGACGCCCGGCGGGCGCATCCGGCTGATGCTTCACGCGCGGGAACTGGCCGTGGGGTTGATGCGGGGGCGTTTGCGCCGCTGTTACCCCGAGCTGACCACGCGCGAACTTAATCTCAAACTCCTGGAGGAATTGGAAAATGCCGCGGACCGACAGCCCCGATCTGGGTTTGTTCCTGGACATTCTGCAGACGCTTGAGGCGCTGGACATTCCGTACATGATCATCGGCGCTTTCGCCGGGACGGTGTATGGCGTTACGCGCGTCACGTATGATATTGATATTGTGGTAGATCTTGATAACGCCCACATTGATGCGCTGGCAGATGCCTATCCCGCCCCGCGCTACTATGCCGATCCTTACCAGATGCGTTCATCGGTCGCTATGGGGATTATGTTCAACATCATTGATAGTGAACGCGGCGAGAAAGCCGATTTGATCCCCTTGACGATGGCTTCCCCTTATCGCACGGCGTTTCAAAACCGGGTACGACAGACGGTGGAAACGCCTGACGGCGAACCTTTTGATGTGTGGTGCGCGCGTCCCGAGGATGTCATCGTGGGCAAGTTGATGGCCTGGGCTGAGGGACGCTCGCGCAAGCATGAGAGCGATATTCACGAGATGCTGGTGTATGACGCCCTCGGTTTCCTGGCGCCGCTGGGTCTCACGTTGGATGAGGCTTATGTAGAGCGTCGCGCCGCCCAACTGGGGGCGGATGTGTTGGAGTTCTGGCGCATGCTCAAGGCCGCGGCCAGGAAAGCCCAGGGCTAACTTTTGTAACGCCATCCTCTGGATGTGAGGCACAAGCCAGAAGCTTGTGGTACACGGGAGCTATGTCCAATCTGAAGCCTGAAGCATTTTATCGCCGCAATCTGCCGCATTTCGTGCCCCCCGGCGCGACGTTTTTTATCACGTTTCGTTTGGCAGGTTCCATTCCGCAACACATCCTGGCTGGGTTGAAGGCGGAGTTGGAACAACGACAGGCAGAACTGGAACGCGCCTCTGATGCGCCAGAAAAGGTTGAAAGTCTGTATCTGGAACAGCGACGCTTTTTTGGTAAATGGGATGCCGTTTTGGGTGCCGGACACGGCCCGGATTGGTTGCGGCAGCCACCGGTGGCGGAGTTGGTGGCTGGCAGTATGCAGTATTTCGATGGACAACGCTATGAGTTGCTGGCGTATTGCATCATGTCCAATCATGTGCATCTGGTGCTGACACCCTTGCTCAAAACGGAGCAGGAGTATTATCCGCTGGCGCAGATTATGCACTCGATCAAGGGGTATTCGGCGACTCAGGCCAATGCGCTGTTGGGGCGCAGCGGCGCGTTTTGGCAGCATGAGAACTATGACCATTACGCGCGCAGCGGCGCGGAATTGGAGCGCATCATCTGGTATGTGCTCAACAATCCGGTGAAGGCCGGGCTGGTGGATGATTGGACAGCCTGGCCCTGGACTTATTGTAAAGAGCACAATCCGGAGGCTTGTGGTACAGCGTCACGCAATCCTCTGGATTGCGCGTAAGATACCAGCCGGAGGCTTGTAGTACAGCGTAACGCAATCCTCTGGATTGCGCGTAAGATACCAGCCGGAGGCTTGTGACAGTGTATTGTGGTACAAGGAGGGCTCCTATGTCGAAAGTCCAATCCATCCGCCACACGGACAAGCGCGCGAACATCCCCACGGAGGAGCTGCGCGATTTCGTGGCCGAGGACGAACACGCCCCGGCGACGCTGCGCTATCCCCGCGATCCCTCGCTCGATCCGCAGCTGGTCTGGCAGGGCAAAGACGAACAAGACGCCGCCGATCTGGCGGTGCCCGCTGTGCCCATCTACATCCAGGAGAAAATCCACCCACAGGCGCTGATCAACGACTTCATGGCGCAGGCCGGGCGCGCGGGGACGGGTGTGGCGGAAGAGGCCGCCGGTTATCAGTTGCAGCTCTTCAACGATTTCAACGGCGGGCCGGAAGATTTCGCCGAGAAAGTGGAGTTCTACCAACACGAGCAGAACTGGGCCAACCGCATGATCCTGGGCGAGTCGCTGCTGGTGATGGCGAGTCTGGCAGAGAAGGAGGGGTTGCGCGGCCAGGTACAGATGATCTACCTCGACCCGCCCTACGGCATCAAATTCGGCTCCAACTGGCAGGTGAGCACGCGCAAGCGCGACGTGAAGGACGGCAAAGCCGAAGACGCCACCCGCCAGCCGGAGCAGATCCGCGCCTTCCGCGACACCTGGCAGTTGGGCATCCACTCCTACCTGGCCTACCTGCGCGATCGGCTGACCGTGGCCCGCGAGTTGCTGACGGAGAGCGGCAGCGTGTTCGTGCAGATCGGGGATGAGAACGTGCATCTGGTGCGCTGTGTGCTGGATGAGGTATTTGGAAGTGAGAATTTCTGTCAACTTATCCCGTTCAGGAAGAAGCTTATGCCTCTCGGGGCAAAACTGCTGGAGGGAATGTACGATTATTTGCTTTGGTATAGTAAAAACATCGAGCAAGTCAAGTTCCGACATTTGTATAAAGTTTTGGAACCGAAGTATTCATCTCGATGGACTGGTGTTGAAATTGAACCAGGTAATAGGCGCAAGCTGACCAGAGAAGAATCAGAAAATCCTAATCTCTTGCCTGAAGGCTCAAAATTGTACCGGCTGGTATCTCAACGAGCTCCAAGTTTTTCTGAAGCGGGCGTGTACGATTTTGAATTTGAAGGCCGGGTTTATTCTCCACCTAAGGGGGGGTGTTGGGTAAGTACACAGGATAAAATGCAGCGGTTAGCGTATGCTGACCGTCTAGAAAGTGAGGGGGATAGCCTGAGCTATGTTTATTATCACAATGATTTTCCTCTCTCTAAAATCAATAATCTGTGGGATGATACATCACCAACTCAAGATAAGCAATATGTAGTGCAAACTTCCAATGGTGTTATCGAGCGCTGCCTCCTGATGACCACCGACCCCGGCGACCTGGTGCTCGATCCGACCTGTGGCAGCGGGACGACGGCTTACGTCGCCGAACAGTGGGGCCGGCGCTGGATCACGATTGACACCAGTCGCGTCGCCCTGGCGCTCGCGCGCACCCGGCTCATGGCGGCAAAGTATCCCTACTACCTCCTGGCGGATTCGCCCGAAGGCGTGCAGAAAGAGGCCGAAATCACCGGCGTCCTTCCCCCCTCGCCCTTTGAGAGAAGGGATGGGGGTGAGAGCGGCGACATCAAACGCGGCTTCGTCTACAAGCGCGTGCCGCACATCACGCTCAAATCCATCGCCAACAATCCCGACATCCACGAGGGGATGACGCGGGAGGAGATTGACGCCGCCATCGCCCGTCACGCCGATTCGGAAACGCTCTACGATCAACCTTACGAGGATAGCAAGCGCGTGCGCGTCTCGGGGCCATTCACAGTGGAAAGTCTCTCACCACACCGGATGCTCTCACTCGATGAGGCGCAGGATACCGCAAGCACGTTGGAGGTGCAGCGACAACATGATTTCGCCAGCATGATCCTTGACAACCTCCGCAAGGCCGGCGTGCAGAACACACGCAAGGCCGAGCGGCTCACCTTCGACCGGCTTGATCCTTACGCCGGAACATGGCTCCATGCAGTGGGCGAGTATCATGAGGCCGACGGCAAGCCCCGGCGCGTGGCTGTCTCCATCGGCCCGGAGCACGGCACAGTCGGCCCGCAGCAAGTGAAGGAGGCGGCAAAAGAGGCCGTGCAGGGCCTCGGCTTTGATTTGCTCATTGTCTGTGGCTTCGCCTTCGATCCGCACGTATCCGAGGAGGTCAAGCGCTACGGCAGTCTGACCGTCCTGCCCACGCGGATGAATCCCGATCTGGCGATGGGCAATGAGCTCCTCAAGAAGACCGGGGCGGGCAATCTGTTCATGGTCTTCGGCGAGCCGGATGTGGAGATCCGTCGCCAGCCGGAGGGTACTCTGGTGGTCGAAATCAAGGGCGTAGATGTCTACGATCCGACGACGGGGCAGATTCGCAGCGCTTCTACGGATGACATCGCCTGCTGGTTCATAGACACGGACTACAACGGGGAAAGCTTCTTCGTCCGCCACGCTTACTTCACGGGCGCGGATGAGCCGTATGACAAACTCAAGCGCGCCCTCCGCGCCGAGGTGGATGAAGAAGCCTGGAGCGCCCTGTACAGCACGGTCAGCCGTCCGTTCCCCGCGCCGGCATCGGGGAAGATCGCGGTAAAGGTAATCAATCACTACGGGGATGAGGTGTTGAAGGTGTTTGATGTGGCGTGCCATTGACCTGTTCTGTGGCATCGGCGGCAACTCCTGGGGTGCGCGGCAGGCGGGCGTGAAGATCGTCGCCGGATTCGACAAGTGGGAGCTGGCGGGGGAAGTGTACAACGATAACTTTCCCGGTGCCTTCCGCCCTGTCGACCTTTCCAAACTCACAGGCGCTGACCTGCTTCACTTGCGGGACGAAATCGGGCCGATTGACCTGCTGCTGGCTTCGCCGGAGTGTACCAGTCATAGCGTGGCGCGAGGCGGGAAGCCCAAGGACGAAGATAGCCTGCGCCTTTCATGGCATGTCTGGGATTTTGCAAAGGTGTTTCAGCCACGCTGGATGGTGATTGAAAATGTTACGGCAATGAAGAGCTGGGCGTGCTACAAAGATTTCCTGGATACATTGCAAGAAACTGGCGGTTATCACTGCCTGGACCGATCGTTGATCGCCAGCGAGTTTGATGTGCCGCAGCGTCGTCGTCGCCTGTATATCCTGTGCGACAGGGAAAAAATGCCGCAGCCAGTAGCTCCAACATCAGTAGTAGAGCCGCCGGCGCGCCAGGTATTGAATCAAAACGGGCCATATGCCTTTTCTCCGCTGGTCACGCCGCGCCGCGCGGCCAGGACCCTGGCGCGGGCCGAACGCGCCTTCAAAGCATTGGGCCGTGAGACCCCCTTTCTCATGGTGTACTACGGGACCGATAAATCAGGCGGCTGGCAAACACTGGATACGCCGTTGCGCACCATCACGACACTGGATCGTTTTGCTCTGGTCAAACCCGATGGAGAGGGCGGACATCTCATGCGGATGCTCCAGCCCGACGAGTTGCAAAAAGCGATGGGCTTCCCGCCGGAGTTCAGGCTCGAACGGGGGAGCAGGCGCGAGAAAATCCATCTGCTCGGAAATGCAGTCTGTCCACCGGTGATGGAAGCTATCGTCAGGTCACTTCTCGCCGGACATCTGGAGCCGCAAGCAGAAACACAGGAGCCAGTCCAGAATGCTGGATGAACCGCTTTTGACTCAAGAAACGCTGGTGGCCCTGCGCCTGGCGTTGCTTCAGTGGGGCACGGTCCACTTTCGTCCATTTCCCTGGCGTCAGACTCAAGACCCTTACGCCATTCTTTTGGCGGAAATTTTGCTGCATCGCACGCAGGTCAACCAGATGGCCGCGGGCTACGAGCAATTGCTGGCCGCTTATCCCGACATCTCCACGCTGGCAGCGGCGGATAGGAAGGCCCTCCACATGCTGCTGTTCTCGCTGGGCCTGCGCTGGCGGATAGATTTGCTGCTGGCGATGGCGCAGGAGATTACTAACCGCTTCGATGGGCGCATCCCAACCGAAAAGGCCGCGCTGCTCTCGCTCCCTGGCGTCAGCGAGTACATTGCCTCGGCGGTGCGCTGTTTCGCCTGGGATCAGCCAGAAGCCCTGATAGACACCAACACCGTGAGAATCATCGGGCGGCTGCTCGGCTGGCCAGTGAAAGACTCCTCGCGGCGCAACGCGCGTTTCCGCGAGGCGCTGCAAACGCTGGTAGACCCGGAAGCGCCGCGCGCCTTCAACTATGCCTTGCTCGATCTGGCGCATCTGCTATGCCACAAACGACAACCGCCCCTGTGTGGCGAGTGTCCCCTCGCATCCTGGTGTCATTATCCGTCCGCCACAGGAGGAATCCATGAATGTTCGTGACGAAATGTTGATAGCCCTGGTCAAAGAAGTGTTGGGCCCGCGCGATGGGCCGCTGGAAGTATTGCCGGAAGATCATGATCCCCGTCAGGAATATATCACCGGCGTGCTGGAACCACAAAACGCACGCACGCAGGAAGAACGTGGCGAGGATATGGTAGATCAAGTAGAAGCCGTTGAGGAAACTTCCAGCGATGAGGACCAGGACAATGAAGGCTTTGTAGCCGCGACCGGCATCTTTTCTCCAGCACTCGATCCGCGAGCGTTGCCGCGCTCTATTGGATTAACATTCACCGTGGAAGCGACCGATAATGACCCCTGTCTGGAAATCTGTACGACTTGGGCACGATACGAGAGAACTATAGAAGGATTTCACCGTCATCCGTATTGCTGCCTGCCATTTCTGGTCCATGCAGCGCACGATGACAACCGTTCAGTGTCTCCAGAAGAGTCCGATGTGCGCCTGCTGGTACGCTCCCGCCCCTGGAATGGCGGTTACCGCGTCAGTATTTTTATGATTAACGAGCGCAAAGCCAGCGACGAGAAGAGACCTCAGACAGTAGATTACCTGTTCCAGCCGCAGATTCGGGTACATCTGATTGAGGGAACGCGCCTGGTACCGGTACAAGCAAATGCTGGTATAGCATCCTCGCTTGAAGAAGAAACCCGGGAAGAAGAATCTCTCTCCCTGCAATATCACCATCGTACCGCACTGGCACGCGGGCATATATGCGCCGCGATCTGGAACGAGATAGATCCAGAGCGGCCGTTTGGCGCTGAGCATTCAACGGAAGCACCGTTTGCCTGGACCGATGCGGCAGCCATCCCAGAGGCAGCACGCGCAAAATTCTCCCCGGCGGACGTGCGCACTGAACTGATTCCGATGTATCTGGTCCAGGCGCCGGAGATGAATTGGGATAATCAATACGGTCCACCCCCTGTTCTTGACCCAGAAATCCTGGCTGAAACCTGGCAGGTCGAGCAGCTACGTCAGGCGTTACAGCCTCTGGTGAACGGCTATCAGACCTGGATTGCTGAACAGAAAGGGAAAATCCAAGCGCTGGAAGCCCACTTTCAGGAAGCAGCTCAACGCAACCTGATGCAGTGTCAGAGCACAGCCGATCGCATAGCGGAAGCCGTTGAGATTCTCTGCCAGGATGAAGACGCTCGTCTGGCTTTCTGCTTTGCGAACAAGGCTATTTCGATGCAGGCACGTTGGAAAAACAAAGAGCATCCGCTGAGGTGGCGCCCTTTCCAACTGGCGTTTATCCTGCTCAACATCCCGCCGCTGGCAGATCCCCACCATCCTGACAGGCAGATCTGCGACCTGCTCTGGTTTCCCACAGGGGGTGGCAAGACGGAAGCCTATTTGGGCTTGATGGCTTTTCTCCTTGGCTTGCGACGTCTGAGGGCGCGCACAAATGCTGAGGGCGACAAGACTGGAGCAGGTGTGGCTGTTATTTCGCGCTACACTCTGCGCCTACTCACCATTCAGCAGTTCCGTCGTGCTCTGGGGGTGATTACAGCATGTGAATTGTTGCGTATCCAGGGCTTGAAAGAGAGTCCTTTGATGGTAGGCTGGCGTCCCAGAGACTATCCGCAGCGTGAGACATTCCTCTGGGGCGGGGTGCGTTTCTCCGCCGGTCTTTGGGTCGGTGGAGGAGTCACTCCTAATCAACTACGGGGATTCGGCCCTATCCGAAACCCGGATGGTAAACTCACCTATTTCCCTGGCGCCCTGGATATTCTCCTGGGCCTCAAGAAAAACTATGACGGTCCACACGATGCTATCGCCAGTAAAGCCGCCTATGATTTCCAGCTCAGCGGCGAGCCGGCACAGGTGACCCAGTGCCCGGTCTGTGGCAGCCTTCTGGCCGTTCCGGAAGAAGGACTGGGTGAAGGTGAACATACCCTGCATATGGTCTATCTGAGGTTGCCGCCTGCGGCCCCGGCTCCATCCATTCTCCCGAAGCCGGCAGCAGGAATTCAGATTCAGGAGCTCAGTTTCAAGCACCGGCAAAACGACTATGGCACGCTCATACTGAAAGTAAAAATCGACGCGCAGAAACATTGGGATGCTGATGCTATTGACCGGTATTTTTGGGAACAACTTCCGCAGCATCTTCATAACGCGCAGCTTCAGTCTGCTCGTCCTGCTCGTCCCGGCTACTTCGTCCTTTCATATCCTACCCAGAAGAATACCCGCGTTGATGCCGATTTTGAGATCTATTGCCCCAATCCAGATTGTGAACTGAACCAGCATGTCTGGGCAGAGCAGGTACCGGAGCCACGTGAAAAGACTGGCGGACAGAAAAAACAAGTTACTCAGATAATGCTGGGGCTTTCCAATCAATGCGAACCGGGTCTGGCAGTGATTTATGGTAGTGGGATGGACTGGCAGAGCATCCCAGAGCCTTTCCGCGAAACAGACTATAAGAAACGTGGCACATCTATACCAATTCCCGCTTTCACAGTAGATGATCAAGTATATACTCGTTGTCCCTCCCTGGTGATTGCCACAGTGGATAAATTTGCGCGTCTGGCTTTTGAAGGAGAATCAGCCACGCTATTTGGTAATGTCACGCATTACCACGCCCGGTATGGTTATTATCGCCAGGGTTGTCCGCCAGAACACCCCCAAAAACTACCCCAAACATACCAGGCAAATGGTTATTGCTTGCATCCGCCACTTGAAAATCTTTCAAAAGAAGTGCCGCCTTTTGCTCCACCCGAGCTGATTTTGCAAGACGAACTGCATCTCATTGAGGGCCCATTGGGTAGTATGGTCGGCATCTACGAGACAGCGGTGGATTATCTTTGTCAACGCGAGGCAGATGGGAAGATTATCCGCCCCAAGTATATCGCTTCCACCGCCACCGTGCGCCGGGCAGAGCCCCAGGTGCAGGCGCTTTTTGCCCGTACTTTAGCGCAATTCCCGCCGCCGGCGTTATCTGCTGATGACCGCTTCTTCGCTACCATGCAGGAGGTACATCCGCTTGACTCCAACCGCCCCGGGCGGCTATATGTCGGAGTCTGTGCTCCAGGAAAGGGTGCCCAAACACCCATCGTGCGTATCTGGTCAGCTTTGCTTCAACGCGCCGGGGAACTTAAAGGGCAGGCACCAGACGAAAAACTTGACCCCTTCTGGACGCTGGTGGGCTACTTCAATGCGCTGCGCGAGCTCGCTGGCGCACTTTCCCTTTACCGACAGGACATTCCCGAATGGCTGAAACATCGCACTAATTTGTGTCGCCCGCTGGACGAATATCGCCGTATCGAGCTCTCCAGTAGATCCAAGTCCACAGATCTACCCAATCTGCTCAGAAGACTGGAAACTCGCCGACCTTCTCCAGGAGCAGCAGATACGACTTTTGCCACTTCTATGTTCGGTACGGGCGTAGATATAGACCGACTGAGCCTGATGGTGGTACACGGCCAACCCAAGACAACCTCCGCCTACATTCAAGCAACCGGGCGTGTAGGACGCCAAGTCTGCGGTCTGGTCGTGACTTTTTTCCGCGCCACCCGCCCTCGTGACCTGGACCATTATGAATTCTTCACTGGCTACCATCGCGCTCTCTATCGCTATGTTGAACCCGTCACAGTTGCGCCATTCTCACCCCGTGCCCGCGAACGATCGTTGGGACCTGTCTCCGTAATCCTGTTGCGGTTAGCCCATAAAATCGGAGGGCTTGTCCTGGATGATCTCTGGCGCGTACAACAGCGTTTCAGCGGTGCTTTTTTTGCAGGGGCACCCCTCATGAAAGATCAACGACAAAAAGCCGAAGTCAAAGCCATTACTTCAATTCTGGAGGAACGCGCCAGGGCTCAACCACCGGGACGCAGACCCTCGGATGATGTCACTGCTCGGGAAGCTGCGTCTGAACTTGACCGCTGGCGCATGATAGCAGATCAGCATACTGATCCCAATGAATTTGTCTACAATGAACCAGCCGTTATGCGAGAACCTCAACGGCATGTCGTTCTGGGGGACTCCCAACATCGCGGACGGTGGGATGAAGCTTTTGAGAATGCGCCACAGTCGTTACGTGATGTGGAAGAGACTACCACTTTCCAGGAGTAAGATCCATGAGCCAGATTCGTCGCTCACAATTCCTTACCACCTATGGTCCGGGAGCCATTCTTGAGGGCGTCAACGGACCTCGTATCATCCTGTCTCCGGAGCTTGCCGGGGTTTTCCAGGGCGACCCAACACGCTTTGAAATCACTGACCAACGGCTTTCCCAAGGCATGCTCGATGGGGCAGGTATCCTGCGCCTGCCCTCCAATGCTGAATTGGGGGTGCCAGAAACGAAATATATTTACAAAACCAGGCGTTTTCCATCATGGTCGCTTTGTACCCGACATAACACCTTGTACCAGAAAACAACGCATGATGAGAAAGCCTGCCCTCACTGCCCGCCACTCAAAGACAGCTGGGAGGCCTGGCGCGAGGCCAGCCGTCAGGCGATCCGCTTTGTGCGCGCCTGCCCTGCCGGTCATCTCGATGATGTTGATTGGGCAGGCATAATCCAGCATCTGCAACCGAACTGTCACCCATCCTGGCTTCGTTGGTACGGCAGCGGCGCCTTGAAAAACATTACGATTGAATGCCCTTTATGCCATGCAAGAATCAATCTGGGAGTAGCCTACAGCCAGGATTGGTTCTGCTCTGGTCGGTCGCCGGAAAAAGAAAGTGAGGGAACAGGAACTCCGCGCCCCGGTTGTAGTGAAAAGGCGCGTATCATTCAACGCGGCGCAGCCAATTTGCGTATTGCTGAAATTGAAACCGCTTTGGTCATCCCGAAATGCGACACCAACTTGCACCGATTGTTGCAGATAAGCGCGATTCGTAACCCCCTGGAATATTCTGGTGTCCCTGCAAATATACAGACATTTTTCGCTGGTCTGGCAAAGCTGGTGCAAAGTAAGTCGATTACCCAGGCCACGCTGGCCGAAATCGCCCGCTATGATGAACAAGAAATCCTCACAGCGATTCGTGAAACTCTGAACGAGCGCATTCCTCACAGCGCCTACGAACTGCGTAGAGATGAGTTTCATGCCTTGCTGGACGCTGCCACATATGGGCACCCACCAGAACGTCCCAAACATCCCGGCGATGTTCCGAATTTTGAAATCAACCAGCATGAGGTACTTACAGTAAACCTGCACGGGAAAATGTGCCTGCGCATCACACCAGTTAGTCGCCTGCGGGTTATCATGGTGCAACGTGGCTACAGACGCATACCAGCCGGGCAAATCAATGCTGCGCAAGTGGTAGACGCTGCCTTCACTTTGCCTTTTGACCCTGGACGAAAATGGTACATCGGATCGGAACTCTCTGGCGAAGGCATTTTCATTGATCTTGACATTGCGCATGCCCCTCAAAACCGCCTGCTCCTCAACGGCCCAGTGACCGATAGATGGATGCACGCCTGGCTGAATCCCCAGGATTACATAGGTAACAGCCTCATAGCAAATAATCATCATCAATATCATCCAGCCTTTGTCTGGTGGCATACTTTTGCTCACCGTCTCATCAACGCCCTGGCTGTGGATTCCGGCTATTCTTCAGCAGCCATCCGCGAGCGAATCTATCTAGACGTCGATGAAAAAACTGGTGAAGCTGATGGGGGATTGCTGCTTTACACTGCACAACCAGGAGGAGATGGGACACTGGGCGGCTTGATAGCTTTGGTGCCGGAATTCAAGCGTGTCCTGGAGCGCGCTCTGCACAACGTGGATTTGTGTTCCAATGATCCGCTCTGTGGTGAAGAACAATTCAGCCCTGGTAAATACAATGGCGCGGCCTGCTATGCCTGTCTGTTGATTTCGGAAACCTCATGTGAGCATCGCAACATGTGCCTTGATCGTAATCTGCTACTGGAAAGTCTGCCATGAACAAGACCAGTGTGGTGGTGACTGGCCTTGCCTGGATGGGAACGGGCATCGGTTCGATTGAATCGGCTTTGGAACATCTTTTCACGTCAGCGGAACAAGAAATTGCGCTAACCGTCTACGCCCTGGGAACCAATCCAGAGCAGGTAACAAGATGGCTGGAAGGTGCTTTATCCAGAGGCCTGCTTGTGCGGATGATTATCAATCGTAGCGAGGAGCAACCCACCGTCACTATCAACAGGTTGAAAGAACTGGCGTCACGTTATCCGCACTTCCAGTTATTCAGTTTTGAGGGGCCTGAAAAGGGCGAGCTCCATGCCAAAGTTATCGTCACTGATCGCAATCTGGCGCTGGTTGGCTCCTCAAATCTCTCCTGGCACGGCATGATTGCCAACCACGAACTGGCATTGCAGGTTGAGGGCAAGGCCGCCGCAGAAGTCGCCAGCGCACTGGATAAGTTATTCCATAGCACATTTTGTGTAAGGATAGAACCATGACCAATCTCAAAGGGAAGCGCGTCCGCGCGTTCAAGCTGGCTCACACCGGGTAACCTCTCGTCCTGCAATTACGGCATAGTATTGCCAATTGAAAAGATACTGTTGGCGAACTTGGTTCAGTTGTGCTATACTGGCTCCCGCACCAGCTAACCACGTCGTCGGAGGGATACTATGTCACTGAAACCGCAGCCCCCGCGTCCCATGCCCGCCGAGATGGCCGT
>Ga0208940_1001115_pt1 | contig 29475 bp, 30 predicted proteins | sample AD_JPNNA6_MetaG_FD_184445 | JGI IMG/M metagenome (GOLD analysis project Ga0208940, IMG submission 184445) | Active sludge microbial communities of municipal wastewater-treating anaerobic digesters from Japan - AD_JPNNA6_MetaG (SPAdes) (version 2) | ecosystem: Engineered > Bioreactor > Anaerobic... | reverse complement strand
ACACCCCCACCCAAAATCCCCCTTCCTGGAGGGAAGGGGGGCAGGGGGGATGGGCTTATAGAAACACGCCTATCTTGTCATACAGAAGCACCTGGCCTACCAAAGTCTACGCCAAACCTGGCATAGGGAATAAGTGGCTTCGTCAGGTTTACGAGCCTGAATAGATACAATTTTTGTATAGTTTTGTGAGTACGGGGTACAGATTTTTCAACTGGCAACTTTTAACTATTTTCATTACAGGAGACCAACTATGTGGCAAGAGTTCCAAAAATTCCTTATGCGGAGTAATGTCCTCGATTTAGCCGTGGCCGTGATTATCGGCGGGGCCTTTGGCAAGATCGTGACATCTTTTGTCAACGATATTTTAATGCCCCCGATCGGCTTGCTTCTCGGCAAGGTGGACTTCTCAAACCTGTTCATCAATCTCTCGGGGCAGGACTACGCAAGTCTGGCCGCAGCGAAAGAGGCCGGGGCCGCCACAATCAATTACGGCGTTTTCCTCAACACAGTGCTGGACTTCGTCATTGTCGCCCTGGTGATCTTTTTTGTCGTGCGCGCGTTCAATCGTCTAAAGAAACAAGAACCTGCTGCGCCCGCCGAGCCGACAAGCAAACTGTGCCCCTATTGCTTTACGGACATTCCCCTCAAAGCGACCCGCTGCCCACATTGCACATCGTCGTTGGAAGGATAGCACAACTGAATACTAAAACCTGACACCTCACTTTTGGGTCCAAGTGAGGTGTCAGGTTTGTAGCGTACCCTCTGTGCTATGGCGCAATAACGCCTGTGCTGACGGAGAACTGCATCGCGCGCAGCAACTTCACACCATCCACTTGAGCGCCGGCGTCAGCGAAAATGACATACAGCGTCTCCGGTCTTCCCTTCGCCCCGCTATATTGAAAACGCATCGCCCACTTGTCCCGCCAACCGAAGATTTTCCCCGCCTCCACGGCGACAACATCGTCTTTGCCGATGAAAGCGCCCCAATCCGTGGCCGTCGTTTTGACCGTTACACCATAAGTTTTGGTCTTCAGGATGTAGTGAATATAGATCAGCAGACCATGTTCGCCTTGGGGAATGATATTGGCGATAGCGTTGGTGAAATGGCGGGTGCGTGCTCCGATTTCAAGGGGGGTAACGCTTTTCAATTGGACGAACTTTCCGGTCGCTCTTACCCCACCCCGTTTGGTTGACGGCACTGCGGTAGCCGCGAGAGGGTAAGGCACAAATACCGTGTGGGGGAGAAAAAAAGGGATACTGCCTATGCCCACGCCGATGAGACCTAACGCCAGCATGACAACGCTGCTTGCGGTCGTGGGCGGCTGCGCGCCATCTTCGATATAAAGCGCCATGGTGGTCCTGAGATCGTTGCGGGCGAACAAAGTCTCATCTTCTTTCATCGCCTCCTGCAAATCGGCAGGGATGGGACGTGTCATGCCGGTGATCGTGGCCGCGTTGGCTTCTTTGGGAACAGCGAGGGCCGCAGCGTGTTGGACCAAAACCATATCGCCGCTAGAGGGATCAATGAGAAAATAGTATGTTTCTGTTGTTTTCCCACTGGCAGTCTTCTCGTACCCCAGATCGTAAGCCGCCAGCCCGGAAACGCTGACATACCGGCTGGTGGCGATGTCGCCGTTAACGAGTTGGGCAAGGGTGACTTCCTGGGAAGCAGTGGGGTTATTCAGCACCGTGCTAAGGTTGACGATGCCGGCGCCAGCGAGCAGTGCCGCTAAAACAAAGAGCAGACCCCCTTCCCATTTGAGACTGCCGATCCGACCTTTCCAACGCCACACTCTCTCATTCATCATGCGCCTCCTGATGGATTGTTTGAGAGACGTCACATCCCATCCTCCCGCCACTGGATTCGAGCCAGGCTGACGTCAATCCTGACGCATTCCAGCAGAAGCCCTATAAGCCTCATCTCCCCTGCCTTAAAAGGGAGGGGAGAGTGAAGAAACGGTTTATGGCGAGAGCGGGGTAAAACGGTGAGCCGTGACGATACTCTGCCCCTCAGGACTAAGCGCCCATTGAATAAAGAGGCGAGCCATGCCTTGCGGTTCCCCCAACGTGGCGAGGAAAAGATCACGGGAGAGTGGATACAATCCGGCGGCGATAGTTTCGTTGGCCGGGGGGATGCCCTCAATCGTCAAGGCACGCACGTCTCCATCCAGCCACGCCGTCGATAGATACCCGACCGCCAGGGGTTCGCTGCTGACCCCTTCGCGCACAGCGGCGCCGGTAGGCGCCAGAAGCGCCGTCAGGGCGACACGAGCATCGCCCATCACCCGGACCTGGAAAAAGTTATAATCACCGGAGGCTTCTTCACGACTGATAAGCTGTGGCGTCCCCGGCAACCCACCCCACGGCGCCCCATCCTCGACCCGGCCAAGAAAGAGCTGACGTAGCTGGTCCAGCGTCAGACCCGGCAGGCCGTTGCGGGTGTTCACCACCACAGCCAATCCATCCCGCGCAAAAGGAGCATGCCATACCTCTTCAGATACCGTCGTAGGCAGCCAGCTCAGGGCCGCCATATCGACATCGCCGTTGACGAGAGCCTGATAGGCCAGTGTGTCCGCACGTTCTACCACCACTATCTGCACTCCCGGCTCTGCACTTTGATAGGCTGAAGCGAGCGCCATGACCAGGGGAGTGAGATTGTCGGAGCACGCCATTTGCATCATCTGGGGAGTGACCGGCGCCGGCAACGGCGTTGGCGTAGGAACGAGCACCCCAGGAACGGCGCATCCTGTCATCATGCACAACAGCGCCAGCAACGCCGCAGGCCAGCGTCTCACCCCAGCACTCCGCTCAGCACGAGGGTGCCCAAGGCAGCACAGTAAACGGCAAACGGCCACAGGCTCCGGCGACGCACCAGCAACAACAGCCCGGCAATCGCCAGATAGCCGGTGAGCGCCGCAGCGAGAAAGCCGGCGCCCAGGACCTGGAAGTGAGATAAATCCAACCCGGCCTGCGCTGCCTGCAAAAGTGAATACAGACCACTGCCGAGGATGATGGGCACGGCGAGGAGAAAGCTGAAGCGGGTCGCCTCTTCACGACGATAGCCGAGTAACAAGCCGGCGGCAATCGTCGCACCGGAACGGCTCAGGCCGGGGGCTATCGCCAGCGCTTGCGCCAGGCCGATCAACACCGCGTGCCACCACGGCATCGCCGCGAGCAGCATTTCACGCCGGCCGAAATACTCTGCCAGGAGCAGCAACGCCGCCGTGACGAGCAGAAATCCGGCCACGGCTTGGGGCATCCCAAACAACTGCTCAAAGAGATCCTGCCACAAAAAGCCAAGGATAGCCGCCGGGATCGTCCCCACGACAATAGCCCAGGCCAAACGCGCGTCGGGGTCATCCAACCGGCGCAGTCGTAGACTACGCCAGGCAGCCTTGATCAGACGCCAGAGATCGCCCCAGAAATAGACGACAATCGCCACCAGTGTTCCCAGATGCAGGATAGTATCGAGTATCAAGCCGGGAGCGGGCCACCCCAGCAGATAGGGGACAATGACCAGATGTCCCGAACTACTCACCGGCAGGAATTCCGTCACACCTTGGAGAACACCCAACAGGATCGCTTGCCACCATGACACGCCCCACCTCCAGAAAAAGATGGAGCTATCATAACAGTATCGAAAAAAAGGGCAAGAACGGGATGCTTGTCAAAACCCCAAACTGCGGTATAATCTTTCCTGTTCGGGGCGTAGCGCAGTTTGGTAGCGCGCACGGTTCGGGTCCGTGAGGTCTAGGGTTCAAATCCCTACGCCCCGACTCAAGAAAGCATCTGTGTTAACCTGCATTGATCATTCCGTATCCGTCCCTACGACGTGCCCTATGCTAACCATCCGCCCGGCCACGCTGGCCGACGCTGCCGCGATCAGCGCCGTCCATTGTAGTACAGTGGACGTGTGGCGCGATCCCTACACCCGTCAGCCGGCAGACGCAGCGACGCTGACTCTCTTCGGACGCTGGTACAACGGCGGCGACTGGATGAGCGTCGAGACTTGCGCCATCCACCTCAACACGCTATTGCTGCGGGGGCACATGCCGCTCGTCGCCACAAGTGAAGGGGATATCATCGGCGAAGCCGAATACTACATCAACCGCGAACCGGCGCCCTTCGGCCCCCATCTGCATTTATCGGTGCTCTACATCCACCGCGCCTGGCAGGGGCGGGGCGTGGGGCGAGCCTTGATTGAGGCCGGGGTGGAACAAGCCCGTGCGCTCGACTGTACGGCGCTCACCACGCAGCCGGAGCCGAAGATGATCGGCTTTTACCGGCGTGTGGGTTTTCAACCGTGGCAACGCGCCCAAGAGATGCAATCGGCGACAGGGGGGACGCCCCCACCCCTCGCCCCCTTATCCCACGATAGCGGGCCGCCGGAGCGCCTGGCACTGCGCATTGGACGGTATCAGTGCGGCGTACAAGGGTGGGAGACGCTCTGGCCGACGCTGGCGCTCGCCGAACTCAGCGCACTGCGGCGCAACGTATGGTACGGAGAACTCGAGGGCATCCCTCTGGTGGTCGGACTGCGCGAGCAGTTCCGCAACCCCACCCAGGCCGACGGTTATGCCTGGTTGCCGCCCTCTGTTTCACCGGCATGCGCTGTTGATGCGCTCCGTGGGCTGGCCGCGCACGCCGGCTACAGCGCCGTTGATCTTTTACTGCCTGCGGAGGCTCTGCCAGAACTAAGAACCACGCTTCGACTCGACTACCAGACGACCGTCGAGCTGTGGATAAAACAGACCTGACAGGCTTTAGAAAGCCTGTCAGGTCTGTCATCCGTTAAAATCCATTCGCTCCGTGGACCTTACTTGGCGTACTCCACCGCCCGTGTTTCGCGGATGACGGTGACTTTGATCTGCCCCGGATATTCCATCGTGTCCTCGATCTTGTGCGCCACGTCGCGGGAAAGACGCAAAGCCGCCAGATCATCCACGTCGCCGGGGCGGACGATGATGCGCATTTCACGCCCGGCCTGAATCGCATAAGCCTCTTCGACGCCGGGGAAAGAGCGCGCGATGTCTTCCAGCGCACGGATGCGCTTGATGTAATGCTCCAGACTCTCGCGGCGCGCGCCGGGCCGTGCACCGGAGATCGCATCGGCGGTCTCCACGATGATGGCCTCAAGACTTTGCTGCTCGGCCTCGTGATGGTGCGAAGCAATCGCGTTGACGATGGTCTCCGAAACGCCATAGCGTGTGGCCAGTTCTGCGCCGATCATCGCGTGGGTGCCTTCAACCTCGAAATCCACAGCTTTGCCAATGTCGTGCAGCAGCCCCCCCAGACGGGCTACTTCGGCGTCCGCCCCCAACTCCGCCGCCAGCAGGCTGGACAGTTTGGCCGTCTCCACGGCGTGCGCCAACTGATTCTGTCCATAACTGGTGCGGAAGTACAGACGCCCCAGGAGCTTCATCAACTCAGGATGCAACGCGGGCACTTCGGCCTCGTAAACCGCACGCTCGGCCTGCTCTTTCATGATTTGATCGACCTCTTCGCGGGCCTTTTCCAGCAGCTTCTCGATGCGTGCCGGATGGATACGTCCATCGGTAACCAGACGGTGCATGGCGCGGGCAGCCACTTCACGCATGATGGGATTAAAGGATGAAATGGTGATCATCTCAGGGCTGTCATCGACGATAACATCGACGCCGGCCTTCTGCTCAAAGACGCGGATGTTGCGCCCGCCGCGCCCGATGATCCGCCCCTTGAGTTCATCGTTGGGGATCTCCAGCGTTTTCGTCGTCAACTCGGCGACCTGCTCTGTGGCGATGCGTTGCACGACCACGGTCACAATCTCACGCGCGCGACGTTCGGCTTCTTCCTTAGCCCGCATTTCCTCTTCGCGGATCACCCGGGCCATGTCCTGACGGCTCTCTTCGGCCACCCGCTCCAAAAGCACCTCGCGCGCCTCCTCCGTGGAGAGATTTGCCACGCGCGCCAACTCCTGGCGTTGCTCCTCTTCCAATTTTTCCAGATCATTGGTGCGCTTGTCCAACACGCTTTGGCGCTTATTGAGCATTTGCTCGCGCTTGTCAATGCGATCCTGCCGGACGTCCAATTGTTCACGCCGGGCCTGTATCCGCTCTTCCTCACGTCGCAGCTTTTCGCCGCGATGTTCCATCTCCGCCTCCAGATCGAGGCGGAGTCTGAGCGCCTCGTCTTTGGCGTTGAGCACCGTATCGCGCGCCTGCTTTTCGGCCTCTTCCAGAAGTCGGGTGCGCATCCCTTCCAGGTCCCCGGCTTCTTTTTGGTCATGGGCCTGACGTACTCTGTAGCCGATGAAACTGCCTACAGCCATCCCCACCAGCAAGAGGAGTATGGGAAGTAACCAATCGTTCATGTCCAGTATGCCTCGCTTTCTTCGGTATCAAGTTGAGAGAAGGGCCGGGTAGCGAGAACCTCCTGGATGATGTCCGGTGAGAAACCGCGCCGCATCATGCGATCCCACAGGCGGCGACGGGCAGCCTCAGGGGGTAAGTGCGCCAGACGGCGAGCCTGTTCTTCCGCCACTTGCCGGGCGGCGGCGACCTCGTCGTAATCCATCAACGCCGCTTCGATGGTGCGTGACGCGATGTCTTTTTGACGCAATTCTTGCTCCAACATCCGTTTGCCTCTGGGGCGGAACCGGGCGCGATTGTCGATCCAGTAACGCGCAAAAGCCTCATCGTCCACCAGGCCGACTTCACGCAGACGATGCAGCACTTCGGCGACCGCCACCGCGCTAAAATCACTTTTCAACAGGTGACTTTGCAGTTCAGCCGTGCTACGAGGGCGGTAAGAGAGATAGTTCAACGCCTGCTCATGGGCGCGCTCCACCTCGTCAGCCAGTCGTAGCGCCGCGATTTGCTCAGCGGTGAGGGTCATCCCCACGCGCAAATTGGCCGCGACGAGCACGGCTAACCCAAAGGCAAATTCATCATCCAGATAAACGTTAACCCGGTCGCCGGAATGCTTTTGCGGTTCCAGCGCCGTAATCCTTCCAGCCATCTGCCCTTCTATAAAAAAACAGGTTCTTCAGGATTTCGTGGAGTCGCAGTAAGAAACCAGCCACGGATTTACACGCAAGGTATAAAAAATCAGTGCAATCCGTGGCATCCGTGGCAAAAGCCAAAGCCGTTTGTCCATCGCCACGCCAAGTTCCAGAGAACCTAAAAATAAAAACGGCTATGGCAGAATGCGCCATAGCCGCCTGACAGGCTAAACGACGGTGAGACAGATATGCCTCCAAGCAACGCTAACGCTGAGGGTTGGCCCGCGCCATCCTTTGTGCTCTTCAGCTTACCGACTCTAACGATATTCCCCCAACAAACCGTGGGAAGTCATTCACTTCCCCTTTGGGATCCTGGTCATGGCTAAACTACAACGCATCTGCCGGCAGGGCGTCACATCCACCCTGACAAACTTATGGCGGGGAAAATTTGCCCGCCGCACCCGGAATCACGCCCGGGGTAAAACATTTTATCGCTGCACACCATGCATCCTGAAAATGCGCTAAGACAACCTTATCTTTCCATTTTACCAGAATTCTGAGAATAGGGAAATGGGGCAGGAAGCTAACGCCAATCCCCCCCCACCGTACCCGAAGCTATCATTTGCCAAACTCGCACTTTCGGAGTACATTGTCTTCACATGATCCAACAATATAGGACTTACGCAGGCGCAGCTATTTTTACCACCGAGGCCGCTGAGCGACTATAAATTCTTTGCACTCTCTACGTTCTCAGCGGTAAAACTCATGTAACTTGCGTAAGTCTTGAATAAAGAGGTGATGGCCATGCCGCCCGCAAGCTCATTTATTGGAATACTCGTGGTATTTATCATCGTCATGACCGGCAGTATGTATGGATTGAGTGTGCTGGCTTCGAAGATGGTCACGCGGTCCATCCAGGAACGCCTGAAGGCGCTCCAACAAATCACCGCCGGTCAGGTGCCTGCCAACTGGCTCAAGCCCTTTCAAAAGCGGGTCGCTGCCCTGCGGCGGCGTCCTGCCGGTGACGTACAATTCGCCCGGCTCGGCAAACGCATCCAGCAACATTGCCTGCGCCTTCTCGACGAGATGACGCGCTACACAACAAACATCCATATGGCGGACAGTGAAACCACGCAGAAAGAGATGGTCGCCTATCTCAAGGCCCAACAAGCGGCCTGGCCCGCCAAAGACTGGCGTGACTGGATCGCCTACGTGGAGGCGCTCGATACATCGTCCGCCGTGTCTGAAGACAGTGTTGGAAGGTGAACCCGTAACGGATTTCTCGTGATGATGCCCCCCATGGGGCCATCCCTCGGCCTCCTTCTTCCCCGCAAGCGGAGGGGAAGGAGGGCCGAAGCGCGAGTTCTTGTTTCTTGTGGAGAAATCATCTGCCGAGGCTAAAGCCGTCGACTGAACCTACGAAGCCCGGCAGGCCGGCAATCCCCCGTGGGGGGCATGCGTTGAACCGTGGGGCCTTAGCTCCCGGTCGGCGGAAGCGGTGAGACGCCAGTATAGGTCCAATATAGGCGCTATAAGCAAAAAATAGGGAAAACTCCTGTCGTTTTTGGAGCCGAAGCGACTCAAGTTGCTACGACGCTCTGTCATTTGTGGAAGACATGTCAGAACATTGATAAGCTCTGTAGGATGCCCCCTGCCGATTGATCGAAATCCACTTTCACAGTACAATGTATTTTCGTAACTATTCAACCGCCTTTGCCAGGTTGTGAACGGGACTTTAGGGATGGTGCATCATGGGTAGGATTGCTGCTGTCGCCCATCATTTTTGCGCTATATAAGGGACTATGACGGTGAACTCATCGCAGGATCTCGTGAAGCCAGTTTCGCGGATTGACAAGTTCAAGCTGGAATACGGCCCGTTGTTGGGGCTGTGGTTATTTTTGCGTTTAACAACTTCTATTTGGGCGGCCATGTTCTCTATGTTGCGCCCGTTGACCGATATCGAGCGCCTGATACCCTTGTGGCCGCCGACGATGCCGTTCCACAAGTGGCTTTACCGGGTCCTATTGGCCCCCTGGCAACGGTGGGATGTGGAGTGGCATCTACGGATCCTTACAGAAGGCTATCAAGCGGGGAACGGTACTGATGCTTTTCATCCGCTTTATCCCTGGTTAGCTTATCCGCTGACCCGTTTGGGCGTTGATCCACTCCTGGCGTTGATGGTAGTAAGCAACCTAGCAACTTTGGCGTTTCTCTTTCTCTTTGTGCGGATGGTAGAATGGGAGGCTGGGCCGGCTCAGGCGCAAACGGCTTCTCAGTGGCTGTTGTTTTTCCCGCTGACTTTTATTCTATTTGCACCATACAATGAAGGCTTATTTCTGTTGTTATCGGCGTTGACTTTGTTGTGCGCGCGGCAACGCAAGTGGTGGTGGGCGGGGATTAGTGGAGCGCTTGCGGTATTAACGCGCCAGCAGGGGATTCTGCTTGTATTCCCGTTTATTTGGGAATTATGGGAAGCGCACAAAGGCGATGCGCGTCGTATGCTGCGTAGCTGGCGTTGTTGGTTAGCGATAGGACTGATTCCGCTGGCACTGGCGCTTTGGGCATTGTATCGGGCGCTGGTGATAGGGGGGGGGCAGTTAAGTTTTGCTTCGCCTTACGCGCTGGTATACTCGATGCTGATCTCCTCTAGCGCGGATCAAGTGGGCGGCGCCTACTTTATCATTTGGCCCTGGCAGGCGGTTTACCTGGCGCTTATGCGCCTTGGGGCTGCGCCAGATGTGGATTTAATCGTGAATTTGACACTTGGCGTTCTTTTTCTCATTGTAGTGTTTATCGCCTGGCCACATCTGCCGGCTTCCTATCGCGTATATACACTTGTGACGGTGTTGATCAGCTTCAGCTATCATACCGGGATGACGCACCCGTATCAGGGTTTGCCCCGACATTTGTTCTTGGCTTTTCCGGTTTTTATGGGAGCGGGACACAGCGCGTGGCTTTCACGCCGCCGCCTGTTATGGGCCGGGGGGGGCTTTGCCGGAAGTTGTTTTTTGATATTGCTCTATATCCTAGAGACTTGGGTGCCCTAAAAGAGCGGAACCTGCCATACATAAGCAAAGTGATGCCCACGAATAGGTGAGGCTATGGACGATTTACCTGAGACAATTGCGAGTGAAGCACGTACCGTGGATGACAAGATACAGGATTTACAGGTGCTTGCTGTAATTCCCGCCTATAATGAGCAGGGAAAAGTGGGTGTGGTGGTTAAAAAGGTTCTTACCCAGGGGATAAAATCTGTCTTGGTAGTGAATGATTGTTCCAGTGATCAAACTGCCGTAGAAGCCCAAGCTGCGGGGGCGTTAGTTATCAGCCATGAACGGAATCTTGGCGTCGGTGCGGCGATCCGCACTGGCATTGATTATGCTCTGGCACATGGTTTTGCGGTGGTTGCAATTCTCTCTGGCGACGACCAGCATGATCCGACAGAATTGCCCGGTCTATTGCAACCCATCCTGGTTGAAGATTATGACTTTGTCCAGGGGTCACGACGTTTCCAGGGATTACACGCCCCTAACATTGGCTGGTTTCGTCGACTCTTTACCTGGGTTTATGCTGCTACATTTCGACTGTTGACAGGCTTTCCTTGTTCGGATGCAACCAATGGCGGACGGGCATTTCGTACCCGCATCTTCGCAGATGGCAGGATTAACTTGTGGCAGACGTGGTTGAACACTTACGAGTTAGAGCCTTACCTACTCTACAAGGTGGTGCGTGAGGGGTATAGGGTGACTGAGGCGCCTATGAAAGTCATTTACCATACAAGCGGTACAACGAAAATGAAGCCGGTACGTGACTGGTGGCGGATTTTTCGCCCTATGGTTTATCTCGCTCTGGGATTAAAAACCTAAGTTCAGGAGGAATGTGGTGGCATCTGATCTCAAGGGACAACGAGTGTTAGTGACGGGTGGGGCGGGTTTCGTCGGCTCAAATCTGGTGCGCCGTTTGGTAGCTGAAGATGCCGAAGTCACGATTCTGGACGATTTTTTTACCGGGCGTCTCGAAAATCTGCGCGGCATCGCTCCGGAGGCTTACCGATTGGTGCGAGGGAGCGTTACGGATAGTGAGCTGGTGCGGCAGTTGGTTTCTGAGGCGGAGTTCATCTTTCACTTGGCGGCGCGAAATATCATTGCCTCTACGCGGAATCCATACGAGGATTTCAAGACCAATATTGGCGGCACTCTCAATGTGCTGTTGGCAGCGCGCGATTGTCACCCACAGCGGGTACTTTATACCTCCTCGGTTTCGGTCTACGGCAATCCGCGTTATTTGCCCATCAACGAAGATGACCGCATCAGTTTGTTGACGCCGTATGCCGTCAGCAAATACAGCGGCGAGGGCTATTGTCAGGCTTTTTATGAGAGTTACGGTGTGCCTGTGGTGGTCGTGCGTTATTCGAACGTCTATGGGCCATGGCAGGATCCACAAAACCCCTATTGCGGCGTCGTGGCCAAGTTTATGCAGCGGGCGCAGGCGGGGATGCCGCTGGAGATTCATGGAGATGGGCAGCAGACTCGCGATTTTACCTTCGTCGAAGATGCGGTTGAAGCAACCATACAGGCGGCTCTCTCACCTAAGTCCGAGGGGGAAGTCTTCAATATCGGCACCGGCGTAGAAACCAGCGTCGAGGCTTTGGCGCATTTAGTGTCGGACTTATATGGTTTGGAGTTGTCGCCCTTGCATATTGACCGACGTGACATCGACAATATTCGTCGTCGAGTGGTCAACATTGAGAAGATCCGGCGGATATTGCGGTGGACGCCAAATGTAACATTGGCGAAGGGATTGTATAGAACCCAACATTGGAACGAAGAACACACGTTGGGAGAGGTAGCACAATGAATCTACGTGTTGGATGTAAGGAATGAAGCCGCGTATCTCTATCCAATGGCCCACCCTTGATTTACTATGGCCGTGGGTGGTATGGGCGGCGTTTGGTTTCTATATCGCGCTCGTCCCCCTGCCGCCCAATGACTTTTGGTGGCATCTCAAAGTCGGCGAGCTGATCTACCAGACCGGCCACATTCCCACAACCAATATGTTCGCCTGGAGCTTGCCGGCGGAGACGCCGTTCTTTTACGGAGCGTGGCTCGGCGAATGGCTGCTCTATCTTCTATACCACCTTGGCGGCCTGGCGCTGGTGATGGTGGCGCGTAACGGAATAGTCCTCGGCGCTTATGCTATTGTTGCGGCAGAGGCACGGCGACGCGGCGGTTCGTGGCGCATGGTAGCGTTGCCGCTGGCGTTGGCTTGTTTTATGTCCATGAATAACCTGATCCTGCGCCCGCAGATGTGGTCGTGGATGCCGCTGGCGCTCTACCTGTGGCTGTTGGGCCGGTACGTCGATGGCAAATTGCATTCTGCATGGCTATTGTTGTGCCCGGCCATGATGGTGTTTTGGGTCAATGCCCACGGTGCATTTATTCTAGGGCTGGTCTTGTTAGGCGCGTTTACCGTGGGCGAGGGGCTACGAACGGGGCTCAAACAGACCGGCGCCCGTTCCTGGCGGGAGGTAGGCTGGCTGGCTGGCGTCTCCGGCTTGACGGCGGCATCGACATTCGTGAATCCACGCGGTACAGGGATTATGGATTATGTGATCGGCTTGATGACCAACCCCCCTAGCCAGACCTTGATTGTGGAATGGCAATCTCCTACCCCGACAGGGGGCGCGAACACAGTTTTTTACATCAGCATCTTGATCCTACTGCTTGTGTTGGCCTATTCCCGCTATCGTCTCACGCCAACGGAGGCACTGCTTGTCGTCGGATTTCTATGGTTGGCCTGGAATGGGCAAAGGTACGTCGTCTGGTTTGGGATGGTGGTGATGCCGGTGTTGGCGCATGCGCTCAAAGAGCTTCCTGTAAAGCGGCCTGCCTTTGTACCGCGGCGTAATGCTTTTAACCTGTTACTCATGGTGCTCCTTGTCCTTCCGCTGGTGCTGGCGCAACCGTGGTTTGTTGAACAACTGCCACTGCCGGAGACTTACTGGGCGCAGGTGTGGCGAAATATCCCCGCTGGACCGCTGCTCAGTACGGCGACGCCCGTGGGCGCAACGGCATATCTCAAGGCCCATCCCGGCGGGCGACTGTTCAACGAGATGGGCTATGGCAGCTACCTCATCTGGGCCGCGCCGGAACAACCAGTGTTTATTGATCCACGTGTGGAGCTTTATCCCTACGAACAATGGCTGGATTATAAGCACATCGGGCAGGGAGTGCGCTCCCTCGAATTGTTGGAAAAGTATGGCGTCAATCGCGTACTGTTGGATAACGAACTGCAAGAGGAATTACGGAACGTCCTGGAGCATGCTGAGAATTGGCATTGTGAATATGCCGATGAGCATGCGCAGATGTGGATAGAGGTTACCAGGGTTGTTGAGAAAGGCATTAGCTGATTGGCGATAATGATGGGCGAGTTAGAGTGGAGAGAGTCTTGTTAGCTCAAACAAAATGGCCTACGTGGGGGAAATGGTGTTTGCTCTTGTCCTTGTCGATCGTTGGCAGTGTTATTTTTTTTCGATGGGCAAAAGGGAACAGGGTCGGCTCCAATGATTTTAGTGCTTATTGGTCGGCATCACGACTATTTTTAGAGGGGCGTAATCCATACGATCAAGAAAATTTATCTGAGATGCAACTAGTTCACCTTGGCTCTAATAAAGATGGTATTTTGATGGTCTGGAATCCACCAACGGTGTGGATATTTCTTCTTCCCGTATCATGGATGCCATTTGAGACCGCGCGGGTTGTTTGGTTGTTAATCAATATAGTATTGGTGCTTGTTTCCTGCTTTATTTTGCGACAGATTTATTTCCCAATGCGAACTCCCATTGTTCTATTAGTATATTGTTTGACTGTAGTGACGTTTGCTCCTGTTTTGATTGCTATTATCATAGGGCAAATTACTTTTCTGGTTTTGTTTGGATTGACGACTTCTCTGTTCTTCATAAAACATGAGCGGTGGTTTTGGGCAGGAGCAATGCTCATTTTTATAACACCGAAACCCCATTTGGTAATGCTAGCAGCGCCATATCTGATGTTGTACATGGCTGTTCATCGTAAGTGGCGTGGCTGGCTAGGATTAGGTGTGGCGGGCGTCGCCTGTGTAGTGATTTTGTTTGCTTTGCGCCCTGCATGGATTGCAGATTTTAGTCTGATCTTGAAAAATCCGCCAGTAAGATGGTTGACGCCGACTCTTGGAGGGGTACTGAAGTCCCATAATATCGGGGCTTGGGGGCAATATTTTGGCCTCGCTTTCCTTTTATTGCTTCCCAGGTTTCTTCGGCAACCAGAGATCCTACCGGTGGAATCTGTCGTTAGTTTATTGACTTTGATCACAGTACCAAGCACCTTTTTTGGATGGAGTTTTGACCAAAGTATTTTATTGATACCTATGGCAGAGATCATTTATTGGTTGTCTGACCCGTTGTGTTCAAATAAGATGCGCTGGGGTCTGTCTTTGGGAATAGCTATAGTTTTATTGGCTAATCTTGTGCAACACATGGTTGCAAAAAATGAGGTGGACTATTTTTGGGTATCGATAGCGTGGGGTGGGATATATGCATTAGCCTGGTGGGAAATGAATAGGAGAAGACAAGCATCGTTTGAAAATTTTAGTGAATAAAGGTCTGCCAGACTACAAATGGGTTAGAACAAGTTCAAGTGGGGTGTTGCGAGTACGCCGATGAGCGTGCGCAAATTTGGGTGAGGATATAGTGAAGAGAATTCTCTTTTGGCTCAATATGGCCGAAATCGAAATCGGTGTGTTATGTGAACGATGTTTAGCTGATCGTATACCGGATGAAGAAACGTTACAGCGTGAAGTTGCGGCCTGGGAAGATTCTCGTAATGTCCAACGTGCTACGGTTGACTGGCGGTTTACTTCCGTGATGCGCGCAACAAACTGAAGCGCCTCTATCCGATTATATCAAAATCATCCCGAGAAGGTACTAGGTGTGTTGGGATTTCAATTGGTAGCTTTCACTTATGTATCTGTTGCGGAATGGGTGGGCGTTTTGTTCGCTAAGTTTTGTTGTTTATGTCCTTGAGGGATAATAATGGCAGGTAAAATTTCATCGTTATCTTCCGCTAGTTTATTTCGTAATCTAATTACATCATCTGCACCGAGTCTGTTATGGTTGCGGCGAACAGTGCTCGTTTTGCTGTGTGTTGTTGGTATGCTGCGTCTTAATCTCATTATGCAATCGTTTTACCCTCCCTATGTGTACAGTAAAGATTTTATCCAGGAGTACTTGTCGGCGCGTGCTGTGCTGGCCGGCATTAATCCTTATTTGCCTTTGCCTGAACTGGCATCAAAATTCATTGGGCCAGTACCTGTTCCTGTTCTACCTCACTCTACACCACATCCACCGCCAGCGGTTTTCTTGGGACTCCCATTTGGGTTGCTCCCTTATACTTGGGCGACGGCGTTATGGGGGGGGGGTGTCTATATTTTGTTTAGGAATGTCAATCTGGTTGATCCTGAGTGTGTTCACTCAAAACCGTATCTCTTCATTCTCCCTGGCAATTATGATACTTGTGTGGGTAGGATGGCGTCCTTTTCTGGAAGAACTCATCTACGGTCAGTTAATGATCCTGCTAGGTTTGTTATTGATCCTGGCATGGCGTTCAATTCGTCAAGAACGCTTTGTCATTGGTGGCATTTATTTGGGGTTGGTGTTTGCCTTGAAATTGATGGCATGGCCTATTATCTTGTTTTTTGTGCTGAAAAGACAGTGGCGGATTGTGATCTGTGCTGCCATGACTGTTCTGATTCTCAATTTTGCCGCAGCGTTATTGCTCTCGCCAATGGTAGTGGTCGATTATTACTTGAATGTGGGGATGTCGATTATGCCACTGTATCGAGGCTCTCCGTTCAATTTCTCTGTTTGGACAGTAGGTTGGCGTCTTTTTGAGGGTACTGGCTCATCAGTTTTTCTGAGTATTGAGGCGCCGCCGTTATTTTTTGTCCCCGAGCTTGCTCCGTGGTTCACTTATGGTACCTTAGTTATTTATCTGATTTGTAGCTTGTGGCTGGCATGGCGTGCGCGCTCTTTTGATATTGCTTTTGGTATTTTGATGGGTGTGAGTATTTTGGTGAATCCTGTGACATGGATTCATTATTTTACTTGGTTGTTGTTTCCAATAATCTTGTTGTGTCACCGATTGTTTAGTCTTGAATTCCCATTCAAAGAGAGTTTATTGAGTCTAGCTGGGATGGTGTCGATGTATTTTTATGCGGATACGATGACGCAGATTATCTGTTACCTCAGCGGTGTTGATTACATCCATGGTGTGCGCCTGGAGGTCGCTCCTATAGCCGCTTTGTTGACATACATCTGGCCTTTATGTGTGTTTATGTTGTCGTTTATGCTTTGGTATGTAGATCATTTAGCTATGGGAATGGTTAAGAAGGGATGATGTCACAATTCAGAGCTTATCTATATCGGTACCAGACCAGGTTTTGGAAAATCATCTTCTGTCTCAATATGGGCCTTGCTATCAGTTATGTTGGGCTATTTGTGATGGCTGCTCAGCAGGATTTGCTCTGGCGCGCCGATTTTACAGCGTATTATACGGGCGCTGCGCTTGTGCGAGATGGACATGGTGGAAATTTGTACGATCTCGCTTTGCAGACAGTATATCAACAGCAAATCCTAAATGGGCGCAGTTTTTGGGATGGCGTCTTGCCATTCAATTATCCACCTTACTTTGCTCTCGTGTTGCTCCCATTAGCCTATACACCTGTTTCTATTGCTTTTTGGATTTGGTCCGCAATGCAGGTAGGGTGTCTGGCTTGGCTTTTGCGTTTAATATGGAAACTGGCGCACTCTTGGGAAAACAATGCGCGTTGGCTGTTTATCAGTATGATCGTTGCCTTTCCGCCGTTAATGCGAGCACTTTTGCAAGGTACATCGTCGCTCTTTACACTGGTTTGCATATTCGAGATTTACCTGGCGCTTTTGAAGAAACGCTCGTTAATGGGGGGGGATATGGCTGGTTTTGGGTGCTGTCCGTCCGCAGGCAATTTTTTCAATGGGTTTGTTTGTGCTTTTGCAGCGGCGATGGAAAATGGTGTTAAGTGGGACATGTTGGGGTCTTCTTGTTTTTGCCATAACAACGTTAATCCTCGGTAATCATATATGGTTAGACTTCTTCCACAGTCTTGGGCGTTCAGCACAACTTTTTGACCGTTTGGGTGTGTATCCTGCTACAATGTATAACTTTAAAGGAACGCTTACTTTGTGGCTAGGAAGTGAAAATAGTGTTTTGATCAACAGATTGAGTCTGGCAGGTTTTTTTATAGCCGTAGGTGGAATGATTGGACTATGGTACGGCCTAACCTTAGTCAATACACCAGTTTTTAATCTCAAACTGGCGTTGGGCCTGGCAATAGGAATGTTATTCAATCTTCATACGAATCCTCATGATGGCTTATTGTTAATCTTGCCTTTGTTTTTGCTGGCGAGTTATCACTATTCACAGAAACGATCAACAGTGGGTGTTATGCTATTGTTGGGATGTTTGCCGGCATGCATTTTGATGATGGAGTACGTTATTGTGGATTTAATACCGGTTCGTGGTCCTGTTTTGATTATTGTGGGGCTGATAATTTGGTTGAGCATCGAATTGGCGCGTGAGCGCAAAAAATCATCGTAGGCCCAAGTATTTGGGTTGGACGAGCACGGCGCGACGGCCAACGACAAGCGCGAGGAACAAAAAAACAGGTGCAACGCACTTTCAGCAGTGCGTTGCACCAGAGAAATGCCCCAGAGAGGACTCGAACCTCCACGCCCGAAGGCACAGGCCCTCAACCTGCCGCGTATGCCAATTCCGCCACTGGGGCAATCCTGGCTAAATTATACGCGAAGTAACCCGGTTGTCAAACCAGGCCCTTACGCCAGCAACCGGTGTGTGACCTCCCCTCATTTGTCAAGACGGGCGGGGCGACTACAATACCTGTATGAAAACGATCCGGGTGCCGATTTATCCCAGCGCCGACGTGATCTTTCCAGGTCAACTTTTCCCCATCTTTGCCGAGACACGGGACGTGGATTTGATGCTGCGGTATTGCTGCGAACAGCGTCAGCCGGTGGGGATGGCCTTTGTGCCTGACGCCGCCGGACACACCCTGGCAAGTGTGGGGACGTTGGCTTATTTACTGGATGACATCTCACAGCGGGTATACGACTTTGCCAATACCGTTGTAGTCGGCCAGTATCGCTTCCAAATCCTGCATATCCATCAGGATGAGGTCTATTTGGAAGCGACTATCCAATTGTGGCCATGGCTTGAGGATCCGCGCCCTGGCTGGATGTTGGTCGAGCAGGTCGGCAATTATCTACGCCGCTACGTGCAGGCGCTCTCCAACACTTTACCGGCGGCGTTGTTGCCCGAAGTCTTGCCGCCGGGCGTCTCGACGTTAGGCGTGCTCGGCGCCGCCCTTTTGCCGCTGCCTGCGGCGGACAGGCAGCGGCTACTGGAGGTGCCGACGGCCAAAGGGCTGTTGTCCAAAGTCCTGGATTATATGCGAATTTACGTTCCGCTGGCCGAGCGCCTGGCGCATATACCGCCGCAAGTGGCGGCGTTCCACGAGCGCGTTTCCCTCAATTGATGATGCCTGTAGCCCCCAGGGTTCTATCGTCCATCGGGGTTAGCGGATAGCATTCTCGGTCTGCTTGTCAAAGAGATGCATACGGCCCATATCGAAGGCAGCCGCCTTTACGGCGCCCACAGAGGCTTTGGTGCGTGGATCGAAGCGCCCGATGAACTCAGCGTGATTGAGGGTAAAGTAAGCCAGCACTTCATTGCCCATCAATTCCGTCACATCGACTTTGCCCTCAACCAGGGCCGGCATGATGCCGGGCGGTGCATAATCCGGGTCGTGGATATGCTCTGGACGGATGCCGAAGACAACTTCTTTGCCCAGATACGGCTTGTAGGTACTGCGGCGTTCCTCTGGGATAGCGACGCGGAAATCACGACAATCTGCATACATCACGCCGTTTTCTTCGATAAGAGCTGCATCAAAGAAATTCATCGCGGGACTGCCGATGAAGCCGGCAACAAAGATATTGCCGGGTCTATCGTAGAGGCTCTGGGGCGTGTCGATCTGCTGCAAAATCCCATCTTTGAGCACGGCGATGCGACTGCCCATGGTCATGGCTTCCGTCTGATCGTGGGTCACGTAAATGAAAGTGGTCCCCAGGCGCATATGCAGTTTGGAAATTTCACCCCGAGCTTGCACACGCAGCTTGGCGTCGAGGTTGGAGAGCGGTTCATCCATCAAGAAGACGTTCGGCTCACGGACGATAGCCCGTCCCACCGCGACACGCTGGCGTTGCCCCCCCGAAAGTTGCTTGGGTTTGCGATCCAGTAAATGTTCGATGCCCAGGATGGCCGCTGTGTCCTTCACCCGGCGATCGATCTCCCGCTTGGGGACTTTGCGCAGCTTCAGGCCGAAAGCCATGTTGTCGTAGACAGTCATGTGAGGATAGAGGGCATAGGATTGGAACACCATGGCGATATCGCGGTCCTTGGGCGGCACATCGTTGACCAGGCGGTCGTCGATGTAGATTTCGCCTTCAGTGATTTCCTCTAATCCGGCCAACAACCGCAAGCTGGTGCTTTTCCCGCAGCCGGAAGGACCGACAAAGACCAGGAATTCTTTATCGGCGACTTCAATGCTGAGGTTCGAGACTGCCACGACGTCGCCGAAGCGTTTCGTGACGTTCTTGTAGGTAACACTTGCCATAAAAAGACTCCTTTCAAAGGTTGATTTTAACGTTCCAGAAAAAAGTGCTCTTGGATGACGAGACAGGTGTGTTTCTATATACCCATCCCCCCTACCCCCCCAAGCCCCATTCGCTACCTGGCAAGGGCGACCGAATAGTTATAGACAACTTATGTCAAGACGACGCGCACGCCAAGTTCACTCAAATCCCAAAGCGGCGGCGTGGGAGCCTCGCGGCCGGTGATCAAGACATCCACTTCGTCGGCCGGCGCAATAAAGATGGCTCCGACGCGCCCCAGTCGTTCCGGTTTGACGAGAACCACCGCCTGCGAGCCAAGCGTGAAAAGCGCCTGCGCCATCGTCGCATAGTCACGCCGCTCGTGAGTCAAACCACGTTCCGCGTCCAATCCCCCGGCTTCAAAGAGCACTATGTCGGCGCGTACATGCCGCAGTGTCTCAGCGTCACCGTAAAGACCATAATCGGATGCGACCTGCCCGCCGAGGAGATGCAGAATGTGTGTCCCTTGCTGCGCCACGTCCCAGGCGACGTTGAGCGCGTTCGTAATAATCGTCAGATGCGTGTGCTTGTTGAGAAAGGGCACGATCGCTTGCGTCAGTGTCCCCGGTCCCAGAAAAATCACGCTTTGATCGGGGATGAAACGCGCGGCGGCCTCGGCAATCCGGCGCTCCACGTTGGGGGGCGATTGATTTTTCGTCACGTAGCCCGCGTCGAGCACGGCGCCGCCATGGACGCGGTGCAGGCAGCCTGCTCTTTCCAACCCCATCAAATCCCGACGTATAGTAACGGCGTCAACGTTGAAGGTGCGGGCCAGTTCGGAAACATAGACGCTGCCATTTGCCTGTAGTTTTTGCACAATCAGGTTTTGGCGTTCGTTCTTGAACATGATCCCCATCCAATGGCTCTACTATAACATGGGATGTACGCTTTGTCAATGAAATGGTCCGCAAACGTGCTTATTCGTGCATCATCGGTCGTCAACAGACAAAACCAAAAACGTAAATGTAAAACATAAGCCGAGGCTAAAGCCCTCGGTCGGCTCAATCCTCAGTCACCTTCGGGTACAGCCGCCGGTGTAGGCAACGGGGTGATCGGCAAGCCGTAGTAACGTTCGATGATCTGGCGGAACATCGGCGCCGCAATGGTGGAGCCTTCACCGGCATTCTCCACCAGCACTACCATAGCGATGTGAGGATCGTCCGCCGGAAAATAGCCGGCGAACCAGGCATGAGGTAGATCCTCCTTATTGGCCGGTTCGGCAGTGCCGGTCTTGCCGGCGACCGGGATACCCAGGCCCTGAAAACGATGTGTGGCCGTGCCGAAAGAGGCGGTGGTCACCCCATAGAGGGCTTCCTGGATGCTGGTCAAATGTTCTTGGGAGATGGGGAGCCGTCCGGCGGCCTGAGGAGATGTGACCGGCTCAGCATTGCCGGCGCTATCCACAAAACGGTCGACCAGATAAGGGCGATAGAGGGTGCCGCCGTTGGCGACAGCAGCCATCATCCGGGCGACCTGGAGCGGCGTCACCAGCAAGTAACCTTGCCCAATGGCGAGATTGACCGTGTCGCCGGTGCCCCACCCTTCGTGATAGGTCGCTAATTTCCATGCCGGGTCAGGGATTAAGCCATCCGCCTCGGTAAATTCCTGAAGGCCGGTTTTGGCCCCAAATCCGAAGGCGCGTCCATAGGTCGGCAGTGTCTCAGGTGAAATGCCGTCCAAAATCTTGCCGACTTCGTAAAAGGTAACGTTGCAGGAAGCCGACAGCCCCTCTTTGAGCGTAATGGCGCCGTGGCCCGTCTCCAACCAGCAGAATTTACGGTTGACCTCCCCCAAACCGTCCCAGTATCCCGGACAATAGAAACTGCTCTCCGTTGTCAGTCCACCGGCTTCAAGCGCCGCCGCCATCGTGACGACTTTGAAGACAGACCCGGAGGGATACAAGCCCTGAACGGCCCGGTTGAAGAGCGGCAGATCGGGGTTGTTCAAGACGAATTGGCGGGACCATTCATCCGTAAGGTGGATGAAGACGTTGTTGTCGAAATGCGGACCGCTGGCCATGGCCAGAATGGCGCCGGTATCAATGTCCAGCGCAACGACAGCGCCGCGCTGCGCACCCAGGGTCTGCTCGGCGCTGTATTGCAAAGCACGATCGAGCGTGGTGTAGATGGCGCGTCCGCGTTCCGGGCGGCGTTCGGTGATGACTTTGATGTGTGTGCCGTCGGCACTGACAATAGAGAGCCGCCCTCCGTTTGTGCCGGCCAGGGTGGACTCCCCCCACGCCTCCAGCCCTGAGATGCCGACAAGCTCATCACCGCGGTAGCCGCGTTGGCGATAGTCGCTGTACGACTCTGCCGGAATCGGCGAAACCCACCCGACGACGTGGGAAGCGACGCCATCGAGGGGATAGAGCCGTCCCGGCCGCTCACGACGTTGAATGCCGGGCAGACTGAGGAGATCGTTGTGGGTCAGACTTTCTTCGCCGGTGATGTCACCGATAGGAATATACCAGTTTGCCGGTTGTCCGGCGTAGGCTGCTTGTATCTTTTCGGCAGAGAGCGCCAGGACCTGCGATAGGGCGTCAAGCACGGCGTCCTCGTCCTGGATTTGTTCTGGAATCACCCCCACCGTGACAATACTGCTGGGGACGGCCAATCCTGCACCATCGCGGTCGTAGATGTTGGCGCGCGGCGGAATCTGGTATTCGACGGCGAAGGTATTTCCACTCACCAAATCGGGCCATACAGTATCTCGGTGCCAGTCGATTCCCCATTGCGCGCCCTCTTGCACCAGGCTGAGTTGATTATCGGCCTGCAGGGGGCCGAACAGGCCGGTATGCCACGTTGCGGTGAAAGCGATCCAGGCCTTGTCTTTATCGATGGTCAATGTTTGGGGGACGAGGGTGACGCTGATCACCGTGGTGATATCCATGATACTGCGGTAAACCTGTTCAAAATCCGCTGCGGACAATCCTGCCCGCAGCGATGGTAAGAGCAAATGATACATGGCCGCATAGTCTGCGGCTTCCCAGGCGCTCAGGAATCCCCGCCCGACGGCTTCAGGTGTGGCGACATCCAGTGTTGGGACCGGCGTCGGCGAGGGCAAGGGGGCGGCGGTCACAGAGGGCAGGGGCGCTTGAGGCAGTGTCGCGGGGCTATGACATCCTGCAAGCAGTACGGCCAGCAGTAGCAGGATCGGTCGTCGTCCTGCCGGACAGCGCACGGCCGGGCCATGCGCCAAAGAGGATGAGCGATGCCATCCCCACAGCTTACGGAGCCAGAATTCTAATCTTTTCATAACCTGACACCTGTATCCACTGCCGGACATGAATAATCAAAGTGCGCGCGACAAAGAGCGGGTATAGGAGCCGATGGGAAGAACCCCCAGGCTTCCAAGAGGGCGCTGACGGCGCACAGGGGTAGGCCAACGACATTCGCATAGCAGCGGTTGAGATGTGTGACCGGGTGGAAGTTGGAATTTTGAATCGCGTAGGCGCCGGCCTTGTCCAGGGGATCGTGGCTGGCAATGTACGCTTCAATTTCTGCATCGGTGTAGGCGCGCATCTCTACCCCGGTGGTGACGTAACGTGTGATATCCTGATGGGTGTGAGGGTCGTAAAGCGTCACCGTCGTATGGACGGCATGGGAACGTGCTCGCAGTCGTCGCAACATCGCGCGTGCTTCCGCCGGATCGCTGGGCTTTCCAAGTGGAACATTGCCCAGATCCACGACGGTGTCCGCTGCCAGGATCCAGGTATGCGCAGGCGCTGCGGTGACGTGGTGAGCTTTGAGGCGGGCCAGCCTCACGGTCATGTCCAGCGGGCTTTCGGCCTGGTGTGGACATTCGTTGATATCCGCGCTGAGACTGTTGACCGGCAGGTTGAGCCAGGTGATCATTTCCCGCCGTCGCGGTGACTGCGACACTAAAAGCAGTTGAACGGCCTTCATGGTGATCCTTTAAGCTGACAAAATAAGGGCCCTCTGGGATTTTGCTTTGTAGGGGGTGTGGAGGGCGGCTTCGCCGCCCTCCACACCCCCTCTTTTATGCTCCCTTCTTCCCCGCTGGCGGGGGAGAAGGGAGTTGGGGAATGAGAGGGGCAGGACCTATAGCCACAGGGTCAACCCATGATGCCCCATCCCCAAAGTCCCCTTCGCCATCTGGCAAGGGTAGCTGAATCGTGACCTTGATTATAGCCATTTTGACGCGGCGGCAAAGGAGGCGGGATAGAATATAGAGCCAATAATCGGGAAGCGCGCTGTGGCCGGTCTTCGACCGGGCATCGAAGAAGTTCAAAGTTGTTTTTTGGTATGACGGTACTAAATTCCTATTGCGTTCTCTGGAGAGATAGAGTAATATATAGTCAGGTTAAAAAAATCACAGTTTTTAAAACTTTAAAATCTAATAGGAGGTGTCGCAATGTTGTATTTACCACGTGAAGAAGGTCAGGGTCTGGTTGAGTACGCGCTGATTCTTGTGCTGATCGCTATTGTCGTGATCGTCGTTCTCAGTCTGCTGGGTACACAGATCTCCACTATCTTCAGCCAAATTACTTCTGGGCTTGGCGGCTAGCTAGTAGTGCCCGTTCATAACATAACAAAAAACCCCGCGTTGCACGCGGGGTTTTTTGTTTGAGTTGGCCGGTTTTATTTGTCGGGTATAATCAACGCCAACGATGTCAATTACAAAGAACGCCGCGCCCAATGCCTCTACATCGGTAGCGGCTACGCTGAGGAAGCTTGTGATCTCATGAGTCACCCGGCAGCAGAAACACAAAGAGATGTCCTGGAGCGAAACTACTGCCGACGGGTGAGCAGCTCTGAAGACTTAATGCCTAATAAAGCCTGGGGCCTGTATTGACAAGAGCGTAAGATGCTGCCCTGGCTGTCATAGCCTGGCTTAACCCTTAGGCGTGCTAATCAAAATACCGGTTGAGATATAAATTGTTGATAACCAAAAGTTGAAAACTGATAAACGGCAACTTGCTTTTTGGGGAATGATTCGATGACCCCTACCATTAGTATCATTATCCCCGTTTACAATGAAGCAGCGACCCTCGCGCAGGTCGTAGACCGCGTCTATGCAGTTGACCTCGGAGCGTTCGCCCGTGAGGTCATCCTTTGCAATGACGGTTCGTCGGATGCCACACCGCAAGTGATGGCTGAATTGCGAGAACGGTATCCAGCGCTCAGGACCTACACGTCGCCTATCAATTTGGGTAAAGGCGCCGCGGTACGGGTGGGAATCAGTATGGCAACAGGGGACTTTATTATCATGCAGGACGCCGACCTGGAGCTTGATCCGGCCGACATTGCCAAGGTCCTCGCGCCCTTTGCCGACCCGCGCGTGATGGTGGTGTACGGCTCACGCTTCCTGTACAAAACAGGCCACACGCCGCGTGGACACCGCTGGGCCAATCGTTTCTTGACGCTGCTCACCAATCTCTTGTACCATGGCAAACTGACCGACATGGAAACGGCTTACAAAGCTTTCCGCCGCGAGGTCATCAGATCTATCCATTTGCGCTGCGTGCGCTTTGATTTCGAACCTGAAGTCACAGGAAAATTGCTGCGCTCCGGATACCATATTGTCGAAGTGCCAGTGACCTATAAGCCGCGGACTGTGGGAGAAGGCAAGAAAATCGCCTGGGGCGATGGCCTGGATGCGATCTACACCCTCTTCCGCTGGCGTTTTTTTGATCGGTGAAAGAAAATGGTGCACTGGATTAACAAAACGCTTACCCCAAAGCGTATGGGCTACGCCGGGTTGACCGGAATCATTCTCTGGGCAGCATGGTTGGTCAGCATCTTTCTGGGCCCCGACCATCTCGACCTGGCAGGACAACCGGTCGGTGCAGATTATGTGCAATTCTACGCCGCCGGGCGCACACTCCTGCGCGGCGATGCAGCACGGCTTTACGATTTCAGCTATCAGGCTATGCTGGAACGCGAGATCATCGGCCCCGGCCTGACAAATTACTATGCCTTTATCACACCGCCATTTTTTGCCTGGGTCTTTGTCCCTTTGGCCCTGCTGCCCTACGACCTCAGCTTTGTAGTGTGGAGTCTGTTGGGATTGGGAGCTTTGGCCAGCAGTCTGGTGCTTCTGCATGGGAGTGATTTCGGCATGCACCGTTGGCTCAAGTGGGCGCTCACGTTCTTCCCGGTTTTTGCCACCATCAGCTTTGGACAAAACAGTCTTTTAAGCCTGTTCTTGCTCTGCGGAGTCTACGCGCTATGGCAGCGTGGAAGTGGCTTCCCAGCCGGGTTGTTGTTGAGTTTGATTCTTTACAAGCCGCAGTTAGCGTTGGGGATAGGAATTTTGTGGCTGCTGGACTGGCGGCGAGAAAAGGGGGCACTTTGGGGTCTGCTATCCGGCGGTGCTGCCCTTGCAGGATTGTCGTTCGCGCTGTTGCCCGATGCGTCCCGCGCGTACCTGGACTTTTCACGCAACGTGCTGCCGGGTTTGCCGGGCTGGCAGACCTTCCCGTTGTGGCATTTGCACACTGTACGTGGCTTCTGGCGTCTGCTTTTGCCGGGCGCGCCTCGCGTCGCAGATGGGCTTACCTTGCTGGTGAGCGTGGTCGGCGTAGCAGGATTCGCGGTGTTGTGGCGGCAGCGGCGTGCAGACCAGGATGTGCTGTTTGCGGCAGCAATCTGCCTGACGCTGTGGCTCACGCCCCACGCGATGGTGTACGACTGGGCTATTCTTTTAGTGCCCGCACTTTTGCTATGGCGAGCGCAGCCCGACATGCGAGGAAAATTGCGAGCCGTGTATGCGCTGCTGTGGATCGCTCTGTTGTTGAGCGGCCCATTGACGGTCATGCAACTCCGCGTGTGGCCCCTGGCAGTGCAAATCAGCATCCCGGTATGGGTATGGAGTTCTGGCTATCTTTGGCAAAGTTGCGTCGACCCGGCATAAATAATTTTCAGTTCCCAGGAGATCTACAATGCAACTTCGTCAAAGTTACTTCAAGGGGTGGCTACGTGCCATATTTGTGTTGAATGTCGCTCTGGCACTGTCTTCTTTCGGCCTTTGGGGGCTCGCCTTGCGTCAGGGATTGTACTGGCGGGCTGATTTCACCATGCTCTATACCGGCGGTATGCTGGTGCGAGAGGGGCACGGCACACAACTCTATGATTTGGAAGTACAGACGCAATACCAGCAACAGATTCTGTCCGGTAAAAGTTTTCGGGATGGTGTTTTGCCCTTTAATTACCCTCCCTATGTTGGCACTGTTGATGGTGCCGTTTACTTTGATGCCCCTCTCAGTGGCCTATGCTGTATGGACTGTGTTTCAAGGGGGACTGCTATTTTGGCTTATGCGTCGGTTGTGGCAACTCACTGTCGTGTGGGAATACCACGAACGATGGCTGTTTTTAGTCACTATCTTTGCTTTTACACCTCTGCTTTCCACTTTTCTGTTGGGCAGTTTCTCTTTACTTTTGTTGGTTTCCTGGATGGAATGTTATGTACATCTGAAGTCTAACCGGGAGGTGCAAGCTGGCCTGTGATTGACATTGGGTGCTCTCAAACCACAGAGCGTACTGGTACTGGGATTGGTTGTTTTAGCCGCGAGACGTTGGCGGGTTTTGATAGCGGTAGCCAGTATAGGGGTGGCGGTTTTTATAAGTACAACACTGATGTTGGGGGTTTCTACCTGGTCCGATTTTGCTGCTATCATTGCCACAGTAGGTCATCTCTACGACACGATGGGCATTGTCTTACGCGGTATGCACAACTTCAAGGCGGTGCTGGCAGGGTTGCTGGGACCTGAAAACATGTCGTTTATTAATGCTTTTAGCATTGCCGCGTTTATCGGGATGGGACTGTGGACATTGTGGACTTGGCGCGGCCCCTGGCAGCCAATAGCACCAACATTTGATTTGCGGTTGGCGGTAACTTGTGCTTTGGGGTTATTCTTTAGCCTTCATTTGTATCCCCAGGACAGCCTCTTGTGGATCTTCCCGGCGTTCTTGGGATATGTATACTTGCGTGAGCGTCAGTTGCCTCGGCGCGGGTATGCGTTGTTTTTACTAAACTGGCCCTGGGTCTTTTTGGGCGATCAAATTGTGTCTATACGGATCGGCGCAATCCGCCCTGCACTGTTTTTGCTTGCGGCTTTATTAGTTTGGCTCAGCGTATTATTGTGGCGGGATACTGATAGAACTATAGCGTAACGATAACTACACCAAATCATGAAAGGCAAGCCCATGAAACGTACTTTCCGTGAATCGCCGTTTTACAAAGCCGCATTGTGGCTGGTGCTGTGTGGTGGATTGCTGTTTCTGGTCCTGCAATCTGCCGATATTTTCATGTCACCGGCGTTCTTGCAAGCGGATGATTTTGTGCAATACTGGGCCGCCGGTCGCTTGAACCTGCTGGGCGGCAACCCTTACGACCCGGAGCAGTTGCTGCCGTTGCAGCGACAGGCCGGGCGCACGGACTATGTCTCCGGCGCGGCGACGATCGTGTGGAACCCACCGTGGGTTATGCCTCTGCTTATGCCCTTTGCCGCGTTGCGTTATCCGATCGGTCGAGTTCTATGGTTTCTGGCGAGCTTTGCCGCACTCGCTGCGTGTAGTCTCTGGACCTGGCGCCGGTATGGCGGGCCGGAACGTTCTCAGTGGGTCGCCTGGGCCGTGGCTTTTACTTTTATGCCCGCGCTGATTATGCTGCGGGTAGGACAGATCGGTGTGTTTCTCCTTGTCGGTGTGGCAGGAGTGCTTCATGCTGCAACACAACACCAGTGGGTACGTCTGGGGGCTTGGGTTATTGTACTTTCGATCAAACCGCAACTGGTCTATCTTTTGCTGGTGGTGCTCCTGCTGTGGCTTGTTGAACGCCGGCAGTTTGTTCCCGTATTGAGTGGCATGGGGGTTCTGGCCTTAGCCGGGGGCGTAACGTTGATTGTCAACCCCAGAATCATAGGGCAGTATCTCGAAGCTCTGACGGCATACCCGCCTGTGGCGTGGGCCACTCCCACGCTGGGCAGTGTGCTGCGCCTGCTCTTGGGATTGGATAAGTTTTGGCTGCCTTTGATTCCAACCCTGGGAGGACTTGTGTGGGCCGTCCTTTACTGGCGACGACGCCGGCATAGTTGGGATTGGGAAACAGAATTGCCCCTGTTGTTGTTTGTGTCGTTGTTGACCACGCTTTATACCTGGACGTATGACTTGGTGCTGTTAATTTTGCCTATTGTTGCACTGCTGGCGCGTTGGTTTCGTCAGAAGTCGGTCGGCAGGGCAAAACCGTTTTTACTTGTGTATATAGCGCTGTGTGTGGTGATGTTCATTGTGCAGCGTTGGGAATTGGATGATTTCTGGTTCGTGTGGGTATCACCGGTATTGTTGGCCTGGTATCTGTGGGCACGAACGTATGTAAAGCAGATGACCCTTCGCGCACCAGAATGACACTTGCCGCATCTTCGTAAACTACTCTCCACCGCCCGGACGCACGGGCCGCCGCGACCAACCCGGCCTGTGTCTGCGGGCTGAGCATCAGCGTGCGCACGCCATACAATTCGAGCCGTTCATCCCAACCCGGCGCGGCGGCAGAGATGCGGATGGAGTCTAGCCACAGATCCAGCAGATTGCCTGGTGGACACACCATTGTTCAATGACAATTAGAATTAGACATCGGCGACAATTAGAAATACCCACTCGAAGTTCGGGGCAGTCAGGGTAAACTAGGCCGCAGGAGGCCTAGAGATGACTGCAACCGATACCCAAGTGAGGAT
>Ga0208940_1001088_pt1 | contig 29868 bp, 19 predicted proteins | sample AD_JPNNA6_MetaG_FD_184445 | JGI IMG/M metagenome (GOLD analysis project Ga0208940, IMG submission 184445) | Active sludge microbial communities of municipal wastewater-treating anaerobic digesters from Japan - AD_JPNNA6_MetaG (SPAdes) (version 2) | ecosystem: Engineered > Bioreactor > Anaerobic... | reverse complement strand
TATAAGCATAAGAGAACGCCGAGAAAGAGCCGCCGATTCCGCTTCTGATATCGATCCATTCAACCGGCGAATAAAAAAAATCGAAAGTCCATCTAAATATATTTACCGCTCCAAAAAAATCCATATTGCCGTCATGTTGCCCCGTCGAAAAATAATTCTCAAACATAGATACGCCAAAAGTAAATTTGTCGTATTTTAGCCCCAACATAACTCTTCCGTTAAGCCCGTCGCTTGCGCTTGAATACGACGGCTCAAAAACAAACGGATAAGCCCAAAAATCTATGATTGAGAAAAAAGAGACGCTCTTTCCCTTGTTAATATTCGGACTTTTGTTATCGATCAAAACCTTATTTATGTTTGTATTTGTATTCTCTTCCGAAAAGAGAAAATTGTTAAAAATTATTATTAAAGAGAATAAAATGAAATATTTCCTCATTAATAACCTCCGTTTGTTATATAATTATTATAATATTTTAAAATATCTGTCAACATAAATCTTAAAATTTATTATAATTCGTAATTTTTTTAAATTTTTTGGAAAATCGACGCATATGTGTCAATTTATTTTTCCGCCCGGGAATGCGACGTCGAGGGCGCTATCGCAAAATTTTAACGCTTTTATTTATAAAATTCATAAAATTTGCTTGAATTTGTTTTTTGATTTCCGGTATTTCAAGATTTCTAATTTCGGCGACTCTATTCAGTATTATTTGCAAATTAGACGGCTCGTTCAGAAGGTTTTTATCGTAAATCCCATTAATAGTAGGCGGTATATCGGGCGAATCGGTTTCGATTAGAATTCGGTCTAACGGAGCGTATTTAACGGCTTCCAACGCCCTAAGGTTGTTTAGATTAGTAATAGAGCCGGAAAAGGAGTAATATACCCCGATATCGTTAAGTTGATTTATTACTTCGGGGCTTCCCGAAAAGGAGTGTATCAAAATATTAAATTCCGCCGTTTTATACCGTTTCAAAATCGGCGTTAGGATGTCCCAGCTCTTTCTGCAATGTATAGAGACGGCTCTCTTTTTATCGCGGGCAATCTGCAATTGTCTTTCAAATACGTCAATCTGCTTTTTAATATTGCCGTCGACCGTCCTATCCAGCCCTATTTCTCCGACGGTTGAAAACGATTTATCAAGATATTCGACTAACTTCCCCTCCCAATCTTCGCTTAAGTTGTCGATATACCACGGGTGCGCCCCGTAAGCCGGTATAATTTCTTCATATTTTTGAGAAAGGCGATATACTTTGTCCCAATCGTTAGTATCCGTTCCGTTACAGAGAAACTTTTTTACGCCGACGTTCTGCGCCCTATCGATAACGCCGTCGAGGTCTCCGTATCTTTCGTCTTGCAGGTGGCAATGCGAGTCTATTAAAAAAGTTTTGTCCATAAAAAGATTTCTACCCTCCGTAACTCATCGGTTTTTTGGAAAATCGACGCATATGGCGCATTTTTCATCGAGGCGCGGCGCGTTCCATATGTGTCAAAACGGCCGCATATACGTCGATTTTACTTTCCCGTCCCAAAAGAGCGACGGGGCGCGGACGAAGCCTCTTTTATAGTTTTGATTCTGGTCTTAAAATAGTTGGCTTCGGGATATAGGCCGGAATCGTTTCCCGAAAGCAGCCGATAGAAAGCGCAGTTGCCCCATTTCGCCGGCTTATCCTCAATAACGTCGGCTACGCCGAGATCGTTTTTGAGGAATGGCTCTATCATATCCTGCCATTTTTTTATACGCGCCGCGCTTTTGTCCGCGTCAAAATAGTCGTTTTCTTTTTTAATCAGCTTTTTCAAATAGAGGTTATATCTGTAGCGGTACTTTTCAATGGATAAGATTTTGTTAATTAATGGCGCTTTTTGACTCCCCCAATTAAAAGGATCTTGCAAACCGGAGTTTTTTACAACTAGCGAAGTTCCGAGAGTATTATCGTAATCGTACGGAATAAAATACCCTTTGCCTTTTTCGTCAAAATAGAGATAGTAGTTATTGCCGTTGTTCGCCCAGTAGTCGTCCCACATACCGACCGCGACGTTTACCGCTTGCGCTTTAAGAAACAGATCCACGTCGAAATTTTTCTCAATCCAGATCGCAAAATTCAGCCCTTTTAGTTTGTTGAGATTCCTAATAAATTCGACGAGAGCGCTTTTAGCGCGGTCAAATTCTTTTTTATTAGTTTTAAGGTCGTAATTAACCCGATGTTTTTTTCCGTCCGGGTCTTCTATTCCTATTCCAACCGGACTTCTCAGATTCGCGCCCCAGAGACACTTCCAAAGGTCGCCGTTATCGGAGTTCTTATTAGCGTTAAAACGCGTTTTAATAAATTGCTTATCGACCGGCTCTACCATTTCGTATAATCCGTAATATACCGGTTTTTCCTCTTCTACAAATTTCAGATAGAGACGGCAATAACTCGATCTCGGCGCGGTAAATACTCCAAACCTATGAAATAGATCGTAGCAATATATCTCTCTAACAAACGTCGAATCGTCTTTAAACCATTTGAGATTCAACGAAGTTAAGGTATGAAAATTAGCTTTACGATATTCGTTGAAATCGATCCGAAAATGAACATGCCTGTAATCCGGCTTATCGGGATTATGGAGCTCCCCTTTTTCCCCTTCCGGTCTTCTTCTGCTAAGATTGCCCCTTATTCTGAATCCCGCTTCGTTTATTGTTTCGATTACTCCGTTCTTTTCAAATATAAAATCGCAAGAGACCTCTTTCTCGTTTCTTGAATTTTCGTCAAAATTGAGGAGGATTTTATTCCAATTTTCCATCTTAATAACGACGGTAATTTTTGGAACCGCTCCGATATCAAAAACGTAAGAGGATCTATTCCATCTTTTTTTGGAAATAGAATATTTATCTGCGGAATAAAGCCAAGCGGTTTGAATTAATAGACAAAATATTAGCGATAACTTGAAAAATCTCCTTATCATGTAAATTCCTACACCGAACAGATCAATTCGGATTCAAACATTTTCACCCCTTCGTCCCGGAAAATAAGTTTAATTTCTGAAATACAGTTTTTTATAATATCAGCCTCTTTTTCGTCGCAATATACGATTATTAAAAAATTCTCCTCAGGCCAGGTATGATCCCCCATTCTCGGACCCGAACTCCCTACTCCGTGAACCGCAGGTATTTTTGTGTACATATTAACAACGTTATTCTTCTTAAACATATCGAACAGATCTTCTTCAATCGATCGGTTCCCAATTATTTCTAGTCTCTTCATAGTACCCCCTTGATATAATTTTTCTCATCCTGCGCCGGATTATATTTTAGCTTCGCTAAGTCGTTTTTTTCTGTAGAGCATTCTTTTTTCTTTCTTTAACGCTTTTTTGGCCTCTCTTTTGGCTCTCATATTGTAAAAAATCGAGAAAATCGAAGGTATTAGAAAAAGCGTCATTAACATACTGACCGTCAATCCTCCCAAAACCGTTAAGGCAAGAGGTTGGCTTAAGGCCGAACCTTCCCCTTTCACAAAAGCCATAGGTCCCAAACCAAGTATGGTAGTTAAAGTAGTCATAAGTATCGGTCTAAGTCTATTGCCGCCGGCTTCAACCATAGCGTCGATTATAGACATATTTCTCTCGATCAACATATTCGCGTAATCCACCAATATAATACCGTTATTTACGACGATACCGACTAACACGACAAGTCCAACGGCGGTAAATATGCTGAATTTCTGACCCGTAGCCAAATATATCAGAATAACGCCGATCAAACACAGCGGAATAGTGAAGAATATAATAAAAGGATCGAGGAAAGACTCAAACTGCGCCGCCATTATTCCGAATACCAAAGCGATCGAGATAATTAGTATAAAAAAGAATTTCTGAAAATATTTCATCATCTCTGCAAAATCGCCGGAAAACTCTATAACCGTTTCGTCGTCTTGAGGAATTTCTTGATTAATTAACTTTCGGACTCTTAACTCAACTTCGTTTAGTTTAACTCCAGGTTTGATACCGCCGGTAACGTGAACGACTCGCGTCTGATTTTCTCGCCTTATGCTAACGGGTCCTGTCGTTTTCACAAATTGAGCGAAGCTCGAAAACGGAATTCTTTTGCCCATACTGCTAACGACAAATATCTTCTCAAGATCCGGTAGAGCGTCTTTGTCTTCTTTTTCAAGAATTACCAAAATATCGTATTCAGACCCCCCCTCTCTGAAAGTCGAAGCCGTTACGCCGGCAATGTTAGCTCTCAGTTCTGTCCCTATCGAAGCCATATTTAACCCTAGGGAGTACGCTTTATCTCTATCTATAGATATCTCGATCTGAGGAAGTCCGTCTTTCATGTCTATTACCGGCTCGGTAACTTCGGGAACGTTATTTTTAAGAAGTTCTTTAATTTTTTCAGCTACATATCTCGCTTTATCCAAATCGTTGGTCTTCACTATAATATCTATCGGCGAATTGCGAAGCCCCATACCGGATCTGGAAAAAGTAAAAATTGCCGAAGGAAAATCGTTAAAATGTTTTCTTAATTTTTCTTTGATTGTAAAAGAATCTTCAACTCTCTCGGCGTACGGAGGTAAAGTAATCATAATTTTACCTTTATTTGACTGGGAAGCTCCCATAAATCCCATAAACCCCTTTTCGCCTGTTGAAGTTACTATTTTTTTGTAAGATTTAACTTCGCTTTTTACCGTCAGCTCAATTTGGTTCATAATATCCTTAGTCTCTTCAAGCGTTGTTCCGATAGGAAGTTCAACTTCGACCGAAACCGAATCCTCGACCAATTGAGGCATAAACTCAAAACCGGCTACAGGTATTAAAAACATTGCAGATATAAATATCGCAACCATTATAATAATAGTAACGGCTTTATGTTTCAACACAAATTTCAAAGCGTTTTTATAGCCGTTACTGAGACCCGTCCAAAATTTTTCAAGAAAATCGTCTAATATTTTGAGAATTCCGGTAAGGGGCTCCTCCATTCGGGAAGAAATCTGAAAATACTTGCTAGTCAATACCGGAACAAGAAATATCGCTACCAATAACGACGAGACAAGCGATATAACGACGGTAAAAGCCAGCCCAGAAAAAAGCTCCCCGATCATTCCCAATTGATCTTTAAACATAACAATCGGAGCGAATACGCAAATAGTAGTAAGCGTCGAAGCGGAAATAGCCGTCATCATCTCCTGACTACCTAATATAGCCGCAATCGACGCTTTTGCCCCTTTTTCCCTATACCGGTAAATGTTTTCGAGTATTACGATCGAATTATCGACTAACATTCCGACGCCTAGAGCAAGCCCCGTTAAGGTCATCAAATTCAAGGTAAGGTTAAAGAAATACATTAACATAAGAGTTATTACAACCGATAAAGGGATCGATATACCAATTATAAAAACGCTTTTTATGCTTCTCAAAAATAAAAACAGTATCAAAACGGCTAAGAGCGCGCCCGAAACGACTGAATTAACAACTGTATTAAGGGACGTTCGTATGATTTTAGTGGTATCGTTGACGACTTCGATTTTAATACCGTTAGGCAACTCTTTTTTTATTTTTTCCAGTCTCGCCAAAACGTTATCGGCGGTTTTTACAGAATTTGTTCCGCTCTGTTTCTGTATCGTTATATATACGCCGGGATTACCGTCGATAAGCACGGTATTCTCTTCGTCTTTAAGTCCGTCGTAAACGTCCGCTATATCGCGTAGTCTTATAGGAATAGTCGAATTCATATTAACCGCAGTCATCGGATTAACGCCGCTTAGACCTTTATATCCGACTACTGTGTTTTTTATCTGCTCTATATCGGTATATTCGCCGGCCGTCCTCACCAAATAATTCATATTACCTTCGGTTATACTGCCGGCGCTAATCTGAATATTCTGCCCTCTAAGCATATTTGATATTTGAGTCAAAGTGAGATTATACGCTTCGAGGCGGTTCTGCGAAATCTCGACTCGTATCATTCGCTCCCTTCCGCCGGAAACGCCCGCCATAGCGACCCCCTCGACTTGCTCCAGCCGGGGTTGAATAATATCTTCGGATATCTTCAATAACTCTTCCGGAGTCCTGACGCCGGTTACCGCTAAAAACAAAATCGGCATCATAGCCGGATCAAATTTGAATATCATCGGCGTTTCGGCGTCGTCCGGCAGATAATTGCGAACAAGCTCGAGTTTATCCCTGACGTCGTTCGCCGCTTCGGACATATCCGTCCCCCACGTAAACGATAAAATTATCTGACTATATCCTCTCGACGAAGTAGATCTTATTTCGTCGATATTCCCGACGTTGCTAAGAGCGCTTTCAAGAGGCCGCGTTATAAGTTTCTCAACCTCTTCAGGACCGGTCTCTCCGTAACTTGCCATTACCAAAAGGATCGGCGGGTTTATCTCGGGAAATAAATCAATTGAAAGATCTAAGGTCGCATATATTCCTAATGAAAACAGTAAGATAAATACGATTACTATGGCGACCGGATGTTTAACGGTAAATTTTGAAATCATTTATTTCTCCTAAATTAATCAATATTATCTATAATGGTTAAAGGATCGATAACTTCGATAATTTTTACTTTTGATTTATCTTCCAAAAGCGTTTGTCCTCTGACGACTACTTTTTCGCCAGGCGCAAGTCCTTCCGTAATTTCTACTTTATTATCTATTTGTATCCCTTGAACTACTTTTCTTTTTTCCACAGTATTATCTTCTTTAACTACAAAAACAAAGCTCTCCCCGTATCTCTTTACTACGCATTCCAAAGGAATTTTAACGATTTTGTCTTTGCTTTCCGTTATTATCTTTATCTTAGCAAACATACCCGGCTTTATTCTAGCGTCTTGGACAAACGATATTCTTACCTCCATCATACGAGTCTGAGGATCGACGACCGGAGAAAGTTCCTGAATCTTTCCTTTAAAAATAACTCCAGGATACGCTTCGAAAGTTATATGCGATAGAAGTCCAAGTTTTATCTTAGAGATATATTTTTCAGACACATATGCGACTATATTTATATCGGTTAAGACTCCGACTTTAGCTACCGACAACTGCGGCGATACGGTCGCTCCCAACTGACCGGTTATCGACGTAACCGTGCCGGATATCGTCGACTTTATCGGGCTAAGCGAATAAGTCATACCGGGCTTGGAAGGATCGACATAGCCGATTTCCTGATTTTTAGACACATATGTTCCTATCGAAATATTGAGACCGACAAGTTTACCCATAACGTCCGGATAAACGTCTACCTCGGTCTTTGCTTTGACGTCGCCGTTTAGATCAAAATAGTTTTTTATCTCCCCTTTTACGGAGTTCGTAACGTTTACGGCAAAGATAATTTCTGCGTCCGCCGTCGCGTCTCCATTTTTCTGAGACTTTGTAACGGGTTTCTTACATCCCTGAAAATTCAATATTGCGATCAAAATCGTCGTTAATAATAAAAACAGCTTGATTTTCATAGTTTATTCCTTATTTTATTAAATATATAAATTTTAATTCGTTAATCAACAAATTAAAAATATTTACCAATTTAAATCTACCTCAATTTTGTATTGAGAGCGTACTCCAAATCAAGAAGAGCGGTCGTATAGTTATACTCTTCCTGAAGTATATTATTCTTGGCTTTCTTGTATTCAAGTTCCGAATTTTGAACTTCCAATAGCTCTTTGCTACCGGCTTTATAAGCTATTTCAGCGAGATTATACGCTTTTTCGGCAAGATCGTAAGTCATTCTCAAAGTATTAAGAGAATTTATCGACTTTTGTAGCTTTAAAACAAGCGATTTGATCTCCAGCTCCGCTCCGTTTTTCAATTGCCTCATAGCTATCTCAGTCTGTTTTAGCTGATAATTATTATTTACAAGATCCATCTGCTTAGACGAAAACGGAAAGTAATAATCGAGCGGAAGACTGAAAGAAAACATTAACATGCCGCTATTCTGTTTCCAATTATCGCTCATATAAGTCGAGTCCCCAAACCATGCGTCCTTACCGGCGTCCTTCTGAAAAGTCGGATCGACCGAAGCTCGAAATATAAAAGTAGGGGTCATCGACGCTATCGTAATATTTCTAACGTTTTTTAGAATATTCATGGAGCGATACAGAGACTGAACGTCGAGGCGGTTGTCGATATATTTCGTTATAAGCTCGTCGCAGTTAAACTCCCTAACGACCGGCGTATCCATCCCGTTTACGAAATCCAGTTCTACGTCGCTGTTTAAACCGAGAGTCTGTTTGAACGACAACGCCGCCAGAAAATAGCCGTTTTCGATCTCCAATACGGCGGGCTTCATATTTTCATAAGCGACCTGCGCGGCTAGCATAGTATATTCCGGAACCAAACCGTTCTTGTAGTTTGCTACCGCCTGATTATACCTGTTTTCGGCGGCTTTGACGCTCTCTTTCAATAGTTCTGTATTTTGACGAATTAATAGCAGATTGTAATAATTCTTTCTTACGTCCCGCTCGATCTTCTTCTCCGCTATTTCTATATTGAGCTTGCCGGAGTTATAATCCAAAACCGAATTGTATATAGAAAAAACTATATAAGCGTTGAGAACGAAGGTTGTATCGAAAGATAAACTCGCGCCCCACTCCGGCATATCTATCGCATCAGTCTTTAGGACGCTGTCGTAAACCGTCCCGACATCTGGAATTGTCAAAGAAGGATTGCCGAACGGAACCGTCGCAGAAATAGATTTCCTTTCATTCAACCTCGCCAGCGAAAAAGAGAGTTTAGTCGAGGGAATAAGCGGATTCCAACTCGTATACATCGCCCATTTCTTCTGCTCGAGTTTCAAGCGCTCGCTCTCAAGCCCGAGGTTATTCTTCAAAGCGAGATCGACCGCTTCGTCGACCGTTAATTTTAGCGCTTTATCGCCGGACAAATCGCTCGTTTCAAGAGCGCCTGCGTTTGTCGTAAAAAGAAATATCGAAAACAAAAATCCAATAGTTAAAATAAATTTATTCATAACGATCCCCTTTGTAATATCCGTTTAAAAATAATCTATATATTAATCTCATATCTTTTTTTTTTTATCAGGCCGAATAATCCCGTTTAGCGCTAATTTCATAACAATATCCCTAATTATTTGGATATTTATTAACGAAGCTATATCTTTTCCTTCAAGATCGTACGTTTTTATAGTATTATCATTAATTGCCTTGATAAGAAAGTTATTTATATTATTAATTATATCTTCAATTTTTTTGTACGATTTTTTGATAATTTTATATTTCAACCTCTGAAACTGTATCCAATTGAAATAACGCAGTATTCTTAAATCCATGGTTAGATAAGAATGAAACGTCGCCATAAATGAATACAATTTTTCCTCAAAAGAGTCGTATTTATTCATCCGATTAATCAAAATATTTTGCATTATGCCAAGTTCGTTTTCAAGAAGATTTTCAAACATATCCTCGCGGTTTTTGAAATGAAAATAGAGACTGCTCTTCGTCATGCCGGCGCGATTAGCGATCTTATCCATTGACGCGTCGAGTAATCCTACTTTGGCGACGACGTCCGTTATTGCGGTAAATATTTTATCCCTCTGTGGGATCTCATTTTCAGATATAATAGCGCCTCTCTCTATATTCTCAAAATTTAGCCGCGCCTCTTGCCGATCGTTGTAAAATCCGTATAATAATATCTCGTTAATTTTTGATATAGTTTTCTCAACATCCAAATTTTGTCGCGTTTTTGAATTGCCGGATAGAGAGCAATGATATTGCGAAAAAATAATATAAAGACCCGTAGAAAAAACGTATCCCAAAAACATTTTCATATCGTCTCGATCCATATTGGTAGAACCGTCGAGCTTATTTATCATCGCGTCTGTAAATCGTTTCTGATAACCGAGAATTTTCTCGTCTGAGGCAAACGACGAACTTGTAACGGGGCTGGAAAAATATTTGAAATAACTTAAATTATTCATAAAAAATGTAAATATCTTATCTGAATAATACTCGACTGATTCTTTAAAACTTAATTTCGCGATATTTTCCGTTATATCGTCCAAAACCGGATAAAACTCTTCAAGAAAATAGCTTCTCATATTAGCAAGCAAGTCCTCTTTGGACTTGAAATACCTGAAAAGAGCCGGTTTTGAGATTTTCAACTTTTGCGCGATCGCCGTCAGACTGGTGTTTACAAAATGATTCTCGCCCCACTCCTTAAAAGCGGTAACGATTATCTCATTTTTTCTGTTTTCGCGTTTATCCATAACCAACCCTTGTCGACTCAAAAATAAAATTAACGACCATTCATTAACATTTACCGAACGGTCGTTAACTATAACAAATATAATACAAATATTTTTAAATTTAAAATTCTTTTTTGAATTTTTACATATTATTTAAGATACGGATGCCTAAGCGGCTTTTTATGATTAGATTGAAATACGGCGCGAAGTATTAACGTTTGATTTTTGCATTTGCCTCGCTTCGACGATTATAACGCCGCCTGATTTTATATACATTTTCTACTGGATTATCTCAGGTTTTAAATCAGGCGATCGTCGGTCCGATTATGCGCATCTTTTTTGAATTCGGAAACTCAAAAATTATTGAGCGCCCTTGCTGTTTTTCTTTTCCTGTTTTTCTTTTCTTTTTTCTTTTTGAGTTTTGAGCGGTTTCTTTTTTTCTTCTTTTTTAATGTCTTTCTCTTTTCCCATACCATATCTCCTTCAATAATTATTTTCGTCCGGCGTATTGCAAGATACGACCGTCCGAATAAATTTTACGGATTGTAAAAATATCGCTACTTAAAGGATACCAAAATTAACCCGACTAAGCAACTATATTTTTAAAACTTTTACAAAAGCGCAATTTTTTAGATATTGACCCTTTGGCCGTATTTTTATCAACATACTAAGCGCTGAATAGAATCTAATTCTATTTGAATCAATCTCTTATTCTCCTCTAAATCATAATCATCCTGTAAACCTAACCAAAATTTAGCGGTATTCCCAAAAAATTTACTAAATCTCAGCGCCGTATCCGCGGTAATTCTTCTTTTACATTTAATTATTTGAGAAATTCTAGTTTGAGGTATTTTTGTTTCCTTTGCTAACTTATAAGCAGAAATACTCATAGGAATTAAAAATTCTTCATATAAGATTTCCCCGGGATGAATATTTGGCAACATATCCATGAATAATTCCTCCTTATATCTTATTAGTGATAATCTATAATTTCAACATTATAACAATTAATTACGTTAGTAACGTCAAGAGTATTTAAAATATTTTTTAAATACTCTTTATTCTTTCAATTTATCTATCATAATTTCATTTACCAGAGCCGGATTTGCTTTTCCTTTAGTTTCTTTCATAACTTTACCGACAAAAAACGCCAAAAGATTTGATTTTCCGCTTTTATATTGAACTACTTCTTCGGCAAGCTCCTTTAAAATTTCGTCGATTATCTTCGATAAGAGGGCTTTGTCGGTTATTTGCTTATAACCGGAGTTTTCAAGGACTTCCAGCGGATTCATTTTAGATTCGAACGATTTTTTAATAATCTCTTTTCCGATCTTTCCGTTAATTTCTCCGGAATCAATTTTTCTTAAAAATCCGGCAAATTGAGACGAATCAAAATGAATGGCGTCGTTATTCCCGTTTAGATAAAACAAAACTTCGTTAAAAAACCAATTTGCCGCGTTTCTCGTATTATCGTAACATTTGACTGTATTCTCAAAATATTCCATATAATAAGGATTTGTTATTAATAAACGGCTTTCGTCGTAATTCAATCCGTAATTTTCCATATAGCTTTTTTTCTTAACAAGAGGCAAGTCGGGAATATTTTTCTTTAATTCGGTTATTAGTTCTTCATCGAGCGTAAGAGGCAACAGGTCGGGGTCAGGGAAATACCTGTAATCGTCCGACTCCCCTTTCGTTCTCATAAGAATAGTTTTTTGCGAACTCTCATTCCACAACCTCGTCTCCTGCCCGATCGAGCCGCCGCGCTTTTTGATCTGCTTCTGCCTGTTTATCTCATAAATCAAAGACCTCTCTATCGCCTTAAAAGAGTTGACGTTTTTGATTTCAGTTTTTACGCCAAGTTTAACTTCCCCTTTTTTCCGGATCGAGACGTTGGCGTCGCATCTGAGATTGCCCTCTTCCATATTGCCGTCGCAAATACCCAAGCTCATCAATATCGCCCGCAACATAACGACGTATTCTTTGGCTTCCTGCGGCGAAGATATATCGGGCTCGGTAACTATCTCTATCAACGGGCAACTCGCTCTGTTGAAATCTACGGCGCTCGCTTTAGCCCCCCATATACCCGGCGAACCTACGTGAATCATTTTGCCCGCGTCCTCTTCGATATGAACGCGGTTGATTCGAATTTTTGTAACGACGTTATCAACCTCTACTTCAAGATAACCGTTTGAACAGATCGGTTCTTCAAATTGGGATATCTGGTAACTTTTTGGAAGGTCGGGATAAAAGTAATTTTTTCTTGCGAATACCGACTTTTTATTTATAGCGCAATTCAACGATAAACCGGCTTTTATAGCCATTTTTACCGCCTCGGCGTTAAGTACGGGCAAAACTCCCGGCTGACCCGAGCATACGGGGCAGGTATTTTTATTGGGAGTTTTGCCGAATTCCGTCGAACATGAACAAAATAGTTTTGAATTGGTTTTTAGTTGAGCGTGAACTTCCAGACCGATTACCGCTTCGTACTCTTCATTATCGACGGCTTTATTTTCGCCGTCTGTTATCTCTTTTTCTTCGCCGCTTTTCCCCTTATGCGGAGGAACAAGATAGCTCGTTTTATCGATTAACGGAGCGTTTTTTAGTAACATTTCCGTTAGACCGCTATCAAAAGCTAAGTCTTCGCGAAGGGTCTTTTCAGGAAGAATATCAAAGCAATACTCGCCGTTATCCTCAAAATTGTTAATAATTTCGGCATACTCAAGAAAATCGCCGATTTCTTTAGCAAACTGCGTCTCTTCTTCAGGGGTTATATCAAGCCCAGATAATTCTATAAGATTTTTTAAATTAATTTGTTTTTTTTCTTCCATTTTTTCTTCCTTTACAAACGGTCTAATTATGGGGTCAACCTGTTTCTGTCTCGAGGGAATAGGGACGCTTCGCGGACGTTGTCCAATCCTAGAAATTTCATAGTTAAACGTTCCAGCCCCATCCCAAGTCCTCCGTGCGGCGGCATACCGTGTTTAAAAGTCTCGAGATAATCGCTAAAATCGTTTGGATTTGAACCGAAATTCATAATATTTTTCTTTAGAGCTTCGTATTCATTAATTCTCTGGCCGCCGGTGGTTATTTCCAGCCCTTTAAAGAGCAAATCAAACGATCTTGTGTAGCCGGGTAAGCGTTCGTCGGGCATAGCGTACATCGGGCGCTTCTTAACGGGATATCCGAGGATATATACGAACGAAGAGCCTTTTTCTTTCTCAAAATAGTCGCATATTACTCTTTCTGCTTCGGGAGAAATATCCCCGTCCGTATCCCGAACGCCGTATCTCGCCGAGATTTCAAGCGCTTCTAAAAAATGTATACGCGGAAATGAGTCTGGAATTTTAACGTTTACTTTGAAATCTTTAACTATTCTATTATGTTTCGACATTAGTTCGTCCATCATGTTCTGCAATAACGCTTCCTGAACGTCTATGATATCCTGCTCGTCCTTGATAAATCCTATTTCAAAATCCATACTGGTATATTCATTCAAGTGCCTAACAGTGTTATGCAATTCGGCCCGAAAAACCGGCCCAACCTCAAATACGCGCTCGTAACCGCTTCCAACCATAATTTGCTTATAAAATTGAGGAGATTGAGCCAAGAACGCCTGTTTTTCGAAATATTTTACCTCAAAAATGTTCGATCCGCCTTCTGTGCCGCTGGAAATCAATTTCGGCGTTTTTATTTCAGTAAAATTCCTTTTTCTCAAGAAATCCCCGAAAAGTCGGATCATTTCCGATTGAATTGTAAATATTCCCTGAATTTTGGTATTTCTTATCGAAATAGTCCTGTTATCGAGAATTACCGGCAGAGATATATTCTCGTAATCGTCGTATATATTTAACGGCGTCTTACCGTGAGAATGTCCTATTATTTTAAAATCTTCGACTTGAATTTCTAAACCGTTGTAAACGCTTCTTTTCTCTTCCGTAACGGTCCCAGTTATTTCGACGACGGTTTCTAGATGAATCTTTCTTTTTTCCGTCTGCTCGATGACAAGTTGAGTAAATCCCGATCTGTCTCTAAGAATGAAGAATTCAAGCCCGCCGAGCGATATGATTTTATGTATCCAGCCCGAAACCGTTACTTTCTTGCCTATATAGTTTTTAAGTTCGCCGCATAAAGCTCTATTTGAGATATTTTTCTCTCTATTCATATACGTCGACGATATTTCGGCGATTTTTTCATTCGAATACGACGTTATAACCTCGTCGGTAAATTCGTTCTTAACGCTCGGCGTATAATTCGACGTTTTATTTAATACCGGTATAAGTTCCAAACCGGCAGATTTTTCAAAATTTGATCCAATTCGTAGTATCAGGTCCTCCGACATCGCTTTTCCCATAATCTGAAGACCGACGGGCATTCCGTCCGCTAATCCGCATGGAACGGACATTGCGGGAATCCCCGCGAGATTCGCAATAACGGTCGTAACGTCCCATAAATACAGTTTTAACGGATCGGTCGTTCCTTCGTTAAAATTAAACGGAAGTTCCGGAGTCGTCGGCGTTATAACGGCGTCGTATTTTGAGAATATCCCGTTCATTTCGCTTTGTATATACCTTCTCAATCTTACCGCTTTATTATAATACTGATCGTAATACCCCGAAGACAGAACAAAGTTCCCCAGTAATATTCGTTTTTTTACCTCTTTTCCGAACCCCTTAGATCGCGTCGAAAATAACGCCTCTTCGTACGACGCCTGTTTCGAACTTCTGTATCCGTACTTTACGCCGTCGTATCTCGCTAAATTTGACGACGCTTCCGCAGTCGCTATAAAGTAATAAGCCGGAATGATATATTTTATTGCCGGAAAACTAATCTCTTCGACTATCGCTCCCAGTTCTTTCAATATTCTAACAGATTCGTCAAATTTCTTCCTTATGTTATCCGCAACCCCTTCGGAATATAATTCGGTAAATACCGCTATTTTCAGACCTTTTATATCTTTATCAATATGTTCGAGATAGTTTTTCGCGGGAGAGTTTATCGAAGTCGAATCTTTACTATCATGACCGCTTATAATATTTAACATAGCCCCGAGCCCGTAAACGTCGCGGGACATAGGACCGATCTGATCGAGCGACGACGCGTATGCGACAAGCCCGAATCTCGACGTAAGCCCGTATGTCGGTTTGAGTCCCGCTATACCGCAAAACGCGGAGGGCTGTCTTATAGAACCGCCTGTGTCGCTACCGAGGGACAATTGGCACATCCCCGCCGCGACGCTAGCCGCAGAACCGCCGGACGATCCGCCGGGGATTTTATTGAGATCCCAAGGATTTTTAGCGTTTTTAAAAACGGAGGTCTCGGTAGTCGATCCCATAGCGAATTCGTCGCAGTTAGTTTTACCGACAATTATCCCTCCGCTTTTTAATATTTTTTCCGTAACCGTCGCGTTAAAACACGGGGAATAATTTCTGAGCATATTCGATCCGCAGGTTGTATTTAAACCTAAAACATGCATATTATCCTTTAAGCTTATCGGTATACCGTCGATTTCGCTTAAAATAACGCCGCTTTTATATCTTTTGTCGCTTTCGTCGGCTTTTTTCATCAGATAGTCTCTGTCAAAAATAGAAATATAACTTCCCAATTCTCCGTCGTACTCTTCAATTCTATCTAAAGTAGACCTCATTACTTCCGAGCATGAAATTTCCCCTTTTTTGATCAATTCGACGGTCTCTTTAAATTTTAATTCGCTAATCTTTTTCATAAATTCCCCGTAAGAAATACTAATTCATCTATCTCCTCCCCGCCTTACGTCAAGGCGGGGAGGAGATTATCGCTCTATAACTTTGTGATAAGCTTTTGATATTTAGCCATCGGCCAAAGATCGTCCGCTACAAACTCTTCGGCTTTATCAACCGAAACTCTAAGATTATGCATACTCGTCGCCCCTTTACCGGCAAAAGCGATAGCTTTCTTATGCAAGTCTTCGATACTCTCTAATTCTAAAAGATCTTTCTTTAAAGTCTCAATGGCGCTCTTTACGTCGCTATATAACGACTCGATATTCTTCGCCTCTTCAAACAACGCGCGGCTTTCGATACCGGATTCTTTTAAAGAAGAGTAAGTTTTGGCCGTATTTGCCAGATGCTTTGCAATCGCGGGCGTTATTTGGGTATAAGCGATATTAATAGACTCTTTGATCTCAATTTCCATTATCTTGACGTATGTTTCAAGTTTTATATCTGTTTTTGATAACAATTCTCTTTTGGATAGAATCTTATATTTCTCAAACAGTTTGATCGTATCGTCTTTTAAATACTCGGCCAACGCTTCGGGAGTGTTTTTATTGTTCGGCAAACCTCTTTTCTCCGCTTCGTCTTGCCACTCTTTGGAATAGTTGTTTCCCTCAAATCTTATCCTTTTAGTATCTTTTAATATCTCTTTCACAACATTGAGCGCGTTAGCTCTAACGTCCCCTTTCATTTTGACGAGTTTATCGTAAATAAGGTCGTATCCGTAAGCTGTAACCAAATTCAATATGGTTGCCGGTTCCGATACGTTTTGGCTTGAACCGCAAGCCCTGAATTCAAATTTATTCCCGGTAAAAGCCACAGGAGAGGTTCTGTTTCTATCGGATGTGTCTTTAACGACTTTTGGAAGATTCTGCAAACCTACGCTTATATGGGCTATTTTATTTTCGGTAAAAGCGCCCGTCCCCTCTATCTCGTCGAGAATTTTTGTCAAATATTCTCCCAAATAAACGGACATTATAGCCGGAGGAGCTTCGTTCGCCCCCAATCTGTGATCGTTGCCCGCATCGGCGACCGACGCTCTTAACAAACCGCCGAACTTATCCACTCCGGCAAGAAAAGCGGCGAGCGTTATCAAAAAATTGATATTTTTTAGCGGAGATTTGGACGGTTCCAGATAATTGGCTCCCGTATTATCGCCTATAGACCAGTTTACGTGCTTTCCGGAGCCGTTTACTCCTGAGAACGGCTTTTCTTGCAGTAATACAACTAAATCGTTATTGTCCGCAACCTGCCTGATAATATCCATCAATTGCAAGTTATGATCGATAGATAGGTTGGCCTCTTCATAAAGCGGCGCGACCTCAAACTGGTTTGGCGCGACTTCGTTATGCCTCGTCTTAGACGGAATACCTCGTTTATATAATTCGGAGTCAAGCTCTTCCATAAAATGCAACGCCTTGCTTTTTATAGCTCCAAAATAGTGATCCTCCATCTGTTGCCCTTTTGCCGGAGTAGCGCCGAATAAAGTCCTTCCGCAAATCTGAAGATCCGCTCTGGTTTCGAACAGCTTTTTGGATATCAAAAAGTATTCCTGTTCCGGCCCGACGTACACCTTGATCCTTTTAGCCATTCTATTGCCGAGAAGTTTCTGAATCTTCATCGCGCTCTCTTTTATCGCCTTTTGCGACCTGAGATACGGCGTTTTTAAATCCAAGACCTCGCCGGTCCACGACATAAAAATCGACGGAATTACCAGAGTAGTCGTGTCCTTGGCTTTTATTAAAAACGCCGGCGAAGTAGGATCCCACGCGGTATATCCTCTCGCCTCGAAAGTCGATCTGATACCCCCAGACGGGAAAGACGACGCGTCGGGTTCGGATTGAATTAATTGTTTAGATGAAAATTTCTCAATAATCTTACCGTCGTCGTCGTAACTAATGAACGCGTCGTGCTTCTCGGCCGTCCCACCTCTCTGCGGTTGAAACCAGTGCGTAAAGTGCGTCGCTCCGTTATCGATCGCCCACTCTTTCATAGCAAAAGCTATATCTTCGGCGATGGAGCTATCCAACGGCTCGTCGTTTTCTATCGTCGCCATTAATTTATTGTAAACCCCTTTATTTAACTTTTCGGACATCCTCTTTTTATCGAAAGTCAATTCTCCAAATATCTCGCTTGATTTTGGCATATAAAACTCCTTTTTTAAAAAATCCATCCGAATTATATTTTTATATAAACTGTTTGTCAACAGAATTATTACCTTTTTTACTGTTTTAAACGACTTTTATCTATACATTTGCTCATTTTTAAGCATTCCGTACGTCATATTTTTGTCAATTTCGCGCATTTTAGCATTTTTTACATTACAATAGTTTTTTTTTGGGGAATAAAAAATTATTTTTACGTAGAGCAGACGTATTTGGGGTAATTTTCGATTACGAGCGAGTATAACAGCCGTTTTCGAGCGGCGATATTTAACAGTTGTGTCATTTTATCCAAAAAGTCGTTTTTCAATTTATCGACCTTCAATTTCTTGCCAACAATCTCAAGGAATCCTTCCAATCCGTATTTCATAACGCCGTTATAGAAGAACAGTATAATATCTCGAACCGTCGAAGCCATACCGAATTCGTTATACAAATAATGCCATCTTTTTATTTGAAGATAGTCCGCTTCGCTAATCCTGAGGTATTTATCCACTCTTTTATCGTCGGTATTATCTACAACGGCGTATTCGGAACGGCAATTTCCGATTATTCTCTTCATTTTTGGGATTTTTTTATTAACGAGGCAAAACATAGTTTCAAACAGTTTGCTAAACGTATTAATTTTAAATTCTTTCAGTAAAAAATCTATGACATTGCTATTCATAGATTCTGATACTATAAAGTGAAATAGATGTTTTTTGTTTTTCATAAAGTTTTCTCCTTTTTCCTTTGTATATATAACAACTAAAAGTAGAAAACGTTATACAAAAATTTGCATAAATTTTTAGAAAATGACAAATATTTTGCTAATTAAAAAAATTGTTCCATATGTGTCAAATTTTCATCAAGGAGCGCTACGTAGCATATGCGTCCAATTTATAGGGGCAGTCCCAATCCGACACATATGTGTCAATTTCCCACCCAAGAAACCAACGGGACGCATATATTTTATTATTCTCTTTACAATTAGTTATTTTTTTGATAATATCTCTTATTCCTTCAGGGACGGGGCAACCCTACCGGCGGTAAAGTCCGCGAGCCGTAAGGCGCGAATCGGCGAAATTCCGATACCGACAGTCGAGTCTGGATGAGAGAAGGGCAAGAAATATTTCTTATATCGGTGAATCAATTTTCATCGGGCTTCCCTTCCGCCCCCTGAATGAATGGGGATTTATGCAACGGAAAGATGAATTTTATATGTCTATCGCTTTAGCCGAGGCGCGCAAAGGGCTTGGATTTACCTCCCCCAACCCAATGGTAGGCGCGGTAATTGTAAAGAATGGCAAAATAATCTCTACCGGTTATCACAAGCGCGTCGGTCTATCTCACGCTGAAATCGACGCCATTAACAACGCTCCGGATAAAACCGCTCTTTACGGTTCGACAATGTATGTGAATCTCGAACCCTGTTGCCATCATGGCAGAACGCCCCCTTGCGTCGAGGCTATTATCGATAACAAGATAAAATCTGTCGTTATCGGAAATTTGGATATTGATAAAAGAGTCGCCGGAAAAGGTATAGCGGTTTTAAATAATGCCGGAATTCGCGCCAAGGTAGGGGTTTTAGCCGAAAAGGATAACGAATTAAATTCTATTTATTATTTTTATAAAAAAAACAACCGCCCTTACGTCGTTTTAAAGGCGGCGCTGACGCTCGACGGAAAAATAGCGACCGTTGAAGGCGATTCGAAGTGGATATCAAACGACAATTGTCGCGCCATTGTAGCGGCGCTTCGAGGTCGACTTAAAGCCGTCGCTATCGGAAAAAACACAATTTTAAAAGATAATCCGCGTTTAAATTGTCGAGTTGATAGATTAGAACAAAAACCGGTTGATAAACTAATTTTTTCTAATAAGTCCGATGAAAAAATATTTTCAGGATTTGCGCCTAACGACGGCAGAAATTTTATAATTGACAAGAATATTTCAAAAAACGGGAATTCTCTTTTTGAATTCTGTCAAACCAAAGAAATTGACTCCATTCTCGTAGAAGGAGGCTCCAAAGTTTACAGTTGGTTTCTAAAAAATGAGATAGTCGACAGAGTAATACTTTTCTACAAGCCCTCTTTTCTCGGAAACGACGGCTTGAGCGTAGTCGGCGACAACAACGTTAAAACGATCGATCAATTAAAAGAGTTCAACGTCGTTTCTGCGAAAATCGTCGACAACAATTTTATGATAGATATGTCTAAAGGAGAACCTCTATGTTTACAGGTATAATTGAGGAGATCGGCGCGCTTCATAGTTTTAGCAACGATGGAAAGTTAAAAATAGTTTGTAATAAAATTTTGGACGATATAAAAATAGGCGATTCGGTCGCCGTTAACGGAGTATGTCTTACGGTCGTTTCCATTAATAATAATATACTTACATTTCACGTATCTAAGACGACCTCCGACATTTCAAATTTCAAAATCGGAAGAATTTCAAATAACGCGAAGTTAAACCTTGAGAGAGCGCTCAGACTCGATAGCAGATTAGGCGGTCATATTGTTCAAGGGCACATAGACGGTATAGCGAAAATAATTAGAATTGATAAAAGAGCCGAAGATCATTTTTTTGAATTTTTTATAACCGAAGATTTACGGAAATTTATTATTCCAAAAGGGTCGGTAGCTATCGACGGCATCTCTTTAACAATAAGCGCCGTTTTGTCGGCAAGTTTTGAGGTAACCGTTATACCTCAGACTCTCAAAGAGACAAATCTTAAAGAGAGAAGAATTGGGGACTACGTCCATATTGAAACCGATTTTTTTGTTAAATATGTAAGCCATGTAATATCGAATGGAGGATATTATGACAAAAATAAAGAAGTTATTAGAAGCTTTTTCTAAAGGGGAGATAACCGTTGTTTTTGACGACGAAGATAGGGAAAACGAAGCCGATCTGATTGTAGCAATAGATAAGTTGACGCCCGAAAAGGTAAACTTTTTGGCTACTTACGGCAAGGGGCTCGTCTGCGCCGCCGTATCCGGCGATATTGCTCGAAATAAAGGTTTCCCTTTGATGCCGACTTTAAAAAACGACCTTCATCAAACGGCGTTTACCATATCGGTCGACAGCGTCGACGTTAAAACCGGCATCTCCCCTTACGAACGATATATAACCGCCAAAAATCTGATCGATCCGTCTAAAACTTTAAAAGACTTCGTCACTCCGGGGCATCTTTTCCCTCTGGCGGCGAAGCGCGGAGGCTTATTAGAAAGAAGAGGGCACACCGAAGCTGCCGCCTCTCTTTGTAAATGGGCCGGTTTAAACGAAGGCGCGCTTATATGCGAAATGGTAAAGGACGACGGAAATATGTTATCTATCGAAGAGTCAAAAAAATTCGCAGAAGAGTTTAATCTCCCGTTTTGTACGGTCGAGGAATTGGTAGAATATCAAAAAACGACGTACTCTAATGTTGAAAAAGTTTCGTCGGCAAAACTAACTTCCGAATACGGAATTTTTGATATTACGATTTATAAAGAATTATATACCGATAAAGAACACGTTTTCTTATCTATGGGAGATTATAAAAACGGATTTACCCGCATTCATTCGGAATGTCTAACCGGCGACGTTTTTTTCTCAAAATCATGCGATTGCAACAACCAGTTGCGCTACTCTTTAAGAAAAATAGCCGAAGAGGGTAAAGGCGCGATAATATATTTGAGACAGGAAGGTCGCGGGATAGGACTTGGGCAAAAAATAAAAGCCTACGCTCTTCAGCAAAACGACGGAATGGATACCGTTGAAGCCAATATTTGTTTGGGGTATAAGGACGACGAAAGAGATTTTCATCAAGCGGCGTGGATACTTAAAGATCAGGGTTATACTTCGGTAAAGATATTCACAAATAATCCTAAAAAAATAAGCTACCTTAAAAAACATGATTTCAAAATAGAGATTCTGAAAGGGGACGTATGCGTATTTTCCGAAAATTATAAATATCTCTATACCAAAAAAACAAAAATGGGACACGATATTGATATGGACTCTATAAATAGACGTAAAAATTCTGAAACCTCTAGCTGTTTTGAAAGTCAGAAATAAAATATTCTTTTACCGTTGAAGACGGAAGAGTAGGTTTTAATATTGAAAACCGAAGATATTTTTTCATCCGTCATAAATTCCTCTTTATCCGATTGATAAATTGTTTTATCGCTCGCATATATGATCGAAGACGCGTATTTTGAGACCAAATTTATATCGTGGGATACGATAACTACCAACACCCCCTTTTCAACAGATAATTTTTCGAGAATTTTCATAATTTCAACGCGATTGTTGATATCCAGAGAAGAAGTCGGTTCGTCGAGAAGAATGACGTTTTGAGATTGGCATAAAGCTCTTGCTATCATTGTCTTCTGTTTTTCGCCTCCGGATAAATTTGTAAACGGCTTATCCGAAATTTCATCTAATTCAAGAAGCTTAATAGCGTCGTCGGTCCTGCGCGACAATTGTTTATCTTCTTTATAAATATTTGAATAAGGATAGTTCCCTAAATTAACGATATCCCATACCGACAATGGAATGTTATAATTAGCGTTTTGTTCAACAAAAGATATTTTTTTGGCTAAATCAAGCCGTCCATAACTCCTTATATCTCTTCCGTCTAAAAACACCTCCCCCTCGTAATCTCTTTTTAATCCCGCTAATATTTTTAAAAAAGTTGTTTTACCCGACCCGTTTCTTCCCAATATTGCGACTATGCCGGTATTTTTAATGACAATATTCGCGCCTTTGAAAAGATAATCGGCTTTTCGATTCCAACGAAACGATAAATCCTTTATATTATAACTCTTTAAACTCATACGACGGTCCTGTTTTTTATTAGAAAATAGATAAAAAAAGGCGCTCCAAGCAACGAGGTTATAACTCCAATGGGGATCTCTTTTCCATAATCCAGAGCGACGGATAACAACGATCTGGCAAGGTCGTCGCTTACTAATAATAATATCGCTCCTAATAGCGCCGACGATACAAGCAAATCTCTGTGTTTTGATCCGAATAATAATCTTGATAAGTGGGGTATAATCAGTCCGACAAATCCGATTACTCCGCATAACGATACGGTTACGATTGTGATTGCCGAAGTTAACGCCAAATATAAATTTCTTTCAAAATTTATATTGATTCCCGAGCTTTCAGCCAATTCGTCCGATAAATACAAAATATCCAATTTCCTGTTAGAAAGATATAAGATTATAAATACCGCTAAGAATCCCAAAAAATACAGCAATAAAACGGGAATTCTCGGCGGATTAGAAAACGATCCAAACATCCACAACAAAACTTCGTAAGATCTGTTGCCCAACATAGACAATAATAACGTTAAAAAAGCGTTAAAAAAATAGGACAGCGAAATTCCTATAAATATCAAGGTAAACAGAGAGACGTTGCGCTTTAATAGGACGATTGACAGAATCAATAGAGTCGAGCAACCTCCGATGAAAGCGAAAGGAAATATCGGAAATCGATATTTCAAAAAGTAATCCGAAATAAATATAGCTATAGCCGCTCCCAAAGTCGCTCCGGAAGATACGCCTAAAGTAAAAGGTTCGGCGAGCGGATTTTTCAAAATAGTCTGATAAATAAGACCGGATATTGAGAGAGACATTCCCGCTATTACAGAAAATAATATTCTTGGCAGTCTTATCTGTAAAATTATTTTTTTGTTAATCGGATTTATTTCGCTTGAGAATATTTGCTTATTCAATATTATATCAATTATCTCGCCGATATTAATGAACTTACTTCCGATTCCAAAAGATATTACTATTAGCGCAGACAAAATTAACAATAAAACAATAGAAACGATAAAGTTTTTCTTCATAGAAAATAATTATATATCTATTATAACTTCCCTTTTGAACTCGGAATATCTTCGCCGGTAATTTTTATAGCTTTTTTTAAAGCCTTTGCGAACGATTTAAAAATCGACTCTACAATATGATGACTGTTATCGCCTCTGATAAGGTCTATATGCAACGTAAACATACCGGAGTTTACCAATCCTCGAAAAAATTCCTCAAAAAGATAGGGATTCACGCCGCTGCCGTCGTCTCCTCTTCTAAACTCCGCGCCAAAATGCAAAAACGGTCTTCCGCTTATATCCAAGACGGTTCTGGATAAAGCCTCGTCTAAAGGAACTAAGGCGTCGGAAAATCTCTCTATTCCCTTTTTGTCGCCAAGGGCGCTATTTATCGCGGCGCCTAAAACTATACCCGTATCTTCAATGGTATGGTGATAATCTACTTCTATATCTCCCGTTACCGATAATTTAATATCAATCGAGCTGTGTTTTGCTAAACTCGTCAACATATGATCAAAAAAGGGAATTCCCGTTTTTATTTGAGCCTCCCCTTTCCCGTCTAATTCTATATTAATTTTTATACTAGTCTCTTTTGTTTCTCTGTAAATTTCAGAACTTCTCATTTGCCGCCGTCTCCTTCTCCTTGTCCGATTCAAAATATATAATTAAGCGTAACAAGTCAAGTTTTTTTAGAGAATATTAAGCAGTCCGTCGGTTTTTTGTGGTAGGGAAATAATTTGACACATATGGAATAAATATTTTTCATCCCCCGAAAAACCGGCGTATTAATAAAAAAAACCTGGCAACGACCTACTCTCCCACCCCGCAAACGGGGCAGTACCATCGGCGCTGAAGGGCTTAACTTCTGTGTTCGGAATGGGAACAGGTGTGACCCCCTCGCCATAATCGCCAGGTAAAAAATTAAAAATTAAAAATTAAAAATTAGAGAATGAAAAACAAAGCGTCTTTATAATAAGAATTACAAACTTTTCATCCATAAGTTGTAACTCTCAATCTATTTGTTAGGATACAATAATATGGTCAGGCCTCACGAATTATTAGTACTGCTCGGCTAAAATGCTCTCACATCTTACACCTACAGCCTATCAACGTCTTCATCTAAAACGATTCTTTAGCCCCGTTAAACGGGGAGGGATATCTCATCTTGAGGCAGGCTTCCCACTTAGATGCTTTCAGCGGTTATCCCTTCCAAACTTAGTTACCCAGCGATGCCCTTGGCAGAACAACTGGTACGCCAGAGGTTTGTCCACTTCGGTCCTCTCGTACTAGAAGCAGATCCTCTCAAATATCCAACGACCATGACAGATAGGGACCGAACTGTCTCGCGACGTTCTGAACCCAGCTCACGTACCGCTTTAATTGGCGAACAGCCAAACCCTTGGGACCTTCTCCAGCCCCAGGATGCGATGAGCCGACATCGAGGTGCCAAACTTTGCCGTCGATATGAACTCTTGGGCAAAATCAGCCTGTTATCCCCAGAGTACCTTTTATCCGTTGAGCGACGGCGCTTCCACTCGCAACCGCCGGATCACTAAGACCGTGTTTCCACCCTGCTCGACTTGTCAGTCTTACAGTCAAGCTCCCTTATGCCTTTACGCTCTACGCATGGTTTCCAATCATGCTGAGGGAACCTTCGCGCGCCTCCGTTACATTTTGGGAGGCGACCGCCCCAGTCAAACCGCCCGCCTGACAATGTCCTATTGCCGGATTCACGTCAATAGTTAGATATTTAATACAAAAAGGGTGGTATTTCAAGGACGACTCCACGGATACTAGCGTACCCGCTTCAAAGTCTCCCACCTATCCTACACATCTTACATCAAATATCAATGTCAAGTTACAGTAAAGGTTCATGGGGTCTCTCCGTCTAGTCATGGTTAAGCGGCATCTTCACCGCTACTTCAATTTCACCGAGTCTATCGTTGAGACAGCGCTCAAATCGTTACACCTTTCGTGCAGGTCGGAACTTACCCGACAAGGAATTTCGCTACCTTAGGACCGTTATAGTTACGGCCGCCGTTTACTGGGGCTTAAATTCAAAGCTTCGCTTGCGCTAACCTCTCCTCTTGACCTTCCAGCACCGGGCAGGTGTCAGACCCTATACTTCCGCTTGCGCGTTCGCAGAGTCTTGTGTTTTTGATAAACAGTCGCTTGAGCCATTTCTCTGCAGCCTCCCCGTCGAGCGGGGTAGGCCATCCTTATCCCGAGGTTACGGATGTAATTTGCCGAGTTCCTTAACGATAGTTATCTCGAGCGCCTTAGAATATTCATCCCGCTTACCTGTGTCGGTTTACGGTACGGTCTGATATAGCATAAACTTAGAGATTATTTCTTGGCAGCTTGACTATTTGGCTTCGTTCCGGCGTACTTTCACTCCTTCAGTAACTCAACTCTGAATGCGCATTTAACTACATCCATCAACGCCTCGTTACCTCCCCCGGGGCAACCAACGCCCGGGCCCAAAATCGCCTTCCGCGTCATCCCATCGTTACTATAACAGGTACTGGAATATAAACCAGTTTCCCATCGGCTACGCTTTTCAGCCTCGCCTTAGGGGCCGACTAACCCTGGGAAGATTACCTTTACCCAGGAAACCTTAAGCTTTCGGCGAACTGATTTTTCATCAGTTTTTTCGTTACTCATTCCGGCATCTTCACTTGCGATACCTCCACATAACATCGCCATTATGCTTCATAGGCATACGCAACGCTCTCCTACCACTCTACCTCCTCGCAAGAAGATAAAATCCGCGGCTTCGGTTATATGCTTGAGCCCCGTTGAATTTTCGGCGCAAGGCGACTCGACCAGTGAGCTATTACGCACTCTTTAAAGGAGTGGCTGCTTCTAAGCCAACCTCCTGGCTGTTTGCGCCGCCTCACATCCTTTACCACTTAGCATATAATCTGGGACCTTAGCCGACGGTCTGGGCTATTTCCCTCTCGACTACGAACCTTATAGCCCGCAGTCTGACTCCCATATTGTTAAGTTTAAGCATTCGAAGTTTATCTGGGTTTGGTACCCGGTGAAGGGCCCTAGTCCAATCAGAGCTCTACCGCCTAAACTGAATATATGAGGCTAGTCCTAAAACTATTTCGGAGAGAACCAGCTATCGCCATGTTTGTTTGGCCTTTCACCCCTATCAACGCCTCATCCCTGAATTTTTCAACACTCTAGAGTTCGGTCCTCCACTTGGTTTTACCCAAGCTTCAACCTGGACATAGATAGATCACATGGCTTCGGGTCTATTGCGCGCAACTTAAATCGCCCTATTAAGACTCGGTTTCCCTTCGGCTCCGCGACTTATATCGCTTAACCTTGCTACACGCAATAACTCGCCGGATCATTAAGCAAAAGGCGCGCAGTCACCAATATAAATATAGGCTCCTACGGCTTGTAGGTTGTCGGTTTCAGGTTCTATTTCACTCCCCTTTCGGGGTTCTTTTCACCTTTCCCTCGCGGTACTTATTCACTATCGGTCGCTATATAGTATTTAGCCTTGGATGGCGGTCCACCCAGATTCCAACCAGATTCCTAGTGTCTGATTGTACTCAGGATACTCCCAGGAGTTATATCCGTTTAAAGTACGGGACTTTCACCCTCTTTGGTTAGCCTTCCCAGACTATTCTTATACAAATATAATTTTAACTCCTATACGAGAGTCCTACAACCCCGTAGATATAAATATCAACGGTTTGGGCTAATCCAATTTCGCTCGCCGCTACTTTCGGAATCTCTTTTGATTTCTTTTCCTTGGGTTACTTAGATGGTTCAATTCTCCCAGTTTAACCTCAATATACTATCTATTCATATATCGATGTATGAACATGACTTCATACGGGTTCCCCCATTCGGTAATCAACGGATCAAAACTTGTTTGCAGCTCCCCGTCGCTTATCGCAGCTTACCACGACCTTCATCGACTTATAGCGCCGGCAGGCATCCCCCAACAACCCTTATTTGCCTGACCATATTATAATATCCTACAACTATTCATTCTAATAACGCTTTAGTACTTCATTTCTATTCTAATATTATCTAACTTGTGTCAAAGAACTTGGGACATCGTGGACTTGAACCACGGACCTCGCGCTTATCAGGCGCGCGCTCTAACCACCTGAGCTAATGTCCCTAAAACTATAAAAAATAAGAAGCTATAAAAAGAGAAGCGCAAACAAAGCGAGAGTCGACTAAAGGATTATATCCTTAAAAAGGAGGTGATCCAACCGCGCCTTCCGGTACGGTTACCTTGTTACGACTTCACCCCCCTCACCAAACACACCTTAGGTACCCCCATCCTTACGGTTAAGGTAATAACTTCGGGTGTCCTCAGCTCGGGTGGTGTGACGGGCGGTGTGTACAAGGCCCGGGAACGTATTCACCGCAGCGCGCTGATCTGCGATTACTAGCGATTCCGACTTCATGGAGTCGAGTTGCAGACTCCAATCCGAACTACGAACTGTTTTTTGGGATTGGCTTATACCTCGCGGCATCGCTACCCTTTGTGCAGCCCATTGTAGCACGTGTGTAGCCCAGGACATAAGGGCCATGAGGACTTGACGTCATCCCCACCTTCCTCCGGTTTGTCACCGGCAGTTCCGTTAAAGAGCCCAGCTCTACCTGATGGCAACTAACGGTAAGGGTTGCGCTCGTTGCGGGACTTAACCCAACATCTCACAACACGAGCTGACGACAGCCATGCAGCGCCTGTCTATCTGTCCTTGCGGAAAGGCGTATCTCTACGCCGAGCAAATAGATGTCAAACCCTGGTAAGGTTCTTCGCGTATCATCGAATTAAACCACATGCTCCACCGCTTGTGCGGGCCCCCGTCAATTCCTTTGAGTTTCACCCTTGCGAGCATACTCCCCAGGCGGTACACTTAACGCGTTAGCTACGGCGCTAGAGGGGTCGATACCTCCAACGCCTAGTGTACAACGTTTACAGCGTGGACTACCAGGGTATCTAATCCTGTTTGCTCCCCACGCTCTCGCTTTTCAGTGTCAGTTGTAGACCAGAGACTCGCCTTCGCCACTGGTATTCTTCCGCATATCTACAGATTTCACCCCTACACGCGGAATTCCAGTCTCCCCTTCTACACTCCAGTTATACAGTTTGCAAGCCAAACTCGAAGTTAAGCTTCGGTATTTCAACTCACACTTGCATAACAACCTACAAGCCCTTTACGCCCAATAAATCCGAACAACGCTTGCCACCTACGTATTACCGCGGCTGCTGGCACGTAGTTAGCCGTGGCTTATTCGCGCGGTACCGTCATCTGACAGGCTTTCCACTCCTATCATTATTCTTCCCGCGCAAAAGTATTTTACAACATTTCTGCCTTCATCATACACGCGGCGTCGCTCCGTCAGGATTGCTCCCATTGCGGAATATTCTTAGCTGCTGCCTCCCGTAGGAGTCTGGGCCGTGTCTCAGTCCCAATGTGGCCGATCACCCTCTCAGGCCGGCTATCCATCGTAGCCTTGGTAGGCCTTTACCCTACCAACTAGCTAATGGAACGCAAACTCATCTAAAGACGCTCCAGTTGAAGCTTTCACCTCTCGGCGTATGCGGTATTACCCAGTATTTCTACCGACTATCCCCCATCTTAAGATAGATTTTCACGTGTTACTCACCCGTTCGCCAGTCTACGACTCTATTGCTAAAATCGCATCCTCCGACTTGCATGCTTAAAACGCGCCGCCAGCGTTCGTTCTGAGCCAGGATCAAACTCTCCATCATATAAAGTCGAACGTCTCGCGACGTCCGATATATCTTTATCTTAATAAATTATTTCCCAGCTTATTTGTCTCGCTTTTGACTTCCTCACTCAAAATATCCTAACTTAAGTTAAAAATAAATTGACAAGGTATTATTCACACATTCTCTTAAACTTATAGCTTCTTTTCAAAGAACAATATAATAGCTAAAATAACCGACCAAAAACACAACGGCAA